>VFQQ010000526.1_pt1 | contig 74078 bp, 141 predicted proteins | sample 3512341 | NCBI WGS metagenome assembly VFQQ01 (sample SAMN10412373, study PRJNA504923) | tailings metagenome | isolation source: Relicate 2 Philex TSF1 revegetated site | place: Philippines: Tuba, Benguet | collected 2017-08-29
ACTTTACATGACGAAAATGTACTAGCAAGCCATGTTACAGGCACGTAGAATGGGCATGTAGAATGGGCTGCAGCACGCCATGTAACAATTACATGGCCTGATTGGCTTTGGTAATAGCCTGTAAAAGGGGTCCAGAATTTATAGTGCAGCCTCTGTAACCCAAGCAAGCAAGCAAGCGCATTTTGCTCATTTCCCACCTCTCATTATGATGAACAACCCATCCCTGACCTGAGCTGGCTCTCCTTTCTGCCGCCCCCGCTCCTCTCCGCGATCCCAGCCTGCCTGTCTGGACGCTCCTGCAGCTACTGTGCCGGGGCGGGCTGCGCTGTTTGTATCGGTGTTGGCACTTGGCTGCCGGCTACACTAGGTCTTTCCATCCCCATCTGCGGCCCCGCCGCCTCCCCACCTTCTCCCCAGCCGCTGGCTGGGCAAGCATGTTACCAGGCGCCCGCCGCTCTCCTCCCGCCCTCTGCGCCCGACCCCAGCCTCGCTGTGACTCAACCCCACATGCCTTTCCCAGCCAGATGGTTTGCACCGCCTTTCGGGGCAGCAGAGCTAGTGAATTCATGTTCTCATGTGTTCCCAGCCCGTTAACGGGCATCGCCTCTGTAAGCACAGACAGACAAATTTCCCACTGTTTCAGTGGTTTCATCATTTCAAACCCAGCCAGCCTGTGGCCCACGCCTCGGCAACTTGTTTAGCAGTATTTTGTGCAGTCCGCACCTCTCGGGGCAGCCAAGCCGGCATTTGCATCCTCGGCACGCATCCCAGCCCGACTCAATTTAGATGCTCTTGCACAGGACGCCCATTGCCCGCCCGTTCCAGCCTCACCAGGAGGCGCAGGCTACCATTTTGCGTGGTGGTGCACTTAGCTTTGGATTTGCAGAACGGGCGACGCTGCCAACTCACCTTTCTGCGCGCCCATCTGCAGGCCTACGTGGGTGCCGCCCCTGCTGCTCCCTTTATACCTGCTGACTGCGCATTCAGATCTACAGCAACAGAACAATATACACATACAGGGTTTCGTACAACGGCGGCCCACGGCGGCCGACCAACAGTGTACAGCCAGGGCTGGGCGCTTGAGCAGTGCAACCACAGCTTGCCGGCACCACAACGGCGCGCTTATTCACCTCTCTCGGCCGGGTCATTCCGGAAAGCCAGGCTCCAGCGCACATTCACGCGTAGCCCTGGATCTGCTTCATCTCGAAGAGCTTCACCTCGGGCTCGCCCCCAGCCCCGCCGCTCGCCGCCTTCTGCTCCGCGTGCCACCGCTCCGCGTCCGCGATCATGCAGTGCGCCACCTGGCTGACCTGCAAGTGTCAAAGAACACGTTGCACAGTTGTTAGAACGTCGGTGGAGCGGCGGTGCGCCACCTGGCTGACCTGCAAGGCTGGTTGGACGACAGGCGGCACGGCGGCGGAGCAGCTCGGGCAGCTGTGCACTGGTGTGCTGGCTTGCAAGTCACTTACACAGGGGCAGCGCCCCAGCCAACCTGGAGGCGTGCACTGCAAACCGCAGCCGCCTTTTCTCCGCACCCACCCCGCCGCCGACAGCCCACCTTGACGCTGCTCATCAGACGTGCAACCGCCTTCTCCATGCCCCGCGCCAGCTCGCCCCGCTCCAGCAGGCCGGGGCGCAGGATGGAGGCGTACGGGAAGCGCTGCGCCTTAACCGTCTCCTCAGCCTACGGTTGTGTATGATGGGGCATTAAGACAGGTGAAGGATGGCACCGTAAAGGGGAAGCGCTGCGCCTTGACCGCCTCTTCGGCCTGCAGCAGGGATTGGTGACAGGGCCGTGAGAGTGCAGGATGGAGGCATAGGGGAAGCACTCCGCTTTGACCGCCTCTTCGGCCTGCAGTGGGCATGTTGACAGCTGGGAGGGTGGAGTAGGACAGATGGAGGGCGGAGGGTGGCAGCACACAGGAGGGGCTGCGACTAAACACCGCCTGCTCCGCCTGCAGCGGCCACTCAGCAAGGCCGTGAGAATGTGCGGTGCAGGTGCAGGGCGGTAGCGTACAAGACGCCGCACTCGCCTGCCCCTTGGTCTTCATGCTCAGCAGGCCGTGGCACGGCATTGCCGTGCAAGTGCCAACAGCAACAGCAGCAGGCTGCGCCCACCTGCCCCTTGCTCTTGTTTCATGTACAGCAGGCCATGACAGCACGGTGCAATTGGGGACAGGTTGCGACGGAAGCAACACGTACACCCACCTGCCCCTTGGTCTTCATGTACAGCAGGCCGTGGAACAGCTTCCAGTCGCTGGACCACACGCCCGCGTTGGCGCCCTGGGCCGACACCAGCCCAAAGTGCGGCACCCTGCAAGTTGGCAGCAAGGGGAGGGCAGCTCAGGTGAGGAGACGGAGGCAGAAAGCAGCAGCGGCCAGCGCAGCACAGGCTTCAGCACACAGCAACACACAGCACACAGCAGCTCCTGCAAGTTGACAGGAGAGGCAGGGCAGCCCAGGTGAGGAGATGGAGGCAGAAAGCAGCATCAGCTGGCGCAGCACCGGTCTAAGCACATAGCAACACACCCCATCCTGTAACAGCAGCCCCGCCGCTTGCAATGGCCGCACCGTCCCTGCTCTCACTTGCAGGCTGCTGCTGCGCGTGCTGCGGCCTCCACATAGTGCAGGTCCACCTTGCGGAAGGCCTCGGCGCTGCCGGCCGTCTGCAGGGAACGTAGCGCGACAAAGGTTCCGATCAGCCTGAGGCAGGCAGGCAGCAGCTAGCTGGGCAGCTGTGTGGCCTGGCGCACCGGCATTGCAGGCGCAGCGTGGCATGCCGTGCAACCTTAGCAGGCCCTTGAGATTTGAACAGCAGGCGGCGGCTGTTCACGTGGTGTGGCAGCACCCACCGGGCGCGTGGTGCCCAGGCAGCAGAACACAGAGTCTGCGCCTTCAAATGCCTCCCGGCCCTCCGTCTCCAGCTTGTCCATGTCCACCTGTGTGGAGTGATGAACATGCACAGTGGAGCGGCCGAGAGCAGCTCGGAATGCAAAGCCCCCAGCATTGGCAGGCCACACGTGGCATCGGGAGGCAAGCACGTACCCACCCGCGGACTGCCGCCCTGCCTCAAAGCACGAACACCCAGGGCCTCACCACCACATTCTGCAGCTTGCTGGCATCGAAGCCCTCCTTGTGTTTGTACTCTGAAGGCACCTCCACCGCACGCCGGCCCACGGCAGCAACTGACGACCAGCGGGGGCTGCACAGCAACTGGCCCACCACCTCCCGGCCTGGCAGGGAGAGGGTGAAGGATTAAGCCTAAGCTTTGCTGTCAGGCTGTCTCAGAAAGCTGTCATGCGGCCAGGGAAAGGGTGGGTGCGGTAGGTGCACTTGTTGGGTGGCAGGCGGGCGGCGACGGCGGTGCCGGCGGCAGCAACGGCGCCGCCTGGAAGCTGTTTCGATCACGTCAGAGCGGCAACGGGACTAGTCTGTGGCGTGCAGAAAGCTGCTTGGCGCGCAAGCTTGGCCGGGCAACCCCCGTGCCGCGCACCTACGGCCCCTGTGCCGCCCAAAACCACTGCCTTCATGCCGTCAGACATGCTATGGGTGGATCAAATGCAGCGGCGCCATCCTCCCTCCCGCTTGTTCTTGATGCAGCGGCGAGCGGCGGCCTGGCACGCCTGCCGCCGCAGCTGGGCGAGCGGGCATGACCATTTGTACTCATTGCATTGCAATACCTACGGTGAAAGAATATGGTATGCAGCTGTGTAGCACAGAGCGTGTCTACGAATTCGTATTGTTGAGCAGAAACGTTTGGCCCGAACGGCGGCCACGGCATTTTGGTGCCGGCGGTCTCGCCGGCCAGGGGAGCCCCATTAGGGTGGGTTGGCAGCAGGGCCCGAGGGCTGCGCTGATGCCATATAAACCGCATAGAGATTCTTATCAATGGCTGGGCCGCCCTAAAGCCTCAGCTCCCCGCTTGACGGTGCCAGCCGCTCTGGCAGCTTCCGGTAGCTCGCTCTGCATTTTCAAGTACACATTATGCGGCATGCGGTGATGATTGCGCTGCTTGCCACCGCCGTGCGCGCCCAGGACACCGAAGGCAAGCGGGATATGCGGGCAGGCTTCCCCGCACCCGACCCAGCCCTCACGTGGATGCAGGATCCACACCATGCCCAAGGCGGCCTGCTAGCACACTCTACTGCACCTGCTGCTGTCACCGCCGCCGCCGCCGCTTTCCCGCGCCGAAACGGGTATCACGGCTTTGCCCTTGCCTGCCTCAGCTGTTGGCTGGCTGCAAACTGACGTCTGCATCCCGCCACGCTGCAGCAACGGCGCTGCTGTCTCTGCGAGACGCGACCACCAACTGGGATGCCGCGATTGCGGCGCTCGGCGGCGCGGCATGGGCAGCGGGCAGCGAGCCATGCGGCAGCGGCGGCGGAGCGCCTCCCTGGAAAGGCATCACCTGCAGCAACGGTGCCATAACACAGCTGGCACTGCCCAACCTGGGCCTGGCGGGCACGCTGCCGCCCCAGCTGGCCGCCCTGCGGTCGCTGGTGCAGCTGGACTTGAGCGGCAACGCCTTTGAGGGCAGCATCCCTTCGGCATGGCTCGCCGCGGCAGCATTCCCCTCGCTGGCAGACGCAGACCTTGGGGGCGCAACAAGCTGGCAGGTGGGTGCCGGGGCGGCGGCGCCAAGTGAGGGCGCCTGAGAGGTGACTGTGTCTGCACTGCAAGTGGCCTGCTGCCACTGGTACTGCTGTTTTTAACCCAACTTAATCCCCCACCCTGCCAGCCACCCCTGCCGGTGCACACAGCCCAGCTGCTGGCATTGTGCCCACATGTGATAGAGCACTCATCACCCTGCTCTCTGGCCTGGCCATGTGCAGGCGAGGTGCCTGTGGACCTGCCCAACCTCGCCAGCACCCGCATTAGCATAGGGTCCAACGCTCTGGACAGCGCCTCGCTGCCGGCTGCCTGGGCCAGCGCCAGCCTGCAGCTGCTCAACATCAGCGGGAATGAGCTGGCGGGGCTGCTGCCCTCGGTCTGGGCCTCCAAGCTGCCGCAGCTGGCCTCGCTGGACGCGCGCGGCAACCGCATGCGGGGTACGAGGTTTGTTTCGGTGTGGTGGTGCTGTGATGGCTGCTGCCTGTGGTGTGGTGCCTGCCCTTGCCTGCTGCATGCCATGCCTGTTTGTGCAGCTCGGCCTTTACCGCCGCAGCCCTCTGCGCTGGCTTCACAGGTCCCGGTGCCTGTGCACTGCCCCCCTGCAGGCCCCATTCCCAAGCTGTGGGTGCAGGGCGGCTTTGCGGGCGAGATGGTCCTGGCCCTGCGGCCCGGCAACTCGGAAGTCTGCGGTGAGCGGTGGTGCAGCCGCCATGTGGCATGTTGCAGACTGCGGCATGTTGCAAATGCAGGATCTCCTGTGCCCAGCTTGCCCGCACTATTCAGAACATGTGTCTGCAAACGCAAAGCAGTCGTCTAGCCATCTTGCACCGCTGCTCACGTTGTGCGGTTCAATGGCTCCGCCCATGCACACCTACTGCTACAGGCGCAGCCTACCCGCTGAATGCAAAGGTGCTCGGCACAGACAGCGCACAGGTGCGGCATCGCGACTTCAGTGCACATGCTGCATGCCCAGACTTGGGCATGCGATGTTGTGTGGGTGCTTCCTGTGGCATCATCTGTGCTTATTGCATTGAAGTGCCCGCCTGTTCACTTATGTGCACCCGCCTGCCATGGCCATGCAGCTGACTGCCACCAACTTGCTGCACACGGGCAATGTGACGACTGGGTTGGTTGCGACGGACAGCGGCATTTTCGGCTCAAACGTCACTGCGACTGTGACAAACTGGCTGGGCAGCTGCATCCTGGCGTGCTCAGGTGGGAAAGACCTGGCTGCTGTGCAGAGCATTTTGTCTCCCATGCAGCACGCGTGGGTGGTGACGACAATTGCACGCACGCATTTCGCCTCTTACATTGCTGCTGACCTGCCTCTCCCGCGCTCGCTGCTGTTTTTCGGACCGCAGGCCAGATGATCCAGCCCAACCTGGGGCTGCCCTGGCCGCCCACGGTGACAACCAATCTGTTCGACCTGAGCTGGCAGTACCAGATGAGGTGCGAGCAGGGAGTGTCGTCACCGCATGCCTGCTGTGCCTGCTGTGCCTGCTGTGCCATTCACGGCCTGGCACCCGCAGCCATCACACAGCAAGCAACCGCCCCTCGCACCTGCCTATGCCGCGCACAGCCTGCGCCCACACTTGCTGCCTGCCCGCCCCTGTCCCCCTGGAAAGCATTGCCGATCTGATCAGGAAGAATCCTTCGGCGGCCACAGCGGGGCCGGGGACCGCTCTGTCCGACCTGCCCTGCTACTCAGCTGGCAACGACATCAACATCAATTACTACGGCGGTGATGTGGCGTTTGGGATGGTGAGCAGAAGCTGCTCGGCAAGTGTGCGATTGGCGGCTGGGCAGCCAGAAACACTTGGCACAGCTGCTGCAATAGCTGCTGCAATGCAGGGGGCCGACGGGCGGTGCTAGGCTGGCATTTGTCCGTTGCTCGTCTACTCCTGCTCGCACTTTCACCCTGCATGTTTGTCTGCCATCTCGTCTGCCACCTGCAGTATGCGGGTGGCAACCAGCGGGCGGGGCAGGAGGGGATGCCGGGCGCCATGGCAGCCGCGGGCGTGGTGGGCTATCTGCCCAATCGGTGAGCAGCTGCTGGGTGGTGCGCCATTGCACGTGCAGCCGACGCTACTTGTGCACCTTGCCTAATCCTTAGGGGCACCAGCCAGGCAGCGCAGCAACGCTGCGTTGCTTTCGGCTGCCTTGCCTACTGCCATCGTAGCCCGCTGCATGGCGGCAGCTGGCTGGGTGCCATGCTTGCAAGCACCCACCGCCCTGCGGCCCATTCCCGGCCGCCCCTCGCAGGCCGGACTTCTCCAACCCTTACACCGGCTCTCTGGGGCCTGGAGGCACACTGGTGGAGCCGGTGTGGTGGTTTGTGGACCTCATGGCCCCGCTGCAGGTGCTGAGCGGTTGTTCGTTGGCGGCATGTTTGAGTGTAGGCGCTGGTGCTGCTTCCGCCGTTGCTGCTGCTGGTGCTTTGCTGCCCCGTGCATTGTTGTGTTGTTGCCCACCAGCTCGGTGCTGCTGCCCGCCTACTGATGTTGCCGCTGCACGCTGCAGCCTGCATAACCCTGCATGTTGACGCTGCCCCGCTCAGGTCACCAACATCATCCTCACGGCAAACGGATCCATGCGGAACGCCTCTGTCTATGTGGGCACCAGCCGAGAGGCTGTGTTCAGCAACAGCCTCGTGGCGGTGAGTGGACAGTGTGCCCCGCACAAACTGCATACTGCAGCGCCAGGCACAGGGTCCACTTGCAGCTTTGAACGGCACAACATGCTTAGTGAGTAGGGCTGCGCCATTGCAGCACTGCCCAGCTCTCCACTGCCCACCCACCTGCCCGGTGCAGAGCGGCCTTGATCTGGCGCCACAGCAGCAGCTGGCGGTGGCAGCCAACGCAACCGTGGGCCGCTACGTGATCGTTTACACAGGGACGGCCTCTGAGGTGCGCTGCCATGCACAAACCCTGGCTCCAGCTGTACCTCCAGTGCATGGCTGCCTTGCCATAACTGCGCTCAGGCCGGCCGTGGCCGCTCCGACACCAAGCACGCCCGTATGCCTCTGCACCCGTCCCCTCGACTCATTTGCAGGGCAACATGAGCCTCACAGATGTGCAGGTGTATACTGTTGGTAAGCTGCATTGTTGGTGAAGGGAGTGACATCTGGCTAGGGCTGTGCAGCTTGTTGAAGAGTCGCCCAGCTGGTTCCTGCTTCACAGCCTCCCAATCCATTCCCCCTCCTCCCCTCCCGCGCTGCTGTGCGCAGAGACCAACGCCGCCGCCTTCAAGCCGGTCAGCCTGTCCTACTCGCTCAACAGCAACGGCACCAACAGCAGCTCAGTTGACTCAGTAGCGGCGGCGCTGCAGTCTCTGGCCGACAACAACGTCAGTTCCTGCCTGTATGCCGCCGCAAACCAGTCCACGCCCGGCATGGGTGAGTGCACGCAAGGGAAGACAGAAGTCTGCAAGCCTGTGTGGAGTGCATGGCTGTGGTTGTGGTTGGGGCTGGGGCATGAAAGGCCAGCTTGCCTGCCTCCTGCCTGGCAAGGCCGCCCCATAGTGCACGGTGTTTCCCTTGCTCGGCTGCCTCTACCAGCTGTATCGAAATGCTCATGTTGGTGCGCTGCCCTCCTGCCGCCCCTATCTGCACGCAGCCTGGCTGGCTGTTGACCTAGGTTACGAGGCGCCCGTGGGCTCTGTGGCGCTGGCTGTGGGGTCTCAAATGGACCCAGGCGCAGCTGTGCGTTTCTATGTGCTGCCATCTCTGGATGCGCCCCTGTCTGAGGAGGCGGCGTGCAGCAGCGCCAGCGTGGCGCTGCAGCCGGGCGCCTGGGCAGTGGCCGCCTGCAACATCACCGGCCGGTGGGTGCCGGGTGTACTTTTGCAACACCCGGAATTGCTGTTGCTTGTTCACATGATCCATCGATGTAAGCAGCATGCCCCGCTCCTGCATGCTGGCCCCTGCCAATTAACATTGTGCCCATAGCAAACAGTGTGCATCTTCCCACCTCCCCGTACTCCCACTCCCCTGCAGCATTGTGGCCGCCAGCGTGCCCGCCAACACCTCCGGCGAGGTGTGTGAGCTGCAAGTGGGCATCACAGCCCCTCCCGCCGACCCGCCCTCGGACGCAGCCTCCAGCAGCCTGAGCGGCGGCGCCATTGCTGGAGTGGTGGTCGGCTCGCTGGCCGCGCTGGGCCTGCTGTGGTTCCTGACGGGTGCGCTCCACGGCTGTTTCCACGCAGGGGAGGGATGTGGCAGGCGGGGGACATCCAGGCAGACTGGGAGCTTCGGGCACACGGGCTGCAGGCTGCGCATCGAAATCCTGTTGGTGCCTGCTTACCCAACGTACCTTCTTCCCCCTGTCCACAGGCTACTGCCGCTGGCGCGCCCGCTTCATGCGAAAGGAGGCCCGCCGGGAGGCCAAGCGGGTGGCTGCGGCGGCGGAGCATGCCAAATGGGCAGAAGAGCACGGGAGTGCGGCGGGCACTTCAGATGTCCTGGACGTGGAGGCCGGGCAGGGAGAAAGCTCAGCAGGCACCGCCAGCAAAGAGTCGGCCGTGCAGCTGGCGGTGGTGGTCGGCGGCGCCGCGCTGGCTGCCGCCCCAGCAGGCGCAGCAGGCACAGCAGGGTCTCCAGCTGATGTGGCGTCTGGCGCCTCGCGCCGTAGCGGCGTCTTCAGCCATCTGTGGGGACGCGGCAAGGCGACCAGCAGTGGCGGCGGAAACGCGTCAGAGCTGAGAATGCTCGAGGCGTATGTGAAGTCGGTGAGTGCTGGCGCGGCGGCTGAGCTGGCATTGGCACTATGCGGATGAACAGCAAGGCGCTGCTCTGCCTGACGAATCGGCATCCCCACGCTTGCCTGACATGCTTGGTTGCTGGCAGTCGGCTGCCGCGGCGCCTGCTAACCCATTCCTCCACTCCCTGGCCACCCTGCTCTGCTGCGCAGCTGGTGCAACGCCAGCAGCCCCGCTCCGAAATCGAGGAGGACGAGGAGGAAATGGTGTGGCTTTTTTGGGGGCACGTTGGGATGGAACGCAGAGCAGTGCCACACTTTGTGCCAATCCATAGGCAGGGCAGGCCCTGTTGCACCTGTGCTTTCCGCTGACCGATGCCTACCACCGCGCCTCAGCAACAAAAGCCAACCTTACTGTGCAGGTGCGGTTTGGCAGGCACTCGGGCGCCGCTGCCGTGGACAAGGAGCAGGCGGCGACTGATGTCTCAAAGATACCCGACAACTTTGCTACAGGTGGGTGTGTGCTCCGGGTGGAAATCAGAGCGAGCGCCAACCTGCTGGTGGACAGTCAATGGAACGTGAAGGTAAGGCAGAGCAGAGCGCGCTGCAGCACCTTTGCCTTCCGCTGGATGGCTTGCACTCCGACAGCAGGTGCGGCAGGCACCCAGTGGCGGCATGCGCTGCCTGCGCGTCAGTGCGCACCAAGCTCACCCCTCTGTGCCGCCGCGCAGGTTGCCGACTTCAACCTGTCGCGACAGGTGGAGATCAATGCCACAGCATCAACCGTGGTGATGACCAACCCCAGGTGCGGCCAGAGCTCCGCTGACCATGTGGTGCTGATGCTAGGTTGGAAGCGCTCGCTCCATGTGTATGTGCTGCAGCCTTCGGGGCTGCCTACCTGCGCTGATGGCAGCCCCAAGGGGCCCATGCCGAACCGCCATGCCATCTTAGTGGATTAATTTCAACTGGATCGGCCGCTCTCGTTCCGCAGGTGGCTGGCGCCAGAAGTGCTGGCTGGCAAGCCGGGCCAGCTGGCCGCGGATGTGTGGTCCTACGGCACGGTGAGCGGCGAGTTTGAGAGACAGTGTTACACGTGCATATGTTGTGTGGGGATACTAAGGGCATGCATGTGCAGTTTCGGTGTGGGCAGTCAGGCCAGCAAAGCGTCATGCTGAATAGTGTTCTGACTGCCTCCCAACTGCCGCTCGGTTTCTGCCGCAGGTGCTGTGGGAGCTGATGACCTGGGAGCTGCCCTGTAAGCTCGGGGTGATTTCAGGCCCGCCGGGGATCGCGCCTGCACTGCCTGCTCGGCGCTCGCCTTGCAGCAGCTCGATGCCCGCTGGACCTGCGCCCCATGGCTCACCGCCGCCTGCTCACCAAAACGCTGGTTTTCACCAACCTGTGCCCGCTGATCGGCCCGCCTCCCCTGCCACCCCTTATCAACTGCCCCTGCAGACGCGGACGTCAACTTCTATCACATCATCTCCACGGTTCTCAAGCGGGAGGACGATCCCCTGGAAGTGCCGCTGCAGGAGCAGCTGCCGGCAGGGCCCTTCAGCGGATACCAGCAGTACGTGGCGCTGCTGCGGGCGTGCCGTGCGCGTGACCCCGCGCAGCGCCCCAAGTTTGACGCCATTGTGCAGCAGCTCAGGTGTGCAGGGGTGGGGGGGACGGGAGCTGCAACACAGCTGCAACACGGCTGCAACAAGGCCGCCTCAAGAACAATGCACTTCCAGCATGTCCATCAGTGCGCTTTGAGCAGAGATGAACGGTGTCGCACACCAAACCCCTGCGTGCCTAACTGCATCGTGGCTTCGCGCTGCTGCCTACCTCCCGCCATCCGCAGGTGCCAATAACCCTAGTCCCTGCCTTCCTTCTGCAATGCACACGTATCAATATCCTCCCCCCTGTCCCTCCGTTTCTGCTGCAGCGCCCTGCTGGCTGAGGAGGTGCGGCAGCGGCGGGCTGTCGATTCAGCAGGCAGCAATGCCTCTGCTGCCTCAGGCACCCGCTCGCTGCGCCTGGCCAGCCAGGGAGCCGCCGCGGGCGCCTATGCTGCCATGCTGCGCCAGCGGCAGGCCGCGTATGTTGGCCAGGAGTCTGACGGCAGTGCGCCGCCCGGTGGCAGCGGAGGTGGGGTGGGCAGCGCAGGAGGCATGAGCAGCGCAGGAGGAGTGAGCAGCGGAGAGGCAACCGGCAGCCTGTTGCCCACCCTTGGTGAGCCAGCAAGCTTGCCTGCCAGCAACGAGCCCAGCAGAAGGACCAGCCAGGACGGCCAGCGCATGCCACCGCGCAGCAGCCAGCAAGGGCAGCAGCCGCCCGCGCTGGTTGCCCCGCTAGTTGGGCGGGACGGCCGGTCGGCATTTGCGTCGCCGTTTGCGGGCAGGGGCTGGGGCCGCGGCGCGCCATTTGGTCGGCAGAACGGCGCCCAGCCGCCTGCTGCAGGGTAATTTGCAGCTTGTGTGCTTGCCAGCAGCTCTGGCGGTGCTGCGCTCGCGAAAGCACCGCTCGCTAGCAATGATGGGGCAGCATGCATTTTCTAATAAGCAGCAGCCACGGATGATATAGCCTGCCACTTTGGCGGCGCTGTGTGCTCTGTTCAGATAAGAACCACAACTGTACTTTTTCAATCCGTTTTCACGAACCCATTCCCATTTCTCCTCAATCGCTCGGCTGGCCAAGGCCAGCCTCCCACTCGCGCTTCATGCCTCTCAAACATGCTCACCCTGATTTGCCCATGCCTTTGCCCTGCCAAGCCGCCCAGCTCCGCGCTCACTGCCGAGCCCATGCTGCAGTGTCCTCTTGCGCGCCTTTTTGATGAGCAGCCAGGCAAGGCTGCGCAACCGACACTTTCGCCGCTTGCATGAATACAAACCCTCAACAATGCAGTCCGTTGCATTTCCATCCATGCCATGCATCCTCTTCGTATCCAGCTATCGATTGCCATATGATCCGCGGCCTGTACGTTTTCGATCTACTGCTGGTCAATCAATACCAGGAGTCAGTGAGGCAGCGGGACCTCGGCTCCCGCCACCGCCAGCCTGGCCCTTGCCGCGCTCGCCGCGGCTGCGCCAGCAGAGGCGCTGTTGCTTCATTGTTAGCCGTGCCACAGCACATTGTGCTCACGTCGACTTCCCAGCGTGTTGCAGGCGGCTCCCACCTGTCCCAGCAGCCCCACGGCGCGCCACAAAGTCTGCCACACACGATGAGCCAGTGCGTCGCGGCGCTGCCCTTCTCAGGGCCTGCGGCAGCTAGCAAGCAGCAAGCTGGGCGGAGACAGCCCCGCGCAGTGGTGCTGGCTGCCGCGGGCAGCTCAGGGCCGGCGCTGCGCACGCTGGAGCCTAGCAGGGCCAGCAGCACGTCCAGCAGCAGCAATGGCGCGCCGCCGGTGCAGCAGCAGTCCGCGGCCAGCACCAGCGGCAGCGGCGCGGCGGCGCCGGCGGCAGAAGCGGCCGTGAAGTCGTATCGCGTCAGTCCATGGCAGGCGATGAAGTGGGGCGGCCCCGTGCCAGAGCGGGTCAACATGCGGCTGGCCATGCTGGCCTTCCCATACATTGTGCAGCAAGAGATGCAGACGGGGCAGACGGGTGAGGGGGGGTGTGGGTGCTGACTTGCCTGACTCTGCAAGGCATGTGAGCTTGTGGATACGTGAACTGGGAGGGGGCTGCAGATGGGCAGCATGTCTGGCAGCTACCCAGCTGCATACAGTTGACACCGGGATGTTCAGCGCAATTGCTGCCTGCGCAGCCAACAGCTGAAGGGGCGCCTCTCATCGCTGCCTCACCGCCCGCTCCCGGCCCCTCGGCCCGCCCCATCCCACCCCTCGTGCCGCAGTGCTGCAGCAGGCGGCGGCGCTGCCCCACAACTTGGCCGCCTGGCCGCTGCTGGCGCTCATGGCGCTGACTGTGTACGCCGCCTTCCCGCCCGCGCTGGCTGGGGCCATTGAGGAGGACTTTGGATTCATGAGCGTGGGTAAGTGGTTTGAGTTGGTTGGGCGATTGAAGAGCAGTTCTCAGTTCCTGTGTGGTGGTGGTGCTGGTGTTGGTGCTGCGGGCTTAGCTGGGAGCTGGGGGCAAATAGAGGAGGCGACACCATGTCTGAGCGCAGCCCTACCAACCTGACCCCAGCGAGCTACCTTCATTTTACCGCCTGATGCTTTGCTTCCCTTGCTGCCATGCTTGCAGCTGCCGAGAAGACCAACGGGCGGGCAGCGATGCTGGGGCTGGCGGTGCTGGTGGCGCTGGAGTGGCACAGCGGCTTCTGCTTCTTCTGACCAGCTGGATTCGGTTTATTTTATTCCGATCAACTGCATCTGCTGCTGCTTCTGAGCAGCTGCACGAGCGCATACTGCCAATCTATGCCTGCGCATTTGTGTCGTTTGTCGTTGGCCTGCCCTGTATCACTGCGGCTGTTACAAAAGCCTGGGGACAAAACGAGCTAATCGGGAGGAATGAAATGGAGGCAATTGCGTGTTTATTTCATAGGTGGGTGTATTGCATTGCCGACAATGGGGCCATGGAGGATCAAACGGTGTGTAGACCGAGGAAGAAATGCACAGGATGGCAGGTCATGAAAGCGTGTTCCAGCGCAGCAGGCAGCGGCAGCAGGAGGGATGGCCAGGCAGGGTTGGTATCAGAATCCGGCACACCTCGAATTGCAGCAAATCGGCTGGGCCAAAACGGCGCTCAGGGCATCAGCTTCGGGTAGCCGGGCATTTGGGTAACGTCCACGGCCTGCTAAGAAGTGTGTTACAGAGGCAGGCTGTGAGGTAGCAGTCAGGAAGGGCAGGTGCAGGCCACGGGCGCAGGGGGAGCCAAGCGGCAGGGGCTGGCTGAGCGGTACATGCGGAAAAAGCAGCGGATTCGGGAGCCTGCTTGCCTTGAGGAAGCCCGCTGCCTTGATGGCCTGCATGCCCAGTGGAGCATCCTCATAGCCCACACAGTCCTGCAGGCAGGGTTGGAAGGCACGGCAAGGCATCATTTCAAGGCATGCCTAACCGAACCTAAGCAGTGAGGACACTGAAAGGGCATGCCCCACAGTGGCCGGAAGGGTTGCCTTCAAAAACCAGCCTTTGCTCACATCCCGCCCCACCTTGGGATCAATGCCGATCAGCTCTGCTGCCCGCAGGAACGTCTCTGTTGGGCAGGCAGGCGTAAGGAGAGCAGCATCTTCACAAACCGATGAGTTGTAAGTGACACACTCGGCGCAAGGTGGCAAGTGCGGCAGCCATGCACACAGCATGCAGTCACCTCCGCCTATAGAACAGCTGCCCGCAGGGCTGACTCCCAGTCTCAGCACAAGACTGGGCAGCCACTCAGCAGCCCGTTTCGGGCCTCACCGGGGTGCGGCTTGCCCTGCGTCACTTCGTTGCACGTCACAATGGCATCGAAGAAGCCTGCAAATTGTGATGCACACGACGAAGATCGCAGACACTCAGAACACATGTTGTGGTGTGCGGCATGATAACTTTATCTTCGGCACTCGCTGCCACCATTGATTGGGAGGCGCAAGCAGACTTGGCCCCTACAGATCTATCCCCAACTTCCTCACCCTCCAGCATGTCCACCGCCCGCAGGCTCTTCTCAACCTGCGCCCGGTTGCCGCCGGTTGCAATCGCAATGGGCATGCCTGTGCAGCGGGGAGGGGAGCGGGAGGGGCGGCGCTCAGCAGCGAGCGTGGCCAGCCAATCCAGTGCTCTGGCGGAGCTCAGGCAAGTGCGCATGCAAGGGCTGGGCGCGGCTCATCCTAGCTTTTGGCCTGGCAACACATCTGTGCACACCCGCCCCCTGGCCATATGCATATGGCTGGCCAGGTGTCACCCAAGCAGCGCTGCCTGCGACGGCGGGGCGGCACAGACTGCAGGAGCAGATCTTTAGAGCGCACCCTTGGACTTGGCGGCGTGGGCGATGGCCATGACGCAGGGGATGACGGTGGTGTCCTACACAGCATGTGGACATTGCCAGCGGGTTGGCGGGTGTGTGGTTGAAGGAAACCGAAGCGCTATTGTTCAGCTTAGTTGCCATGCAGTGGCACAACCCCTGCCATGATTTGGCGCTCTGGGCTCTCTGCCGTACCAAAAACAAAGTTGTCTCACCCCCGCCAGCTCCACCAAGCTGCATCATTTACAGACTGCTGATAATAGTACAACAACTGGTCGAATCGTTAATTACTCACCCCCGCCAGCTCCACGTACAGCTCCGTCTTGCGCTCCACCGCCTTAGGGATGTCGATGTGGGTCAGCCCCTGCCAAGGGCAGCAGAGCCGGGAGGACACAGGGTGACGCGTGCAACACAGCACTGCATCATGCTGATGCCACTGATGCAAGGAACGTGCTCACAATAGAAGCTTACGCAAACTTTCCATGCTGGGCTTGCGGTGCCAGTTGTTAGGGCAACCAAACACTGCTGAAGCACGCACCTGCTCCGAGCACAGCAGCTCCATGATCTCCTTGCTGGGCTTGCCCGCCAGCCCCAGCAGCTGCTCCACCGTGAGGCTGAAGCCAAACTCCTGGGACAGCTGCTTCCAGGCGTCCCAGTGGTGCCGCATCGTGTCCAGTACCGTGCCTGTTGAAGGTTGCAGGGTTGAATGGGGTTGAGTGGTGAGTGATGGAGTGGGGCCGGTCCGGGAGGCAGCGCAGGCGCAAGCGGATCCGGGGTGGTGGCGTGCCTCCAGGCAACACAGGGCAGCAGGGGCTGAACAGGCCCCGATCAGGCTGCGTCAGCAGCTGCCGCTCACCATCGAGGTCGAACACGAGGCCTGGAAGAAAAAAGAAAATGCAACAGCAGGGCTGGTGTGAGAGGATGAATCTGGCGAGCAACCCTGCCTCAGCCTCGTACTGGTTGCAGCAAAGCTTTCAACCGCCCAAGTAGCGGCCGGCCCCGCACAGCCACAGCACCATCTCCCTTGCCTCACCCTTGGCCTCCACCGGCAGGTACTCCTCAGGCACGGGGGTGCAGCTGCCGACAGTCATTGTGAGTGTGCTGCGGGCTTACTCACGCAGACCTGCAGGCGGCGGCGGCTGGCGGCGGTCAGCGGAGTGGGCGGCGTGGCAAGCTGGGCCCGGTTTGACTGGCTCAATGGCGCAATGCGGCTGCTCCCTGCAATCTGGGCCCGGCAGAGGGCTGGCCTGTGCAGGCTGGCGACAGTCTGGAGCTGGGCGCGCAGTGCGCTGCCCGCCTCTGGGCGGCTCACCTGTCCGCAGTACAGGGCTTGGATGTAGATGCTGCTGCTGCACTGATGCAGGCTGCACTCCCCCCCTGCTGTGTGCTGCGCCTGCATGGACTCTGTTTGCGTTTGAGCTGCCCAACCCAGCCTGCACCACCTTGCAGCCATGGCTGATCACGCCTCCATGCTCGCTGCAGCCACCAGACCGTCCTCCTTCCAGCTGCGGGGTGTCGACCGGCGCCCTAGGGCGCCGGCGCGCCGCCTGGTCGTGGCAGCTGCCTCCCGAGGCTCCAGCGACGCTGCCGAGCGGCCGCAGGGACCGCTGGCGTCCGGCGCAGTGCCGCTCGTCGGCGGCGCCAGCGGCAGCACCGGAGCCCTCTGGTTCATGGTGGGCCTCCGGTCCTTTCCTCCCCTTTCTTCCGGCTGCTGTTGGTGATCAGGCGTCTGGCGTTGGTAGCTGAAGGCATTTCCGATCCCACCCATGACCAGTAAGCCAAGCCTGCCCTTCAAATCCCCCTCTGCGTCCCGCAGAGCCTGCACAGCGGCGGCACGCGGCCGGTCTATGGCCCGCTGGCCCACGACACATTTGTGATGCAGCGCCCAGAGATCGGCGGCCCCGGCCTGGTGCGCGTGCCGCGCCAGCCCAAGCCCGTGCGTGCCCCCGCGCCGCCGCCCGCCGCGCCGCCGGTGGTGTGGGTGGGCCCTCCCGCCGCCGGCGCCCTCACTCTGGCTGGCAGCAGCGTGGGCAGCTGCAGCGTGGTGATCGACACTGAGTACGTAGTGCTGCCGCCCCAGCAGCAGCAGCAGCAGCAGCAGGCGGTGCAGCCCAACACCAGCTGCGTGGGCATCGTGTGGCAGGGGTCGGTGGAAGGGGAGGCGGGCGCAGAGGCCAGCGCCGCCGCCGCTGCGCGCGGCCGCAAGCGCGGCAGGCACCCCCGCCGCACCCAGACGGTGAGGCCGGGCTTAATGTGCTTTTATTGGAAGCTTGTGCAGGCATGTGCATGTGTGTGCGGTGCGTGTTCTCCTAGTTCTGTGATGCTCTGCGTGTTGCTCCTGCCTTTTTAGCATGCTTGTGCAAGCATGTGTGCGCCTGTGCAGCAGCTCTTCTGGTTCTGTGTTGCTATGCGTGTTGCTCCTGCTGATTGCCTCCAGCCCATGCATCCCATCTGGCCTGCCTTGACTGCTTCCCGCAGCCGCAGCTTGACACACAGCCTATGCATCCACATCCCAGCTGCCGTGCCATGCCTGCAGTTGGGGCTCATATGCTGCCATTCGACTGCTGCCCCTCCTGCGCTCTGCCCTGCAGCTGCGCTTCACGTGCAACCTGTGCGGCGAGACCAACGACTGCGAGGTCAACCCGCACGCCTGGGCCAAGGGCTCCGTCTTCGCGCGCTGCCAGGTGCGACCTGCCTTCAGGACAGGCACAGCTGCTGATTTTAGGCTCAAGAGCTGGCACAGCAATGCTCTTGCATCTAAGAGGTGACTCGACAGCAAGCAGGTGCAAGCTGGAGATGCTGTGCAACCCCTGCCGTCCAAGCCATCCATCCTCCTCCCCCCACAGGGCTGCACCGTGGTGCACAAGCTGAATGACAGCCTTCCAATTCTAAGCTTGCAGAATCGCCCTCCCTCCGCCCCTCCCACAGGGCTGCACCGCGGTGCACAAGCTCAAGGACAACCTGAACATTTTCCACGAGCTGGCGGGGCCCGTGTTCCCGCCCCGCGAACTGCGCTCCTCCTACCTGGTGCAGGTGGGTGGCTCTGTAGCGGTTGGGAAGCGGCGGGGCGGGTGCAGCCCGAGCGGTGCATGTGCACTGCAAGCCGCGGCAGAGGTTTGCTCGGTGTGGTTCTGCACGCAGCTCTCCAGCCTCCACAAGTTTTAAGTTGAGTTCTGCCGTCACCTTCCTGCCCGCAGGAGGTTCTGCCCGCATTGCGAGCTCGTCCTGAGCAGCTCATTGGCCTGTCGAGCTAGGCTTTCTACAATCATTTCTGTTCCACTATGTTCCTGCCTGCAGGAGATCCTGGACCGCATCCAGGAGAACAACCGCAACTGAGGCTATCGTCTGCCGCTGGGCTAACGAGCAGGCAGCGCCACAAGCTGTCCTAACGGTCCAGCTGCCACTCGGCCGGCTGGCCGGTAGCAGCCAGCCTGGCCGCTGTGTGCTGTCTAGGCCAGTCAGCCTCTGCCCAACTAGCGCCCAGCTTGGTGCAGCCCGTGCCGTAGCACCGCACCCCACCTCACACCCAACCGCAGCCGGCGAACCGCCGCCTGCATACCACCGTAGCGACGCATCCCCCTCCGATCGACGGAGTGTACTAAATTTGCCGCCTTGTGCGGCCACTCATTTTTGCGGGGCACCCTGCCCCGTGTAGCTGAATGATGCTTGTGCCAACGCAGCCGCGATCGATTGCCCCTCCACCCGCCGTCAGCCCTTCTTAGCTTGCAGCCCATGTTGCTCTGCAAACCCAAATTCAATCTATCGCCCCCGCAATCAGGGGCGCCTCCCTCTTATTCTGACTAGGCCCGCCTGCCTTGTATCCCCTCCCACCCCCTGTTCAGAGTTGCTCTCTGTCCCATGCATGCATTATTTCATGCAGCCCCAAAGAAGCGCCTCGGTGTATCCGCCTGACGCCCGTACCAGCCCCTCTCCTGTGCCCTCCGAATGTAGCCTCCTACTGTTTGCGCTCGCAGTGTACGATTCCCGACAGCCAGATAAGTGTAATGTGCAGAGCCAGAGGGACCGAAACAAGTGCAGCCGAAGGTGTGTTGCAAAACTAAAGAGAATGGGCAGAAACTGAACAAGACAGCTCACGCATCCTTGTCTTTCCGCACTGACCGCGCATCGGCTGCTGCTGCCTCCCCTTCCTGCTCTGCTGCTGTTGCTGCTGCTGCCGCCGCCGGCTGTGCTGGGCCCGCCTCCGCCGCTGCCACCCGCGGCTTAGCAGGCGGCCGCCGCTGCCCGCCGGCCAGCACATAAATGGCGCCTCCCACCGTGGTCACCGCTGCGCTGGCCAGCGTCTGGCGAGTGAGGCACAGGTGCTGCCGCTCGGCATCGCAGAACAGCGCTGCAACGACCAGCGTGATTGCCGCGCCGCGCACTGCATTCACCAGCCCCACACCGATGGCCCCCTCCGATTTGAACACAGCTGCCTGCACCAGCATGTGCAGGTTGAACAGCCCTCCAAATACAGCCAGTAGGCCCGCCACATAGGTGGGCGGCCGGCCGGCGGCGGCTGCTGCAGCCAGGTGCCGCCCCACCAGCCGGTCCCAGTTGGGCAAGGTGTACAGCACTTGGTAGGCGGCGCTGGCCAGGAAGCCTGCGGGTGGTTGGAGGTGTGAGTGGGGGTGTGGTTGGGTGGCGTGAGAGAGTGCAGTGGGGTGGAGTGAGAGAGTGCAGTGCGAGCTGGTGGGAGCAATGCTGGCTGTCCAGTGGGACAGCTGGACAGGAACGGATGGCAACCCGCACGATCGACTTGCCGCCAAAGTCGCAGCGCCCGCGGCTGCACATCATGCTTGTGGGCTGACCACATGCTTGCAAGCCGCAAGCACGCGCGAGTCTCAGAAGCGGGCGCAAGCTCTCAAGCAGGCTCAAGGGCAGACGCGCACCCAGGATGGACACGTTCCACATGATCTCGCCGTTGGGCGGCGGGCTGGTGGGGCCCTTGAGCAGCTTCTCATACGCCACACCCTGCACGCGGTTGGAAGGCAGTGGCACGGTTTGCGATCATTTGAAACGCCCTGCCGCCAAACAGCAATGAACAATCCAGTGATGCATGCATGGGTGGGGGCTGTTGGGGCATCGAGGAAAGAGTGCACCAGCACAGTCGAAGCCTGCCTGCCATGCATGCCATCACAGCGGCTGCAGTGTGCTGCGCCACACCAGGGTGCAAGCAACTGCAACCATCCATCGCAGCAACAGTACTCCACCTCGCTCACCAGCAGGCTATACAGCAGCGCAGCCAGCGCCACCATGCCCGCGCCTTGCAGCTGCTCCGGCGGCAGCGCCGCCAGGCCGGCCCCTGCCGCCGCCGCCTGGCTGGCACTGCCGCTGCTGCTGCCGCCGCTGCCCAGGGCGCTGCTGCCGGGCTGGAAATAGGAGGCGGGTGCTGCACGGATGGCGAGCCCCAGGCCGACGAAAATGATGCCTCCGATCTGGCCGTTTGTGAGGCGCTTGCGCAGCAGGAAGCGCGTAAAGGTGGCCGTCAGCACCTGGCCAACCCCAGAGAGCACTAGATTGGACAGTGTGGCGCCCTGAAGGGGGTTGATTGAGAGGAAGGGAGGGGACGGTGGGTGGTCAGCATGTGAGGGCAGGCGAGGGGCAGGTGCTGCCACAAACGCGCAAAGCCAACAACGCAGCAGTCGGGCAGCAACAGGGAGAGGCAGGGGAGGCGGTAGGAATGCGTGCAGCCGCCATTTGTCTGCAAGGTCACCAGGCCAGCCTTGGGAAACAACCTAGCACTACTAAGCATTAGCTAAGATTGAAACAGCAGATTCTCACCAGGCGGAAGAAGCCCAGGCAGTAGACGGTGTAAGCGCTGGCATCCAGCAGGCCGATGGCCGCCATGAGCCACGCCTGCTCCCGGGTGGCTGCCGACCGCGCCGGCCGGCGCAGCGCAGCACCCACAAGCGTGGCGCTGAATTTGACGAAGGGCACGATGTGGGCCTCTGGCGCGCTGAACCGCAGGTCGGTGATGTGCTGGCTCACGGTGTTGAGCACAACACCCGACAGCAGGTACAGCAGCGGGAAGACCGACATGGCTGCGAGTATCAGACAGAGCGGGGGTGCAGGGAGGGCTGTGTAAGTGTTGGGATGGCAGGCGCGTCCCAGCAACAGCTCCTGCATGCAGACGAAGTGGCGGCGGCTGGAGCGGCGGCGGCGGCAGCTGCTCGTCACCACACCTGCTGGCCCTGCGGAGTGATCTGATCAATCAGGTGGCTCTCCACGTCGACCCAGCGGGCCGGTGCCGGCTCTCCAGGCCCCTTGGCCAAGCTGTTGGGAAGGCCGCTGCTCTCTAAGGCGACGGCACGGCGATGCAGCTTGCTCAAGAGTTGGACGCAATGGCACAATGGCCTGCATTGCGCTGGATGGGCTTAGGAAGCCTGCTCGGCAGCATGGGGCCGCCATTTGCCACCGTCCCTGTCGCGGCACCGCGTTTCGGAGCCTGCCCAATTGCAGATCACTTTGAAGACACCTTGTGAAACGCCAGGCGACACATAGAAGCCCTCTGCACGGCGTCCATTCTTCGCTTGGCGCTAGTGGGCTGCACATGATGGATCTGGACGAGATCGCCGCAGTGGGCGGTCAGCAGGAGCAGCGGGAGCACTACAAGGGCGCCCTAGAAGCAGCGGTGGCCTCGGGCGATGCGGCAGCGTGCAAGCGCTTCGTAGACCACGGTGCGGTGGCCGGGAAACAATGCAGAATGCCAAGATGCTGCGATCACGACCGGCGACAGGCCCGCCGCTCAGCTGCACTGCCGCCGCCGCCGCTGCCGCCGCCGCTGCCGCCACTTGCTGTGACCTGCAGTCCGCCCCTCCATTCATCGCCCGCAGTGCTGTCTGACGCTGTGCCGCTGGCGCTCAGCCGCACGCTGCTGATGGCATTCGCGCAGAGCCTGCAGCAGCTGGCGCCCGATGTGCAGCAGGCTGTGGCCACCTAGTGAGAGCTGCTTGGCGATGCTCCTGCTGTGCTGCCGGGTGGCCGACACGCTGGGAGTACGTGCATGGCAGCAGTGCATGGCCTTTCCCTTGCTCCCTCACCACCGCGCCAACCCTGTCCACTACATGGCCAGCTCAGCACGCCCTCCTGCTTGCCTCCCTACCTTGTGCCGCAGCGCGTTAGAAAAGGTGCAGCCGCGGGCGGTGAGCTACGAGGAGCAGGTTTCGGCCATTCGAGAGCAGCTTTCAGCGCTGTACGAGGCGCAGGTGGGTGCTGGTGGCGGCATAGTGGAGTGTTGCTCATGCCATGCACAGCAACGCAGCGCTGAGGGCTGGTCGCCTGGCTGCATGGCCGGCGCTGCTCGCATTGACATGCAGCCGCGCCCTGCCATGTCCATACCACCTCTCGGTTCGCTGCGCGCTCCACATGCACATTAACCTGCTGTTTAGCATGCCTTCTGCCCTGACACAGGAGGAGTGGAGCAAAGCGGCCCATGCGCTGGCTGGCATCGACCTGGACAGCGGCATGCGGCTCCTGGATGCAGGTGACAGGGTCTGCCTGAATCATGAAGTGTTGACCAGAATCGGAAGTGTTGAATGGCTCCCAGCCACGTGCTTGCAAGTCTGCCATGCGTGTGTTGCCGGGGTGTGCGGTGTGGGCAAGTGTCATTGAGTGCAAGTGATGGAGTGCAAGCGAGTGCAAGGCTGCCGCCGTGCACCCAAATCATGCTGCTATTTGCCCTCACCAAGCATAGAGTACAAGCTGGGCAAAAACATCAAGATCGCCAGGCTGTACCTGCAGCACTCCCTTCTTGTACCTCCGTTCCCGTTAACTTTCACCACTTTCCTGCAGAGTACAAGCTGGGCAAGAACATCAAGATCGCCATGCTGTACCTGGAGGACGAGGACGCGGTCAGCGCGGAGCAGTACATCAAAAAGGCCTCCTCGCTGCTGTCGGCGTGCAAGGTGCGGGGGCGGTGTGATGCAGTCAGCGCAGAGCATTGTATCATGAAGGCCTCAAAAACGTCTCCTCGCTGCTGTCGGCGTGCAAGGTGCGGGGGCAGTGGGGGCGGTGGGTGTGGGCCACAGCACTCGGGCACAGTGCAGCAGCACAGGTGCTGTGGCTGGCTGCACTGGTGCAAAGGGCAAGCACTCTCTATTGACCAAGCTGTGTTCATATGATTAACAGAACGAGGAGCTGGAGTTGCAGTACAAGACGTGCTACGGCCCTGAATGAAGGCCGACCTCACCTGCTTTCCCAACAGTTTCATGCCTGTTTACCGCCTCGGCAGAACGAGGAGCTGGAGCTGCAGTACAAGCCTCGCGGCAGGGCGGCGCAAACATTGACCGTCACTGCATGTCCAAACATCAATCAATTGGCTCTGTCTGCCCTTCACGCACTCAACAGAACGAGGAGCTGGAGCTGCAGTACAAGACGTGCTACGCGCGCATCCTCGACTCCAAGCGCCGATTCCTGGTGCGCTGCCAATGCTGCAGCATGCTGACTCAACGGAACACAGCTGGCTTAGTAGTGTGGCACAGTCGTGTGGCAGAGCTGCAAGCGCCGCTTCCTGGTGGGCTGCCAATGCTGCAGCATGCTGACTCAACGGAACACAGCTGGCTTAGTAGTGTGGCACAGTCGTGTGGCAGAGCTGCAAGCGCCGCTTCCTGGTGGGCTGCCAATGCTGCAGCATGCTGACTCAACGGAACACAGCTGGCTTAGTAGTGTGGCACAGTCGTGTGGCAGAGCTGCAAGCGCCGCTTCCTGGTGGGCTGCCCAGGTTGAGCCGCATGGGTTGCGGCAGTGCCAGTTTCACTTCCTTACTGTGGCAGTGTACCCATGCAATGTGGCTGGCAGCTCTTCACGCGTCTGCCCGTCCTCTCAACATGCAGGAGGCGGCCACGCGGTACTACGAGCTGTCGCAAGTGGGCAAGCGCAAGATTGGAGACCACGAGGTGGGCGGCAATATGACAGCATTTGGAGCCAGATCAGAGCTGTGGCGTGGCGCCGGCACCTGCAATGTCAACAAAGGCCTTGACACAGTCTACCCATGCTCTGACCAGCAAGCTCTTCCCTCTGCGCCTTCCCTTTCTGTAGATCTCGGAGGAAGACCTGGAGCAGGCGCTGCAGGCCGATGCACCTCACAAAGGGGAAGCCAAGGCATGCATCTCAGTAGCAAGCATTCCTGTCTGTTCTGTATCCACCGCAGATCTCAGAGGAGGACCTGGAGCAGGCTCCGCAAGCCGTCGCACCTCACAGCACGAAGGCCCAGCCATGCAACTCTCACCAGCGAGGAATGTCCTCCATTCCTTCTTCTTTTTTTGCAGATCTCAGAGGAAGACCTGGAGCAGGCGCTGCAGTCATCCATCAAGTGTGCGGTGCTGGCGGCGGCGGGGCCGCAGCGCTCGCGCATGCTGGCCACGCTGTACAAGGCAAGCTTGGGGCGGCCGTTTATGAGTGCAGTTTTGCCTCTGTGCTTGTGGCTGCAGCTGCAGGTTGCAACCTTTACCAAACAAGCTTGGGGTGGCTTGTAACGTTGTCGCAAAGCAAGCATGGCACTGGGCCATGCTATCACCCCGCTTGACGTGGTTGCAGGACGAGCGGTGCGCCAAGCTGGCGGTGTACCCCTTCCTGGAGAAGGTGTACCTGGAGCGCATCCTGCAGGGCGGCGAGGTGGGTTGGCATGCATGCATGCATCGCGCTGACATCTGAGCTGCATGGTATTTGAAACCTTGTACCTCGAGCGCATCCTGCAGGGCGGCGAGGTGGGTTTGCAGGTGTTTGCATCCATGCTGGGCTGTGTATCTTGTGGCCGGCTGGCTATGCGGCACAATAGCTTTTACCGATGTCCACTCATTTCTACACCCGTCTACGGTGCCGCAGGTGCCCAGGGCCTGCGGCAGCACCAGCTGTCCCTGCAGCGCACCAGTCTGCCCCTGCCAATGCTGCCACTCCTTTTCATCCTGCCCTCTATGCCGCAGGTGGAGAGCTTTGCCCAGGGCCTGCAGCAGCACCAGCTGGCCACGCTGCCCGACGGCTCAACTGTGCTGGAGCGGTCGGTGACGGAGCACAACCTGGAGGCAGCCAGCAAGCTGTGAGTGCGGTTGCAGGGGGTTTGCTGATGCAGCCTTATTATCTGCTGTATGCGGTAAGTGATCGGTGCGTGTGACTGAGCACAGCCTGGGGGCAGCCAGCAAGCTGTGAGTTTTGGGTCTGTGGCTGCCATGGGCGCCATTGGGTGCTGCTGCCACATGCGTGCGTCGATTGCTGTGGCGACATGAACGTGGCGGAGCTGGGCGCACGAACCGCAAGGTTCTCGTCTCCAAATTGCAGTGGCATTTGATGTACTGTCATTTGCGTCCCTCCCTCCCGCAGCTACAACAACATTTATGTGGCGGAGCTGGGCGCACAAACTGCGTTTTTGTGTTTGATGTACAACTCAGCTTAATTGTCCTTTGCGTCCCTCCTGCCGCAGTTACAACAACATCTACGTTGCGGAGCTGGGCGCGCTGCTGGGAGTCTCAGCTGACAAGGCGGAGAAGATTGCCAGCGCGATGGTGGGCGAGAACCGGCTGCAGGTGTGCTACTTCTTACTTCTTTTTGGCCACTGCTTTGGGGTCACTTCAATGTTTTCGAGGAGGGAGAAATGTAAGCGTGATGGTAGGGAGAGCCGATGGTGGGGGAGCACCGGCGGCAGGTGGGTTGTGCGTTTGTGTGCACCGCTACTGTGAGACTTGAGGTGCTTGAGGGAGTGACGGTCTTTGGGTGTCCGTGGCTTGGCTTTCTGCGGCTGCCTGCCCACGGGCGCTTTCGATGGCAACCCAGGCTGGTGCCTGCAATCAGCTGCCTCCACATGTGCATCTCGCTGCACAATTGCACGCCCTGCAAGCTGCTGGCGCGCCCGCGTTTCCTCTTTCTCTCTCCTCCAACTGTTGTCTTCTTACCGTCCCCATCTTCTTACCCACATCAACCGCCAGGCCATCATCGACCAGGTGGATGGCCTGATCACCTTCAAGGCCGCCCCCGAGCCGCTGGTGCAGTGGGACCGAAACGTGGCCGCGCTCTGCCAGGTGATCTCTGCAGCAGAGGGCTGGTGCAGTGCCGTGAGCGCGGCGTGCAGGCTGCAGTGCGGGGGCAGGGCGCAGTAGTGAGAGTAAGTGCTGCTGGTGCACCCTCTGCACCGCACGTGCGCTGCTGCCCCATGCACACACCCTTTTTGCTATTGCGTGGTTGCCACTGACCCGCCATGCTCTGCTTGCTGTGCTGCAGGCGGTGAACGGCATTGTAGACGAGGCAGCAGCCAAGGGCATACGGCTCGCCTAGTCGCTGCAGCTGGCCTGGCCGCAGCAGCTGCCGTGTTGCCTGCCTCCCTCAGCATCCGCTGCTGCTTGGTGGGAGGCGCCTGCAGCCTGGCTGCCTGCAGCAGCAGCATGTACATTGCTCTTGTACCATTGAACTTGACTACCCTTGTAACACGTGCCCAGGACGGGCTGAGTTGCGCAGAGGCAAAAGTGGGCAAAACTTAGGAGACTCGTGAGGAATGGAAGCAAGGGATCAAGGGATAGCAGGCTTGCACCAAGGTGGTGCGGGTTTGGCAACGTGCATAGCATGGGCATTGCAATTTGCAAGGCGAAACACTACTCGCAACTCAGCACTATTGTGCCGCCACAGGCATGCCCACAGCTCTATTTCGTCAGGCTGGCCAGGAAGCCAAACAGGGCAGCTGTGTACTCCTTGTAGTGCTTCAGCAGGTGGCCAACATGCTGGCTGCGCTTCCATCTAACCTCCTGCACATCTGCACCGGCCGCTTTTCTATCCGCAATCAGCTGTTCCAACTTGTCTGGCAGGCACAGCGGGTCGTCGTCCGAAAAGAGGTACAGGCTGCGCCGGCCCAGGCTCAGCTGCCGCATGTTGAGCCTGCGGCGAGGGTGTGGGGAGGTAGGCGATGGGTTGGAGGGCGGCGCAGTTGATAGATGCATGCATTTGAGGGCAGGTGGAGGGAAAGCAACTCCATGCAGCAGGAGAAGCAATGCATCATGAGTTAAGCATTACAGCCAGCAGCCATGCTTTGCACCCCAGCACCACTGCCAATCAAAAGCTCACCAGTACACCCAGGGCCGCAGCGGCTCCAGCGGCGCCATGAGCAGCACCTGCAGGTGGCAGCAGCGGCAGGGGTCAGGCAAGGTGCTGGTTGCGGGCAGGCTGCCGGCAAGGTGGTAGCAGCAGAAACATGCAAGCTGCCGCTTGCAAGTGAGCTGCTGGCAAGCTGCAGCAGCAGGCACACAGACGCAGTGCACAGCTTTCCTCACAAGTGAAGCACATGCCAAGCCCATTGCTGCACGCCAGGGAACGCAAAACCAGCTGGGTGCGCACCCACAGTGAAAAAGAACGCACCGAGAGGAAGAAGAGCAGCGCAGCCAGCACACGCAGCGGCCAGGGCATGCCGTAGCCAATGGCTGTGGCGCCCACGCGCAGCGACATGTAGCAGGGTGCGGAGTCAAACACCAGGCCAGAGATGCGGGACGCAAAGGGGCTGTACCGCGGCTCGTCCCGCACCAGCTGGTCTATTTGCTCCACCACAAAACCGCCGCCTGTGGGGTGGGGCACAACGTGGGTGGCGGTTGGAGGCGGGTAGTGCACGGCAGGCACGCCCCAGCTGGTCAGCTTGCTCCGGCGGTGCCCACACCACAGCGATCAACCAAGCACCCACGCCAGCGCAGCGGCGATCTTTCCTCAAAGTCGAAATGCTCCCCTCCTCCTCACCGTTGCTGAATGCGTACAGCACCACTGGCCGCCGGCCCTGCGGGTCCACCGCTGCAATGGCGTCCAGCAGGCGGGCCGCCCAGCGGCGCCGCGGAAAGGCGAATGGCGAGAAGACGGCATGGCCCGGCAGGATGCCTCGCAGCGAGGGGTAGCCCTGCTTCTCCAGCAGGCTGCTGTACTTGGACAGGTGCTTGTCCTGGCAGCCGTACCAGCCCAGCACGACCTGCGGACAAGCGGGGGAGGGAAGGATGGCAAGAGGCGAACGAGGTAGCGTGTTTGGTGTGTCTGGTAGGCGTTGACGCCCCAAGCGAACAGACCCACATGCCAAAGCAGCAGCGGCAGCTTCATCTGAACCTCCCTCGGCAGCCTGCCTCACCACCAACGGTGTCGCGGGGTCTGCACCCTCCGGCAGCGTCAGCCGAAAATCGCGCAGGGAGCTCAAAGCGTCTGCCGCCATGCCCGCCGCTGCCGCCGCCGTCGCCGCTGCCGAAACCAGGAGATGAGTGCGTTGATGGGTTTGACGACAACGTGCTCTGCCCACAGGCAGCAGGCCAGGCCCGCAGAGGCGCGCTGGGAAGGGAACGAGTTGGGTTGGCAAGAATCCTTGGTAACACGGCGCAGCCGCCGGGCTCATCCACATCTAAGGCGAGCGTGCAAATCACAGGTGTGCGCGATGCAGTGATCAGTGATCAGCGTGCTGCCGCCGCCGCCGCCGCCGCGCCGCTGTCGCCAGCTAGCGCCGCAATGCGCAGTGCACAAGGAGCCTGGCGGCCTTGGCTGGCATCATTCTGCCACAACTGTGCATGGCGAGCCTAACAAGGCCTCGATTGGTCTGCAATACCTGCGGTTCACGCCTGTTGGCTCGCCGTTCTCGCCCCCAAGCTATCGCAGGCAGGGTCCAGCCACGCCATCGACCACTCCCAAGCGATCGCAAACGTGGGACAGTGCAGCGAGCTTCCGAGCGCCGCCACCGAGCTGCCGCACTGTTCCGCCGGCGCCGCGCCGCCACCCACTGGCTGACCCCGCTTTCCGCACCCGACCCGCTGCTTGCAGCCGCCATGAGCCGCAACCTGGCGCTCGTGATGCTGGGAGACTGCATGCTGGGCCGCATCGTGGACGAGTCGCTGACGGCGCTGCCTCGCCAGCTGAGCAGCATTTGGGGCGACACGCTGCCGCTCCTCCAAGGCGGCATGGCGGATGCAGCGGCGGGAGAGGAGCAGCTGGTAGCCGCCAACCTGGAGTGTGCTGTGACGGCTGAGGAGGAAAAGGTGGGCTGGTTTCATGTGCTGCATTGCGGGGCGCTGGCTGGGAGGTGCGGGTTGCACTGCGGCTGTGTGCTTGGCACCTGCGTGCAACCGAGGTCGGTTGACCTTCCCACGCCGCACTCAGCAAAGCAGCTGTGTTCCCGCTGCAACCCCAGCAGGACGAGGAGCGCGCCTTTAACTTCAAGCTGCACCCCAGCAACCTGCCGGCGCTGAAGTGAGCGGCGGCGGCAGGCGCCTGGCCGGCTTGCTTTTTGCCTGAGGAGCGTGCAATGCACATGCCATGCCCCACATGGCATGCTCCATTGGTTCCAGCTGTGTCTCCTGCTTGCAGCTGCGACCTCCTGACCCCATTCTCCCACCCTTGCAGGGCCGCACGCATCGACTTTGTGTCTCTGGCCAACAATCATTGTTTGGACTTCAAGCAAGCCGGACTGGCAGAGACGCAGCATGCACTAGCGGCAGCTGGCATTGCTTATGCAGGGGTGGGCTGGCCAGCGCAGGCGGCCAGCCCAGTCATCCTGGAACGAGCCGGCCTGCGCCTAGCCTTCTTTTCCTACTCGGGTGCGATGGACAGGCCTGCTGTGCTGTGTGGTTGAGTGGCAGGACCTGGCAACTGAGCCTGCCCACGTTTGCTGGTGTTGGGCCTGTGCATTCCACAACATGGTATCTGTCACCGCCTCTGCCCCAAATGCCTCTGCCCTGCCGACCAACCCCACTACTTGCTCGTCCGTCCCATCCTCTCGCAGACCACTTTTCTGACTGGGCAGCCACCGAGCAGCGGCCCGGCATAAACTACATTAATCCAGAGGATTACAGCCCCGGCACGCTGCGCCAGCAGCTGTCGGCGGCAAGCGCGGCAGGGGCCGACCTGATCATCGTCTTCATCCACTGGTGGGCGTTTGGCAGGGGCATATGGAGTGCTGCCCACTCCTAGCGGTCCGTGTGCTATCTATCGCCGCCCGTCTATCTGCCCCCCTGCCTCTGTCTGCTATTCACACCTGCTGCTTCCCTGCCTGCTTCCCTGCTGCTCAGGGGCCCCAACTGGAAGTGGCGGCCGTCCAAGGCGATACAGCGGCTGGCGCACGATTTCATAGAATCCGGGGCAGACATTGTGTTTGGCCACAGGTGGGTGTGGTGGGCAGCAGCCGGACAGCGGTGGCCGTAGCCAGGCAGCCATGGAGGCGGAATGTTACAGCATGTGCTCTGCTGTGCTGTGCTGTGCCTGCTGCACTGTTGCACTGCTGCACGCACCCTGCCCGCTGGCACACCCAGCCCTTGCGCAGCGCGCACCACATCCAAGGCATCCAGGTTTACAAGGGATCGCCCATCATTTATAGCGCAGGTGATGCATAGCAGCAGTGGCGGCAGGTGCATGGCTGGTGCTATGACCGCCTTGCGCAACAATGCAGCTGCACATGCTCAAGTCCGCAACCGCCTACCGCATGGCTCGACTGAGTGACCCATCGCTGTTACCTGCCGCCCCTGCATCCCAGGCGCCTTTGTTGACGACTATCGACTGGATGAGGGCTATCGCAACGACCTGGCCTTCCTGTTCTGCTGCCACATCGCCGAGGGGCGGCCAGCCTCGCTGGAGCTGGTGCCGACGCACATTGTGCACACCTGGCAGGTGTGCTGGAGAGGGCACTGCCCACTCACTGCCCTAGCATCGCATGCTGGCTAGGCGCGTGGCTGGTGTGCGGTTGGCGCTTGGCTGGCAGATGCTGCCCGTCGTGAAAAAAATGCTGCCTGCCACATGATGCGCAGCGGTCATGCTGAGTTCATTCATATGTGTTTCCGTTGGCATGCAGCACCCTGGCGCACGGCCGCCATACCTATCTGAAGTGCATCTGGCTTGCGGCAGCAATGCAGCATGGCTGCACAGCCGGATACGCGAGCTGAGTGAGCCTTTTGGCACAGAGATTCGGGATGCTGGGGGCGGGCGGCTGCGCATCCCACTGCAAGGCAGCAGCACAGGAGGAGCGGCAGAGGCGGCTGCCGGTGGCAGTGCAGCGGCACACCGCGGCGTTGTGTCAAAGCTGCTGGGCCTGCTGCAGCCATAGAGCCCTTCCTCTGCCTGCCTGTGCTTCAAGTGCAAGCTATTGCGTACATGCGAGGTGGGCCAATGCGGCACCGCCCAGGGAGATGCTACTGCGAATGCAAGCCATGAAAAGGCGGGCTATGGAAAGGCAACAGCAAGACGGCGGGCTGCCACTCAGTCAGGCCGTGCGGGTGCTGTTTGGGCAGCGGCCGCCCCACTGCAGCTGGCCGCCGGGCAGCAGGTGCCACTTGTGCAGCCCCTGCGTGTAGTACTGCTCCAAATACCGCTGCTGGTCGCCACCACTAAGTACCGCCTCCCTAAGAGCCGCCTCCAGGAGGGACCAGGGCACACGGGCGTTGCGGTCGCGCGGCCACCAATCCTCAGGCGGGCGGCGAGCCAGCTCGGTTGGTCCAGGGGTGGAAGCAGCGGGGTCACACACCACGCCCACCCACCACAGCACGTTGGAGGTGGCGTCCTGCGGTGTTTGGAGGCAGTGGGGGGCAGAGTGGACGGCAGAGATCACAGTGGGGCGGAAGGTAAGGGCAGTGCGCAGCGAGGTGGCATGGTACATTTGCAACGTGACCACAGCATGCATGCTGGTCAGCACACCACCCGCCCACAACCACAACTCACATTCGAGTTGGTTGTGCTGAACACGAAGCTGCCCCGCCCCGTCTCAAACTGGTAGGGCGTCAGCTCAATCACGCTGCTGCCCGGCCGCATGAGCCAGCTGTTGGCCAGGTTGGCACCTGCAAGTCAATGCAGCAGTGCACAGCTCGAATTCAGCAAGTTGCTCTCCGTAACAGTTAGTTGTTGGCCAGGTTGGCGCCTGCAAGTCAATGCAGCAGTGCACAGCTCGAGCTCAGAAAGTTGCTCTCAGCCGGGTGGCCAGGTTGGCGCCTGCAGGGGCATCCGCACCTAAACGCACTGCTCAACACAACAATGCACATTGGTCGCACCCTGCTGCTGACAAGAGACACGCATCCATTCATCTATCCACAGCCCTGCACCACGCCACGAGAGCCGTACGCAACACCACACACAACAGCAGCTACAGTATTGTACTCGCCATGCATGCCAATGAACACGTCCGCCTCGCGAGCTGCCGCAATGCCGGAGGCCAGGTCGGGAAACATGACCTGCGCCAATTGAGGCAGGGGAAAACAGCTTTGTGCAAGCTTTGTGGAAGCCTCCGTGGTTGAGATGTGATGTGAGAGGGCAGCACTGCAGCCATTCTGAGGAGGTCTCCCAGCCCTCAAACCACCTCTCCCTGCCTGCCTGCCCACCAAACCTGCCTCGCATCCCCGCCGCGCCCCGCACGCACCTCTCCGCACTCGGCAGTGACCGGCTCGCTGCCGCCAGGCGGCAGCCAGCTCCAGGCGTTGCAGGCCTGCAGCAGCTCCGCTGCATTGAGCAGCTGTCGCCCCTCGCCGCCGCGCTTGATGAGCACCACCTTGAGCCGGCCGCGGGTCCTTGCACGCTGCACACCCAACCCCGCTGCGCCCGCTGCGCTTGCTGCCGCTGCCGCCGCCGCCTCTTGCAGGCTGATGCCGTCCTGCCTGCTGCTGGTGGAAGCTGCCTGGCCTTGGTACGCCACCACAGCCTGGCCAAAGCTGAACGGCTCAATCGGCACCTCCTGTGCCAGCCGCTCGGTCTGCTGCTGTGGCGTGAGGGCCGCCTCCTCTGCTGGGGCCAGGCCCCGAGCCAGCGGGAAGTTGCGGCCGCACACAAACAGGTCCTGAAAGCAGCGCTGCTCGCCGCCCTCAAAGCTGGCGGGTGGCTGGGAGGAGTCCAGCTGGGGGGGAGGGTGGGATGGGAAGGGGGGAGGGGGCATAAAGTCAGGGTATGTGGAGCTGATGCATGCTGAGGCAGTTCCTTGTGCAAGTTAGAGTAAGCCAGCCAGAAGAAACGCTATGATGCCGCACCAGGCAACTGCGCTGCGCCTGTCCACAGCCATTTCCAAACCAAGGTCAAAGCGCCCCTCACCTCCTGCCCGATCTGGTGGCCCGGCAGCAGGCGGCGGCTAAAGTCTGCCAACGTTTGGACCGACAGCTTGCTCAGCGTGGGCAGCAGCTGGGACTCGGGCTGAGTGAGCGGCAGGCCATCGGGAGTCACAACCACCAGCTTGGCGTGCTGGCGCCAAGGCGTGCGGCGCAGCATCGCATAGTAAACCGCCGACAGGTCTGCAGGGCGGCGGCAGGCGGGCAGGCGCAGCTGTTGGGAAGCCTGGAGCAGACGCAATGCAGAGCCGTGGCGGCCCCACAGGTGTCGCAAGGCAGGTGCGCAGTCTCACTGCATCCAGTCTGCCCAAACACCCAAGCAACCCTCTCACCTTTGAAGATGTGGAAGAAGTTGCCGCGCCAGGAGGGGTACATCAGCAGGGGGACGGTGCAGCTGGAGAAGACCGGGTCCTGAGCACAAGGAAAGCCACAGAACTGGGGTACATGGGTCATCCGCATGCCATGGCAGCAGCACGCTGGGCGCTGGTATGGCAGCACACTGGCAAAAAACTCAAAAGCCGGGTTTGGACAACATTTCCGAGCGCAGGCGGCCGACTGTTTTACTCCAACACTGGTGTGGCTTGTGTGGGTGCCAATTTGCTCTCATACCTGGAGGTAAGGCGTGGGCTCCTGAGACGTGGCAGGCCGCATGGGCACGGGCTGCAGCCGCCGGTTGCGCGTCGGCTCCTGCACCTCGTAGCGCAGGCTGCGCCGCTGGCCGCCGCCACTGCTGTCGCCACCCGCCTCGCCGCTGCTGCTCCCTGCGCCTGAGCCTGCTTGTGTCGGCTGCTCAGGCTGCTGCCGGCTGGTCTTGCGCCAGGGGTACTCGTACAGCTGCGGTCAGGAGAATCAGATTCCCAGCTGACCGTTAGCTGTGAGCCATGCAGCAGGCATGAGCAGTTTCTGATTGCTTGTCTGGTTGCAGTACGCCTCAGCTTGACACCCAGCAAGAAGCTTTCAGTTGCAAAAGTGGACTATGCCGAAGCTCTCCTAAACAAAACTTAGCCCTCACCTTGGACGTGTCGACCAGCAGCTCGGGCACGTCCTCTGCAGCCGCTTTGCACCTCAAAAAGCTTTCAGGTCAAACTCTGCCCCTTCTCACCTTGGACGTGTCCACCAGCAGCTCGGGCAGGGCGCCCGCCCGCCGCCCATCCATCTGCTGGTACCTATCTTCATACAGGATCAGGCTGCCCTGGTCAACGCACACGCGCCGCAGGCGCTGGCAGTGGCGCTCCCAGGGCGAGCCATCCAGCTGCAGCTGGCACCGCTGAGGCGGGTGCTGCTCGGCGGGGGTAGGTGCTGCCTGCCGGGCGGCGCCAAACGCCACCGAAGGGTGCACGGCTGGCACGTACGACATCCACTGCTGCAGCTCGTCCCGCCGCTGCGCCGCCAGCTGGCGGCCGCCCCACAGCAGCACAGCCAGCACAAGGGCAGCTAGCAGCGCGGCGGTGAGGCTGCCGTTGCGGCGGGCGGCCACCCAGCGGGCCGCTCCGCTGCAGAGGCTGGAGCACAGGCCTCGGCGAGGGGAGGTGCGGGGGCTGCGGTAGCGAGGGGTTACTCTTGGAGAGGGGCTGCCTGCCGGCTGGATCTCCTCTACGTACTTGCCCAGCTCCACTCGTGCTGCCGCTTTGGCCGCCGCCTGCTGCTGCGGCGTGTGCGCGTCGGCGGCTGGTGGCGAGGCGCGCTGCCGCGGCGATGTGCGCTGCCTCTGGAACCCAAAGGGCGCCAGCGACCAGTGGGGGCTCTGCATGAAGAGGAGTTTGGGGCGGGTCATGCATTGCAGGGTGCAGGAGTACCAGGAGGCGACATGCGCATAGGGCGCCCGGGCTGCCGGCAGCTGCCGCTGGCTGGCGGCGGCGGCGGCAGGCACCCTCACCTGGCGATCATCGCCGCCATCCCCGCTCGCGCTCCTGAGCACGGCGCTGTAGCTGTGGCCGCGCATGCCGCGGTGCCTGACGACGGGACGAGTTTGTCTTTGTTGTTGCGCGGTGCAGGTAGCAATTGCTGGTCTCACGCTGCTCTGCTCACTTGATCAGCAGTTCCTGGAATTGCCGAGCAAGCGAGCCGGTGGCCTGGCATCACCTGCGCGCGGCTGGCGACTGCCGCCGCACAGGGTTGGCCCTTGTGAGCGGCTTTGCGTTGAAAGAAGTACGAGTGACGAGTAGAGCAGCTACACAAGCATGGTGCAGTGCGTGGATGAGCGTCAGCACCGTGCCGCGGCCGCCCTGCTGCGGGCGGGATGCAGTCGTCGTCGTCGTGGTGCCGGCCCAGACCATTAACAAAGCATGAAGGGACTTCAGGCACAGGTGCAGCAGAGAGGCATGTCTTTCAAGGGCCCGGAATGCTGCTCAAAAGCGCCCCTCCTCAGTGTCCCTGCCACCACCATCCCTCTATCGTGGCCCTTCGGCACCCAAGCGGCGGCGCGCTTTACAAGGCGGAGAAAGGGCACTATCCACCCCTCAGTCAAGGGAAGCAGCCAGGGCACCAAGCAGGGCGTCGCACTGCGCGCGGGCGGTCATGGGCGTGACCATCAGATACACAACGTCGCCCAGCGGCCGGCCAAACACGCCCTTTGAGCGCAGGCGGCGCACCACGGCTGCCGCGGCATTGGAGCCGTAGCCAGTGGTGCCGTCCAGCGGCTGCAGCTGCACAGCCAGCACGGTGCCCAGGGTCACCACGCTGCGCACGCTGGGGTGCCGGCTCAGCGCCGCCACAGCGCCCTCGTCCCACAGGGGCAGCAAGCGGCCGCAGGGCCCGTCGCAGCAGCCGCCCGCGGGCGCAGCGTCCTCGTCGCTGCTGCTGCTGGCGCCCTGCCGCTGACGCTGGCAGCGGCCCGCCGCCTCCGGTGTGCACCAGTTGGGGTTGAGCGCTGCATCGCGGTACAGCTGCAGGGATGCCACGCCCGCCGCACAGCCGATGGGGTGCGCCGTGTACGAGTGGCCGTGCAGCAGGGCCTGCGCCTTGGTGTCGCCTGCGGTTGGGTGGGGCGGGGAAGGTTTTGTGGACGAGTAGGGCAGCATGTAGCCAACTGCTCTCGAGCTTATAGTGCCTAGCAAACATGTTGGAGCGGCACAACACTGAGACCAGCACAACCTACAGAGTTGCTTCGCCACCCTGCAGCATCCAACACCACCCAGCCAATCAGGTGCTCACCCTCAAACGCCTGGAACACGCTGTCGGTCGCCAGAGTGGCAGACAGCGGCACCATGCCTCCCGTCAGCAGCTTAGCGTAGCAGGCAATGTCTGGAGAAACGCCCAGCAGGGCAGCGCCTGAGGGCGCACCCAGGCGCCACAGGCCGGTGAACACCTCGTCGAAAATCACGGGGATGCCGCGCTCCCTGCACAAATAGTGATGGCGTAAGGCTGGAGGGACAGCTGAGCAGCAGGGAGGGAGGTGAACACATCATAAAAAATCACGGGGATACGGCGCTCCCTGCACATGTGGCAACGGCGGCGCAAGGGTGCAGAGCTCAGCAGCAGGGTGCGCCCTGCAAGAGAGGCTGAGACGTGGCCCTGAGATGGGCTGTGCAGCACGGTTGGGACAGCGGGGTACGGGCTGAAGCATCCGTGTGGCCAGCCCCGACTTGCTGCACACACGCTTGCTTGCAAGGAGCCACAACCAACAGCCGCAACCACTTGCCTGCAGACCTCCACCAGGGCCCGCTGGTACAGAGGGTCGATGAGCCGCATGCCGCCCGCGCCCTGCAGCACCGGCTCCACAATGCAGGCGCCCAGCACCCGCCGGCGCTGCTGCTGCTGCTGCTGGGCTTCCCCTGCTGTGGCATCACTGGTGCTGCTGCTGCCGCTGGCCTCTAGCCGCTGCTGCTGCGCTGCCTCGTAATCGTCCAGCTGCTGCTGGATGTATCGCAGGTAGAAAGGATACAGCGAGGCGGTGGCAGCTGTCTCCCCTGCCACCTGAGCAGCACCCTCGCCGCCTGCTGCCTGCATGCGCTGCTCCAAAGCAAACACGGCCTCGCGGCTGCCACACTGCGTTGCAAACGGCTTCTGACGCGCACCCGGCAGCACCGCTGCCGCCAGCGCTGCCGCCTCCTCCGTGGCTGCAACCATGTCGGGCGGGAGTGACACGCGCCAGGCGCCCTGCTGCAGGACTACAGTGGGAGGCTCTAGGAACAGGCCCCGGCCGGTGTACCAAGGCGTCTGCATGCGGCCGTTGAAGGGGGAGGGCGACACAGCGTCCATAGCGCCCAGCGTGTCGCCATGGTAGCCCTCAGTCAGGCCCAGCACCTGTTGGGTGGCGAGGTGGGCAGGAGGGGAGCGGTTGAGGGGCAAGCAGCCCGGCGGTTCGCTTGCAGTGTGGCACAGGTTGGCCTGGCGATGTGTGGCATAGTGGCTCAATGTCAAAACATGCCGGGAGTGCTGGCTTCCATCGGATAAGTTGCTGCATGCGCTGCGCCCACAGGACTGCTCCAGACGACGTGCTGCCATTCCACCAACCGTGCAGGCCTCGGCGCTCACCTCCAGCTCAGTGCCACCCTCGTCCAGCAGCCCATGGTCGACCATGAACTTGCGGAAAGCCATCTTCAGAGCCACCTCCACAGCGGTGGAGCCGTCGTCTGTGTAAAACACCCGGCCTGCCCAGCCCGCACCAACGGTGCTCAGCAGCTCGCGCGCAAGCTGCAGGCGGCAGGCATGGAGGGCAGGTGGGAGGGTGAGTGTGAGCAGCTTGGGAAAGAGGGGCATGCGGCCTGCTGATGCACAACTGGTGTGGCACTTCCGGCAGCACAGTGCTCAAGAACACGAGCATCAGCCGCCCACCCACCTCCACAGCCGGCTCATGCGCGTTCTCGGGGAACATGACGTGACCAAAGCGTGCTGCGGCAGCGCTCATAGCACGCACCAGCTCCGGCTGAGCCTCCTGGCTCACCTGCGGTTGCAGGAACAGCAGGAGAGTGTATGCAGTCAGTGCGTAGATGCTATTCAAGGTGCACAACAGCAGGATGCTGCACAAGGTGCAAACACATGCAGCAGAGCCCGGCAAGCGCAGAAACAAAGGCGGCAAGGCAGCCCAGCGCAGCCCGCCCTTTTTCTGAGTGGCCCAATGTGCAGCCAGCAAGACAGCAATGAACAGCAACGGCTCACCCCTTGTGTCCACCAGCTGGCGCAAGCATCATAAAGCAGCTCCAGGCTGCCCCCTGGCCCAGCTGCACTGCTGCCATTGCTGCTGCCACTGCTGCGGCCGCCGCTGCTGCCGCTGCTGCTGCTGGCCGACTGAGCTTTTGCTGCAGGTGGGCGATACACCGAGAAGCACTCTCCCACCCTGCTGTCGATGACAGTGACGCCTGCGTCCCCTGCCACGCTGGCATGCTGCGTGAAGGGCCACCACAGCATGCGGCGCGCGTCGCCGGCTGCTGCGCCCAGCTGCGCCAGCCGCGCTTGGTGCGCCTCGGCAGCCAGCTGCACCAGGCGATCAAACTGCGGGGCGCTGTCCTCCAGCCAGGCTGCCAGGCTGGCGTCAATCGCACCCTGCTGGCCGCCCAGCTGCCCAGCCAGTGGCGGCTCACACACAGGGAAGGACAGCACAGCGGCCTTGCCACGCAGGTGCCGCTGGATGGCTGCTGAGTTGGCCCCCGCCTGGCCGCTGCCGCTGGTGCTGCCGTCCATCAGGACCACCAGCGGTACTGAGTGGCCCCTCAGTACCAGGCTGTCGTACGCCGACAACGTGGCGGAAATGCCGCCCAGCCGGCCGTCGCCAACTAGGATGCCGGGCAGGTGCAGCGGGCGCAGCAGGTCACACTGTAAAGTGGTGCGGTGGGAGCAGGGGTGCAGGCTGGGTTTGGGGTCAAGGGATGATTGGTGATGAGTCCTGGTTCAGCAGCTTACGTAGCATGTTGCAGACAGGCTGCAGACAGAAGCCAACAGCAGATGTGCAAGCGGTGGGCCACACACCTGCAGGGTGCCGCTAGGGCCGGGGCTGGCCACGCCTCCCGCCGTCTCCACAATTGCTATGCTCCCGCCGCTGCCGCTGCTGCCTGACTGCAGGCCGGCTGCTGCAAAGCCTCGGAGCTCAGCAGCCACAGCGGCTGCTAGCTGTCGGTCGGACACGGGGCGCCCCTCCATTTCCACCGCCAAATGCGGGCTCACCGGCCGGCTCCAAGCATACAGCACCTTTGCAAGGTGGCTGTTACCACTGCCGCTGCTGCCGCCACTACAGCTGCTGCTGCTGCCAAGCTGTGCGGTGCTGCCCGCATGAGCTTCATCAGCCGCGCTGCTGCCGGTCAGCAGGTGTGCGGCGTGGGGGCCGGCGGCCAGCGGCAGGCGGGCGGCGGCTGCCACCAGCCGGGCATCCGAGTCGGCTGGGAAGCCGGTCTGTGCAGGCTTCAAGTAGAGAACCGACAGCTGCAGTGTAAAGTGGACAGAAGAAGGGCAGGGCGGCTGGGCGGCTGGGTGGGCAAACCAACAGAGCGCAATCACTGGCAACTGCAAATGTGGCAGCTGCTTGGGGCCACCAGCAGGATGAAGAACATTGCTCATGCTGCCAACTCACCCCGGCCCTGCGGCATGCGGCCGCCAGCCCGGCGCTGAACAGCGTCTTGCCGACGCCCGTGTTGGATCCCCACATGCAGACTGCCGGGAAGGCTAGAGGGATTGCGCCCAGCTTCTCTTCCAAATGGCTGCCGGCGGCAGCGGCGGCGCCGCCAGCACCAGTGGCGGTGCTCAGCCGGCGGCCGCTGCCGCCCAGCAGCAGCATCCTGCGGCCCAGCAGCATATTGGGCGATGGTTGGAGGGCCGCTGGGGCGCGGGGGCGCTAGGGGAGGGTCACCAACAAGGTGGCGCACTACCGGGACGGCATGCGGCCCACTGAATTGACTTGGACCGATGATGGTAGTGCGATGTGAATTTGATCGGCGCAGACCAAGACCCTATGCAGCAGGGGCCACAGAGCTGAAAACAGCTCATGGTCATGAAAACAGCTCACATTCCTTCTGCCACTTGTGCACAGTTGATGTATTTATTGGAATAAGCGTAAACGCGAAATCAGCAAGCTCCCACGCCGAGCCCACCTCGCCCGGCCTCCTCTGCTCGCAGCGCAGCCTGAGAACGTGTTCATTGCGTTTCAGAGCGAGTAATATGAGCTTTTGTTGCGCTTGCACGGCGCGCGGCACTGCCCGCTCTGCTGCCGCCACTGTTGCCGCCGCTGCCGCTGCCGCCAACGGGCCACCCTTGCTGCTCTGGCCATGCACTGCAGGTGGCAGCCATGCAGCAGGCGGAAGAGCCCCAGGCGTCAGGTAGCTGGGACACGTGGCTGGCGGCTTCAGTGGCGCAGCTGCGGCAGCATAGCCTGTTCCGCACGCTGCGACCCACCGTGCCGGGCCTGTCGGCAGTCGAGGTGCGAGCCTGGGAGCGCTTCTGCAGCACTGGCTGCAGGCTGCTGTGGTCGCTGCCCAATGTGGTCCATCAGGCTCCTTCAGCTGAATTGTTTGGTGCCGGTGCCTCACATGCCAAGCTGCCCGCCGTGCTGAGCCACCACTGCCCACCCTTCACACTCTCCTCTGCCTGCCGACGCTCACCCACAGGCGGCCATGTCCCAGGCTGACATCGATGCTTTTGTGGCGGACCGACCGCCCGCTTCCGCCTCCCTGCCGTCCCTGGCTTCAGCCGCTGACCTGCGCACCATCAAACTGTTCAGCTTGAACGACTACCTAGGGCTGTCCACACACCCCGCTGTGCGGCAGGCGGCCGCCGACGCCGCGCTGCAGTGCGGCAACGGTGAGCCTCAGGAGGCGGTGGGCGGGTTTATGGAGGGTGGAGGACGCAGGGATGGGGAGGTGCTGTGAGCGGCAATCCCTGCTCGCCTGGTGGTCTGGCGCGTGCCCGCCTCAGGCTGTCGCTTCCTCTGCGCTGCAGATTCTGCACCGCCTTGCAATGCATTGCCACCCTGCGGCCCCACAACTCTTGCAACTTCGCATCCCCTTTCTGCGTTGGTCCGTTGCAGGGCCCCGTTCCTCCGCCCTAGTGGGCGGCTACACCAGCTGGCACCGGGACCTGGAGTGTGCGCTTGCCCAGCTGAAGGGCACCCAGGACTGCCTGCTGTTCCCCACTGGCTTTGCCGCCAACCTGGCGGTCGCGTCCGCGCTGTGCCGCGGCGGCAACATCGTGCTGCTGTCTGACGAGCTGAACCACGCTTCCATCGTGGATGGCGCGCGCCTGGGGCGGCGGGACGGCGCAAAGCTGCTGGTGTACCGCCACAACGACCTGGCACACTTGGAGGAGCTGCTGACGAGCGAGTGCCCGCCAGGTGGGCGGGCTCAGTCAATAAAGGCGGCTGGCGGGGCTGGGCTTGGCGCAGTGCAGCGGGCCTTGCTCAGTTGCACTCTCAAGCTGTTGAGCGATTGTGCGCCACTGGAGCATGCATACCCTGGCCTGCCGCAGGCTGGGTTGGGCCATTCAGCTCGCCAGCAACGGTGATTCACCACCTGCTGTGCTCCTCTCTGCTCCCTGTTCCTGCAGGCTGGCGGGTGGCAGTCCTGACCGACAGCCTGTTCAGCATGGACGGCGATTCACTTGATTGCTGACCCTCCTGCTCCCTGTTCCTGCAGGCTGGCGGGTGGCAGTCCTGACCGACAGCCTGTTCAGCATGGACGGCGATTCACTTGATTGCTGACCCTCCTGCTCCCTATTTATGCAGGCTGGCGGGTGGCGGTGCTGACCGACAGCCTGTTCAGCATGGACGGCGATTTCGCCGACCTGCGCGGGCTGGCGGAGCTGCGGCGGCGGCACGGCTTCCTGCTGGTGCGCTGCGATGCGCTGTGCTGTGCTGTGCTGTGCTGCTGCACCCGGTTGCGCTGGCCCGCTGTGGTTGCAGCCGGCCTGCTCGCCCTGCCAACCGACGAGTCCAATTTTTGAATGGATTGAACGCTCACACTTGCACATTATGTCTGCCGCAGGTGGTCGATGACGCGCACGCCACGCTGGTGTGCGGCGACCGCGGCGGCGGCGCGGCTGAGATGCTGGGGGTGTCAGACCAAGTGGACCTCCACGTGGGCACGCTCAGGTGGGCTGAGGACGGTGCACAGGGAGTCTTGGCACTCAGGCAATTCTAGTGCTCCTGCACAGCACAGCACAGCAGATGCGGCGGGCGTAGTGCCTGCTGGGCGCCCTGTTCCAGGCCTGCATGTGGCCTGCCGAGGCATTTCCTCGGTTGTCACGACTTCACGCAGCGGACCGGATGTAGGGGCCTGGCAAGCTCGACTTGACAAGCGCTTGCCTGCCCTCCTCCCCTGCACTGTCTGCAGCAAGGCGTTCGGCTGCCTGGGCGGCTTTGTAGCGTGCAGCCGGCAGTGGAAGGACTTCCTCGTGAATGCGGGGCGCACTCAAGTGTTCTCCACCGCCCTGCCGGTGCCGGTTGCGGCGGCTGCGCTGGCCGCGCTGCGCGCCGCCGCCGCCGAGCCCTGGCGGCGGCAGCGTGTGTGGCGCCTGGCTGCTCGGCTGGGCGGCGCTCTGGGTGTGCCTGTCACCAGCCCAATTGTACCGCTGGTCATTGGGCCGGAGCAGGAGACGGTTGACATCAGCATGCGCCTGCTGCAGCAAGGCTTCCATGTGCCAGCCATCCGGCCGCCGACCGTGCCAGCAGGCACCAGCCGCCTGAGGGTCAGCCTGTCGGCGGCGCACAGCGATGCCGATTTGGAGCAGCTGATTGCGGCGCTGCGGGCCTGCGGCCTGCAGGACAGGCAGCTTAGCTGTGCGGCAGCAGAAGCAGCAGAAGGAGCAGGAATCGCAGGTGCAGGCGACACTCTAGAGGGGCAGGCAGTTGCAGCGGCAGCAGCAGGCGAAGCAGCAGGGCCGGCAGCAGCCGGTGGGACGGACGCAACAGAAGCGGCAGCGGCAGCGGCAGCGGCCGGCCCTATAAGTGGCTATCCACCACTCTGTCGGCTGTAGGCCGCACCGCTTGTAAGATGCCACTGCCTAGAGAGCATTAACTTGTAAGCTATTAACATGTGACTGTACGACGCATGCCGCTCACATTGGTTCCCGGGTGGCGATGGCGCCGGTAACCGCTGGGGGCGCCTGGGGGAGCCAGAGCGCTCCGTCCTGCGTTCAGGCCGAACACGACATCCGCGACAAGCAGCCCAGTGTGCTGTGAGAGCTCCCGTTAGCGCTCCGGGCGGCCGACCGCAGGGCCCCTCTCCTCTTTGCTAGCGCCAGGCATGGCCTGCTGCTCAGAAATAAGCAGCCGCCCGACAGCGCGACTCAAGTCCATGTTTGGCGGCTGGGAGGCCGAGTGGCAGTGGCGCAGGTACGCCTCAGTGTGTTGTTTCAGGCTTGCACACATGCAGATCAAAGGCTGCATAATTGCGTTTTTACCCACCGCCGCAGCTCGCGAATGCAAACCATTTCTTGCCGCCGCCGCCGCCGCTTCGAGCCGCCCTCGCCTCCAGTGCCCTCGCCCTGCCCTCCGTGCCCTGTGCAGGCATGTCAACGCCCAGGCAGCCGACATGGACCGCGTGGGCTGGTTGTTTAACGCAGTGGCTTACTCTCTGATGCTGGTCTTTAGGCACTGGCTCCGCCAGGGCCAGCCGGGTGCGCCGCCGCTCGCGCAGACCGCTTGTGCAGATTGTGCCAGTAGCGCAGCTAGCTGGAGCACTTAGCTGGAACGCCAGCCGCCTGCACACAACCCCTGAGCTGTTTGCTGCCGCTTGCAGCATCACTGCTGCCATGTGCGTTACAAGTTGCAGCGTTTGACATAGCGCCAGGCACGGCCGGTTGCTATGCTTCAGCGCAGTCCGCTCCTTGCCTGCATGCAGGCCTTGCGGTGGCGGCCGGCACTCAGCCCATGCTGGCAGCGCTGCTGGCGGCCCTGACCGCGCATCGCAGCTGGGGCCGCGGCTTCTACATGCGGTGGAGGGAGGGGCTGGCCTTTCTAGCCATGATGCACCTGCAGTGGAGCGTACGCCTGCTCGGTGCGCTGCTTGTGGCCGTCTGCGGCGCAGCCTTCCGCTGTGTGCGGGTGCTCTGCTCTGCCGGTGCACTCTGTGTGCTGCGACGGCAGGGGAATGCAGACAGGACTGGACACATTCTCTGCGCCACCGCCTGCTGTGATCACCCACCTCTGCCCTGTGCCCCTGCGCCTTGCAGCCGTCAACTCGAACGAAAATGTGATGATGCATTTCAAGGATGGAGGCTCCCCGCTCTTCCTGCTCTTCATGCTGGCCCTCAACAACGCACTGGTGCGAAAGACAGGCCAATTTTGGGAGTCCAGGAAGGTTGAGCACATTCATGCATGCACTGCATTCCAGCCGGGAACGCGCTGCGCTGCGAGGATGCAGCACGAGCAGAGGGGCATGCCAGCCAGCCAGGCAGCGCTGTGCGATCTACCTACCGCACTGCTTATTCGTGCCCCCTTTTGCACTTCCTGCCAAGCAGATTTGGATGCTCATCTGCATCTTCCACGGCCGCCCCGTGCTGCCAGTATGCGGGGCCCTGCTATCGGCGGCAGCCGTAGGCTCATTGACCACGACTCGGGAAATGTGTGGGCGGGCGCTGGAGGCACCAGGCGTTGTGCAGCCGCTATCAGAGCTCTACTCCCTGCTGACTCTGTCGCAGTAAGTCTGCTTTCTCTGCGGAAGCAGAGACCGGCTTGACCTTGTGGGGCTTCCCTACTTGCCCCCAGCCAGGTTGCTTGCCACCCGTGTTCCCGCTCTCCCCTGCCGCCGGCCTGGGCTGCTGCACCACCTGCCGTGCCTCCCCTCCTGCCCCATGCCGCAGCTTCACGGCCATGCACCCGGGTACGGCGGACCTGCTTGCCAGCCAGTCTCGCACCCCAGAGCAGCAGTGCATGGTGATCAGCAACTGGATGAACCTTGCAGGCGGCGTGCTGCTGCCGCTGGCGCTGCTGTGGCGTTCGGAGCGGCGGGCTCGGCGCCGCTTTCGGCGGCGCATGCGGCAGCAGCATGGGCAGCAGCAACCAGCGACCCAAGACACAATCGGCGGCGCGCAAGGCAGGTGGTGGGAGTGTGCGACCATCACGGACCGCAGCTGCCGATGGCTGGAAAGCCCGCCGCTGCTGTTCTGCCTGAGCAACCTCATTTGGATCGGCGTGCACGCCCTATAAAGCGCCTTGCCGCCATGGGCATTCTGGCTTCAATTCGACCATGTAACCTTACAGCAACAGATGCAAGCAACAGCCGTGGCAGGGTGGGGTCTGTACATGGACCAACTTGAGCTAGCGCATGCTTGCAAGTCCAGCAAACATCGATGTTACATAGGTTCCAGTGGGCTGCGCTAAGCCACCCACTCCTTCTCATGCCTCCAGGCGCCACAGGCCGCCGCGGCCCACGAGAGTCATTAGAGCGCTGCCGCCCGGCATGGCCACCAGGTCGCCCACAGCGCACACCACGCCGGTCGCGCAGCGGAGCGTGTCGATGGGCTCCCACTTGTTGCCAAACCAGCGGCGGGCCACGATTTGCGCCGTGTCCAGCACGCTCACAGCCACAGCGCGCTGGTCGGAGGCAGCGTCCACGATGATGTCGGTGACGTTGACATTGCCGGGGAGGTCCCAGGCCGCGCTAAAGATACCAGCGGTACCGTTCCAGCGCCACAGGCGCGCGGTGAGCACGTCCTGCTGCGACAGCCCACCCTCTGCCACCAGCGCAAAGTTGGTGCTGGGCGCGGTGACTGGCAGGAAGAAGGCGGCCTTGAGAGACGGTGTGAGCTGCGGAGACGGAGGGAAGGATGGAACATAGGGGTCACGAGGGGGCCAGGGTGCACAACCCGCAGCATGGCATTGCATGGCGTCAAGTGCCCCATGACAAGGCGCGGCAGCTGCGGCTTGCGCTTGCAAGTGCTCGGGGGGCCTGCTGCCCGCAAACGCACTCTGCCGCCCCTGAGGCAGCCCACCCCAACCGCACCTTTCTAACCCACTGGCCGCCGGTGCGGTAGTGAATGCTTGCAGTGCCCTCCTGCACAGCAGCAAAGGCCTGGCCTGCCACGCCCTTCAGGTGGCGCACAGGGGCCCGGCTGGCGGAGCGGACTGCTGCCCAGGCGGTGCCGTTGAAGAATGTGACGAGCCCGGCAGCAGAGGCTCCGTCGGCCTGAGCGCCTGCAGGCAGAGAGTGGCAAAACCATGCGCAAGTGTTGTGCACTGCAAGAGCGCAAGCTGACGTACTATAAACTGGGGAGCGGGCGCGGACTGAATGCACTGTGCAGCACATGCTGTACAGCTGGCAATGCTGTCGTTGGCTGCCAGGCATTGAGGGAACACCCAGGCCTTGGCGGCAACAGGGCCCAACTCACACTACTCCCCTCTTGCTCCTGCCTCACTGGAACGGCACAAGGGCTTCGGCCTGTTGCACTCACCTTCCCAGCTGGCCCACAGCGCCGTCCCGTTGGTCGCCGAGAGAGAGGCGATGGTCGACGACAGGCGGCCTTGAGCGTTGTAAGCATACTTGCGGCTGTGGATGACGTCCCACTTGTTGGTTGCGGCCTGGTAGCGCCACACAAACTGCAGTCGGGCGCCATCGCTGGGCCGGGACAGGACCAGCAAGCCCAACTTGTCCTGCACGCCAGGGGCGGCGGTGTGGCGGTTGTGCTCTGGTGCAGTTTCCAGCATGGGCGTGCGCGATGCATGGAGATGACACAAAATGACTTCCTGCAAGTGCGCTGGTAGGCACGTGGGAGGTGCAGGCACTGCTTGCAGCCACTTCAAGTCGGATCACTTTGCTGCTGTACACATGTGCTGGCTGCCACCCCATCAACCATGGCCCACCTTGAACAGCAGGCTGCCCAGCACAAACACGGTCTGCCCGCCGTCTGCGACCTCCATTTGGGTCACCGAAATGCCCGCAGATCCCGAGGGAGCCGGCAGGCTCACGCGCCAGCTGTTATCGCTGCGCGTCCACCTGCAAACGCAAGGAGGGTGGCTGGCTGGATGTTGAGGGCGCCCTTTGGCCCGCAGCCGCTTGCATGCGGTGCGGCGCTTGGTGCACGCAGCCAGCGGCAGTGCCCGCGGCCTGCACCTCGCTGCGGGTGCATACTGCAGTGGTCTTGTTCACCTGAGCAAGGAGTCAGCATTGAGCGGGCTGTACTGCGAAGACAGCTGCCCAACGGCGAATGCAGTGGAGCTGCCCGCCATGTAGACGGAGCGAATGTAGTGGTTGCTGATGCGCGTCCAGTTCCTGCAGGCAGGCAAGCGGCGATTGTTTGGAGGGGAGGAGCGGAGCATGATCATGTGTTGCCACAGGCTGGACGAAAGAATGTCATTGTCTTCGGAAGGCAAGGCGGCTGCCCACCACACCATGCGCATGCCAAGGCGGCAGCACTTGCGCGCCTGGCACTTGCAACGAGCACACGCATCTGGCAGGGCGGCGGGGCTCCGGCCCAGCCGGCGACAGCTCCCTTGTGCGCTGCGTGCACGTGCTGATGTGCTTGCCTGCCTTGATTGGTGGTGAGGAACTGTGCGGGCGTGGGCTCCTGCAGCGCCAGCAGCCCAACCCCAGCGCTGGGCCACATCGCCAGCTTGGGCGGGCTGGATGGTCCGCCTGCGATGAAGCCGTTGGCAGGCACGTTGGCGACGCGCTGCCACTTCAAAGCCGCAGCCTGGCAGCAGAGGGGAGGATGGAGGGTCGCAATGTGCGGATGGGAGGCTGGGTGAGAGCGCTGGCGGCAGCAGCAGGCTCGCGGGACGCGCCGCCCGGGCGGCGGGAGGCGGGAGGCGCCAAGGGCCCAGCAGCCATCGGCCCGCTACTTGCACTTCACTGCGTGCTCTCATGCCCGTCTGTGCAGCGCACCGGCGAAGAAAGCAGGATAAGCAGCAGGGCGGGAAGGGCGGCGGCGAGCGCCCGTCCGCAGGCGGTCTCCCGGATCGCCATCCCGTTGATGTTGATTTCAGAAATGCGTGAATGATGTCCCTGGGAAGATTGGCCGGCGCAGGGGGCGTCCGTCCTTGGCAGGCCTGCTGGGACAATCTACCATGTGCCGATTTCCGGGCTTTTCAGCGCTTTGCACTCAATTCATCTGCGCAGTCATACCATGGGGTGCGCCAGGGCGGTCTGTGGAGCGGCGCTTGCCGCCCTCACCGCCCTCTCGCTCCTGGCCTCGCCGGTGCGCTACAAGGGCAGCTTTGGGGGCGGCGGGGGCCGAAAGATGCATCTGAGGGCCCCGCGGGCGAAGGGAATGGAACGACCGCCGCTGGCCGCCACCACCGCGCCGCTGCGCCGCCGCGCCGCCGCGCCTATGCGCACTGCGCACCGGACACAGCTGCCGCTGGCCTGCTGCCGATCCGCCTCTTTGCCGGCTGCTGACAGCAGTGTGTGTACCAACATCTTTTCCGCCCTCGTTTCCCCCCGGTCATTGCCTCTGCAGGCCCTGGCCTTGAGCTGGCAGCGGAGCGGCGGCTTGCCTGCTGGTGCTGGGGTGGATAACACCATTGCCAATGTCAACCGCGAGCTCTTCCCTGCGGTGTCGTTCACCGCCGACGGCGGCGTAGGGCTGCTGACCCTGCAGGCGCCCACGCGTTCCCAGTACCGCAGCTTGGACGGCGGCAGGCAAGCTGGCCCCGCACCTTGCTGCCTTGAGGCCAGCACACTAGTGCATACTCGCTCGGCAGCTGCGTGCGCATGCATGCAGCCCGGTCAGCCAGCAGAGCGCCCACCTCCCACGCATGAGGCATGCATCCTCTGCAGGAGCTGGAGCAAGGTCAGCGACAACGCCTTCATTGCAGTCTACGCATTGTCCTCTACGCGCTTCCTGGCGGTGGGCCAGTCGGGGCCGAACTACGACCGCAACGCGCCCAACCAGCTGTTCACGTGAGGCTTGAAACCCGCCCCCGGGAACCAGCTGGCGGGAACGAGGCACCTACGTGCAGTTGACCCAATGCGGCGGCATGCAGCCCAGTGGCTATAGCGCCTGGCTGTATGGCTGACGGGACGGCAACGGCAAGCTGTTGACCGCATTCTTTCCATGCAGGGGTTCCGCATCCTCGGCAGGGGCCACCATCAGCTGGGCCAGCAGCTTCAGCCCGCCAACCGGCAGTGCCGCAATCGATGTCCAAGGCGTGGCAACATTCCCCGGCGGCACGTTTGTGCTTGCGTCGCTGTACTGGCAGGTGAGCCAGGCGCGCTGCTTCCAACAGCATGTCACCTGGCTGCTGTGGCGCCTGCGCAATGTAGGCCGACAGACCCACGGTGCACGGCCAGGGCTGGCGGTCAGTCGGTGTCTGTTCCACCTGCTCCCTGCTCGGGGCGCTTGCATGAGCTGGATGCAACGGCCCGCCTCGAATGCCCATGCCACCCTCAGGACCCTGCCTCCGGCCAGCTCACCAACATTGGGCCAGGCAGCCAGGAGGCCCAGCGCATTTGGCGCTACGATTCTGCAGCAAATTCCTGGACGGAAGTATTCTCAAATGCCTTCACCACCGTGCGCATGCAAGCCTCGCCCCGCGTCATTGGGATTGCTGCTACCAGCCCCACTGCGGCATGGGCTGTGTGGAGAGGTGAGGGATCGCCAGCTGAGCATGGCAGCTCAGATAGACCTGGAAGTACTTTGGGCCCAATTGGGCCCACCTGCGCAGGCGGCAGTAATCCAGCACTTGCAATTGCCGGCGGCTGGGCAGGCTGGGCAGGGCAGCCATTAGCATGCTTGCCCTGCACCGTGAACGCCTCTCCCCCTGGCACCTGCAGGCCCCAGCCCACCCAACACAGCATATGCCTGCCACTTCCCGTGCAGGCAAGGTGTGGCCCCCTCGTGTCCCTGGCCAGCCGCCTGCCCCTCCCACGGAGATTGCTGATGGGCGCATCACCTTCTGGGACGGCAGCCGCTGGACGGCCATTCGGCAGGGCGAGCCTGACTTCAGTATGGTGCAGATCAGCATGGTCGGCATGGGCGCCAACCAGCTGTGGATAGTCAGGAGGCGGCAGCAGCTGTTCCACTACAATGGAGCACAGTGGAGCCAGCCTTTCCCGGTGCGCAGGAGTACTAATACGCATGCATGCAAATGGCTGGGCCTGATATGGTGTAGTCTAGCGAGCGGCGCACAATGCTGGCCCATCAGTGTGGAAACTGGCCAGTCGTCCAGTACAGCACACGCGGGGTGGGAGCGCAAGCGCTGCAGGCGTGCTGTGCACACGGCTGCAAATGCTGGGCGTCACCTTGCTAAGCGGCATGCATCGTTGCGCGCCTGCATGCGGCCGCGTGCCCCCCCTGTCCCTTTGCTTGCACGTCTCATCATCAGGTGTGACCTCCGCCCCTTGCCTTGCAGGCGGCGCTGGATCCAACAATCGCCCCCAACCTGGCGATGGCTTCCCTAGGCTCAGGCTCCATCCTGGCATTGAGGCAGGGCTACGAGATTGTGCCCAACTCCACTGAGACCAAATTCCCGTTTGCCAACGTGTTCCGCTTTGACGGCAGCATCGCCAACGGCCGCATCGAGCAGAACCTGAACCCCGCGTTCGAGGGCTTGTTCGACTTCCAGAGCGCCCTGCACGCCGCATCCAGCCAGCGGGCAGTGCTGGTGTTTGGGCGAGTGAGCGAGACGCCGTTTGGCGAGCCCATCCACGACTTCATGGGCCGGGTGTGGGCCAACGGCGTGTGGACGCCCATCGACACCGTCACGTGCTCCTTCCAAACCAAAACCGCGGCCTGCTCCGTGGCCAATGTTGTCGCGCTGCCCAACGGCGGCGCAGTGCTGGTCACTGACGACCTCACCAACAGGGGCCTTTCTAGCGGTGTGTTCTACCTGGCGTGAGGGCCGGCCCTGCCCCTCCCTTGCTCGCTCTGCATCCTTTCCACCCCTCCCTCCCTCACTCCCTCCCCCTGTCTTTCCGTGCCGCTCCCCTCCCGCTTGTTCCATCGCTGTGGCGCTGTGCTGCCTTTCTTTTCTTGTTGGGCTTCTGTGCGTACATGCGTAAGGGTGGTGAGCATCTGCACCGGCAGTGACTTGTGCTAAGGCGCATGCAGTTCCGCTGAGTCCAGCAGCGCAAGACGAACCGTTGTATACCTTGCTTCATGTCGCCGCTGCCGCCGCCGCCACGACCAGAACACCAGCAGCACCAGCCTCCAGCTCCAGGGTGAACTGCCGCGGCAGACATACTGGGTCAGTGCGGGCACGATGATGTCTGCAGCTGCCTTGAATGCTGCATGATCTGCCGCCCGGCATTGCACTGGCCATCGGCCTGCAAGCTACTGCCGCCGCCACAGCGGCGGCGCGGCATGGCACATGAATCCCGAGCATCGGCCGCCTGCGGACCAAACCCAGCTCCTCAAGCTCTGATCACGCGGCTGCACCCTTCCGATCCTGCGGCGGGGCCTCTCTGAACCCTGCACAAACAGGTGCGCTTAGCCTGCGGCACTGGAGCCCCGCCTCTCGTCTCTCATGCGAGGCAGAGAGATGTGCATGCTGATAGGCTGCGGGCCGACAGCTCCGCGGCACGCAGAGCGGCTGGCCTCGCCGGCGGTGCCGCCGCCCTCCTCGTGCCGGTTGCGCATGCTGCTCCCTATCCCTGGCCTTCGCAGGACCCTGAAACACACAAAGCACACCGGCCTTGCATCTTGACACCATGCTGTGTGCCCTGGCGGCACGGCAAGCAGCGCCGCAGCTGCTGGCGGCCGTCCGTGCGGGGGCATGCGGTGCCTTTGCCAGCGGCGTGCTGCGGCGCGGCCTGGCGGCAATGGTTGAGCCCACCGCGTTCCCACCAGCCGACAGAGACTCCTTCCATTATGCCGTGCTGCAAGCGCCGCTGATGAAGGCGGGTGCTGTTTGTGTGGTCGTGCTATCAATCATGCGCCCGGAGCACCCATGCTGCCCAGCTTGCTTTGCTTCATTTGGCCTGGTGCAAGAGGAGACGGGCGGCAGCCGGCCCCGCTTCCCGCTGCATGCGCTTCGCAGGCAGCGCCTCCTTCCCAGCTTCTATTTCCACCACCTCGCGACTGCAGGAGGAGACGGGTGGCAGCCTGTCCCACTTCCTGCTGCTGTGCACCAGGGCCCCATGCTGCCCAGCCGCTATTTCCACCATCCTGACTGCTGTTCCTACCACCATCCCCAGTGCAGGAGGAGACTGGCGGGAGCCTGCCCAGATTCCTGCTGCCCTACGTGGCGCGGCTGGGAGGCATGGGTGGGCTGCGGGCACCGGACCGAGGCGAGCAGGCCTACCAGGTGCGGCGGAGCGGGACAACGACTGCCGCTGCCTGGATCCTGAGCTGTTGTCAACACCCGCTCCGGGGGTAGCAAGCGTATTTCTCTCTAGTACTGAGCTTCACCCTTGGCACCACAACGTGCCGTTGCCTCGGCCTGTGAGGCATGCGGCACGCGAGGCACCAGCGCGTCTCTGCTGTTACGGCACGTGACGAGGCTGGTTGACCCCAACTGGCTGCCCGCTGTTTTGCAGGCTGCGCTGACGGCGGCGCGCGAAGCGCAACCCTTTGCGCTGCTGGTGGGCAGCGGCGGCACGGAGCAGTCGATTCTGGACCTGGCGCACAAGTACCACAGGGAATACTGCAAGGTAAGGGGGATGTTCCTCGGTTTCTGGGAGCTGTTGCCTAGTTGGTTGTGCAGCCGCATGGAGCAGGCGGTCGTGGACCTGGCCCACATTGTTACAGGGAGGAATGGTTGGAAAGTATGGAGCTCGCCGATGTTCCTGAGGCCGATGTTCCTGAGAGCTGCATGCACGCACATGTGCATGCGTGGATGTAGTTTATGCAGCAGCAAGATCAGGCGATCCAGGCTTGAGCGACTCGCCTAACTTGGCTAACGTTGCATGTATCTCATACCTGTTCCGGCCCCCTGTACTGCTTCACCCCTGTAGGCCAAGCACGCACTGGCTGGGGAGCTGCCTCGGGAGATTTATGCGGAGCAGGCCTGCGGCGAGGGCGCCACTGTGCCGCCGGTGGGTGGCCAGCCGGGCAGCTGGTGGGCAGCCTTGCACACCGGATCAATCTCGGCAAGTGCGTGTGCGCTGGTGCTCTGGGCCACACGCCGGCTGCCTGCAACGGCTGCTCACTCCAGCTGGGCCCCTAGGTCAGCAGCATAGGGCAGCTCAGAGGCGCTTGTACCTGGAGACAGACCGTTCCGCCCTGCTCCGCACTTGCGCTGCCCGCTGCCGCAGGTGCTGCTGGTGGCCCACCCCTACGCCAACAGCCTGCCCTCCGCTCTGGAAGCACTGGCCCGCCTGCAGCAGGCACGATCCGCTGTGGCACGCTTTGCTGTTGCCCGTTTTGCTGTCGTCATGGTCTGTCCCATGCTTTGCGTGTGGTGCCAGGGCGTTTCTGTGATGTTCGATTCTTGCTCGTCAACCATGTAATGTCTATGGCCGCCAGCTGATAGGATCAGGCCAGCACCAACTGCTCCCGCACTTGATTGTTATCGCCTGTGTGTTCTGGCCCTGGCAGGCTGGCTACCGCGGCCGCATCGTGTATTTGCCATCCGCCGCTCAGGGGCCGCCACTTTTGTATACAACCCTCTATTCTTTTTTGGCTTTGCAGGACGGCTACCGCGGACGCATCGTGTACCTGCCATCCGCCGCTCAGGGCGCAGCGGACGATGCCTGGGCCTCCCTGCAGGAGTCATTGAAGGCAAGCATTGAAGGCCTCTGCGGTTGGTTGGATACCAGGCACTTCCTCGCACTGAAACATTGGGGCATCAGTGCAGCAGCTGTGTGCAGTTGTGCGCACCTTTGTCTTGCGGTTGGGTGCCAGTGCACGCTGCCCCCGCCTTGCTCCCCCTGCTGCCCGTTCTGCCCGCATGCCGTATTGGACACACATGCTAAGCGTGCTTTGTGTGTTGTGCGCTCCCCCGCAGGGCGTGCGCGTGTGGCACCAGCTGCACCGCTCCCGCATCGGCCTGGTGGGCCAGCCCTCCTCCTGGTGCGTGCTGCTGACGACATGAACCAGACCAGCAATGTTGCTTGGTGTACAGCGTGTTGTTGGTGTGCTTGACTTGCAAAGCGGTTTCGGAGCCAGCCAGGCTCATGCCACTCATATTGGCAGTATGAGCAGTACACTGTATGTTGTGGCATTGCGCTGGTGGCCATTTTTTTGGGGCACGCGTGTTGCCTGGATGGAGCGCATGCTGAGGGCACGCATGCTGAGGGCCTGCACTTCCACACCCAAAACGCAGGCTGGTTGCATCCACCCCGAGCGCCGGGATGGTCGGCAGCAGCTGGGGCCCTTCACTGGTGGACATTGACATGCAGGCAAGCCAGGCTCTGCACCTAAACCGCTCGCCGCTGTTGCTGGCATGAATGCGCGTGCTGCTGGGTAGTCGGCAACTGTGCATGTTTCACGTATCACGCGCACAGCCCCGCCGGCCCGCCTCACCAGACCCCCTTTCACAAACCAACCTGCGTGCTGTGCGCCGGCTCTTTGGCTGCGCAGGAGCTGCTGGGCGGGCTGTGGGGCACCGGCAGCTTCAAGAAAGGCGAGGTGGAGGCGGTGAGTACAAGGGAGCTGGAAGACTTGTTCTCTAGTCATATCGTCAACTGCTAATAGATTCTCAGTTTGAAAAGGACTGGGCACCCGAGGGACATGCCCCTCCGCTGTGCGCATGCAACACCCCTCCGCTGCAGTGTGGCCACGGTGCAGCTGCCGCTGCTGCCCCAGCCAGGCCATGCGCTGCCGTTTCTTGGTTGGACCCCTTCGTCCTGTCCTCCTCCTTTCATTGTTTATTGTTGTATTATCATACTTTCAACCAGGTGGTGCAAGACATGCTGGCGGGTGGGGCCGCCCACACACACGACGAAGCGGAGGGCGAGCAGGAGGGCTGCCCCGCTTGCGGGGCACCGTCCGTGGAGGCAGAGCCAGCTGCCAAGGTGTACCTCTCGCTGCGCAGGCAAGTTTGGAGTTGACAGTTGAGGCGTACAGTGAGTGAGGCAGGTTGCGCGTGCTTGCGTCACACTGCACACGCTCAACCAACCTGCCTCCGTCGCTGCTTGCGTGTGAGTGCAGCCTGGTGGGCCGGCTCGGGCTGAGCAGAGGCAGACTGCTCATGCTGGCTCGCGTTACAACGCCTGAGCCGCTCAGGATTGAATCGGCCTCTGCCACACCTCATCTGAGTGCAGCCTGGTGGACCGGCACGGGCTGAGCTGCATCAGCGTGCGCTGCTTCGACGTGGTGACCGCCAAAGAGACGACGGGTAGGAAGATGCGCCTTGCCATTTGGCATGTCTGAAGCTCGAGAGCTTCATCCTGCTCCACACACTTTCAATAGATCAGCCGCATCAAGCGGTCGATCCCATTGCTGCAGGCTGCTACTCCCTGTCCCGCCTGCTGGACGAGCAAGTTGTGGCGGGCTGTGAAGGGGATGTTTGTTCCGCGCTGGGCATGCTGTGGGGCCAGGCCATGACGGGCCAGACCCCCTGGATGGCCAATATTGCGCAGGTGAGTCACCAGCTGTTGGTGGTGCCATGCTTCGTGACTGACGCACGTACAGGGCAGCAAAACTGCTTGCGACTGCTGCTGGTCCGTGACTGTACTTCACTGCGATCAAAGCCTGCCTCCTGTCATTCGTTGCCAGGTGGACCCTCCCAATGGCGTGATCAAGCTGGCACACGTGCGGGGCTGTTGGGCATGTGCCGCATGTGGGGGCTTTTTGCAGTTGGTGCCTGGGTCCAGTGCGGCTTAGTGCTGCTGTTGCCAGTCAGCAGCTGTGCGAGCACTAGAACCACGGCAGCACCCAGTGCAAGTCAGCCCAGGCTCTGCTCCTGCACATCTCTGCTTTTGCCCCCTGCCTACCCCACAGTGCACCATTGCACGCAGCCTGCTGGCTTCGCATGAGGTGGGTGGAGCGAGCCACAGGATGCAGTTTTACATGCGGCAGTTGCAGTTTTAGATGGTCACCATGGTCACCACAGCCAGGCTCCATGCACACCAAACCAAACCAACCGCCGCTGGCCCAGCAGCCTGGTCAATCAGCACCCGGTCAAATCAGCACTCTCGCCAGGCGGCTCGTCTTTCTGAGGATAGAACGCTCTCATGTTCAGTGCCTCGATTCCTCACAGGCCACCACCCACTTTGAGAGCGGGCTGGGCGTGGCTCTGAAGGGCAAGGTGCCACCCGGGGCGGTCACGCTGCTGCGGTGAGTGGAACACACTTGCGGAAGAGGCACTAACGCTGTGTCGAGCTGCCGGAAAACAGCAACGCTGGCCTGGTGTGCATGCCCGTAGTTGCCATGCCGCGGTCTGTGGCCCTCGGCGGCAGCATCGGCTGGTGGCTGTGCTGGACATGAAACTGCTCAGGCCAGTACGGCAATGAGGATTCCGAGCTCTGCATCCTGTTACCCCCAACCGTTTGCAGGATTGACGGCAAGGCCCAAGGGACCAGCTGTGGCTGGAAGAGGGGCGCTGTCTGTGTTTCGAAGCAAATGCCCTCTCCACATGTTCCAATCCGTTCACTTGGGTGCAGGATTGGCGGCAAGGCCCTGAACCAGCTGTGGCTGGAGGAGGGGTATGCGCTGGAAGAGCCGGCGGCTGAGGGCGCCTGGTCCCCCAACCTGTGCCGCACGCAGGTGCGCTTGTGAGCCAGGTTCAACACCCGCAATGCGCTGGGCTCTCGATTTAGAGCTCTGCCCAGGGTGGTTGGCTGCAGACTGCACAGGCGCTGAGCCTCAGCCTTTGGAACGGCCGCCCGGCTAGCCTGTGCTTTCCTCGGCTGGTCTGTCCGGAGTAATGCAGAATTTGAGTGTGCCCCAACTCCCAGCCAGCCGCAACCCCTTGCCATTGCTCTCCTGTGCAGGTCCGCGTCTCGCTGCTGGGCGGCCGCCCCGTTGTGGACGGCTTGCTGCAGCGCCCCCTGGGCAATCACGTGGTCATGCTGCGGGGCCACCACAAGGCGCTGCTCAGCAGCTACTTCAGCCAGTTCGGGCCGGGCTTTGAGAAGGCCTGAGGCGGAGTGGAAAAGAACGGTTGCAGCACGGCATGGCGCCACAGTGCAGGGGCGACTCTGTGCTGCCGAGCAGCTACTTCAGCCAGTTCGGGCCGGGCTTTGAGAATGCCTGAGCAGGCCTCGCGACGCCGCCACACTGCTCCATCTCCCGGTGGTGTTTGTGTTTCACAGAGCTTTTCTAGCGGGTTTGAAGTCAGCAAGTTGAGGAGCGCAATAGTGGCATGTGTGGCGAATATTGGATGGGAGAGCATGGGCCATTCAAGCGGGAGGCAAATATTGTAATATGAACACTTTCGGACACCAACACAAGTCTAAAGATCAGCCCAGAGAGGCCTTGAAACGGCTGCCAACAAGGCCGCAGCACTGGCAAATGCTCGTACGGCACACACGGCCAAGCCAGCTGCCTTTCGCACAGCACAGGCGCAGCGGGCGCTTGGTGAGCGCCTCTTGGGTGTGGCTGCAGCTGGTCCTTGCAACGCCGGTTGACCGCACAGCTAGCCTGGCCGACAGCCGCTGCCGCCAACTCAGCAGGGGCGGCTTCGATGCACAGGGAGCTAATCAGCACGGGCGCAGCGGGCGCTTGGTGGCCGCTTCTTGAATGGCTGCAGCTCAGCTGGACGTTGCAGGCCAAGCACACAGCTCAGCCAGCTGCCTTTTGCTCAGCTCAGCACAGGCGCAGCGGGCGCTTTGTGAGCGCCTCTTGAGTGGCCGCGGGAGAAAACTCGGGCGTCTTGTGCAGCCGCTCCAGCACCGTCAGCTCGTGGCAGACCTGTGCCATGGGAGACGTGTCGAGTTTCACTCAGCAGATGGGGTGCCACCGGCTTTGGACGTTTGGGACCAGGCCGCACTGCCACACACATGTCTGCATACAGGGGCCTGCAAGCCGCACAGTGGAGCCCACCTCCTGCAGCGCCGCGGGGTCCAGCAGCAGCGAGCCGCAGTGCGCCAGCACCATGCCCATGTCCTGCAATGCAACAAGCATCAAGCTTGGGTTTAGCAGGGTTTGGCAGGGTGCAATGGACCTCTGATGGCAGGATTTGGGTGGCGCCCAATCAAGCGCCAGTGCAGTGCACCGCCAGGCTAAGCACCAAAAGCATCAATCCTTCCAGTGAGAGCAAGCAGTGCTGCAGCCAGGCCCCACCTTTTCAATCGGCGGGAAGCGGCCGCACTTGACGCGCTGCAGGAAGTCGCGCACCTGTGTTGCAGAGCGTGCCGGGCAGGTCAACGTTAGCAGGGTGCGCAACCAGCAACAGCAGGGTGCGCAACCAGCAACAGCAGGGTGCGCAACCAGCAATACCAAAAGTTACGAAAGTTGCCCTGCAGGCCACACATGCTGGGGGTGCTCCCCAGTGCCTCCAACATGCACACCTTTAACGCCCACGTCCGCACAACACACCCAAAGCTCACCAGCAGCTCGCAGTAGTGTACGCGTTGGAAGTGAGGGTTCTCAATGGAGGCTCCCCCGCCCCACTCAATCTTCCATGGAGCGCGCCCCACTGGCTCGCCCACGCCCTGGCGAAGCGCAAATCGCAGCCTGCCCTCCTCACGGCGTGCCAGCAGGGCCAGCTTCCGCCCAGGTGCCACCTGTACCGCCCGGTCGAGGTACTGCAGGGCCTGGCCCCAGTGGTGCCGCGGTCCCGGCGGCAGCGGTCCCGCAGCAGGCGCAGCGCGCGGCATGGGTGGCTGCTCAGCTGCCGGCGCCTCGCCCTCGGCTGCCGCTGGCGTGGGCGGTGCCGCAACAATGGAAGCATCCACAGTTGAGCCAGGAAGGCTGAAGCGCACTGATTTGCGTGTGCCCTGGCCGCTGCCGCTGCTGTCGGTGTTGGCTGAGGGGTGTGCATCGGCATAGTATCCCAGTCCATGCTTGCCCAGCTTGAAGGCAAAGCCGGGCTTGGCTCCCTCCCAGGCGCTGGCTGGAATGAAGTCATCTGCTGCTGCTGCTGGGCCCGCTGCTGCAGGCAGATCGCTGGCCAGCGCCTCTGCCGCCGCCGGCTGCTCTGCCTCTGCAGCCGCCGGTTCTGTTGCTGCTGCCACAGGCTCTGCTGCTGCAGGCTGCACGTCCTCTGCTGCAGCTGGTTCTGCCGCAGCTGCCTCGTGCTCCGCTGCTGCGCTGCCGCCATCAGCACTGTCGCAGAAAGCACTGCCGTCGACCTCACACAGCAGCACTCCGCCCTCGCCAATGCCGTCGGGAGCTGCGGCGCGTTTTGGTGGCAGGGAGGCAGGGGTAAGGTAGTGTCACATTTGGCAGTCGTGATGCAGCACAGCATGCTCATTGACCCAGCAAAGCAGTTGACCAGCGACTCACCATTGGTGAGCGTGCCGCAGTCATCCAGGTGCAGGTCAGACCAGCTGGTCAGCACCATACATTCGGCAGTACCGCCAGCCAAGCCATCAGACATTGGACAGCGGCTCACCATTTGTGAGCGTCTCGCAGTCGTCCAGGTGCAGGTCAAACCAGAAGGCCACCGCATTCAGAACGCCCTCCTCCACCACCTCCAGCTTCAGCATGCTCTCCCTGCAAACGCAAGGCAGCTGGGTTGAGCTGGTTATGCCATGAGCATGCGCTGCAGAACTTACAGTGGAACCAGCAGCCCCAGCAGCACATGTGCTGCCCGGCCAAGCTTGCAAGCAATGCCACGGTGCGTGCCGCTCACCTGCTGCGCGCCTTGCGCTCGCCGTCGAAAAACTGCTCCAGCACTTTGACGGGGCGCGTGAGGCGGCGGTGCGGCACGTCTGCCAGCGACACTGCCTCGTAGCTGGCGTCCCACCTGGATTTGGAAAGATTGAGGTAAAAGGACAGGTTCGATCGATGAATAAGGGCCCACCTGCTGGGTGCCTCGACGACTAGCCAGGATTGGTGCTGCCGCAACCCCGCCGCGGCTCACATACTTGCTGTTGCCATGCGTGCACTGATGCTCCCACGCATCCACACGCCAGCCGCTCACCGGTATGTGTTCATGGCCGAAAGGTTGAACCCAGCCACCTCGCCTGTCAGCACCTCAATGCCCATGCAGTAGATGGTTGCGGCCGAGGGGATGACGGCTGCCCCTGGCTGCACCACGCGGCGGCGCGCCAGGTCGAGCAGGAAGGGGAAGCCGTCTCCGAGCAGGCCTGCACGACAGGAAGTTGGTTAACCAGATAATATCAATGATGAGCCTGTGACTAGGACCAGCAAATAGGGGAAGCCGTCTCCTGGGAGGCCTGGAAGGCAGGGAAAAATAAGACGTGTGCTTGGGAGAACGAACACAGTGCGAGGTGAACCAGGCAGGGGAAGCCGTCTCCCAGGAGGCCTGCAAGGCGGGGTTGAAATTAGATGTGTATCCGGGCAATCGAGCGAAGTGCAAGGTTCACCAGGTAGGGGAAGCCGTCTCCTGAGAGGCCTGCAGGACGTGAGGTAAGCACATCAGCACATGGCCGTAAAGGATATATTGGATGTGTCAGCGTTCTGCAGACAAGGAGGCACCATCGCCAAGCAGAGCTGGGCACTTTGCACGACCCTGGGCACACACACTTGCGACTCACACTACCAAAACAACCCTTTCTAATCCCCAGTGTGCTCACCTGCATCGAACACGTCTGCGACCACCACATTGACGCCCAGCGCCCGCACCTCCCGCCCGCGCTGCAGCAGCCCTCCATCCCGCTGCACCACGCTGATACGGTCGGACAGGCCGTTGGCGGCGGCTGCCTTACGGGCCACGTCACACAACGACTCCTGCATCTCACAGGCCACCACGCTGGTGGCGCCTGCAAACGAGGGGTGGGCCAGGCTCCGCAGATCATGCAGATCAAAGCAGCAGACTCCAACTACTGCACCTCAGCAGAACGGCCTCGGCCCAGCAGATGCCGCAAGTCCCAGCAGCCCACCTGCCCGCGCCGCCAGCAGCGACAGGATGCCCGTGCCGCAGCCCAGGTCAAGCAAATGTGCCTCGCCGTCCTGGTGCCGCTTAGCGCGGATCGTCCGCTCGATGGCGCGCTGGTAGGCCTGCGGGGGGAGCGGCAGGTAGCGGTGACGAGATGCGAAATCCAAACACTTGACAACAGCTCATGCTAACCTACCGCTAAGCAAGGCTCTTGCACGAACCCACCCAGCGAACAGCCAGACTCTCAATGCCACATGCCGGCTACACGGCGCTTGATAGGGCTCACCTCGCAGCACGCTTCATCTCCAGCATTTGATCCAAACCCCCACACTGCTGTGCAGCCATGCCTTGAAAGAACGCTTCCAATCCCCACCTGGCAGCGCGCTTCATCCGCCAGCATGGCAAAGTGGTGGTGTGGGAAGGACACATCGGGGCGCATCAGGTTCAGGAACTCGGTGGACTCGACGTCAAACTTCATGCGCACCTGCGCAGCGGCGGGGTAACAGGGACCATGGAGACGAGTACCTAATGGGACCTGGCTGTGACCAACATGGGCTGCGGTTTGCCCGTGTCTCAGCATTCCCAGCGTTGCCCGGCACAACCTCAGATGCAGAGCTGCTCATGCAAATGCATCTGGCCACCGGGTGACTCACCGTGTTGTGCGAGGCTACGAGTGGCATGACATCACCCTCATGCACCGCCAGCTCTCCAGCAATGTACTGCAGCGCGGGCTGCAGGCAGCGCAGGCCTGCGCAGCAGGGCGAGTGTCGCAAGGGGGCGGGAGGGTGCGTGCGTGGTTGGCACAGGAAGCGCAGGTGGCGGCAGTTGGGGATTGGGCAGCATGGCTCGTTTGCTCGCGCAAGCTGCAGGCCTGCTGGCCAGGCGGAACGGGCAGCAGCAGTTGGGGAGTGAGCAGCGCGCCAGTATGCACAGTCTGCCGCCGCCTCAGCCCTCGAGAATACACGCAGTCGTGCGTATCAGGGGACAAGAAGCAAGCAACAAACACACAAGCCAACCAACCACGAACCCAAACAAACAAACCTAGCCCACCTTCGGCCACCGCCTCTGGCCCAGTGGACAGGTACACGTCTCCAAACAGGTGCAGCTTGTACCAAAACATGACGGCGTTCCAGCGCCCGCTCCTGCGGCAGCAGGGCGCGTGTGATCCAGAACAGTCATCATGCAGCATTATCAACACCAAACAGGCCCAATGGTAGCGATCGGGCAACCATGCCCGCCTGGCCTGCAGGTCCGCCAAGAGGCCAGGGCCACAGTGCCGCAGTTGGTATGCTCAGGCTTATCGCAATCTCTGCTATGCCACCGCACTGCCCCTGCACCGCGTGAACTCCACGCCCACGGCCCTACATGATGAGAGCATGATTACCGGGCCCCAAACCTGCAGCATGTCATGCTGAAACATTACATGTTTCACCCGCTCACCGAGTAAACTCCACGTCCACGGTCTTCACATCGCTGCGCTCCGGCGGCGCGCCCAGGTCAAAGTACCACACCTGTATGGGAGACAGGGCAGGGCGGGCGGGGCAAACATAGCGTATCAATATTGTCAAGAGTCGCATCATGCTGCGTGATGGCCAGCATTCTTTTAGCATGTAGCGTGATGCAAAGCACGTCACTGGCCACCGAGCGACCACAGTGCCTCCAGACCTGCGCTCACTACCCTACTAGGGCAGTACTAAGGCAGTAAGACTGCTAGGCCAGCCTCACCTCTTTTGGCTTCGACAGAGCGACGATGCGGTCTGAGGCCAGCGGCACGCCTGCGCAAGATTTGTTCAGAGAAGATTGAGGTTGCAAGCCAGCCCCTCTCAGGCAACTATCTGGAAAATAGATGAGGACGGGGTTGCAAGCCAGCCCCTCGTGAGGCGACGATTTGAAAGAGGGATGAAGATGCTGCAGGTTTGGCGTGCAACTGAAATAGCACAGACGTAGCCTGCTTGCACTGCAAGCACAGCGCTAGCGCCCCACCTGCCGCGTAGGCGGAGAGCACGGCGCATGTAAATCGTGTGCCTGCATGCAAACAATGTCAGCCCAGCCCAGCAGAGTGCAGTGCAGCACAGAGCCCCACCTGCTGCATAGGCGGGGTGCCAGCGGTACAGGTTGGCCGCCGACATCTTCAGCCCGCACACCTCCTCTGTGCGCAGCTCCACCTGCAAAGCAGCCGCGTGTGCAAGGGTTGCTGACAAGCTGCTGCTAACATAAGTGCATGGCAAGACCTCCTCTGTGCGCAGCTCCACCTGCGGCATACATATGAGGCGCATGCAAGATATACAAGGTATATACAACTGGCGCAAGTGCACGTGTTGCTTTCCTTCCCTGCATGCCACCACATTTACTGTGCTCGGCTCCAACTGCGGCGCACAGCTGGTGCATGCAAACGCTGCTCCACAGGCGTGCACATGGCGCACGCCATTGTCTGTGCAGAGCCTCGCCTCACCGCTTGCATGTACACAGTGGCTGAGGAGGGCAGCAAGATGGCGTCGCTGGTGAGGAGGCCGTCCAGGGCATGGCGCACGCTGGGGATGAGGCCCGAGGTCAGCAGGCCTGCAGAGAGAAGGCAGAACCAGGAGTTGATCAGTGGTGATGAATGGGCGGCACGCAGCAGCTGTGTCGCATACTGGGGATGAGGCCTGAGGTCAGCAGACCTGCAAGATGAAGGTTAGTCGTGAAAACTCCGTCTGGTGAGAACAGGGCGGTGACGCATGCATGGCGGCCAGTGTGCGGCGGCATTGCCGGCAGGTGCAAATGCTCAGCACAGTGTGGCCAGCCCTTGAGTACAGCACAGCATGCGTAGCACACCACAGCAAAACACACCACAGCAGAAGTCTCACCCTCGTCCAGGATGGGGGCCACCAGCAAGTTGCAGCAGATGGGCACATCCTCCTTCAGCCGCAGGTCGGTGGGCCGCTTGTAAACCACCTTGGCCTGCTCGTCTGTGAACTGCGGGAAGAAGAGTGGAAGGGGCTTCATGAACACTCCAGCCAAGTTTGGTAAGATGCACCGTTCGGGCATCTTCAAGAAAGCCGCGTGTGGTGCGGTGCGCCATGCTGCCAGCCGGCGGTGCCGCCACCAGAAGCAGCCCCGGGCGACAGCCATCCACAGCCCACATGAGAAGGAAAGCGGCATCAGAAGCTCTGCTCTCTACCTGGTTAGCCACCAGGCTCTCCTTGCACACGAGCGCCAGGTACAGCCAGCGCTCCACGGCCGTCACGTGGAAAGCGCTGCAATGAATCGACAGGGAACGGAGTGAGATGCATCAGGTTGTTTAGAACCAAGTACAGCCAGCGCTCCCCGCCGTTACGTGGAGGGCGCTCCCGCAGGCGTGGCACGGGACCAAAGAAGGACGGAGTGAGACACATGCGCCAATGCATTCTCTGTTGGCGGGTTCGGCCAGCGCCCCTTTGCAACCACGTGGCAGCGCGCCTGTGCCACTCCAACCCCACCACTGCAACCACAGCCTCACCCTGCACGCAAGGCCATCATAGCATGCAGACCCGCTCCCGATGCCAGGTTGAGCACGCGGCAGTCCTTATCTTCCGCCGCAATGGCCTGCAGGGCAGCAGGGCAGGCAGCAGGACCCAACCGATTTGCCATTGCTCGGCAGCAAGATGTGCACATGAAGTGCCGGCACAGAGCCCAGGCCTGGCTGGAGCCAGGGCTTGCCGTGCAACAAACTGACCCCACCCGCATACACGACCACAACGAAACAGCTGGACTCAGGGTGGAAATCCTGCATGCCGCTGCTCACCTGCACCGCGGCCTCGATGGCAGTTTGCCAGGCGGCGTTGAAGTAGGAGTCCTCCAGCTGTCGCAGGTGCCGCTTGGGCATGCACACGTCCGTCTGCACAGCAGGGATGGCAGCGACGGGGAGCCAGTCCCCGTGTGTGCATCAGCAACCGCCAGGGCTTGTCAATTAACAGTCTCAACAGCTCGTCTGGCCGGGTGCACCGAGGCTGCACCGAGGCTGCACCTTGTACTGCAGTTGACAATGCCATCGATGTGCCAGCAAGCGCCGTCACAGCACAACGCTGGCAATCCCGCTTGCCTGAACAGTCACATAGTTGTACGTGTCCTTGATGTGGTGGTCGTTCTCAGCCTGTGGAATAAAACCGCAGGAGGTGGACGCGTGAGACCAAAAAGTTGTAGGCAGCATAATGCCAGCTAGCAGGCAGACTGGGAGGCGACCTGCACTCAGCATGCCACCGATGCACGTGCGTCCATGCATGCACCCTGGCATCCGCACAGCTAGAGCCTGCCAACCAGCCACACACCCACTCGCCCGCCCGCATCTGGAATGAGCAGCGTGCTGGGCAGCATGCCCTCACCTACCCATCCACACATCCATGCACACATGCACCCACACAAGCGCACAAACACAGACAGGCGGCTATTCACCTGGAAGGGGGTGAGCAGCTTGATCGGCAGCATGTCGTCCGTCTTCACCTTGTGGAGAGGTGCAGCATAGCTGCACAGCACAGGGAGGAGGGAGGCACACGATATGAGTGGCAGCCTGCAGGTCAGGAAATGCACATGCGCAGAGCGGCATCTGATGTCGCCTTTACCAGCCATCCTTGCAGGCAGGCTGCCTGCGATGCCGGCAGCCTGCCTGCAGAGCACCCCCACCGCTTACGGGTGGTACGAAATGCGCTTGTGGGGCTCTGGATACTCGATGGCCAGCGTCTGCCGCGCCTTGCCCTCAGCCAAGTCACGCAGCACCGCCTCGTTGGCGGCTTGCAGCGCCAGCTTGAGATCTGGGTTGAAGGGGTCCAGCTTCAGGCCTGTGAACAGGGTGAAAGAACGGACAGATGCAGAGTGTAGGCAACGAATGCCACAGCGGCCGTTGTGGCCGATGCCAGTGCACAACACATGGCCAGCAGCACTTGCACCGCAGCAGGGGCGCAGGGCTGCCACTGCCCACATCCATTCCGCAACCGTTGAACCTGCCGCTGCGCTCACCTGCATCGAACGAGGCTGCCGCGTCGCGGCTCAGGCCCATGCCCATCAGCACTTTCACACCACAGGCCACAGGACTGATACCCCCATGTCCATTGCTCCATCCCACACACCGCTGCGCTCACCTGCATCAAATGTGGCTGCCGCATCACGGCTCAGGCCCATGCCCAGCAGCGCCTGGCCCTTGCGCAGGAACGACTTGACGTAGGAGGGGGCCGCCTTGAAGTTCCTGCATGTGCAAGAGGGCAGGAGGGCAGAGGCCGAGGCAGCTCAGCACAGTGCGCTACATGGAGGCACGTGGTAGCTTAACTGGTCACTTGCATGCCACCCCATGCGCTAGCAAATATTGCAGCAGGTCGCACCACCAGCTTGCTTCCTTGCCCAACCCACCGGCGCAGCGAGCTCTCCGCCAGCGTCTGGCACTTGTTGGCGTGGCGCAGCGCTTCTTGGAACAGCCCCAGCTTGAGGTAAGCCGCCGCGCAGTTGCTGTGGCACACGTACAGCTCGGGGTGCGTCAGGTTGGCGTGCTGCGCCTTGGCAAAGAGGGCGAGGTAGGTGGCCACGGCAGCGGCGTGCTCCCCCGCCTTCTGCTGCTTGGTCGCCTCTGCATTGAAGTCGGCCAGCGTGCGGCTGGCCAGGTAGGCGGGGCCTTGTGCTAGGATGGCCGCCGTGCGAGTCTGGATGTCCAGCCACACCTGGGGGCGAGGGCAGGAGGGACCAGAGGGAAGGGAAATAGGCGGCAGCAGCAGCGGCGGCAGCGGCGGCGGCGGCAACGAGCCCTGACCGCGGAGGGGCTGAGACAGGTTTGATCGACTCTGGCATGCCGCTGATCACCTTCTCAAGCCGCGCCTCGTCGCTTGGCGGCGCCTGCTCGGGCTGCTCGTCGGTGGGCGGCCCCTCCGCTTCCGGGTCGTGCTTCGCCTCTTGCGCGTTGTCATGCACCTCCTCGACTTTCGGTACGGCCATCGCGTGGCTTGTAACGCTGAGGCGCCGCTGCAGAGCCACGAACGATTCGCTGCCAACTCGTGCAAAGCCTCTGCCGGCCTTCCGCCTCTGAATGCTGGACTTTTGCGATGTACAAGCCGCTTCAGAAGCGATGAACGATAGATTGGCTGTGCAGCGGCGCCGGTGCTGAGGTGCATTAGGCTGCACGGTGCACGTCGCGACGCGTCGCACGTCCGGGCATTTGTGCATCACACACCAGCCAAGCTCAACCCAGCAGAGAAAATGCACCCTATTCCAAACGTTGGCAATGCAGGCTTACAGCTGCTCTGATCATACGGAGAGCAATTCAAGCTGCTGTCATGGCACCTCCAAAATGCGCAGCTGCGGCAAGCGCTGCACCAGCCGCCGGTTGACATGCGGGGGCATCCTGCGAACGTCCAAGTCGAGCCGGCGCAGGTGCGGCAAGCGGGACAGCACGCTGTCGATGTCCGCACCGGTCAGGACCAAGCGGAGGTTATTTGACAGCGACAGGTGTGTGAGCCTTGTGGCGGCAGCCAATGCCAGCGGCACGCGGTCCCAGCTGTTCCGGCCCAGTCCAATGATTCAAGGCCTGCATGCATGGGGCAGTGGTGCGGCAAGAGCATAGGTGAACGGATCGGTGGCGACGACTATATTCATTGTTGTGTGTGCAGCCCTGCTGCGTATGGAAATCAAGGTTCCCTGCTGACACTCCCGCCAACAAATCACGGCGCAGCAAGTGCACACGCTCCCACAAGCGCGCCTTCTGCAACGTACCGGTCCGCAACGCAGATGCCCACACGCAGGTGGGAGCTCAACTTACTGTTCAGGTAAGGGCCGGGCTGCAAGTCGCAGGCCGTTGTTTCTTAGGCACAGCTGCCGCAGGCCCGTGCGTTCGACAAGCGTGGGGGAGATGGGGCCTCGTCCTGGCAGCCCCGGAGGGAGAGGCTGTGCAGCCGGGGCGCCTGCTGCAGCACGGCTGCAATCCCAGCCCGCACCCCCACGTCTGAGAAGGTGCAGAAGGACAGTGTCAGGCTGGTCAGGTGCCCCAAGAACGGGCAGCTGAGCACGGCTGGCAGCGACAGATGGCCATGGAAGATGGCCAATTTGCCCAGCTGGCTGGGCTGTGTGACCGGCGGCAGTGCTGCGGCCACCAGCTGCCGCAGGCTGGGCACGCTCGCAATGCCCGACAGTGTAGCGCTTGCACCGTGCCTTCTGCTCAGCTGTAGCCCAGGACAGAGCAGCTTTCAAGCACAGCGCCGTCGACCTGACATGAGGTGGATGGGGCAGCAGCGGCAGACTTTGTCGGGACCAGAGCTATGGCAAGCAAACGTCACACGGTAATATCAGCTGCACATCATGCCAGCCATCGCGTGCTGCACACCGCACCAGCAAGGTCCCTTTGTCATCCTCGTCATCCTCGCTCCAGAAACTGTCAATGCGCCAGCTGTCCAGCTGTGGCAAGCACGCCGACAGCAGCTGAACGTCAAGCAGCAGCATGCCATCCTGCCGCGCCTCCTCCCAAGTCAAACTCCGCAGGCGGGTGGGTGCAAACACCGTGCTCAGCTGCGGCAGCGGCTCAGCAGTTGTGCCGCATTCGACCCTGGTGCTGCCAGCTGCCAGCTGTTGAATGTCAAGCATAACGCAGTCGTCCTCGCCCTCGCTGGTTTTTTTCTCAACAACGTGGCTGTACAGCAGGCGCTGCACAAATCCGCCGATTCGGTGCAGCAGGAGCGCCTTGGCGGCAAACCACTGCTGCGCCTGCCCCTCGCCGTCTGCCTTGTTCACCGAGGCAGCAGTCAGCTCCAGGGAGCGCCAGAATTCAGGCTCAGAATAAAAGACTCGGTGCCAGCGAAGGCTCACCAAAGTGATTGCCGGCTGCCAAAGAAGGGCGGATGGGGGGTAATGAGCTTGAGCGCCCATGGCGGAGCGGCGGCGGCGGCGGCGGCCCTCGCGCCTCACCCCGGCCTGCGGCGGCGAAGATGCTTCCCAGCAGCGGGTCGGGCAGCCACTCCATCAAGCTCTTGGCGCTCGGAGGCACCTGGGTCTGAACCCTAATAATGGCCTCTTGGCAGTGCTCTGCTTGGCTGACGCTCGTTGAAATTGCACCAGTCAATACACCGCTTGCGAGTGCCGAAAGTTTGTGGTAATGCTCAGCTGACGAGCGGCCCACCACAGTCTGGTTCTTTTGCGCTCCATCTGGAAATCACAGCACTCCCGCTTTGTAGGACAAACCATTATAAATAGAGCCACCGCCGCCGCACCTGCCCGCGCCGTCGTCACCGCCACCGCCGCGGCCGCTCGCCGCCGCCAATGGCGGCCCCTGCTGGCAAGCGGCATTTCTTCTTCACGGGGCAGCCAGGCGTCGGCAAGACAACCGCAGTGCTGAAGATTGTTCAGGCCCTGGCACGCACCCACGACATGGACGCCATTGCGCGCGGGTGAGGCGGCCGCCGCGGCTCGTCCTGGCTGGCCCAATGCTGCTTTGCACCCACTCTGCACGCACTCAATGCTGCCGGCCTTGCTTGCTGCTTGAACGATTTGCTCAACAAACCCTCAACCGAATCGCAGTTTTTACACCGAGGAGTGCCGCGTGGGCGGCGAGCGCATCGGATTCGATGTAGTGACGCTGGCTGGTGCCCGGGGGCCGCTGGCACGTGTGGCGGGTGCCGGGCGGGTGAGCATACGCACGTGCATTCCAGCTGGCGCAGGGGCAGCATGTGCCGCTGGGTGGAAGAGCTTTGTTTTCTTGCTGAGACAGCTGTCGGCCAGTGCAGCACCTGCAGGCTTTCGCTCTGCAAACTAGCCCCTAACTACACAGTTGCGTTGCCGTCCATCCCCCGCCGCAGGGCGGCCCCGCGGTGGGCAAGTATGCCGTCGACGTGCGCTCCTTTGAGGCTCTGGCGCTGCCGCAGCTGGCGCCCTCAGCTGGCGCACAGCTGTACGTGGTTGATGAAGTTGGCAAGATGGAGCTCTTCAGCCGGGCATTCTACCCAGCCGTACAAGCTCTGCTAGACGAAGCGCCGCTGGTGCTGGGCACGGTGCCGGTGGCGAGGCAGGGGCGCGCCATACCGCAGGTGATGGCAGGGGTGCGGTAGCAGCAGAGCCGTAACACTGCTGTGCTGTCGCGCCTGTGTTTGCGCCGCCGTGCCATCAGCCTTGTGCTGGGCCAGCACCAGCTGCAGACCGGGCCCCCGACCTGCCCACTGCGCCCAACGGTTTGCTCAGCTCCTGTGCTGTTCGTGCCTGGCCTGCTCTTTTGAAGTGCCGCATTGAATGCTACCGCCCCCTGCCGCAGGTTGAAGCCATCAAGCAGCGGCCAGACGTCCAAGTCATCGCTCTCACAAGGGAAAACAGAGACAGGGAGACGCAGGCGGTGCTGGCTGAGTTGCAGGGGCGCCTGCGAAGCTGAGGCGGCAGCGGCGGCGGCAGTGGTGGTGGATAGAGCAAGAGCGAGCGCGAAAGCGAGAGAGCCGTGCTGTGTGTTGTTGTGGCCCCTGCCAGCCTTGTGCTGCAGCCAGTCTCGCTGTGTGAACACGATGTCGCACAACAAGCGCTGGTCAAAAAGCGCTGGTCGGAGAAAGGTATGAAGGCACGGCGTGCATGGCGCGCCAAGCTGATCACACTTCTTGCTCCCACTCTGGCTAGCAGCAATCACGTATTTACATTACTAAGCGCTCGGGTTGCAGCGTCAATTGCGGAGGAACGGTATAAAATTGGTGCAGCAGAGACAAATGGGCAGCGGAAAGACTGTAGAAAAGTGCCGCCGGGGCTGTGACGGGCGGGCTGCAGCGCAGGGGGTGCGGTGCCGAGGGCCCCGCTGCGGTTTGCCTGCCAGCTCAGCTCCCGGCACGGGTGAAAATTGTGAGGCTCCCTCAACATGCCGTCATGGCCGGGTGAGGACAAAGTTACGCGTGAGCGTGCTCGTGCTTGTGGCCGCCGCAGCCGCCAGAGGCATGCGCCTCCTCATGCTCGTGCTTGTGCCCGCCGCAGCCGCCGTTGCCGCCGCAGCTGCCGTTGCCGCCGCAGCCACCCGCCTCTGCGCTGAAGTCGCGGCTGCTGTCGTTGCCGGCGGCATAGTCCAGGAATGCGGGGCGGCTGCGCAGGCCCAGCAGGTCGAACATCTGCGGGAGGGATCAGGGTGTGCGGTCAGCCAGATGAGTGCAGTGCTTGTCAAGTGCGAGTGCCAGCCCCATCAAAATGAAGCGCTGCTACATGCCATCTCGGCAACTCAATCAGGCGCCCACCTGCATGTCCTCGTTGCGGTCGTTGTTGGGCGTGGTCAGCAGCTTGTCGCCGTCGAAGATGGAGTTGGCGCCCGCCATGAAGCACAGCGCCTGCACACAGGAAGAGAGTAACATGTGTCGGGTTCATGTGTTGGGGTGGGGGTGGGGAGTTGAACGATGGAGTTGGCGCCCGCCATGAAGCACAGCGCCTGCATCAGCACAACCAAACGCTCTGAGGTTAGGCAGGCGGTGGGGTGGGGTGGGGAAGTTGTGGTTGGACGGTAGAGGTGGCGCCCCCTCATAAGCAGCAATGCAGCTTCAGTGGCACAGCTTCATGGACACAACACAGCCAGCCAGCAATGGGCAAGCAAGGCAACAAAGCAAGCCCACCTGGTCGGCGAAGCTGAAGTTCATGCGTCCAGCGGACAGGCGGACCACGGTGCGGGGCATGAGGATGCGGGCGGTGGCCACGCAGCGCGCAATGTCCAGGCCTGCACAGCGTGGGCGGCAGCAACTGGGTTGCTGTGCCGCCTCGGCAGCATACGTGTGTTGCAGGGGAGGATTGTGTCGTGCGCAGTTTGGCGGCAGGGATGAGCGCAGGGCAGAGTATGCGATGGCCCACCCACTTGCGGCAATCCCAGAAATCCACTGCCTACGTGCTGTGCTGCGTGTGCTGTGCTGCATCTGCTGTGCTATGCTGCATCTGCTGCCGCCATGCTGTGCTGTGTTGCGCTGCGACGCTCACCCGTGGGTGCCTCGTGGCCCTGCATGGGCGTGCCCTTCACCGCCACCAGCGCGTTGATGGGCACGCTCTCGGGGTGCTCAGGCAGCGTGGCCAGCTGTGGAAACAAACGAAGCAGGGAGTGCAGGTCGTTTAAAATGCGCAGCCCACCGCAAAATGGTTACGTGCGCACACTGCTCCCAGGCTCTCTTGCAACATGCCTGCTGGCCGTCTGCGACAACCCCGACCCCATGCAACTCTGGAAGCCGTGCATAACACTAATCACCTGGTGCAGCAGGCCCACGCGGTCCAACTGCCCCTCCCCCAGCGCTCCTGAACTACTGAAAGCTGCGTGCTACCAAAACCCAACATCTTTATTCACCTGGTGCAGCAGGCCCACGCGGTCCATCCGCCCCTCACCCAGCCCAATGATGCCGCCGGCGCAGACAGAGATGCCGGCCTGGCGAACCGCCTCCAGCGTGGCCAGGCGGTCGGCGTAGGTGCGGGTGGTGGACACCTGGGCGTAGTACTCTGCAGGGGGAGTGGATGCATGAATTGAAAGAGTCGGTTGAGCATCCCACAGGGGCGCCTAGCTGCTGGCTGGGGTGCATTGCGTGCCTCCCAATACCACCGTGCCTGCAAGCAAATGCAGCAAGAATGGCTCTCGCACCAGGGCTGGTGTCCAGGTTGTGGTTGTATGCGGTCAGGCCCGCCTGGCGCAGCTGCGCCGCCTGCTCGGGGGTCAGCATGCCCAGCGTGGTGCACACTTCCATGCCCAGGCCGCGGATGCGCCTGCATGGGCAGGAAAAGCCACAGTACCAGGGTTTGTTAGGGTTTCGTGAGGGCTCATCGCTTGCATGGGTTCATGACAACCGGCAGCGCAGCACCGCCCTGACTGCCGCTTTGCGCTCGCCCAGCAACACAGAGCAAGCTAGCAACCAGGCATGTGTGGCATGCATGTGTGTGTGGCATGCTCACCCGACCATCTCCAGCACGCGCTCCCACTGGCCCTTGCCGACCTGTGGGCAGCAGGTTTTGTGAGCAAAGAGCGCCTGATCATACGGGATTCTGATGGGACAAGGGGTACGCTGCACACTTCTCGCAATGCACGGCGTGGAACACACTGCGATTGCATGCTGAAACGTGTTCATACATCTCAGCTGCCTCGCAGGCTGATCTAGGTGGGTGTGCGCTGTACACAGCTCACCTGGGAGGGGCCGCGCCAGGCTGCACCCATGCAGAACCGAGTGCTGCCCGCCGCCTTGGCACGCAGAGCAGCCTGCAGGCGAGAAGAGCATGCCACAGCGCAGCAGGGTCAGCAGCGGACGAAAGCATGCCGCAAAACAGCTACTTGAGACGGCAGCAGAGTCGTCGATGTGCAGGCAGCGGCATGTGATGTGCCAGAATCCGCGATTGCTTTTCTTCAAATCCAATGTGCAATTCTGACTTGCATGCAGAGAGCACAGCACAGCAGCGCACCTCGTACACCTCCTCCAGCCCCATCAGCTTCTCCGCCTTGGTGCCCGTCTCCTTGCTCCAGTGGCTGCACGAAGTGGCAGCAACAAGCGGGGATAACTTTAGGCAACCAAACCAAACAGAGGGCTCAACAGGAGCAGCAGGCAAGCAGGCCAAGGTTGCCGCGCTTGCAGGTCACCCATGGCTGCACCGCAGGCAGCGAAGTTTCAGAAAACAAATGCCCAGCGGCGGCGTCCGCCCAGCTGCATGCAACAGCACATCATGCGCACTACAAGCACAGGACACCAGCAGGGCAGCAGCTACACGAACACCCACCTGGACTGGCTGCAGTAGCCGCAGTTCTCGGGGCAGCCGCCCGTCTTGATGGACAGCAGCGTGCAGCGCTGGACCTGCAAGGAGGGGCGGCAGCGGGCAGCAGCAGTAGGGCACATGTAACGAAAACAAGCAATTGTACTCCATTGGAACTCCTGTGCAGCGCTGGACCTGCAAGGAGGGGCAGCAGCGGGCAGCAGCAGTAGGGCACATGTAACGAAAACAAGCGATTGCACTCCATCGGAACTCCTATGCAGCGCTGGACCTGCACGGAGGAGCATCAGTGGGCAGGACGCAGCAGAGGGATGACTGATTTCACCAGCCAAAATCTACAGCAACGGTTGCAGCACTGCGCCTGCCGGCGGCGGCAGCAGCAGCAGCAGCAGCAGCAAGCTCGGCTGCTCGTACCAATGCAAGGTGCGGCATGCGAACTTATTACGGCCGCAGCTCTGCTGCTGTTCCCACCATAGTGGGGTCGTTGCAGCAGCAGCAGCAGCAGCAGCAGCAGCAGCAGCAGCAGCAGCAGCAGCAGCAG
>VFQQ010000527.1_pt1 | contig 74001 bp, 110 predicted proteins | sample 3512341 | NCBI WGS metagenome assembly VFQQ01 (sample SAMN10412373, study PRJNA504923) | tailings metagenome | isolation source: Relicate 2 Philex TSF1 revegetated site | place: Philippines: Tuba, Benguet | collected 2017-08-29
AGCTTGTCCGCATGCAGTTGCAAGGCTCAGCTGCAAGATTCAGCTGCCCTGCCGCTTTGCATCGCATCGAAACTCAGACAGTTGCTGTCTGGCCAGCTTGCATGGCTGCCCATCACCTGCTCACACAGCCTGTGCCATGTGTTCACTCCAGCAGTCTGCTCCATCGTTTGCTTGTTCCGCAGGAGGTGCTGCCGGCTGCAGGTACAGGAGACGTCGTTCCTGCACTCCAGTGCCTCGTTACAAGTGTTATGAAGCTGAATTCACATTCCCTTTCACTTGCAGGAGGACTACCGGCCCCAGATAGAGGAGATGGCCTTCCTGCAGGATGTGGAGCAGAACGACGGCCGCCTCATGCTGTTCCAGCTGCCCGCGCTGCTGCCGCTGGCCCAGCAGGTGGGGTGCTCAGATGAATATAAGGTTGATGGCTTGCAGCTCCGACGGAAAGTCTGTAGTTGTGAGGTGCTTACGCCACGGGCAATGGTGGATGCTTCTTCACAATGCTAACCAACCGGGTCTCAGCCATTTGGAGCCATTGATAAGCCACGTCTCAGCCACACCTGCCCACCTGCCCCGCTGCCCGCCTGCGGATACCAGGCGCAAACGGCGGGGGGCCTTCGGTTGCAGCCCTCATTTCGCCCTTTTACCGCCATGCATTACCCACTGCCCGCGTGCAGATACCAGGGGCCAACGGCGCGGGCCCCTCGGTTGCGGCCTCCCGCCCCTCCACGCTCAAGGAGGTGCCCAGCTGCAAGATGGGCAAGCTGCTGGTGTTTGAGAGCGGCAAGGTCAAGCTGCAGGTGTGGTTGGCACTGTACATGATTTTTGCACTGGTATTTCTAACCGTGTTTAAAATGTCTGTGTGGGAGCTGCAAGCTGCAAGATGGGCAAGCTGCTGCTGTTTGGGAGCGGCAAGGCCAAGATGCAGGTGCGGCTGCGTTTGGCGTTCGCTACCAAAGTTGCCAACTTCGGGTGTGCTTGCGGAAGCTGCAAGATGGGCAGGCTGTTGGTGTTTCAGAGCGGCAAGGTCAAGCTGCAGGCGAGGGGGGAGAGTTGATTTACATGTTGTCGCTTTTTGCGGTTGCTGTTGTTTGGGAGCGGCAAGGCCGAGCTGCAGGTGCGGCTGGCGCCCAGCGACCAATGGCGCATGCTGACGCTCGGCGCATCCCCTCACGTGCCTCTTTCCTCCCTCCCGCCTCCCGCCCTCCCTCCCAGATCGGCGATGTGCTGCTGGATGTCAACCCGGGTATCCCGCCCCGCTTCCGACAAGATGTGGCCATCGTCTCTGCCCAGTCCAAGCGCTGGGTCATGCTGGGCGATGTGCGGCTCCGCATGGTGGCCAGCCCCAATGTTGAAACCCTGCTAGACCCAGAGGATCCGCTGCCCACGTGGCAACGCACCGGCGCGGCGGCGGCGGCAGAGGGCGGCAAGGCGGCGGCGGCGGCGGCGGCGCGCGGCAAGCGAGCGTTTGTGGTGGACGATGAGAGCAGTGAAGACGTGGAGGAGATGGATGTGGATGGGGCAGCGGCGGCGGCAGCAAACGGGACGCAGCAGGGGCCTGTGGCTGGGCAGCAGCAGCAGCAGCAGCAGCAGCAGCAGCGGGCGGGCAAGCAGCTACAAGGGGTGGTAGTGAAGAGCGAAGCGGGAGAGGAGGAGGAGGTGGTAAGTCCGCGGCGCGGCGGCGGCTTGCGCTCGCCACGCGGCCGAAAAGCAGCAGGCGGCGGCGGCAGCGGCGGCGGCGCAAGCTGAGGCTCGCGTGGCGCGATGCACAGCTTTGCTGCCCCGTATGAAGGCTATGCATCTTTCCCTCCGTATCATGCAATGGCGTGCACGTCCTGCTGTGCACCGAGACAAATGCAGGCACATGAACAGCAACCAGAAGCTACAGGCAGACTGGGTGCACTTGGGCAACCTTCCGCTTCAAGCTGTGGCACCTCCCATGGCCAGGCGGTCGTGTGGCAATGGCAGTGCTGGTCGATGGCTGGGCGATGTAGGGCGGCCAGCGGCACGCGGCTGTGGGGCAGCCGCGGCTGTGGGGCAGCGCACAGCAAGGGGAGCGTGCCGCTGCGTGCTGCGCTGTTCCTGTTCCAGCTTGATGGCCGGTGGGATGTGAGCCAAAGACCCAGCTGCATCATGCCAACAAGCCGCTGCCCCTGCCGCCGCCGGGATGTGCAGTGCCCATGGCCATTTCACGCGGCTTACACATGGCGCCTCAAAACGTCACAACCCTAGCAGCGGATGCGCACTGCGCGTCCTTTGTTTGTGCGGCACAAATGCACAAAAGGCCGAGGGCGCCTCCATGTGCAGTCAGTCGAAGCTCTAGTCACCCCAGTGGACGAACTGCCAGCTGTCATATGTTCTCAGCTGTCCTCAGACAGGTCGAGCTCAACGCTGTCGAATGTGCGCGTCCGCACGCCCACCGGCTTGCCGGAGCCTGCGGCAGAGGAACCAGTTGGGCCAACACACAGAGGGTCATAATTTGCACAGCGTTACCACATCTGTGGCCCGTGCCTGCGCAAGCTGCCGCCCCCTCGTTTCGTTGCGCCGCCTACAAACGGCACTCCACTGCCAGGCACTGGTGGCAGTGCATCCATGCTCAAGGGAGGCACGAAACCTCCGCCTGCTGCGCCAACTGCAGCCACCGCCGGCCGAAGCTGGCCCATGTCACCAGCCCGCCACAGCTGCCCCTCTACGGCAACGCATCCTGTTGTCGGGCACCTACCGTTGGTCAGGGTCACGTCCCCTCGAATCGCCACGCCGCCCTCGAACCGCACCGGTCCCTTGACTGTCAGGCTGGTGCACTGGATGAGGGAGGGCACCGAGGGCGCCAGCGACTCGAGTTGGTCCACCAGCCTGCAGGTTATCAAGAGTAGATGTGGCATTGGTTGGCCCAGTTATTTGGAAGTGTGCGCGCAAGCAGGCAGGCGCCAAGGCGACCCTGCAGGGCAAGCAATGACCCAAACGCACTGGCAGTGCGTGTCGGCTTAATTAGGCCAACAGAACTTGCAGGCACAGCTGGCAAGCATAGACGTACACCACTGATCAATTAGGCACAGCTACCCACTTGTAGTGCTTGTCGTCCAGCTTGATGAGCGGCGGGGCGGCCGCCGCCAGCACCACCGTGCTCTCCTCCGTCACTCGGTATGCATCTGCAATGTGGTTGGAATGGTCAGATTTGACAACCATGTAGCATGGGCGGCAGGCGTCAGCACCATCGTGCTTTCCTCCATCACTCGGTATGCATCTGCAGGGGCATCCCAGTGGGAGCCGCTGGTTGATGAAAAGTTAATGCATGTGTGACGTGGTGCTCGCCTGACTGCAGCAGCACCAAAACAAATCACCAGGCCCAGCCGCCCCCAGCGCAAACATGCCCTTGCAGGCCCCGGCCAGCCAGTCACAAGGCAGGTGCCCGCAGCTGCCGCCACATGGCAGTGCCCCGTTGGGCTGCACGCCACGCACCCGAGCGCAGCGCAAAGAGGTCGTTGCAAGTCTTCACTGGTGCGAAGCGGGAGCGCGGCACAACCACAGCATCAGCGTCGTCAAAGCACTCGATGGCGGAGCCCATTGCCGTTTCCTGCAGCGTCAGGGGGGTGGACACACCAGATGCTGTCACAAGGGCTTGCTACATGATGCAGGGCCGCTTGCAGTACAGGTCATCCAAGAAGCCACGCATAGCTGAACAGTATGACAGAAATCTCACCAGCTGGAACACGGGCTCGGTACTGCTGTCCCGAGGGTTGACCGTCTTCTTGTTCTTGATCAGCGGCAGCCGCAGCGCGCCGCCTGTGCAAGTGAAGAGCGGTCAGTGAGTTGTAAAAAGCAAGCAGCAGTTGGCCGTCTTCTTGTTCATGATCAGCGGCAGCCGCAGCCGCCTGGTTTCAATCCATACAGTTGAGCACGCCTCTGCCCCACACAGCTGCCACCATCCCTGCCCTCCCTTCACTCCCCTGCACGCCCCCGCCACCCACCGCTGGCGTCCAGCGTGGCCTTGAGCTTGCGCAGGTTGACCCACAGGTTGTTGGTGTTGAAGAACTTGTGCCTGCGCAAAGAGTCAGGTGCAAAACAGACAAATTCCTCTGCCGGCTGTGATCCATCCCACAGGGAAATGTCCTCAAGCTGCCTTGTCGCTGCGCACTTCCAAACCAAAAACGGGGGGTACCACATTCGCATTCCTCACAGGCCAATGTCCTCAAACTTGTCCTTGTCGCTGTCGGGGCACATCGCGCTCTCCCGCAGCCTGCAGCCAAATCAATCGTACCACGAATCAGACGCCTGCGGACGTCGCCGCAGGTTGAAACAGTTGCAGTCTGCACAGTAGCAGACCCCTACACATTGCACTGTGAACTTGGTTGTAGGTTGTTTGGCACTCCGCCAGCCTGCCCCCCATCCGACTACCCACTCCTGCAACCACCCATCCCTTCCATCAATCCCCTCAAACCCCACTGCAGAGTGCCCTTCCTGCACTCACATGAGCCGCCCGTCTGCCTTGCGGCGTGCCAGGTGCCCGCCCTTCTTGTCGCTCGCCTGCCGCTCGCACACCTGCAGGCGATCACGGGAGGAATGTGGTCAAATGTGGAGGGGTGCAGCAAAGTGTGGAGAGCAAAAAGAAGGGTGCCGTGCCCTTCTTGCCTCTCGCCTGCCGCTCGCGCACCTGCAGGCAAGGAGAGGGACAGGGCAAACGGTGCAAGCATGTGAAGAGCTATGACCAAAGCAAACGAATGGAGCCTGCCCTTTTGTGTCGCAGGCCAGCGACAACCACCCGTCCCCCCATTTGTTGGTTGACAAGCGCGCCAGCAACAGCTTGGCATCCAACCCAGCGCCATCAAGAAGCCCTTGTCGGCGCGGGCAAAGTAGGCCAGCAGATCCAGTCTCACCATACAACAGCTATTGGCAAATACAGTGGAAAACCAACCGCCACATATCTCGACCAGGAAGCCCGCAGCCACACAGTTCTGTGGATATGGGGCATCAGCGGCATACCAGCACCCAAAGCCCACCTCCATCAGGAAGCCCTTGTCGGTGCGGGCAAAGTAGGCCAGCAGGTCCAGGTCCAGCGTGGCGCCCAGGTTGTCGCTGTTGCTCACAAACAGATACGTGATGCCGTCTGCAGGGGTGGGGAGGAACCGGAAATAGAAGCACAGTTAGGTAAGTGCGGGCGCAGGCGGCGGCCAGGTTGTCGCTCACAACCAGGTGTGTCATGCCGTCTGCAAGGGCAGGGCAGAAAGGGAGGGCAGGCAAGCAAGTTTTGGCAGGTGGACACTGCAGCAGCAGCAGCCCAGGTTGTCGCTGTTGTTCACAAACTGATACGTGATGCCGTCTGCCCGGGGGGGGGGGGGGGCAAACCAGCCTCCTGATGACAGCCCACCCGCGATCAGTCGGTCCAGCATGCCGCTGCCCAGCAGCGAAGGGTAGATGTCGCCGTGGCCGGGCGGGCACCTGCAGCAGACGTTTCAGGCAGGAACACATCCGTTAGGTGATGCAATTTGCATGCACCAAAGGTGTCTGTGCTGCTGCCGTGGCCGGGCGGGCACCTGTTGGGGCATTGCAGTTAAAGCAGCTTGTGTGGGTGCTGAGCACATGGCAAGGCCCACTGTCACAAGAGGGCAGACAACTGCCGCTGTCAGGCAAGACACAGCGGGCAGAATGGTGATCCAACTTGCCGCTCCAGCTTGGTTTTGGCTGAGCACTATGTAGGCTTAAATCGTTCGAGTGACCTCAAGCTTACACAAACCACAGCAGCAAAGGGCTCACCACTCCAGCTCCGGGTTGGCTGGGCATTGCTCAGTCCAGTCATTCCAGTCGCCGTGTCACAAACACAACAGCATAGCAAGTGGACAGCTTTCCCACACTCACCACTCCAGCTCGGGGTTGGTTGGGTACTGCGCTGGCTTGAGCGTGGCGGCGTCCACCTTGCAGCTCATGTTCTGCATCAGCTCCACGTCCGTCTCATCCAGCAGGTCTGGAAGAAGGGGTGCAAATAAAGCGGCTGGTTGAAAATGACGGTTTTGGCGGCACTGAACATAAGTCCAGCAGGTCTGGCCGAAAGGGGGCACTAGGGGGGCGCGTGTTGCATGAGTCGCTGCGCCAGACTGTATGCAGCGGCAGTGCATGGGCAGAAAGCAGCACAGCACACCAACCTCTCTGGCTCTTGCGCAGGCGTGGGCTGCAGACAGACCAAACTACGGTGCTCTTGCAGCGGGCAGTTGGGTACGCACCTCCGTGGCTCTTGCGCAGGTATGCCTTGGTGTCATCGCTGGTGCTGAAGCTGTTCATCAGCACAAAGCGAACCTTGGAGCCTGCGGCGGTTGGGCGGCGCTGAGGGTTGTCAGCTGGGCAGCAGCAGCAGCAGCAGCAGCAGCAGCAGCACGCGGGCAGCACTGCTGCTATGGTGGCAGTGGCAGTGGCAGTGGCGACGACGGGGACAGCAGCGCCGGGCAGGCGGTCAACATGCAGATGCAGCAGCAGCGGCGGAGGCGGCCAGCGCACCAAACTTCTGCCGTGTGTGCTTGACCTGCTCCGCAATCAGGTCCAGGAAGGTCTTGCCATTCTTGACCTGCAGGCCAGTTGACTCAAACGCAGCGGCAATCAACACCTGCTTCGGCAGCTGACACGACAGCAAGCATGTGGGCGCAATGCCTGCGCTGCGATGTAGCGGAGCGATCACAGCATGCACAGCAGGTGTGCACCCCAGCAGCAACTTGGCTTTTTGCAAAGCGCCCAATTCGCAAAGCAAACAGTAACAGTACATGGAAAGGCAGCTTCGCACCTCCAGCAGCGACTTGGCCTTTTCCAGGCCCATGGAAGTGCCCAGCCCGCCGTTGAGTTTGAGCACGGCGGTCTGGCGCAGCAGGTCCTGGCAATCGCGGGGAAGGGCAGGTGTGGCAGCTGAGCGGGTTTGTGGGAAGGCAGTTTGGAGCAGCACACCGCTGACGGATGACACACGCGCTCGGACAAGGGGGGGCAACCAGTGGGCATGGCAACCAGAGCCGACTTGAGCTACGAGCTCTCCACCGCCTGCCTGCATCTCCCCCGACCATGCCAGCACGCCTGGCACATGTGCCCCGACGAGAGCATATGCCAGCTACGCACAGCAACTTGCACGTACCTTGAGGTCTGCATTCTCCCCAGCATGCATCTCCTCCAGCCGCGGCAGCTGCTGCACCGGATCGATCTCGCTGTCGGGCACCTGCGGGCAGTCGTGTGGATGAACCCGCTTGGGCAAGCATGGGCGGCATGCACAAGGCATGGCTGCAATCCTGCACAAAAGTGATGCCGCTACTGGGGCATCTGCAGCAGCCCAAGCAGAGGCAAACGCGATTGCAGGCTCAACACATGCGGTCAGCCATGGCAAACATCTGCAGCATGCATCATGGGCATTGCAGCAGCAGTGCTGGCAGCGCCAAGCAGCTACGACGGGCAGCAGATGGGTGGCAACCACATGCTAGTGTTGCAGTAGCTGTGCCCATTCAGTTGTGCCCTTGCAGCCCCCAGCAACACCAGGCAGCGGCCCGATGATCAACGCACCAGGCCCGTCACACCCGCCACCAGCTGCTCGTAGTTCATTTTGAAGGCATCCTGTGCAGCCTGCAGGCCAGGGGCCAAACATGGTCGGGGTATTGGCTACAATAGAACGGGCACGGCATGGCTCATCGTGCTCAAGGGAAGCCCGTGCAGCTTGCAGATGGCGCACCTGCATTGCCGAGATAGAGCTTTCAATAGCGTGCCGCTGACACAGCTACAGGCAGCACAGCTGCAGCCAGGGCACCCATCCTCTTGAGTCTTCTGAGCCTGCCTGCCCACCAGCCTGCCGCCGCTGTGCACCAACCCACATCCCTGATCGCCTCCCTGGGCGTACCTGGCTCAGCCCCGCCTTTGTCATCTTTTGCTGGAACAGCTCCCATGGCTGCAGGTGGCAGAGGGAGCAAGTAACAAGCGCAATTGGCGGCATGCAGGCGGCAGGGGCACTTGGTGGTAGCGGCGCGCGTCGGACCGCTCAACCGCTGCCGCCGCCGCCGGCCGCTGCTCGGGGCCTCGGCTGCGCTGCTGGGCGGTCAGGGGCGCGATCGCAGCACTCACGACGACCTCGACCTCCTTCTGGACCTCGGGAGGCGCCACTGCTGCGGCTGCCATGGTGTTTGTTTAGGACCGGTGGGCGATGCCGGGCCTCGGCGGTGATCCGTGTTGACTGCTGCGATCGTGGGTCGGGGCGCGGGCGTGTAGAGTGCTGCAGCGATGTTGACTTTCGACCAATTCATCGAGCTCCCCCATGCAGAACTACTGGCCTCCAATGGGCCAGCTGCGCCGCGCCACATTGCCTCGGGTCATCGCTGAGGAGATCGCAGCACTGCAAGAGCGGCCCCGCTGGACGCCCGAGCAGAAGGCTGAACCCCACCAAGCCGGCCAGCGGCCCCCATTCCTGGCTGATTGGGCTTCGCTGCACCCCTTGATTTCATCAAATCCACCCCGCCACGATGCAGCGGCTCCAGTGCACGGCGCTCGCCCCCACAGGTGCCGCTGCTGCTCCCCAGGGCTTCAGGCAATGCCGGACCATTTCTTTGTGCTGCTGCAAGCAATTTGGGAGGCGCACTGCCACCTGACCATCTCCCTCCCACCGCCGCTGCCGCCGCCGCTGCCGCCGCCGCCTGCTCTTCCTGCCGCCTGCTGTTGCCGCCGCCTCCTTGCGCCTACTTACTATGCGCCCTGACCCACTGCTACTTTTCTTTGTTGCGCTCCTGCATCACTGTCCAACCTCCAATGATCGCCCTCCTTTGCTCTCTGCACCCCACAGGCACGGCGCCGCCGCAGCTGCAGGCGCGGCTGCAGCCGGCGGCCTGCCGTCAGCGGCGGCGGCTCCCACCCAGCGCCGCCGCCAACAGCAGCAGCGGTGCCACCAGCAGCGGCAGCGGCGATGAAGGCCATTTACTGCGGCGGCACCCGGTGCTGTCGGCGCTCGCGGGTGTGGCGGCCGCAGCCACGCTGCTGGTGGGCACTCCTCTGGACATGGCAGAAGCTCGGGCCGCACTGACTCAGGAGGAGACGCGGACGATTCAGCTGTTCCAGCGCAGCAGGCCCAGCGTGGTCTACATCACATCCCTCACCACACGGTGCGCTGGTCTGCGCAGCTGAGCAAGCAAATGTGTGCCAGGCATGAGGCGTGAGTCGCGAGTTGCTTTACCACAAACCCAGAATGTATGTGCTGTTGGGTGATGCATGGCTTCCGGTCGCCAAACGCTTGGCCTGGACATCGCAGCTGGGCTGAGTGTGCTGCACATCCGTTTCGGTGCAGGCGGGATGCCTTCACACTCAACATGCTGGAAATCCCTCAGGGGGAGGGCTCTGGTGAGGCTGATCGTCTAGTTGCTTCTGCCATCTGCTCAAGTGCCGGCTGACCTGTCCCTCTGGCTGGCAGCAGATGATGCGGCCAGCTTGCATGCTGCTGAATGCTGCCAACCCGTCGCACAACAAGCAGTGACGCCACCCTGCTGCCCCTTGACGCATGCAGGGTTTGTGTGGGACAAGCGTGGCCACGTGGTCACAAACTATCACGTCATCCGGGGAGCCTCCGACGTGCTGGTGAGCTTTTTTCTAGCATACATACAGCACTCGCCATCGGCGTTACAGCAGGGCACACGCACTCCCCTCAAGTTAGGTTGCAGTGGTCTGGCGGGCGCAGCAGGCAATCGCGCAACCTTGCCAGCCTCTGCTGTGGTAACAGACGAGTGAAAGCGGCTGAGTCACCCATCCGACGTTTTTTCGCTAATGCCGCCTGCTCAACCACTGCTCCCCCAGGTCACGCTGGCGGGCGGGGATGGGCAGCCGGCCAAGGTGGTTGGCTACGACGAGGATAAGGATGTGGCTGTGCTGCAGATCGCCCTGAAGGACATGGTAAGCTGAGAGGTTTAATGGTACGTCATGCTGTGTTGCGGGTTGGGCCAGGCCATGGCACGTCCACTGCTCAGCATGCACGGCGCAGCGTGCCCTGGTAGCGATGGGCTTTGCACTGTAGCGCGGCAAGTTCGCCACCCTGCATGTGCTCCGCGCTACCGTGTAGGAAGGCAGTTGCTTGCCACTGAAACTGGGCTCCTCCGGTGGCTGACCTGCACGAGTGATCCCTCCTTTTTGACCATCCAAATCGCCTTGCAGGAGGGGCAGCTGCTGCCGCTCAAGCTCGGCTCTTCCGCTGACCTGGAGGTGGGCCAGAAGGTATTCGCCATTGGCAACCCCTTTGGGCTCGATCACACACTCACCACAGGTGATTACTTGGCCAAAACAAGCCTGCAGCCATGTGTGTGTTCTGCCTGCCTTGGCAAATCTCACACCTTCCGTATGGCACTGTGTGGCAGGCCGCCGCCCCCTGCTGAAGTGCACCCTGGCCGCTCGTTTAGGGCCACATGCTGGGCAGCTGCGGATGTGCATGGATTGCACCATAAGGCTGATTGATTGTGTCACCTAGCCACACCCTCTCGGCAGGCGTGATCAGCGGCACGGGGCGCGAGATCAGCAGCGGCAACACGGGGCGGCCCATCCAGGACGTCATCCAAACCGACGCGGCCATCAACCCTGGTGCGTGGGTGGTGGACTGCGGCGCTTAGGGTTCGGACCAAGAGAAGATAGCATAACCAAAATGCCATCGAGGACCATGCCGTGACCTGCCGCACATGGCACCAGCGATCACTGCCCCTCAGCCCTGCAAGCATGCCGCAAGGCGTGCAGCCATGGGATGCACATGTGCATTGCCTTGAGATCCCCCGCCTGCCTGCCACGCTGACCTCACCCTTGCCGCCCGGCTGCAGGCAACAGCGGCGGCCCGCTGCTGGACAGCGGAGGTGCCGCCATTGGCATCAACACCGCCATCTACTCGCAGTCAGGTGAGCTTTCGGGGTGGCTGGGCTGCTGAGTTTGGAGCAGTGCCCAGCAGCTGAGCTTGCAGCAGCAGTAACACAGCCCTGAAACGTGCTGTGGCATCAAGGTACACATCGCCCTTGCACACTCTGCGTTGCAGGCACCAGCTCGGGCGTGGGCTTTGCCATCCCCATTGACGTGGTAAAGAGCAGCGTGGAGCAGGTGGGCAACTAGCCGCAATGGTCCTGAGGTGGTGGGGCTGATTGGGGCATCAGAAGGAAGTATCATATTTGGCAGAGCGTCAGCTCGCGTCTGGCTCTCTACTTTTACCTTGTACGCACAGTGCCTGCTTCCCATTTGTCACGGCAGATTATTCAGTACGGCAAGGTGGTGCGGCCCATCATGGGCATCAGCTTCGCGCCCGACCAGTCGGGTGAGCGCTGCTGTGCTGTGCTGTGCTGTGCTGTGCTGTGTGCATCTGCTGAGAGATCAGCTTCGCGCCCGACCAGTCGGGTGAGCGCTGCTGTGCTGTGCTGTGTTGGCTGTGATATGCTGTGCCGTGCGGTGTGCGTGTGTGAGCACAGGTTGTTCCTCGGGCTACCGCTCTGCTGTTGTGAGAGCGCTTCACTGCTTTCCACCGTGGCACGACCTGCTTCTATCAACTCTACCTTGCTGCAGTCGAGCAGCTGGGCATGAATGGCGTGCTGGTGCTGAATGCGCGGGACGGCGGTCCCGCTGCAAAGGCAGGCATTCGCGGCTCAACTCGCGACGAGTACGGACGGTGAGCTGCTACTGTGGATTGGCAGCGGCTAGGGGGTTTAGAGGTTTTGGACTGAAGTTGAGCCAGCGCAGTGCACAGCTGACGCTGGGACGGCGTGTGGCAAGCACGGCAGCTGGCAATCCGCGCGCTTGCATATGCTGCTGCTGCTGAATGATCTCTGCTCCCAACCGGCTGTTGTGCAGGCTGGTGCTCGGCGACATCATCATCAGCATCAACGGTGCGCGGGGGGCTAGTTTAGTCTAGTCTTGTTACTTTTCTGCCGCTCTGGCTTACTAGCGCTTGCTCACACGCTCGTGACCGGACTGCTGCTGGAACCCTCTGCCTGCAGGCAAGCGCATCGATTCAGCATCCGACCTTTACCGCATCCTGGACCGGAGCTCCGTGGGTGACAAGGCAAGCTGCTTTTTGTTGGAGCTGCTGAGAGGAACGCTGAGGCAGCCCTGCACTGTGGCCTTTCACAAGGGCTGAGCACGCTCCGCTGCCCACATGCTGGGGTGCTATATGACCCAGCCCCTTGCCAACTGTGTTCATTGTGCAGCTAGATGTGGAGGTGCTGCGTGCCGACTCCACGGAGCATGTGACAATCACCCTGGAAGCGTCCGGCTAGGCCTTCATTTAAAAGCTGCACATCCCAAGCTCGGCTTGCTGGCTGACGTTGGCTAGCTAAGCGCCAGCTATGGTGATCCACCAGCGGCAGGAGTGGGCTGGCGAGCTTGGCGGCAGGCCAGCCAGCCTGGCTGCCTCCCTACCAGCGCTGCTGTTGAATCGAGCGTTATGAGAGTCAGTGAGACCTGTGTTGAGCTGAGATATTCAAGGCACTGTATTAGCCTGCCATTCTTGCAGCAGCCCGCGTCCCTGCCGCAGCTGCTGCGTGTATCCTTGTATTACCCGCTTTACACCCCCATTTCGTTTGTGGCACTGCAAAGCACAACACACAACACAACTGAGGGAGCGCAAGGACGGCGGCGCCGCGGCTGCGTAACAGGAACAGGCAAGGGCAGGGGCGGTAGCACAGATGCCAGTGCACTGGACAGGGGCGCGGACATGGTGGCTCAGCAGAGAGGCACAGAGCAACTCGCAAGTGCGGTCAGGCGGGTCACATGTGGCGGGCAGATGTTCGCCCGGTGGTACATTCAGGAAGGTGCGCTTGAGGGCAAGGGCGCCAGGCGAGGTCAAGGACCGCATGCACAAAACACACAAAGGCTGGGTTGGTCGGATCAAAAACACAATGCTGCATGCAGAGGATGCAATCAAAGGCTTGAGGAGCAAGCAGGGGATGCAATCAAAGGCTTGAGGACAGATTCCATGCAATGGACACGTTGTGTCAAGGAGAACCATGCAATCACCAAGCCGAGGCATCAGGGCATCTACTAGCGTAGCAAGCGCAGCAGGCTGTGGAGACAGCTGTTCACTGCAGGAAGTCGCTCACTGACCCAGGCAGCCCAGTGCCAAGCCCACGCTGCACCTGCTGTGCCTGCTGCGCCTGCTGTGCCTGCTCCGCCGCCGCCGCCGCCTGCGCGAGAGCCAGCACCTGCTGCGCTGTGGGCCCTTCCTGTCCAGCTGCAGGCACAGCGCGCACAGCGGGCGGCGCGACATCAGCCTCAGAGGCGGCTGCAGCGGTGAGGCCGCCCAGCTGCGGCCAGGCGGCTGCAAGGCCGCCATACTGGGGCGCCGCCACCGCCTGCTGTCCAGCCTCGGCTGAGTCACCCAGAGCAGCATAGGCTGAGGGGTATCCCCATCCGCCTGCCCCGCCTCCGCCATACCCAGTGTCGCCGACAGCTGCTGAAGGGCCCACCACAGGCAGCACCGGCTGCTGCTGCGCCAGCGCCTGAGCAAGGGGGAAGGAGGCAGGCAGGCCTCCTGCTGCAGTTGGGGAGCCGACGCCCGCGCTGCCGCCGCTGCGGCCAAGGCCTTGCCCCTGCTGGCTGTACATGGCCTGCTGCAGCTGCCAGATGTAGGACGCCATCAGCTGCTGCTGCTGCTGGGGGGTAAGCTGCGGCCCCGGCCCAACTGTCACACCTCCCAAGCCGCCGCCCTGCCCGCCACCCGCCGCCACCGCCGGCTGCGCGGTGGCAGCAGCCACTCCACGCACCCCCGCCGCCTGCTGCAGCTGCAGCACTGGGCTGGCACCCGTCTGCACTGGTGCCACTGCCGCTGGCGCTGCTGCCGGTCCCGCTGGCGCCGCCGCTGCCGCCCTGCCAGCAGGCACTTTGGGGAAGTTGGTGACGCGCCTGGGCCCTTGCGTGCGCTTGCGCGGCGCCCTGGGTTTCTTCTCCTTGGGCGGCTTGTACTCTCCTTCTCCCTCCTCCTCCTCCTCCCCCTCCCACTCCTCCGCCCCTGCCGCTGGCTCCTCTGAACCTCCCTCCTCACTGGCGCTCTCTGCGTAGCTGGTCACAGCCCGCTTGCGCCGGGGCCGGCCAGAGGGAGTCAGCAGCTCGCCTGCGCCCTCCGCCCCAGCAGCTGCCGCCCCGCTGGGCGTGCTGCGCTGCGCTGCGCTCTCCTCGCCTGCCTCCCCTTTCACCACCCCGGCGCCCATCACGTGAGCGGCCACCAGCAGAGCATTGGCCAGGCCGGCATGCGCAGCCACAGAACTGCAGGGAGGACAAGGGCAGGGGGAAGGAGGCAGGGAGGCAGGGCGGGTGGGCAATGCGCGAAGCAAGCAAGGCCGACGCGCGGCGTGCCGCAAATTTGCATGCATGTGCCTGCTGACAAGAGGCGGACCTCCATGCACGCTGTGAAGTACGCAGGCAGATGCAGGGTTGGAGAATTGGGTACATCACACTGCCATTGCAAAGGCTGCCTTGCAAGAATGTCTGGCATCGCGGCAACCGCCCCACCTGGGCAGCCACGCACCTGAGGCGGTCGCTGGCCTGAGGGAAGATGGCACGGGCGGTGTCCAGCGCCACGTCCGTCTTGCGGTTGCGAGCATTGATGGCCAGCGTGCTGCGGAAAAAGGGGTGTAAGAAGAGGAATACAGCAGCTTGTGGTAGTAGAGGAGGAGCAGATGGCCATTGCGCACCGGGCACTGAACACACCTGCTCCGCCGTCAAAAGCACGGTGCTCCACAGCATGCATGGAGGGCGGCCAAACATCTGTTGGCTGTGTGTGCTTTATCGGGTGCAGCACGGCTCACCGGCTCATCGCATTGGACAGCACTGCGCCCACCGCGGTGGTCGAAATGCCTTGCAGCACCTGCATGTGCGGAGGCGGGGCACAGCAGCGCATACGCAGGTCAGGGAGATTGCAGGCGCGCTTCAAAGAGCGTGCCCTTGTCAGAAATACCGTCAGAAATAGCTGCAGCTTCCGCGCAAAATGATCTTACGCATGTGGCAAACGCAGCATTCCCTGCCGGCCTGTGCAGTGCGCAATGGCCGCACCAACCTGCTTCAGGGCGGCGTGGCTGCGCTGCAGGGCCTCCACCATCTGCTCCCCGCCCTCTGCAGTGTAGCTGCCGGCGCCCTGTCGCAGGCAGGAGCAGTGTAGCACGATGAGCAGCGGCGGCCAAACAATGGCCAGCCCGTCACCAAGAGGCAGCTGCTGCCGCTGCTCAAGGGCGCCCAAAGCGGCACCAGGCGGCAGGCCGCAGCTGCTTGGCCACCGGCAGAGGGCAGGGCGTGGCAGACAAGCATGAGTAGTGGGTTGCGACCCATGCCCGCACCGTGAGGCTGTCCTTCCAGTAGACCAGCGCCGGGGAGTCAGCCGAGGCCCCGCCAGCAGGCAGCACCGAGCGGATGACTTCTCGTGCCGCCTCTACGTCCAGTTCGCTGCGCAGATGAACGGACAGAATGCAATTGCTGGTTTTACCCAGCGTGCACTCAGTGAGGAGTACTGACTAGCTGAACAAGCAAGCCAGCGGGGGCAAAGCATGCAGGCTCGACCGCCTGCCCCACACCTGGGCGTCCCATCAGCAGCAGGCCTCAGCGGCAGCTCCTGCAGTGGCGACGACGAAAAAGGTCCTTCAAAGCAGCCCCCTGATGCTGCACTGCTGCTCGTACGAGGTGGATAACAATGAAACGCTGGCCCTGCCAGCGCCCGCCGTTGTGCATGCGCATGGCATGCCACCTGCACTGTCATTGTTCATCAGCCGTCAAAGCGCCACTCAGCAAGCCCAGCCATGCCCGCCCGCCTGCAGCGCTACAATTTCCATGTCAGCGGGGGACACGTGCTTGCTGCTGGCGCCCTCTTGGTTGCGCCACCTCAGCGCCGCCATGCTGGCGCCGGCCTGCGCAGGACAGCCGCCGCAAATGCTACAGTGAAATCAAAGAGTGCTGGATGGTGCAACTGCAATGAGCTTTAGAGGGCTGCTGCATGCTTGCGTGCCAAGGCGACAACAATCAGAGCTGCTCTTTTGCTGCCACAGCTAAATTCAACTGCACTGAGCTGCTTTAGCTGAGCTGCGTGAACATTGCCGCAATTTGGCAAATGCAGTGCAGCTCCCGCATCCAAACCTGCCTCGGGCGCCAGGGCGATCAGCGTGACTGTGGTGCCAGGGCGCAGGAAATCCGCCTTCTTGGCCCCGCCCGAGCCCGGCCGCGGCTCCCGCAGTGTGGTGGCCACCATGCCGCCTGCCGCTCCTGCCTGCGAAGAAGGGAGGCAGGTGACATTGGCGGAAGCGGGAATGGCGGCACCGGCGGCGGCGGCGGCGGAAGCGGCAGCCAGTTGCCCACAGCGTGTTCCGCAGGCCGCACCGTGCAACAGGTGGTGATCAACCGTAATGCACCAGCAGGCGTGTGTGCAGGGGCAAAGCGCGAGGGGCAGAGGGCAAGGCACTGACCTCCGCGCCAAACCTTCACAGTTGTGCCCGCTCAGCTTCTGCTCAGCCTAGGAATCGAGCGGCCAGGGCGACGAGCGCCACTCAATGGGCAGGCATATGTCCTGTGGAGCAAGCAGCGCTGCCGCGCGCTGCGCCGCCGCTGGGTGGCCCTGCTCACCTGGTAGCTCGATTGCCCTCTCTCCCTTCTCAGTCACAAGGCAGGGCAACGCCTGCAAAACTGGAACAGGGTCCAGCCCGCCTGCTCCACCACCTGCGGCTCAGCTCGCACGCCTGCAAAACCGGGGCTGGCAGCCCTCTAGCTGCTCACAGGCGAGTGCCATGCCCAGCTTTGGGGTCGCCATCCTGCCAAAGCGTAGCCCGGTTCCGATCAGCCTGCCAGTGCTCCTGCCGCCGCCGCTGCTCATGTCGCCGCCCGCCTGCCCTGCCCTGCCGGCAGATTGACACAGTCGCTGTTGAATCCTGCAGTCATGTCGGCCGCTGAGCCAGCCAGCGAGCCGCCTGCCGACATTTCAGCGCTGATCGACCACCTGAGCGGCGGCAGCGAGGATGAGCATGTGGCGGCCGCCGCTGCCCTGGGCCAGCTCGCCCGCTCCTCTCAGGAAGGGCAGCAGGAGGCGGCGAGGGCCATTGAGCCTCTGGTTGAGTTGGTGTCCAGCGGCGGGCCCAAGGCGCAGGCAGCCGCGGCAGCAGCGCTGTCCAGCCTGGCAACTCCACAGCTGGCTGAATACCTCTGCGATGCCGGAGGGGCGGAAGCCCTCACCAAGCTGCTACGCTCTGCGGCCGGCAGCGACGCCAAGGCGGCCGCTGCCGCAGCTCTGGGCGCCCTGGGGTGCACCGGCGACAGCAGGCAGGCGGTGCGAGAGGCAGGCGCGCTTGAAGCGCTGCTGGCTTGTGTGAAGGAGGGCCAGGAGGAGGCGGTACAGCTGGCGGCGCTACGGGCGCTGAGCCGGCTGGCTATGGATTCTCCGGCGCTCAAGTCCCTGCTCAAGGCAGGGGCCGTCCCTGCACTGCTGGAGCTGGCGCAGCAGGGCAGCGAGGCAGTGAAAGCGGGTGCCGCCGGCGCCCTGCTGCACCTGGCCAGCGGCTCCAAGGCCGCCCGAAAGGCGGTGCTGGACGGCGGAGGCCTGCCCACCCTGCTGCCGCTGCTGCGAGGCGCCTCCGGGCTGTCCTATGAGTCTGTCGGCTGGCTGACGCGCCTGCTGGCAAGCCTGGCACATGAAAGTGATGAGGCTCGTGCTGCCCTGGCCGCCGTCGGCGCCCTGCCAGAGCTGGCCGCTTTCCTGCTGGAGGGCAACCAAACCATGGCACCCGGCCGCGGCGCGGCGGTCGATGCGCTGGCCGTGCTGTGCTGCGCTGAGGGCGGCAAAGCGGAGGGCGGCACAGCAGAGGGCCAGGCTCGGCGGCGAGAGCTGTGCGGGTTGCACGGCATTTTCGCTCTGCTGGGCTTCCTGCACAGCACTTCCCAGAGCACGTTTGGCCTGTCGCAGCTGCTCAGGTGGGTTGCGCGGGTGCACACAGGGGCGTAGAACGATGTGCATTGTTGCAGGCTATGCTTGGGCAGCACACCGTTGGTTAACCAGCTTGAACTGGGATCAGCCCCTGTGCCACACTCTGCAAGGCACCATATCCATCGCCTCAAATGAACAGACGCCCACTGCTGCTGCTGGCACACCCTTTCCCGCAGGAGCGGCGGACCGGAGCAGGGCGTTGCATCCGCCATCCAGCTGCTGCACGCCATTGCAGCCGACAGCCAGGAGGGCAGCTCCGCCATTCTGGCCACCCAGGGGCTGCCTGTGCTGCAGCAGCTGCAGCACAGCCTGGCCGGCAGCAGCCCTGAGACAGAGGCTGCGGTGGCGTCCCTGCTGGGAGGTTTGGAGGCCGCTCAGGCGGAGCAAGTGCGCCAAAGCCAGGCGGCAGAGGCTGCCAAACGGGCGGCGGCAGAGGCGGCTGCTGATGCAGCCATGGCGGCGCTTCTGAGGGAGGAGGAGGGCCAGCCGGCTGGCCAACGCACCGCCAAGTCAGCCGCCAAGGCGGCCAAGCGGCAGCGCCAGAAGGCAGCACAGGCTCAGAAGGCACAGCAGGCGCAGCAGGCAGGGGCCGGGCCTGCCGGCGAGGCAGTGGCAGAGGGTGCCGCATCAGGCAAGCCAGCCGCAAAGGCGCCTGCAGCTGAGAAGCCGGCGGTCGCTTCCCTGCCTGCTGCGCCTGCTGCGCCCGCTGCGCCGGCCAGCCAGCCGTCGGCTGAGCCTGCGGATGCGTCCGCAGCCAGCAAGAAGAAGAGAAAGAAGAAGAAAGGCAAGGGAGGGCCAGCCCAGGAGGAGCAGCTGGCAGCAAAGATGGAACAGCTGGCGGTTGAAGACTCTGCGGGTGCCAGCGAGGCAACCGCAGGGGAGTGAGGAGCCGCCGGCTGTGCCCTCTTCGGCCTTGCAGCCGCACAGCTGTAGCACAGCTGCCAGCAGCTGCGGCGGCGGCGGCCGCAGCAACAGCACGCCGAGGCTCGCCAAACATCGCACCGCGAGGAATCTGCGCCTAGCCTAACATTCTGCATTGCGCTCAGGTCAGCCTTAGTTCACTGTACATACCTGCCTGCACTGCCAATGCCTGTTCGGCCTGTGAATAGCGAACCCGACAGCTGATGTTACAGAGGGCGGCACAGCGCAATGGCGCCGACGCATGGGCAGACGTGGGAAGGGGGCGGCGTGACAAAGGCTGTGAACGGGGGGGCCGCCGAGCGGAACAGAGAGGGGTGCAGCGACAGCGTAGTTGCAAGGCTAAGACAGCGACAGGAGGCTGCCCAGCTCAGCAGGCACAGCAAGCACAGAAACTGGCACCAGGCGGCATGCCACGCCTGCGCACAATCTATCACTGCTCAAGGCCGACCATGCATGGCCGCGCCATGCTGGCACGTTGGCAGGCTGGAGGTCCAGTGTGCGGCATCGCCAGGACCACAGCGGCTGGGCGGTCGCTGCTGGCCGGCTAGCTGCGTCAGGCTGTGTTGGCTAGCCGCTTCAGACTGGTCGGCTGGCTGCTGCAGGCCTGTGTTGCCTGGCCGCCTCACCGGGCCACCAGGCCCGCCTCCTTGTCCCACTGGTCGGCGCTCTTCACGTCGTCGATGATCTTCTTCTCAGGAGTGACCTGCGAGGCGGAATGGAATGGATGGGGCGGGATTGGAATGGGGCTGGCATGGGACGCAGGTTTTGAGTGGAATGCAGCGGATGCCACCTGCGGATTGACGCCGTGTATGATCGCTCCTCATCAGAGATCTCTGCTGCTCTGCAAAGCTGCATCGAATGCAGGGCTGCACAGCTTCACAATGCTTCTCGACAAACAAACCACTCCGTTCGATTGCACAAGAGGCGCTCACCACTCCGTCGATGATGCCATAGTCCAGAGCGTCCTTGGGCTGCATGTACAGCGGCCGCTGCATGTCCTGCGCAAGCGGACGAGGTGAGCAGGCAGGGGAACGAGGCGTAAGCCGGCGTAAAGACGGCGCACAAGTCAGCGTGACGGCATGAGAGCAAAGGCTGCGGCTACTGCTCTCGAGCGACGCTGGCTGGCGCTCAACCCAAAACGCGGCTTGCTCGCATCGTCAGGCTGCAGAATTCCAATGGCATGCCATCCGACTGCAAACCCAGGTGCAGCCCACCTTGTCCAGCTTCTCGGGCGAGTGGCCGGTGGTGCGGGACAGGATGTTGAGCAAGTTCTGCTTCTGGGCCAGCACCTGCGATGGATTGATGGGGTGACATTGCACCCAAGGGTGGTTGGCCACGAGGCGGCCAGCAAGCGGGGGCGGTTGAGCAGAGGGTAGCAAGCAGGCAGGGGCAGCCGGCCATGGGCTGACAAGCAGGCGCGGCGCACCTCGCGCCACTTCATCTGAACTTTAAACGCCTGTCGCTGGGCGCACTTTTGAGCACGGCAACAACAAATCAACGGCGAAGCAGCCAGCGCAGCGCACCTCGCGCCACTTGATCTGGATCTCAATGGCCTGCCGCTGGCCGGTGGGCGGCACGCGCGGCTGGTGCAGCATGGCGGTCGCGTGCTCCAGCATGAAGCGCTTACCCTGCAGGGGGCAGGTTTTTCTTGGTTTGAGAATCAATTGGCAAGTAAAGATCAAAAGGGTGCAGAGGCATGGCGGTCGCGTGCTCCAGCGTGAAGCGCTTGCCCTGCAGGGGCAGGGCGAGATGTTTGCAAGCAGCGTGAGGGAAAGGGTGCACAAGGCTGCAGAACATGTCACCAACATATCGCCGCCACGCAGCTTGCTTGAGGAGCGACACATCAGACGACCTTTGCATAAGCCATTAGCCAGCCCAGGAAGGAGTGTAAGAGGTCTCACCTTCTCGCCCGCCGACAGCAGCATGCAGGACTGGCCGATGGCCACGCCCACGCCCACGGTGTGCACCTGCGGCCAGGAGAGCAGAGAAACCAGGGATTGGGAAGCAGAGTGAGCGACACGGCAGGCAGCAACCGGCTGCATTCTGCAAAGCGCAGCACACCTGACTTCACGCCAACCACAGCGGCAGCGCCCTCGGTTCAAGGCCATCCGTGCTGTCTACCGGCCAGCAAACTATTCGCACGTCGCAGCAGCCCATCTCGGTCTTGACAGAGCACATGGTGTCGTAGATGGCTGCTGCGGGTTTCCCTCACTGAGCATCAAACAACCCAGCCCAGTGTGTTTACTGCAAAGGAAAAGCTCCAAGGCCCACCTCGTTCTTGACGAAGCACATGGTGTCGTAGATGGCGGTGCCCTCGGTCTCAAATCCAACCGTCTCGCCGTCGGCGCGCGTGGTGCCTGCACAGCAGAGCAAGGTTGCGCAGGGGCTTCAACATAGTGGCGTCGTGCGGCGACAGAAGCATGCATGCATGCGCTGGTAAGAACACTCGTCTTCCAAAGCGATCAAATGCATAACCTGCTCACCGGTGGAGTTGATGTAGAGGTACATCGGCTTCACGCGGTCCTTGTGCTGCAGCAGTACCGGATTGGGTACCAGGCAATGGTGAGCATGCTGCCATGTGGCAGCAGCAAGGGTCGTGCGCGGCGCGGCAGCATGCACACAGTTCTTATGTCAATATGCCCAGCAACAAATAGCACGCGCAGACGAACAGTATATGCAGCACAGGCCGCTCCCACATGCAGTTAGAGCATCTCTGCGACGATGTGAAATCAATATTTCGATCAATAAAATCAATACTTCAATCAGTAAGAACTAAACCCCACCTGCAGGTACAGCATCTCCGCGATGATCAGCTCCGTCACAGCCGGCACCAGCTGCATGGGAGCAATCATGGAGCGCGGCTAGTTGAGCAAGAGAGCCGGGGCTGGGTGCTGGCAGGCGGCAGGCCCACCAGCAGCCTGCGGCAGCGATCACAGGAACGAGGCCGCAGCGCAGCTGCTGCCATGCTGCGGCCGCGGTGTAGCAGCTATTTGAGCGGCATGGCAGCTGCTAAGGCACCTGCAAAGCGCAAGCATCCGGATCGCACATGGCTGCCCTGCAAAACGCATTATGATGCTGCTATCAACTGCCAATGCAGATTAACTAGAGGCAAGCACGCAGAGTACTATGACACCACGGCGACGCACCGGCATGCCCAGGTAAACAATGCGGCTGTCCAGCAGCAGGGAGGGCAGGTCAGGGGGCGGCGTCCGCGGCTTGTGGTCGTCGCCGGCAGAGGCGGCCGCAGCAGGCGCGCCCCCGCGCGCCTGCAGGGTGGGCAGGGCCAGATCGGGTGTTCGGTGCAGCGAAGGGCGACAGCAGCTGCATACAGCAGCTGCATGTGGCAGCAGCTGCATACAGCAGCTGCATGTGGCAGCAGCTGTCGTGCCGCCAAGGGGTGCAGACCAGTGGTGCAGGTTGCTGCGCTGCCTGCCATCGCTTTTTAATTCAGCCCCAGGAATCAGGGCATGGCAGCGGCCCAGCGCCAACAGTGCGCAACAAGTCCCTCCACACTGTGGAGTGCCGCGAGATTTCTCTCGCCCCCGCAACTGAGGGGCGGCAGCGGCGGTGCCTGCTTGCAAGCAGCAACTGCCATGCATCTAGTCCTGTATGCCAGCCCCATTGCCCAGGCTTCATGAGAGGCTGACTGACACTCATGAAGGTCGCTCATGGCAAACGCACGAACCTGCACGTCCACCAGCTGCGCGGCGGGCGGCGTCCACAGCTGCTGGAAGCGGTGCAGGTCGCCCACATCCGCTGCCGCTGGCGTGCCTGCAGCAATCGTGGTGGCAGGATGGACCGTAATGGCGTTCCCAGCACTTGGCGGGGCTGTGACACATCACGAGGCAGCAGCGGTGCCGGCACAGCAAGCGCCGCCGCCGCTGCCGTCGCTGCCACCGTGTACAGGCCTCCCCGCCCGCCCCCTCACCGTGCACTGCCGCCACTATCTGCTGCCGCTGCTGCTGCCGCCGTGCCTGCTGCTGCCGCCCGTGGCTCTGTCGGGGCAGCTGCACCAGCCGGCTGCTGCTGGCGAGGGCTGCCATGCTGCGTGTGAGCACTGCTACAGCGGTCGCAGGGGCGGGAGGGCCGGAAGGGCGGCCAGCGGTGAGCAGGTGTGCGTGGGAGGGCGTGCCTGGGCCCGGGGCCGCGCTGCTGCTGTTGCACACCAATTCAGCGATCGCCCGCGACGCTGCAACGCCGGATGGGCGCCACTTTATCGGCCCGCATAGGTGGCAGCGAGAGCGCCCATGCAGTGGGGAGAAGTGGGCCTGAGGTGCAGGCGGGCAGCCAGTTCACCTTTGAACCCATTGAAGCTTCCTTCATCAACGCATCGGGCACCCACAGAGGCGCCAGCGCGCCGGTTGCCACCCGCTCGCCACCTCTGGGCTGCCGAGACCTTTGCGCGCTTGCCCATACCTCCGTACAACTACGTCCACCAATCCAGCAGCGCGCCAGCGGCTGCCATGAGCCACCTGAACGCGCTGCTTGCGCAGTTCAAGAAGGGGCAGAAGAGTGCCAATGTGGTGCAAGCAGACTTGCGGCAGGAGCGGGAGGCGCGGCTGGCCAAGGCGGAGCAGACAGGTGCGCGTCCAGCAGGCGGCGGTGGCAGCGGCGGCGCCAGTGCGGCTGCGGCCGACCGACCGCCCGCCAACCGCAGTTGTCCCCTTGCTGCCCTTCTGCAGCCAAGACCAAGGCCAAGCCGAGGGCGCGCAAGACAGCGTCTGCGGCCTCTGGCGATGCCTCGGCATCTGTGGCCTCCGGCGGCGGGCTGGCCGCCGCCGCCGCCGCAGCCGACTGGAAGCAGCGCAGCCGCAGCGGGCAGCAGGCGGTGCCCATTGGTGTGAAGCTCAAGGCAGTGGTGGATTATCTCCGCACGTGCAGCGAGCCGCAGCGGGCAGCAGGCATCACGGCGGCCACCGGCTTGTGAGCTTGGGGGAGGTCCTTGGGCATTGGGGTTGGGTGTGCAGTGCCCGCTCGCCTGCTGGTCTTGACCACGCTGCTTGCTGGGCCAGAGGTGGTTTGCCCTTGGTGGATTTGTTGCTGGTGCTCGGTCATGCTGCGACCTGCTGCTTTGGCTGTTGTGCTGTTGCGCTCGCCAGCTACGTGCCTCTTCAAGTGGTGCCAGGTTCCCTGCCGCTCCCACCCATCCGCCTCACCCTGCCACATGCGCCGCTCCCTCCCTGCAGCGACCCACGAACAGACACAGCACTGGCGGCGGCGCTGGCTGCCAACAACAAGGTGTCGGTACAGGCAGACGGGCTGTATGTTTACGTGCCGGGTAAGAGCGGATGGTTGGCTTCCTTTAGTTGCTCAAGTTGCTGGCTGCAGCGGATGGCTATATTGCAGTGTGCCAGTTGAGCTGTGAGGGACCATTGCTGCAGCAGTATGCCCTCCCAGTCAGCTCAGCTGCATGCCAGCGCCGCCCTGAGCCTGAGCCCACCGGCAACCCACCTCAATCCGACTTGGTTGGTTCCACCCGACATTTTGTGGCCTGCAGAGGTGGCCAACGTGCGCAGCAAGGCGGAGCTGCTCGACTACCTGCGGCGGCGGGAGCGCCAGGGGGAGGGCTATGCGGCGCTGGGGGAGCTGGCGGATGCGTACCCCGGGGCGCGGCAAGACCTGGAGGTGCGCGTTGGTGGGAGTGGTGGGTGTGGCATTCCTTGGGCATATGATCAAGCAGTTGCTGAAGCACCACCCACAGTAGGCGCTTATAAATCGCGGGCCGTCCGCCTGCACGTGGCGGCAGGCTGCTCCCCTGGCCTCGTCCTACAGCGGCAACCAACTGTACCATGTGCAAGCGCTCAAGGCGGAGCGGCTGGTGGTGGGCCTGCTGTTTGCTCTTGTCACGTTGCTGCAAACTCAAACTACTTGCCATCTTCCCCAGCAGGCTCTCAAGGCGGAGCGGCTGGTGGTGGGCCTGCCGGCGGCGGACCCCACCCGCAAAGAAGTGTTCTTCCCCGTGGACCAGCGCATGCGGGTGGACGTGGACATGGACGTGCAGGTGTGCTGTGCCATGCTGTGCCGTGTTGCGCTGTGCCATGCTGTGCCATGCTGTGCCGTGCTGCGCTGTGTTGTGGCATGCTGTGCTGTGCTGTGCTGTGGCATGCTGTGCTGTGCTGCTGGCCGGCCCTCAGGCTGCCTGCCGTTGCATTGGTGCACCGGCGGGCTGCTCTTGGCACACGACGTGCTTGCCTTTGCTTCGGTGCACCTGCCAAGCACGCACCAAGGCCCCCGTGCCTGCGCACCCGTGCATCCCATGCCTCTGCAGCCCCTTGCCTGTGCACCTCTGGATTTCCACCCAGCTCTCCCAGCTTGGTTGCAATCCTTGTATCCAAGTTGTGGTCCTTGCATCCCGCCTGTGCAGGAGCTGTGGCTGTCGGTTGGGGAGCAGCTGCCGGAGGAAGATGAGGAGATGGCGGCGGAGCTGCGCAAGATAGGTGGGCTTTTTTTGGTTGTTTGGTCACTTGCCCTGCCTGGCTCTGATGAATGTTTCTGAGTTTGCGGACAGGAGAGGAGGGGCTAGGGCGGAGCTGCGCAAGAAAGGTGAGCGCCTGCCGCCTTTGCTGGCTGCACTACATTGTCAAGAGGGCCTCGGGAAGGGAAGAGCGTGCACGGTGCGTATGCGCTGTTGCATTCCTCGGTCGCTGTGCTTGCAACTTGGGAGAGCAGAGCACTTGACAAGCTCACCCACCCAGCCGCCTGCACTGTTTGTTCTTCCCTGCCTGCCTTGCCCTAGCAAGCACTGCGAATGATAACCCTTCACCCACACTGCCTAGCAAGTAACAATAACTGCATATGTCTGCATACTCCTTGCCCGCCTGCAGGCCTGAAGCCCGCGCCGCGCCAAGTGATTGAGAAGCGGGAGGCCCGGGAGAAGAAGAAGAAGGCGCGCAAGGTGCGGCGCCTCACGCGCGTCACCAACGTGCACCTGAAGCACCTGCTGGAGGGGGACGCGCCCGTCAACATCGAGACGGCCTAGAGCAGCATGGTCAGCACAATGGCAAGCAGCAGCGTGTGCTGAGGCGGCCTGGCGCAGCAGCCGGCAGTGCTTCTGACGCAGCGACACCCGGCAGTGTTGCCGCGGGGCGGCCGCAGCCGTGTGCCCACACATGTGCGCACACCATCCAGGCAGCTGCTTGCCATACTGGCGCATGGTTTTGTCGCAGTGCCTGCACACCCAGCAGCCAGCGGTTAGCTGATTAGGGCAGGCAGATGTAGGCAGGCGGCAGGGCAGGCGTGCGTAGGCAGACGTACGCAGGCCAGCATGTAGGCAGCAAGGCGCTGCCCCTTTGTATCCAGATTCCGGGCGGCAGCTTCCATTTCATGTCCCTGTGTGTACACTCTTTGTAGGCAACAAGGCGCTGCCCCCACACTGTTTGTAACAAGCAACACGCAGGCCTCCCTTCAGGCGGGAGCGCGGCAGCACGTACTCGGCCGCTGCAACACCCGCTGCATGCTGTGAGCGTGCGCAGGCAGTCCAGCGGGTGTGTGGGGAGCGGCCTAACAACGTGGCAGCAATGCAACGGCTTTTGGCATGAGGTGGCGCACTTCCTGATCTGGTGCTGGATGTTTTGGCTGCTGCATGCGGCGCAGCGGCGGCGGGCGGCGGCAGTCCGCTTGACACGGAGTGCGCCTGAAGCGTACTCTCATAGATTTAGGCTGAATACCGATCGGCGTGGAGGCGCCGCAGCCCTGCCCCCTTGCCCGCAGCGGCCATCCCCATCGCGACCGCAGCCCGCGCGCCACTGTGAGCCCAGGCCTGCAGCCCAAGCACCTCAGCAGGCCCAGAGATAGGTGAAGGCGGTGCGCATCGCCGTCACAGCCCCTGAGCGAGGCCGCCGCCGCGGCGGCAACGGGCGGGCGCTGCCGAGCGGGCGCGGGCATGCCGCAGGGTGCTTGCGCTCATGCCACCGACCAGCTCCATGACCTTGCAGGTGACATGGCGGTTCAAGTTCCAGATGCCATAGCTCAGATCATACGGCTGAATGAAAAGCTGGACGAGCTGCACCGCCTCGAAGATCAGCAGCCGGCGCCGGCAGCAGACAATCCTGACCTCGTGGCAAACCAGGCAGTGGCAGACGCCTATGGAAAGCTGCTGCTCGCTTTCGGTGAGCGCCTTGCGGGGATCCCTCACAGCTGCGTCGCTTGCACCGGTGCCTCTGCTTGCAGTAGCGGCAGCTCGGGTTTGCCTGGCCACCGCCGCTGCTGCCCTGGCTGCTGCTTGGAGTGCGTCGTGTCGGCCGGCAGTGTGCAGGCAGGCAGGCACTGCAATCGGTTGGATCATGCCGTCCAGAAAGCCCATCTCATTTTACGACAAGCGCTGCTGCTGCCCCATCTGCAGGGTCGCAAGCACCAGCAGCTGCCATCCAGCCGGAGGCCCAAGCCCTGATGGCGCTGGGTGAGCTGAGCAGCACTGCACAACACTTGCACCCTGTGGGTCCGTTCCATTCCAGCCCAGCCCAGCACTTGCACACTGTGCACTAGGCTGCTGAGGCGGCTGGGTCAAACGGCAGAACATGCATATGCATGGCTCAACCCAGGGATGTGTCTCTGCAAACCTGGGCGCCAGCTGAAGCATGGGCAGCTCGCGGCGGCAATGCACGGCAGCAATGGCAGCTGCTGAGCTCGAGTGCTTGCAGGCGCCTCCACAGCCCTGTACAGGCATGTCGCCGCCTTGGTCCCACTCTGCAGCCCGGGGAGAGCAGCGTGCTGTGCTGCACATGATGCAGAGTGCAGCGCATGTGGAGACGGAGCTACGATGGCATGCCGACCAGTATGCCGGAGTGCCGTAGCCGCAGGTGAGACCGCCAATTGAAGCATGCTTTAGCTGCCGTGTCGGCATGCCGGAACTGCTAGTAGAGCTTTGGTGTAGATGATCCCACTGCAGCAGCCCCAGCTTGCGCCTACCCAAGACAGCATGCTCAGCGCTCTGCATGGCTGAGGCGCGCACGCCGACCGTCTTGCGCTCCCCGGCTGCTGCAGGGCCGGCTGCGCCGCCTGCTGCGCTGCCTGTTGGCCAGCTGCCTCATTGAAGTGGCCACAGCGATGGGCCGCCCGCCGTTCCAGAGCGGGCTGCGCATGCTGCTCGTGCTCAATTACCGGGTATGGGCGACTATCCTAGTGCTGCTCTGGTACGACGGTCCTGCTCTGGCGCAGGAGCCACTGGCCGTCTACATATGTGCTGCCATGTCCCTTGCCTATATGACCGGTGTCACTGCGTCATTCCTCTATGGGGACATGCCTGCCCGGGACCAAGCGGTGGGCAAGCTGTACGAACAGGCCACCAAGGCGGCAGCCCTGCGGGACCGCCTCCCAGAAGACACCCCGCTGCCAAGCCTGCGTGCAGTGCTGGTTGCACTGGCCGACCGCTGCACAGCCACCCTGCAGCGCGACAGGGACCGGCTGAATGCGCTGCGGCGCAACGTGCCTGCCTGGCAGCGCCCCTTCCGCGCGCTGCGGCGCTTGGCGCAGCAGGCCTAGGCAGCGCCGCCGTTCGGCGCCGGGCAGCCATCTGAGTGCACGCCTTGATGCATCACACATGTGATGTGTGACTTCTCTCGCAAGCCTTGTAACATAGCTGGCTGCATTGCAGTTGTAGCAGCCTGACTCAGCCACATATTAAAGCAGGGCTGTCAGAGTGGATGGAATGCGTGGAATGGTCTGGACAAGTGCACCGCTCTCAGCGCTGCAGCGGGTACAGCTCTGTCACGGCTGCATGGATGGTCGGCAGCAGCAGGCCGTCGCACCAGCGCCCATCGGCCGAGCGCAGCGGCTGCCGCTCTGCCGCCGCCCGCAGCCCCTCAAAGTGTGCAGCTGCCTCCGCCATGGGGCGGCCCTGCAGCCGGCCAAAGCCGGTGCCATCGCCCAGCCGGATGGCGCAAATGCTGCGGCGGTAGTCGAGCGCAAAGGCCAGCCCGTACTCCAGCAGTACAGCGCCATCCAGGGCCAGGAATCGCAGCTCCTCCAGATCAATCACCGCATCCTCCTCAGGGAAGCCTGCAGGCACGGTCAAGGTCAGGACGGCCTGCGGGCCGGAAAGGGGGCAGGCAGTAGCAGGGCGCGCTTCAGGGACACTCCAGCTCAGACATGTGCACGCACGGGCTCAGGGTTGAGGCATCAGCATGCACGCCGTGCATGCGATGCACTTCAAGCGGTGAAGATCGCATGCATGGCATAGCATGACACACACGGGGCACAGTGCGCAAGTGAGGTTCCAGGCAAGCAGCCATGCCTACAAAGCAACCCTGGCGGGGCAAGCAAGGATACGATTTTGCAGGCATGCCCCACCTAGAACCGGCGCACCTGCATGCGGATGCCGGTGCGCCACGGCTCGATTGAGTAGGAGGAGCGCAGGCCCCGCCGCTGGCCCAGGAAAGACCGGCACTCCAGCGCGCGGTAGTTGTCGCTGGCAAACACGCCTCCCGTGGCGCCGCACATCCAGCCCTCCAGGAAATCGAGGCAGACTCCGCCAACCTCCTGCCGCATGCATGCCACGCCGTCAATGGCACTGCCCACAGCGGCGCCGCGGGACAGCACCACACAGCTGGCCAGCTCCTTCTTCAGCCTGGATGAGGCCTCGCTGCGCACGCGAGCACCCGCCAGCTGCGCTGCACCGCGCCAGGCCTGGCGCAGAGACATGATGTCGGCGGTTGGCAGCAGGGCGGCAATGTGCTCCCACAGAGCCAGCGGAAGTTCTGCCCAGGGCGCTGCAGCTGCTGCACGCTGAGCCGCTGAGCGAGTCCTCATGGCTGGCTGTGAGACGGCTGCGGAGGTGGGGCGAGGGGCCTGCGCAGGCGGGAAGGCGGGCGGGCTCGGTGGGAAGTGACGCGAGCGGCGGCGGCGGTGGCGGTGAGTAGCGGCGGCCTGCCTGGGCGCCCAGCCGCTGCCCCTGCTGCTATCGGTGCCTGCTGCCCTTCCCGCACCTGGCGAGGTCTCCTGGCGGGGCAGGGAGGGCGCAACGTCTCGACGGCAGTGTTTCAACCGCTCGCAGCCCCAAGCTCCCAGATGAGAAAGACCGGCTGGCAGAGCTCGGAGCAGCAAAGCGCAGATGCAGCCAAGTGGCGGCAGCGGTGCTGCAGTGCGGCGGTGCCCGCATTAGCCGCCGTCTGCGCCGTCGACCCTCCCTTCATAGAAATGGTTACATTGATGCACTGGTACAGGCTGGAGGGTGACACAGGTCGATACAACAGAGGGTTTGCAGTACATATTGTAGTAGTAAGGGGTGTGCGGGAAGGGGTGCGCTGCAACGACTTGCTTGGCAAGGTGGCAGCGCAGCATGCAGCAAGCAGTTTGCCTCGAACTGGAACCAGCGCGGCGGCAGCCGGGTGCAGGGAAGCTATTCTACATTCAGGCTGCTGCTGGGAATTGCTAGAGCTGGTCGCATCCGCTGCTCAGTCCGTGATGGCCATGCTGCTGCCGCTTGGCCCGAAGGCTGGCAGCTGCAGCGGGAATGCCCCCTGGCTTGCTGGCCCCACCGCTGGGCTGCTCAATAAACGGAGGCGGGGCTGCTGCCGCCGCCCGGCAGGGTGCCCTCCTCCTCAGGTGGCGGCGGGCGGCGGTCAATCACCTCGTCAACCTGCGGCAGCGGATCACAAGACGCAGACAGCAAGGTTGGTTGGCTAGTCGCGCGGCAGGGGTTGAAATGAGCGCCAGCGGGTGATGATCATCACCGCATGAACCTGCAGCGGGCACAAACAAGCTGAGCAACCCAGTGCCACATTGCTCGTGAGAAATTGTCGCTGGCCAGCAACCCGCAATAATGTGCCTCGCTCGACACCCAAGCACCCAGCTTTTGGCGGCGTGCAATCGAGACCCACGCACCAGCCCGAGGCCCTTGCCCTCGGCGGCGGACTTGGACCAAATGAACGGTCAAACCCTCCTATCCGAAAGACATGTAAAGAATATGAGTTTTAAAAGGCGCACCAGGCCAAAGTCCTTGGCCTCGGCGGCGGACATGAAATAGTCCCGCTCCAGCACCTCCTCTGCAGGGAGGAAATGAAAACGAATGGTTCCATTACGGTTTGCCAATCAAATGTGGGGCATGGTGAGCAAATGAGGAGACATGAAGCAGTCTCATGCCAACACTTGGTTGGCTCGGTTCTGTGAAGAGGGGTCGCAGGTGCAATGAGCCAGCTATTGGAGAGCCGGTTCCATGTGCGCGATTAGAAAATGAGCTGCAAAAGGGTCCTACACCGGTGTGGTAAGTCTTCTTCATGCAGCCCACATGATGACGGTTGGCCCCAAACACCCGGCAGCACTCACCAATGCGCTGCTTGTCTTGGCCGGTGTGCTTCACATACAGCCCGTTGAGCATCTCGCGGATCTTCAGGATTTCCTGCAGTTTCGTGTGAGCAGAAGCATGAACGAGTCATTGGCAGGGTTGGGCATTGCTGCAACTGTGGGACGTCCGGAGCGTCTCGTGCAGCGGTGCGAGCGGCCAGGAGGCATTGCTGCGGCAACATTCTGACAGGGGTCACAGCAGCGGCGGCAGCACACAGACAGCCTACAGACCAACGAAGCTTGCCTGGGCCAGCATGGCAATGTGAGACGCGATACGTCGATTGATTGCATCAGGAGCACAGCGGATGCTTTGCACAGCAAACTTGCCTTTGCAACAATGGCAATGTCGGTTGCCTGCCCCTGCGCCCCTCCCGACGGCTGGTGCAGCATCACGCGGCTGTGGTTAGCGGCAAGGGGGCAGCGCATTTGTGTGTTGCTTTCACGCCCGCAGTTGGCAGGTACAGTATAACGCAGCTGAAGAGTATGCTTAAATGAAACAGACGATCGAGGCGCAAGGTTTTATCCCAACCCTGCCAACCCAGCAAATACGAATGCAATGTCTGCCCTTCCACCTCACCTGTGCGGCAGGATGCGGCGGTGGCCGGGCTCGCCTCCCTCTGACACACATCACCCAGAAATGACAAACATACAAACAAATAAAAGTCTGACAAAACTGCTTGCCTGTGCGGCAGGATGCGGCGGTGGCCGGGCTCGCCGGCGGCCAGCAGCAGGGATGCCATGGAGGCGGCTTGGCCCACCTGCGGGGCAAAGGCAATGACTGATATGAGCAACCCGATTCTGCCGGCAAGCCATGGAGGCAGTTTGGCCCACCTGCAGGCATGCGGGCACTGGTTACCACTCGTACTGGCAGCAACACTGCCATGCAGCCGCAGCAGCACTTAGCGAGCGCTCACCGCCAGAGTGGCAACCGGCGCGCGGATGTACTGCATTGTGTCGTAGATGGCCAGCCCCGCTGTCACCACGCCGCCTGGGCTGTTGATATACATACTAATCTGAAACAAAAGGAGCAGAGGGAGCGAAGACAGAGTGAGCACTGAAACGATTGGAGGTTGCAGCGCTCAGCTCCGGCAATCACGTGGGGGCAAGCCAGGAGTTGTAGCTTGTTACCAACTGCTGCTCTGCAGCAGTGCATGGCAGCTGGCTGATTGGAGACCCCCGCGGCCAGCGACACGGGCGACACAACAACTCATGTCATACCAGCATGGCACGCCAGCTGCAACGGCTACACGAGCCAGCACACAGTGTTGGAGTGCGCGATGTAACTAGGACGCAGACGAACAACACATGAACAGCTCACCGGCTTCTCCGGCTGCTCGCTCTCAAGGAACAGCAGCTGGGCGACCACCAGGTTGGCGCTGTTGTCATCAATCGGCCTGCATGACCAGGAGAAGCATGGTGGAACAAACACGATCAAGGAGCAGCACAGCGGCAGATGCACCGCCGCCAGGTTGGCACTGTTGTCGTGGATTTGCCTGCAGTTGGACGGCAGGAGCAGGCAACATGCTGCCCCTCACCCGCTCCTGCAGGCAATGCATGCCCCTGCCCAACTGCTAGGCGCCGCAGTCGGTGCCTGTAGCTCGCAGCACGACTTGAAAAGCATGCCACCAGGCTCACATGCTCACACTTATACACAATATTCACAAGGATCATCAACACTGCCCCAGAGCAACCCTCACCCGTTCACGCAGACGATGCGCTCGCGCAGTAGGCGCGAGTAGATGTCGAATGCGCGCTCGCCGCGGCTCGTGCTCTCAATCACCATGGGCACCAGCCCCAGCGAGCGCAGCTGCTGCAGCTGCTGCCCTGACCTGCGTGTGGCGGAGGCTGGTGCGGCAGGCAGGGGTGGCATGGGGCGGCGGAGGAGGCAGCGGCAGTCGGCAGGCGGCGATGGCGGCAGCGGCGGCAAAGCCCTGCCGTGGGTGTTCGTGGGCATGGCTGGATTCCGCGACACCCGCGCTGCCTCCTCCCGCCCAAACGCACCCCAGGCTGCGGCTCAGGGAGCCGCACAGGGGCGCCAGCTCCGCCAGCAGTCTTGAGGCGCCCTGCATCGTGCTCCTTGGGCTGGCAAGGGGTCGTGGCAGCCGATGCAAGCCGGCAGCTGTGCGCAGGGCGACGGTGGGGTGTCACCAAGTCGAAGGCGCCTTCATCAGGGTTCTGCTGAGCACAGCATGAGTTCTACAGTCCCGATCGGCGGCTGATGAATGTCATGCGCACATTATTCAGGCCTTGAACGGTTCTGAGCAGTCGCCTGCCGTCACCAAGCTGCACCAGTTCTCCCCCGCTCGCTGGGCAGTCCAGAGCACCTGGGGCGCCGCCCACCTGCTGTATAACCAGAGTAACATGGTCGTGGCAGCAGGCCGGGCGCGGCACAGCTCCAGACCGCACGCCGCTGCCGCTGCCGCTGCCGCCGCCGCCGGCGGCAGCAGTGGCGGCCTGACGAGCGAGGCAGAGGAGGTGCTGCTGCAGGCAAGCTCCATTGTTGATTTGCGTGATACTTGTGCAGATGCAGATTCCCTGCCACTCAAGTGCCGCCTACGTGCTGGCTGCCCCACCCTCCTCCCCCATTTTCCACAGCTGTTCGCTGTGCAAGATGAGCTGCCGATTGCACAGGCGGCAGCTGTAGCTGCACGCACAGGCTGCACCGCCGAGGCGGCTCTGCATTTCTTCCGGGGCCTGCGGGCAGCCTGGGACCGGTGCCTGCTGCAGGCGCGTGAGCGGGCGGCTGCAGGGGCAGCAGAGGCAGCAGCTGCGGCGGCAGCGGCAGAGGGGCGCACTGTCGCCAATGCCAAGGCAGCTGCGGCTGCTGGGCCGCAGGCAGACCGGGGCGTGCAAGCGCTGCTGGCAGCTGGGTCGGCAGCGCGGCAGGCGGCGGCTGCCAAGCTGCGGGCCCTGCAAGACGGCGCAGGGCAGGGCCTGCGGGACGCAAGCGTGACAGGCAAGCACAAGGGCAGGGCTTGCGGGGTGCAAGCTTTTTTCTTTTGTGGAATGCACTGATCGGGGACGCAAGCGTAGCAGGCAAGCGCAGTTCTTTTGTGGGGTGCACTGGTTAGCGAGCTTACAGCACCCTACAGACATGCAACACTGGCTGAGCAGCGCCAATGTACGCACTTCTGATCGGATGCTCCTCTGCTGGACCAGGCATCCAGCCTGCCCGTTTGTACGCAATGCTAGCCAGCATGCGAGCCGTTGCCTGCTGACCTCCGTACCATGCCATGCCACCACCTGCGCTGCGCCCGCAGGCCAGTTTGTGGCACTCATGGCTACGCTGAGCGGCGCTGTGGTGCGCTGCCGCGCCTGCGCCGCCATCGCCGACAGCAGCAAGCTCATTCGCCGCAAGCTGGTGGCAGCAGGTGGGTTCTGGGCTGAAGGGTGCTATGCTGGTGCTTTCCATCGGGGTTGTTTGGTGCTGCCGCATGCCTGGCAGAGCAAGGTGCGCTGGCTGCAGGGCACGGCCATGTGCGCTGCGTAGCTTTGTGGTTGGTTGACACAGCAGCAGCCGTTGGCATGTAGTCACAGCCACCGTGCTGCCTGGAACCACAGGGAGCTTGCACCCTTGCCTCGAAGCCTGAAACTGCCCGCTTGCCCCTCTGCCAACGAACCACCACCTGAATGTCCTGCCCTTGCCATTGCAGCTGGCTTCCTGACGACTCTAGAGGATTGGCTGGTGTCAGCCACAGCAGCGGAGCAGTTCACGCTGCTGCTTCAGCTGCTGGCTGCCCTGGAGGCCCTGCCTCTGGAGGCGCCGCTGCTGCGCAGCTCAGGCAGCGCTGGGCTGCTGCGGTCGGTGCGTAACCTGGCCAAGAGTCCCCACAAGGACGTGTCGGCAGCTGCAGCTCTGCTCACCGACCGCTGGCAGGTGGTGCTGCAGGGCGGCACGGACAGCGCAGCCGGGCAGCGGGCGGCAGCGATGGCAGCATTGCAGAAAGCGCTGCTGCCGCCCCCGGCGCCACAGCAGGCTCAGCAGCGAGGGCAGCAGGCGCAGCAGGCACAGCAGCGACGGCAGCAGGCGCAGCAGGCACAGCAGCAGGTGCAGGTCAAGCAGGAGCAGGCGCAGCAGCAGCAGGAGCAGGCGCAGCAGCAGCAGCAGCAGCACGCTCAGCAGCAGAGCGAGCAGGCAGAGGCAGCGCCAGTCGTGGAGCAGAAGCCAGCCCTCAAGGACAGGCCGCTGTTCAAGAAGATTGCTCAGAGCTTGCGGGCAGCCAAAGCAGGCTCCAGCGGGCCTGCAGCCGGCGGTAGCAGCAGCGCAGCACGCACAGCAGGCCCAGCGGGCGGCGGCGCCGGCGGCGCAGCACAAACAGAGAGCAATGCCAAGCGCTCGCGAATGGAAGCAGAGCCGTCGGGGGATGGTAGCGCGCCCGCAGGCACGCAGCCCCCGGCAAAGCGGCAGCAGCAGCAGCAGCAGCAAGGCAAGGGCGCAGGGAAACTAGAGCAGGGACATGAGCAGGAGGCGCAGCAGCAGCAGGTGCAGGTGCAGGTGCAGGCGCAGCACCAACAGCAGCAGAAGGCGCAGCAGCAGGCGCAGGTGGCGTGGCGGCCGCCCCCCGCCTTCGACCTGCCCCCATGCGACGACCCAGTGGCTTTTGGTGAGGAAAGCACTGAGGCAGCGAACATGGCAGCTTTCCGCAAGCGCGGCGGTACGGTTGCAGCTGCAGATGCGAGTGCGGCTGAGCAGCAGCGGCAGGCGGCAGTTCCGGTCATGCCATATTTCGCAACAGACCCCGAGGATGCGAAAGTGCAGGAGCAGCAGCTGCGGGCGGGGGGCTGGCGCCCGCCGGCATGAACTGCTGGGCGGTGCATTCTTGCGCACGCGCTGTCAGTTAGCAATTGTAAGTTTGCGTTTTGGAATCTGAGAACGTTGTGTGAGTGCAGCAGCCGTAGGATGCTCAGGAGCGGGCAAGGTAATTCGTTGGCAGCGCTGGCCGCGCCGTGTCGTCGATGAACCCCAGGAGCACTGGCGCCGCGACGAAGCAGCAAATTCAGCGTCGGTCTGATTTACAGATCCGCCATGGATGGGCAGCAGCCCCAAAGGGAACCTGACCCGCGAGAGCGAGGGCTGGGCGCCCTCGCTGTGCTGCCCGACGAGCTGATCTGCCTTCTCTTGGGAGGGTTGGATGTTCAGGAGTTGCTGGCGCTATCCGAGACCTCCAGACTGCTCCGCGTTTTTGCCTGCGAGGAGCCGCTCTGGCTGGCCAAGCACCTGGAGCGCTGCCGCACTCCATTTGACTACAGGGTGAGCCCACGGTGCACTAGCTCCAGCCGATCGCGCTACTTCGCTCGGTCGCCTGCCGCCGGTGCCGCCGCCGCCACCCCTGCCGCCGCTGTGGCTGCTTCACGGTGCTGCCTACTCCTTTCGCCCTCCCAGGGCTCCTGGCGCGCCACCTACCTGGCTCACCACCCCGCCTGCGGCCGGCCGGAGCTGACGGCTTCAGACCTGGTGCCCCTCACTCCTGTGCCTGGCTTCTCGTCACCAGCGCTCTACAGGTGCTGCCGTGAAGAAAGTGTGCTGATGGCTTGCAAGCTGCACCCGCACTGCAGCCAGGCCCCGTCTTTTGAATGATGCCATGCCAACACATTCTTTTGGTGCTGTCTTGTCCACCAATGTTCCAGAGGCTACCCTAGCAACACAGCTTTACCTGCAACCTTCACAACTGCAGGCGGTGGTACCGATGCCACGTGGACTTGAGCAGCTTTGTGCCGCCACCCCCACCTGTGGCAAACGGCAGCAGCGGCAGCGGCAGCAGCGGAGCAATAGCCTGCATCACGGATGCCGCTGGCTTGAGCGCAGAAGATTTTGAGGCTCGGCTTGATGGCCCTGGCCAGCCAGCACTGCTGGGAGGCCTGACATCCGGCTGGGCAGGTGGGCGGTTGTATGCTGCAAGGCATGGAGGGGCTTGCGATGCTGCTGCCCTCGACAGCAGTCCTTGTACTGTCACATCTATCAGATGCATGCAGGGCGCTGCTGTACCTGAGGCTGCTGTTGCTGCCCCTCCTGCCCCTCCTGCTGCAGGCAGCCACTTGGAGGCCTGGCAGCCGGATGCACTGGCGGCCCGCTTTGGCAACCGGCTGTTCCGAGTGACCAAGCCGTTCTTCTCAGGAGGTGTGTGCAAGTTATATTTGGATGATTTGCTTTGGGTCGGAAAGTCTGCAGTTTGTTCCGATAGGCCCAACCATTTTCTTTCTCGTGAGGTGCGTATAGCGTGCATGTGGGCCTGCCAAGTTGGATATGCATTGGGGTGCTCTGGCGCCCAGTTGAACCGCCCAGCCGTCCCACACTGCTGGCGGATTGCCTGACGAATAACAGAGCTGCGTGCGTTGTGACGCAGGCCGCACGCGCATGCGGCTGGCGGACTACCTGGCATACAGTCGGCAGCAGCACGACGAGGAGCCTCTCTACATCTTTGATGCGTGAGTGTTCTGGTGCTGTTTGGGTTGACGCGGCGCGCCCTGTGCATGCAGCATGGGTTAGCCTCAAAAGCGTGCTCTGCACCAGAAAAAAGCGTGCTCTGCCCCAGATACCTACTTGTGCAGCACCGCCAGCTTGATTGCCACACGTTGCGAGCTGCACCCGGGCCCAGCCTCAACCGGCCACCAACCTTGTACTCAAACCTCCTTCCCTGCAGCGATTTCGGCGAGGCGGCGCCTGAGATGCCGGGCATGTACCGAGTGCCTTCAGCCCCTCCATTCAATGCGGCCCCGAATGCCATTCATTTCTGCAGCAACTTTGGCGAGGCGGCGCCTGAGATGCTGGGCATGTACGAAGTGCCGCACATCTTCCGCCACGACCTCTTTGCCTGCCTGGGGTACCGGCGGGAGGATTACAGGTGGGCTGGCCAGGCTGGCTTCTTGGGCTGGCGGGCGTCTTTGGCTGAAGCTGCTTGCGTTGTGCCTGCGCCCTTCTTTTCCAGTATGCTTGCTCTGGGCCTGATCCTCTTGTCCGTGCCGATGTCCGGCAGGTGACTGGTGGCTGGGCCGGCACACTACGGAGCCAGCTGGCATGTTTGCAAACATTTTAAACTGTCGTCCTCATTCTCCAGGCCCCTGCTTGATCAGTGCCGCTCTTGACTTTCCCGTGTGCGATAGGTGGCTGGTGGCGGGGCCGGCACGTTCGGGTGCCAGCTGGCACGTGGACCCCTCTGCCACATCAGCCTGGAACACTCTCTTGTCAGGCAAGCCGATTAATTCAATTGTTAGGAAACAATTGGTTACAGAACCCTGCTCTTTTGCATTGGCACACCCCTCTGCCACGTCAGCCTGGAACGCTCCTGCTGCTCTCAGGCAAGACGACTCATGAAACAATGCCCAACATAGTTGAACCTGCACGGCTGCATTGGTCGGCCTGTCTGCAACGGCAAGTTGTCTATGACACACATTTGCTGCCTGGCGCCTGCCCTTGCTGCTACAGGGCGCAAGCGTTGGGCGCTGTACCCACCTGGGCGGGTGCCGCCGGGCGTTGAAGTGGGCATCGATGACGAAGGGATGCCTGACTTTCAGGTGAGGAGGGAGGATGTTACTTGTCCAGTACAGATGCAACAGGAAACGATGCTGCGGCGGCCCCAGCCGAGTGCAAATATGCCTTTGCAACTTCATGCGCTGGCCCTTCGTCCCCTCTCCTCCTGCACCGCAGACGCCCACCTCGCTGCAATGGTTCCTGGAAGTGTACCCCCAGCTGGCACCCCACTGAGCCCTGCCTTCAACTTGCAACCTCACTTCTTAGTGTTCCCTTCATGTGCACCGCAGACGCCCACCTCGCTGCAATGGTTCCTCGAAGTGTACCCCCAGCTGCCGCCAGAGGCGCGCCCGCTGGAGGTGCTGCAGGGCCCGGGGGAGACCATATTCTTGCCGGCAGGTGAGGTTTGTCATTATCAATTCGAATGTTTCATTTGTCTGGGGGCGCGTCAACGCCCTGGAGAGTCGCGCCAGCAGGTGCGAGCAGATGGGATGTGGCAGCAAGCAGGTGGGGTTTGCGGACCTCTGGCTGCTACTGCAGACTGTTTGACTGCGCACGCCTTTCCTTTGCAAATGTCTACCTGCCAGTATGCTTTGCAAGTGCGTGTTGCTCGTTTAAACATACTGCAGGCTGGTGGCACTGCGTGCTGAACCTGGATTTCACAGTGGCGGTGACTCAGAACTTTGTCAGCCCGGCAAATCTGGAGGCGGCGGTGCAGTGGCAGGCGCTGGGCGCGGGTGAGGCTCAGGGTGGTGCTGCTGATATGCTTGCTTGTTTCCTTGCTTGCTTGGCGTGGTCCTGCCTGCACATCCATGCATGCAGCTCGCAAGTTTGGCTCCAACACACGTGTTTCATAAACGTGTTTTGTCCTGCGCATTTGATCCCGCTGCATTGCAGGGTCGATGTTCGATCCGCTGCTGGTGCCGGCCTACCTGCAGCAGCAGGCACAGCAGGCACAGCAGCCCAGTGCACCGCAGGAGCAGCAAGAAGAGCCCGCTCCGCCGCCTGCCAAGCGGCGCCGCCGGGAGCGGCAGCGTGCACAGCGCAGCACAGCGGGGCGCAGCGCAGCAGGGCGCAGCGCAGCAGGGCAGCAGGCTGTGAGCATCCCTGGAGCAGATGGGCAGGCCCTCAACGGGGCCAGCGATGAGGACCGGGCAGCAGACCAGGCGGCAGCTGAGGATCACCTAGAAAGCCTCACCCTGGGCTTCTCTCGGGATGCCTTTCTGGGACCCTGGCTGCGCGGCCTGCTGCAGCAGCTGGGCGAGCTGCAGCTGCCGGCGGCAGAAGGGGAGCGGCAGCAGGGTGTAGGCGCAGCCACTTTGAAGCAGGATGCGCCTGCAGGCATGCGGCCGCAGCAGCAGCAGCAGCAGCAGCAGGGTGCACCTGCAGCCACGCAGCAGGAGCAGGAGCAGGAGCGGTTGGCGGAGCGAGTGTGGCAGCTGGCGCAGCAGTGGAGCGATGTGGAGCGGTGGCGGCCTCTCTTGGAGCAGGCATGCCTTGCGGCCGGCTTGCAGGCGCCTGGGGCGCTGCACGAGTGGCTGCCGCTGGCCACCGGCTGGTGTGTCGTGTTTGAGGTGAGGGCGATTGTCTTTAGTGTCTTTTTGAGCCGTTTGACTGCCTTGGCAGGCTTGTCAGGACAGCGCGATTGGTTGTTTGTGGTTTCGTGCGGCTATGCCTGATGGATGGGGCTTGCTGGTGTGGTGCTTGCATGTCTGTCTACCGCAGTTGCCACCACATCTGCACATGTTGATCCGGCATGATGCCATCTCCGCCCCTCGTCCCAGGTGGACGGCGCCGTCCTCAACTTCTATTCAATTTTATTTGTTCGCATTACACATTCTTGCTATATGATTCCTTCCCTCACATACCCCAGGTGCACAGCGCCATCCTCAAGTTTTACAACGCGGCCCATGCGCCGCACGCCCCCGCCATGGCCTGCATGGAGGCAGCAGCCTACCTGGCCCAGGATGCAGCTGCCCGCGGCAGTGCTACCGGTGGGCTGGGCGGCGGCGGCGGCAGCGGCGGCGGCAATGCCGGCGGCAGCGGCAGGAATGCCCTAGGCAGCTGGGCGCCGCGGCTGCTGGGGGCGGGTGTCCTGGAGGGCTGGAGGGAGGGCGACTTTGGTGAGCAGCAGCAGGCAGCGGAGCAGCAGGCAGCGGCGGGCTTGGAGGCTGGCTCTGTGGCAGCAGGAGCAGCCGTAGCAGGAGGAGCAGAGCCTGAGGCAGAGACACAGGTAGCAGCAGCGCGGCTGGCAGCAGGGCCTGGCCCGCCGCTGCCCTTCATTGCCATTGAGAAGGCAGGCGGTGTCACGCTTGGCGGCTGCATGGAGCGCCTGACCAACAGCCAATGGCTGGTGGTTGCAGCGGCGGCGGGGCGCAGCCTTGCAGCCTTCCATGCCATGCCTCTGCAGCCGGCAGCCGAAGCAGCCCCTGCCGGCGCCTGCAGCGGCCATGCTAGCGGCGGCAGCGGCAGCGGTAGCGGCGGCAGCTCGGCGTGCACAGCATGGGTGGCCAGGGACGGCATAGTGTGGAGCAGCACAGCTGGCACACTGGATATGCGAGGGGAGAAGGGTGCATCAGCTGAGGCGGCGGCAGCATCGCTGCAGCGGCGCCAGCAGCAGTGCCTGCGTCTCTTCCCAGCTGCAGCAGCGGCCCTGGGCCAGAGGCTGCCCGGCAGCAGCGGCAAAGGCAGCAGCCTGGCAGGTGCGGCAGCAACGGCGGCGGCAGGGCAGGCGGGTGCACCAGCTTCTGCAGCAGCCGCAAACGTAGGCAGCAGCCTTGCAGGCAACGGCAGTGGTCCAGCCTCCCCAGCCAGCAGCAGCTGTGCTGCGTGCTCAGCTTGGCAGCCCTTTGTGTCCTTCCTGCGGCGCGAGCGACGGCATGCAGCCAAGGCGCACAGGCGAGAGGGCTCTCTGCCACCTCAGCTGCAGCAGCAGATAGACAGCTACCTCCCCGCCGACCCTGCTGTGCTGATTGGCCATGGCGGCTGCCCCTGGTGCCGCTCTGCAGCTGAGGACGCGGCAGGCCAGCCTGCTGACGGCGGTGCAGTGCTCGGCAGCACAGCTGGCGCCAGCTGTGCTGGCCCCTGCAATGCCGCTCACAGCTCTTACGGCGACGGCAGCAGTGCCTGTGGTGGTGGCAGCGGCAGCATCAGCCTGCCTGTGTGGGTGCACGGAGACCTCACAGCAGAGAATCTGCTGCTGAGCAGCGCTCTGCTGGATGAAGCACCCACTCCGCAGCAGGCTGAGCAGCAGCAGGGAGCCCCTTGCGGTTCTGGAAATGGGAGTGCCCACTGCACCGGTGGCAGCACAGCACACGGCGACCGCGGCAGTGGCAGCGGCGGCGGAGGCAGCTGCAGCGGCGGGGTGACGCTGATTGATTTTGCGGACAGCGGGCACGGCGACCCGCTTTGGGACTTTGTACCGCTCCTGCTGCGCAGCCTCAGGTGCGGCAGGGCTGTAGGTCGTGCACGCCGCTGCTCCATGCAAGCTGTCTGGCTGCAGACAGCTGAGAGGTGCCCTGGACAATGCCTCTGTAGCTGACGCACTGCGACAGCTTCACCTCTTAGCAGGATTTTACCAACTGCAACCTTCTGCTGCTTGATCCGCGTATGCTTGCAGGTGCAGCCAGGCGGCAGCTGAGGCGGCCTTCGCTGCTTACTGCGCCGCGCTGCCACAGCCGCCAGCAGCAGCTGGGGTGGGAGGAGAGCCAGCAGCAAAAGTGGCAGCGGTGGCGGCAGCTTCAGAGTCAGCGGTAGCAGCAGCGGCAGCGGCCAGTCCCAAGCGTCTGCCCGCCTGCTGGCCAGCCCGGCCGGACGGCGTACGCCTCAGCTATGTGGCCATGTGCTACACGCTGCTGCACGAGCTCGGGCCGGTGCACGATATTTTCAAGCGGCGGCCGCAGCTGTGGGGCGCACCTAGCTTGGAGGCCGTGCAGAGCGAGCTGTTTGGCTGGCTGGACGGCTTCAACTGAGCTTAGGCAGTTTGCGTTGTATTGATGCATTGCGCAACTTTTCAGTCACCAACCAACGTGTAAGCGCGCGTGCTCAGAGGCCAAGCAGTGGAAGGGTGCTGAAAGGACAGTGAGGAGGCGAGGGGGCACACGCCACGTCAGCGGCGCCTCGGCGACCCGCCCTAGGCACCCTCGTCGCCTCGAAACGAGGCTTGTAACGAGCGCCCCACGCACGCTGCGCGCAAATAGCCGCCCGCACTCGCATGTAGCTGCCCGGGAAAATCGAGCAGGCGCACCGCCATGTGGGTCGCTCGCGTCAAGGGGCAGCGGGCCTTGCCGCCCAGGGTAGAAGCGGCGGCCAGCAAACCAGCCTCCAGAGAGCCGCGCGTGCTTCGTGTCGATGCTCGCACTGGAGCAATGCGTCCTCCGCACCTGAGCAACCCGGATGGAGCGCTGTGAGCAGGGCGGGGTGGCATGCGCAAACTCCTGCTTTGCCACTAGCGCTGCTCCGGTGGCAACCAACCCATGCATGGCGGCAGGCGCCGCCATGCTCACAGCCAGCTGAGCATACCTTCGGCAGCACACTTCAATGCACTCATTCCACCCTCCACCCCAATGTGTTTATGCAACGCATCCCTCCTGCGTACCCCTGCAAGCAGGCAGGAGGCCGCCGCTCGGGCGCGGGCGCAGGCGCACGAGCGGCTGCTGGCGGCTCACCCTGAGCTTGCTTTCCCCTGTGCGCGCCCCAAGGCCTCCTCCTCGCAATCCGGCTCCCCTGGCGGCTCCCCAACCGCGCTGGCGGTAGCTTCCGCGCTGCCCTGGCTGTGGGATGCGTGCTCGCCGTCAGGCGGCAGCCTGTGGGGCGAGCGTGGCATCCCCACCCCGGCTCTCGTGCACAAGCCGGCAGGTGCGGAGAGTGAGATGTGCACGGGTGGGAGAGTGAGATGTGCACTTTGTTGGGTTGAAGTGGCGTTAGTGGTGGCTGAGCAGAACACGGTGGGTGGTGGCTGCTCAGCGGCTGAGCAACTTGCGCTGGACAGCAGCGGGGCAGCGTTGTTGCTTTGAGCTGGGTGTGCAGCAGACTGATGATCCCTGGCCACCGCGGCTAACCCTCCTTTCCATCCCTTTTCCAACGTGGCTGCAGACACGGCAAGTTCCTTCCTGTTCCAGCTTGAACTGGAGGCCTCGGCGGCGGACATCATCGCCGGGCGCGGCCCCGGCGGCTACGGTCCTGGCAGCGTCGCCGCACTGTGAGGCAACCAGCGAGCGCAGCACAGGGCGCTGCTGAGAGGCATGGGCGGCATGGGCGGCATGGGCGGCATGGAGGAGCGCCGGTGCAGAACGTACGTTGTTGCCAGACCTCAGCACACCAATGCATGATGGCTGCCGCGTGCTCTTTGTACACAGATAACAAGTCTTGTGGTGAACACAGTGCAGCTGGGGTTGTGCCCCTGCCCAGCCCCCAACAGCGATTGGCAGACGTGCACATCCGCCGTCCCTGCCTCACAGCTGCGCGTTCCACGTTCCTGCCAACAGTCACAAGTAAAGCCAGATATAAACCAGTTAGCCGTAGCGGTGTCCCTGCCCAGCAAGCGCACACATGCTCGCTTGTACCCGAAGAGAGGGGCAGCATGGGCGGCGCACCCTAGGGTGGCGGCGGGAGGCAGGTTTGGTGCGCCCGCCTTGGGTGCGGCGCTTTACTCGCCAGAATCGGGTTACAACGACGGTGGAGACCCTCTTGCCGCAGAGGACGGACCGTGCGAAGCCCGAGTAGCGCAGGGCGGAATGGGTCGGCGCCGCTTGTGGGCGCTGGTAGCGGTGGTGCTGGCGGCGAGCTGCTGCGGAGCTCAGGTGTGCGCGGTGGGATAGTCGCAGCGGCAGTGGGGCGCTGAGGGTTGTGGGCCGCTTGCTCGCTTGCTCTTCCGCAAGCTACAGGCTGCAGGAATAGCAAGATTGTTCTTGTACGTCCTGCCGGGCGTATTCAGCCGGACGGGGAAACTTGGCTGGCCCCGCTGCCGCCGCTGCCGCCGCTGCCTGCAGTGTGGCCGCCGCCCACCGTCTCTTGCCCTGGCTCATTGCTGCCCCACACACCCGCCCTCCCCAGGCGCCGCAAGGCGTCCAGCCAGCAGTACCGGAGCTGTTGCTGCCGCAACAGGCGTTGCCCGTGCAGCCGGCGGGCGGCGGCGGGCTGCAGCAGGAGCCGGTGCAAGGGCTGGGGCCGGCGGCAAGCGAGGTGGTGGCGTCCTGCCCTCAGAACAGCTTCTATGCGGGTGAGGAGACCAGGGGTGGAGGCGCAGTGACGCAGCTGGCATTGATGTGCCATGATGGGGTGACTTGCAAGGGAGCAGCGGGGTCCGAGCTTGCTCAGCGGTGGGCAGCGGCTGGCGAGCCACACCCCCGCTGTGAACTTTGCTCATGCAAAGCTGGCATCACTTCCACCTACTTCAATCAATGCAGAGAATTTCTACATGGGAGCCACGCTGCTGGCGGCTTCCAACGCCACAGACACGCTGGGAGAGTGCTGCGTGCTGTGCAGGTGGGGTCTGAAAGGGGTTCTCTTGGTTTGCATTTCTGCCCGCTGGCATAGCTGCATGTTGCCGATTATATGCCAAAGGCCGAGTGCTGCGGGCTGTGCAGGTGGGTGCTTGCATGTGTGTCTGTGTGAGGGTGCTTTGCTCTGCTGCTGGGGTCACTGTCCTGTTGCTTGGCCCCACTTGCTGTTGCAGCACTGACCAGGAGCTTGCAGCCAGTGACCTGATCACATAATTTAATCCCCTCGCTTGCTGCCGCAGCACCGACCAGGACTGCACCAAGTGGACCTTCTGCCCGCTGACTTCCAGGGAAGGGTGAGGGCCCCCGCAGACTTGTTGTGCTGCTGTGCGGCTTGCTGCCGCCGACGCTGCGCCTGCCCTGAGCTGCCAAGCTGTGCATGCTGTGCAAAAAGCTGTGCACGCTGTGCATGCTGCTTACGCACTGTGACAGCCTCTGCCTGTCGCTCAACGCCTCAATGCAGGTGCCTGGTGCCAATCGGACCCATGATGGGCCAGATATTCCCGCCCGGCTCCTGCCTGCTGAGCAGCACAGCGGCAGGGGACCGCCAGACTCGCATCGCGTACAGCTTCATGCAGGCAAGCTTGCTTGAAATGGTTTGGTCTTGTTCTTTGGGGGGGCGTTCTACCATTTGGGAGGTCTGGCCAGTAGCATCGCTTACAGCTTCACGCAGGCGGGCCTTCCCTGGGACTGGCTTTTGAATGCAGTCTGGTGCTGAGGAAGGGTCTGGCCAGTAGCATTGCATGCAGCGTCATGCAGGTGGATCTTGCAAGGCCCGGGCACCCAGTGGCTGGCCACCAGCCGGGGTTTGTCTAGATGCTGCCTGCAGCGGCACGCTGCTTACATTGTCCGGGGGCTGCTGCCTGCCTGTTGCGTGTGGCTTGCACGTTCAAAGCTGACCGCTGTGCCTGCTGTGCATGGCATGCCCTGCAGGCGGGGCTGGAGTGGGCTTCAGGAGAGGAGGCTGGGGAGGACACAGTGGTACAAGAGTCTGCGGGGGACAAAACAGGTGGGTGGGAAATTGGATTCATGCCTCAAGTATGGCCCATCGTTTGCCTCCTAGGCCATGCAAGCAATTTGCCCTGGCCAGTGGCGGATGGGTTTTTGGCAGCAGCCCTGCAAGCGCCTGCTCACGATTACCGGGCCTTGCTTCCCACGCTTGCTCAAGCCACATTCCCCCATGTCCCTGTGCAGAGAACTGGCAGAAGCTCAGCTTCAACAGCACGCAGCAGCTCTTCTGCCGGCAGGTGCTGGCGGGCGGCCCAGCGCAGCTGGCGCCGCTGCTGGGGCAGGGCGGCGAGGGGCCGGCGGTGGCCGCGGGGCAAGAGGTGAGTGTGGACGGACGTGCTTGTGTCTGATGCACAGGTGTGTGTCTCAAGATAGGGAGAACGTCTTGCATACTGTTGTTGCAGCTGCCACGCATTGTGTCGCTACAAGCTCTCCACAACTTCTCTGCCCTCTCCAGCCCACCATCTCCCTGACCTCGTTACTCTGGGCATTGCTGGCATGCCAATAATGCTGTCAACAGCTCTTGTTGCCCTTGCAGCTGGGCTACACAGGCCTGGTTGTATCCAACTGCTTACATTCGTGATGCCTTCCCAACTCTGCAGCTGGGCTACACAGGCCTGATCGTGGCGGACGCCGCCGGCGCGGAGTGGGGAGTGGTGTACTCGAATGCCAGCGGTACCGGCGCCCTGTGGCGCTATCCAGTACAGCAGCTGGGCTTTTGCTCTGCAGCACACCCAGGTGAGACCCTGGCCACCAAGCACAGGTCTTGTCTGTCAAGGTCTGTCAACCTGCACGCCGTGGCAAGCATTGCAACGGGCAGCTCAACCACGCCTTGCGTGCCTGCTCCCCTCGACCCTTCACGCAGGCTGCTCGGCAGCAGGAGAGAGCGGCCGAGGAGAGGAGGGGGCCTCATGCCGCGACGCAGCAGACTGCTGCGCCGGCCTGCAGTGCACTCCGAGAGGTGCGCTGCTACCAGGGCAAGGAGGTGTTGATGGGATTTATGCTCCTATGGCAATCAATTGGCGTGCCGCGACACAACAAGAGTGTAGCTCTGGCTTCAGTGCACGCCAACCGCATCTGCCCACCCACCACATGCTCTGCAGGCGTGGCAGGAGTGCAGGTGTCCTACCGCACTCCAGGCGCGGCCAGCCCCGCCCGCAGCCCAGTTTTCGGCATTGACTCGGCAGCCGACGGCAGTGGCCTGCGCCTGCTGCCCAAAGAATGCAGCCGGCCGCCGGACAGCGCTGGCGGTGAGCCTGTTGTGGTCGATGCATGGCTGGGTGGGTTGCCGTCTGCTCAGCAATACTGGCTGTGTTTTGCAATGGGCTCCGAAACCAACTCGCGGCTGCAACAGTGCATGCTCGCCCGTCAAGCACACACACACCTGCCCACTCACACCCCTGCCCACCCATCAACACACCCACCCATGGCAGGCGCCTCTGCCTCAGAGCTGCGTTTCGAGTCGCCCACCTTCGATGGCTTGCCCGTCGACTGGTGCACAGCGCCCGACCAAGGCTGCGGCCAGCCAGCAGCAGTATCGTTCTGCACAGCGCAGGGCTATGCCGGGGCAGCCGACTATGCGGGACCAACACCAGTTTCGTTTGGCAACCAAACAGTCTACCCAGCAAGCGGCGCAGCATGCGATTCGGCAGCAACAGCAGGGCAGTGCACAACGTTTTACTACATCCTCTGCGCTGTCTGAAAGCCTGCAACAGCTGGAGCCAAGCCATGTTTGCCTGTCACAGCAGTTTTCTGTTTTCACTACATGTGCTCAGCACCAACAGCAATACTGAAGCGTCTAGTGTGGGGTGAAGCGAGGCTCGAAAGGCACAGGTGTGCCGCTGTGCAGATTCAAAAGCGCCCAACGTGGTGCGGGCATTAGGCCATGCACAATATCAAAAGTGCGCAAGTGGTTGGAGAAACAAAATACCGGGGAGAGGCACAGAAACTAAGCTAGGAGAGAGGGTCGGAGGGGCTTGGTACAAACAAGGAGGGAATCAGCTAAGGGGGTTTTAGAGCAGCCGCATGGGAGCAGCATGGAAGGCGAAGAGGCAAGATCAGTAGTTGGGTGTTGGTTGGATCGCACGCAGCGTGCTCAGCATGCCATGGGCCAGATCTGGTGAACAACAAGCCAGGTGATGGCATGGAGGCAGGCGGGTGCGGTTCATGGGCGATCAAACGGAAATTCGAAGGAAAAAATACAGGGTGGCGGGCAGCGGAAACGACTAGAAACAGCATGGCGCAAGAGGGGGCAAGGTTGGCAACATTTGGGGCTACTGAGCTGTGCTTGCAAAGAGAAGGGGATGGGAACAACCGGGCCCGAAAGAGGCGCGAGGTAATTGCATCATGCATCAGCTGCTGAGCTGGCACCAGGTGCCACATCAGACGCCCCTCGCACCAGCGGCGCACACGCGCCCCGCCCCTTGCACCCAGCTGCATCCTGCGCTTGCGCTGCCTCCACGGCAGCAGCCGCCAGCTGTGCTTCGGCCGCTGTGGCGTAACCGCAGGCGCGCGCCCTGGCGCGGCTGTTGTGCAGCTTGACGAAATCCTTGACCTCCCCATCTGCAGGCAGGGGGGTGGGAGTTGCAAGGGGTGCTAAGTTGCGAGGGTTGGGAGTTGCAAGGGGTGCTAAGTTGCAAGGGGTGCCAAGTTGCAAGGGGTGCTAAGTTGCAAGGGTTGGGAGTTGCAAGGGGTGCTAAGTTGCAAGGAGGGAACAGGCTCAGTCAGGTGGAGGGGCGCCACCGAGTGGCGCAGACGGCACATGCCACCAGTTTGCTTGCAGCACCAGGCACGACTGATATCTACAACGCAATCACCTTTGCCCGCAAGCCCCAATATCCCAGAACAGTCGGCAGGAAACAAAGTAATTGTCATTGTTTGTTGTTCCATTGCCTCACCGTCGCCCACGAGCTCAAACAGGAGAGAGTAGCCTGAATCTACGGTGACGCGGCCGTACCCAAATCGGACCTGCAGATGAGAGTGAAGAAGTGACAGGGTTTGAGCCTTGTGGCAGGGGACTAGATCGCACCGCCATTGCATGCCGCTTTCTCAAACCAGCAGCGATCCTGTGTATGCAGCACACGCTTCAATCAAGGGCTGCTACCCTCACTCACGGCGGCCACCTCCAGCCAGTCCTCTTGATCGTGAACCACGTCCGTCAGTTTGTGCCCCGCGCAGCCCACCTGCACATTGGAAGGCAAGGGGGAGGGGGACATTGAAGCAGCGACTGGAACAGGTGGCTGAAGAGCTCTCAGCATGAACATGCACGTTGCAGGGTCGGCCAAGACATGGTGTGCTGAGCAGCACGAAACGGTGCCACCATTCACTCACAATGATGGGCGTCATGCCGCCCTCGTCTGCACAACAAAACAAGCAGCAAACTGCACGTGGCGGCAGCATCCCACTCACAATGATGGGCGTCATGCCGCCCTCGTCTGCACAACAAAACAAGCAGCAAACTGCACGTGGCGGCAGCATCCCACTCACAATGATGGGCGTCATGCCGCCCTCGTCTGCACAACAAAACAAGCAGCAAACTGCACGTAGCGGCAGCATCCCGCTCACAATGATGTGCGTCATGCCGCCCTCATCCGCCGGCACACAGCGCTCGTGCAGCACGTTGCAGGTGCGGCTGCACCGTGTGGTGAACAGGAATGGGCAGTTGGCGTCAGATAGCTGCGGAGGATGCATAGGCTTTGGAACGCAGCGCTTGTGCAGCCCAGTGCGGGTGCGGTTGCAATTAGGTTGAGAGAACGAAAACGGCCAGTTGGCGCGAGCTGTGCTGCTTGTGAAGGCGCATGGATCACAAACACAGTGTGCCTGCACCGTGCTTGCACTAGGCAGCTGTACGCAGATTGGGGTATGTTGAGGCAGCTAGCACCCACCTGTACGAGTGCACGTGCCCGGAAAGGACCAGGTCCACTTGGTACTCATTGAACAGGTCCTCAAGCGCCTCCCTGCATTGTACGGGATTGCAGATGGGTAAGATCACAGCAAGTCCAGCAGTACAACAAGCACTACAGTTAGTTACGCACCGCAAGCCCGCACGAGGGTCAGAGAATGAATTTACAAGCAAGACGTGATGTGCCAGCTAGGTGCATTCGCTGCGCCTGCCGACTGCAACCACCACCCGCTCGCACCGAAGGTGGTCGCCAACGATTCGGTTGGACTTGTGGGGGTAGACCACGTACCTGCAGGCAGTGGGATGGAGATGGAGGATCCGTGCAGCGGGTGAGGTACAACAGTCAGCAGCCAGGGCACCAAAAAATCACGGCAAAAGCGCTGGGACTAAGCTTGGGGGTTGGACCACGTGCCTGCAGGCAGGACAAGAGACAGCAGGTTGACTCATCAGGCGTGGCTGCTAGAGGGTTGAAAGCCGCAGGGCGGAGCAGCAGACACATGCGATGCGCTGCCGGGCGCACGAGAGCAAACCTTGCGGCCATCTGTGCACACTGCAAGCATTGCGTTGGTGCACGCAGCGCCCGCGGCTCAAACCTGGCAGCTGCAATGAGGGCGACACGAGCATGCTGCAGTGCGCTCACATGGGGCGGTGCATGTTGACGACCAGCCAGGGCGTTTGGCAGCGGTCCACGCGCGACAAGTCGTGCTCGAGCCACTGTCAGCAAATGTATTGGACAGTGGGTCTCAGAAACGAACGACCAGCATTGCCAAGCGCCTGTGGCCACGATGGAAGACGCACACCCGGGCCCCCACGAAAAGGCTGCTGAAGACAGACAGAGCTTAAGGCGTACGCCCCGTGGCATTGCCCACCTTGAACTGGCGCGAGCCGGGCTGCAGGTCGTGTTCGGTGGAGACCACCACAAAGTGGACAGAGCCGTAGGAGAAGGAGTACCTGTGTGTGCGAGGAAAGGAGGGGCAGCGCGGCAATCTTGTGAGTGCAGGCCATTCCCGGCGGGATTGCACAATGGGTGGGGTGTCAGCACAACGTGGGCGGAGCCGTAGGAAAAGCAGTACCTGCGCTTTGGAAATGGTAGGGTGGAAACAGTAGTTGGGGCAATAGTGGTTGGTCAGTCAGGGTGGAGAGCTAAGTGGGCGGAGCCGTAGGAGAAGGAGTACATGCACACAACAAGTGAAGACACACCACCTGTGAGATGCATGGCTGGAGGCACCAGCAGTAGGGGTGCGGGATGCAGCCACCAGGAAAGCATGAAAGCACGCAAAACAAACGCAGCCCCGACGGAACGCGTGCCAGCGAGCAGCCAAGCAATGTGTTAATCAGATGGAAGCAACAGTGCTGGCGCAGAGCCAGTAGCAAAGCAGGCGAAACGCACCAGAAGGGCGGGTTGGGGTGTGCCTGCCCAGTCACAGCCTCGACCGCCGCACCGCCGGTGCCCGCAGCCGCCTCCGCTGCTTCTGCTGCAGCGGCTGCCAGCCCTGCCTGCTGCTGCTGCTGCTCCAGGGTGTTGCGCCGGCTGCTATCCTGGCTGCTCTCACCCCGCTGCTGTGGCTGCTGCTGCTCAGCCTCCGCCTGCTGCCGCACCCGCTGCAGAAACGCTCCTGCCGCCGGCCCAAGAGTCGGGTTGCGCAGCCGCCCACTACTGCTCCCACCCTTCATCTTGCCATTGCCACTGCTGCTGCTGCTGCTGCTGCCGCTGCTGCCGTTGCTGCTGCCGTCCCCAGCCTGCGCTGCCAGGGCGGCTGCCGCGCCGGCACTCAGGTTGCGGGACCAGTAGGCGGGCTCCGCCACGTCTGGCATGCCAAAGCGCCGGCTGATCTGCACGCCACATTCGCCGCCGGAATCGTTGCCTGGCAGGTGTGGAAGTAGTGTGATAGGCTGGTTGGTGAGTTTCGGTGAGGACAAAGAGTAAATACATGGTGGAGCAAGGCAGCCGCACTCGCCGCCGGAATCGTTGCCTGGAAGGTGCAGGCAGCATGTGTGATTTGAGCTTGAGAAGTGTGCATGAGTAGTGGCTGCGTGGCAAGCGGATGGGTGTGCATGAGTAAGACTGCCTGGCAAGCCAACCTGCTGCGTTGCATCTTCTGCTGGTAAGCTCAACAAGGGACAGCAGCATGGCCAGGAGCAGCCTCACCAAAGTTGCCCCAGTCCGGCTGGTAGGGGCCCAGCTCCCCCGACGCATCCGGCTCCCCTCGGTTGCCCCTGGGCCGCTCGTAGCCGTACTCTGCAGTGAGAGCATCGGTGCGGCGGGTTGTAAGATGCCTGCCTGAGCATTGGCGACAGGCATTGGCTCAACTCGGTTGCCCCAGGGCGCTCGTAGCCATACTCTGCGGTGAGCCAAACGGTGCGGGGCAGCTGTGTTGGTTTGTCAAGGCCCCCCCCGGAGCCTCCCAGGCCACAGCCAGTGCCCACAGGTTGCAAGACGCATGCTGCACTGTGTAATTCAGATCCCGCCCTTCTGGAGCTGGCCGCTGCTTTGGCAACTATTTCCAGGGATTGTATGGACGCACCGTGGTTGCCCACTCCCACGTGGTAGGGGATGTGCCGCGCAAAGGGCTCGATCGAGTCCATGAATGTGTCCCAGATCTGTGCAGAGGTTGGCAGTTTTGAGGAGATTGAGAGGATTTGAATTGATTTCGTTTGAGGAGATTGACAGCATGCAAAGAAGCTGGCACTGCTGGACTGAGCAGCCATCAGGCGTCAACCACAACGGCTGCAGCATGTGAGGCGGGTGTGCACACTCTTTGCAAGAGTTTGAAGCCTTCAAAGAGGGTCGCGGGCTTGTTGGCACCCACCCGCTCCTGCCCGTTGGCGTACGAGATGTCGCCGATGTGCACGAACAGCTCAGCGCCCGCCTTATACTCATCATGCAGCAGCTCCACTGTGCGCGAGGCCCTGCATGAATGGGGATGCAAGGGCAAGTGAATGTTCAGTAAAATGCATCAACAGCTTGGCTCCTGCCTAGTGCTCGTCGTGCAGCAGCTGCACGGTGCGGGAGGCCCTGCAGGCATGCAGTGGAGCAAGCAGCAGGGGTGCTCAAGAAGGGCGTGGTCAACAAGCGCTGCTCTTCACTATTGTTCTCGTGCGGCAGCTGCACTGTGCGGGAGGCACTGCGTGTCCAACAGGGGAGGCTGTGCAAGTGGTTCACGCGCTGCAGATGGCACACACACCGACGTCACAGCCGGAGTCGTGCCCGCCACTTGCAACCACACCAAGCAGCAGTCAGGCCCGCCCAAGAGCACATTTCGCCGGATTGACTGCCAACACGGACCTACATCCATCATAAATGAGAGCCAGCTCAACATGACAGTCATGTCACCCACCCCGGCGACTTGGCTTCGCGGTGCTCGCTCTCGCCCATATCGCCAAACACGAGGAAGCGGAAACGGTGGGTGGGACCAGTGGGCACGGCCGCACGAAACTCAATCGGCACGCCGCCCTCAATCTGGTTATAGCAGCAAGCAGGGAGAGAATAGTAAGGCAGACCACCAAAGCGCAATGGCATGCAGTGCCGCTGCAGCCTGCCACCCAGGTGTGCTACTTTGCCTAGGCTGGTGCGCTGCAACAAATACAAGCACCGAGCCTGCCTGCCTGCCTGCCAGCTGGCTATGCAGTGTGCCGCTGCTGCCACATCCACACCACCAGCCCCACTACTACACTGATGCACTAGCCATGTGCACCCCGCACCTGGTAAAAGTAGCGCTCCCCCGGCTGCAGCCCGGTGAGCACCGCCGAATGGTGGTAGGATGTTCCCCAGCGCCCGTCTGCTGCCGGCGATGCGCACATGTCTTCCGTGCTGTAGCTGCGCTGCCGCCCAGAGTGCTTGTGCAGCAGGGCTGCATCGGGTGGGTTCTGGGCCAGTGCCGCTGCGGGGCCGCTAGTCACCAGAGTGGGGCAGCTGCAACGGCGGCAGGTGGTGAGGAGCGGGTTGGCAAGTGGGCAGCGGGGCATCAGCAGAGGCGGCACCTCTGCGCTGTGAGAGCAAAGGTTGCAAAAATCGGCTCTGCAGCCTTACCTGCCGCCCTGCGTCTTCCACATCACTCGCATCTCACTCGGATTGCCGGTGAGGGCAATGTGCACCTGCGGCGAGCGGCGGCGGCGGCGGTGGGTGAGGCCGGCGGCAGCGCCTGGGGCAGGCTACGCATGTGAGATTGGCCGTGCGGGTTCACGGGATGCAGTCTGGCGGGGAAGCAGCATCGCCGCTGCAGCCAGGGGCCACTTTGCAAGTTGAACAGGGCAGGGCAGGGCCCTAGCGTCGCCCTCTTGCCTGGGTAGGAGTGCAGGGGCCCAGTGCAAGCTGCAGAGAGGCCGGCTGCTGCAGCGCCCTGCCCGCGGCCAGGCCGCAAGCGAGGGCGAGGGCCAGCAGGCCCAAAGCCAGCGCCTGAGCGGCTCCCCGCCGCATCCCCATGTTGTCCAGTCGCTGCAAAGATTGCACGTGGGGCGGGCAGCCGCGAGGAGAGATGGAGAGGCACCAGGCTGGAAAGAGCCTGGAAATGAGCGTGGCGGCTGGCCGGGAAACCTAAATGCCTGATCAACCTGAGCGTTTGGAGGCGCAAGCGCTCGTAAGATGGAAGCGAAGGGTGGCACCGGTCCTGGACTATGTCGCCGGTGCAGCTCCCGCCCGCGCCCACCCGCCTTGGGTGGAAGCGAGCTGAGACTGGATCACAACCGAGGCTGAACTGTCTGCAGCAACCATTTGTCAAACACGTTGATCACAGTGCCAGTGTGCACCGGCTGCTTTCCTCGCTGCAGCAATTTCCGCACAGCACAGGGCCACACACTGCATGCAGGCTGCCCGTCTGCCCCATCATGCGAGGTTTGCATCGGCGGCGCTAAAGGACAAAGTGTATGTGCAAAGGTGGAGTATGGATGCGAGGGAGGGGCAGGCAGGTTGGAAGTGCAAGAGGACTGGGGCGCGGGGGCAGGGGCAGGCATCTTTGGCAAGGGCTTGGTCGGCACTCAAGTGTGGCCAAGCTTGCGACCACGTGGGTGCAGCTGCTGGTCGGCCTGGGAGTGGCCGTGCATGTCCTGCGGAGTGCGGCTGCGGTGTAGGTCACTTGTAGAAATCTCTGGTGCAGTGGAGGCGGCAGCCCAGGCCGCTGTCGGCGAACAGTGAACGCAGCAGCTCGTGCACCGCCGCTGCCTCTGGGTTCTGCTTAGGGGCGACAGATGCGCTGACGTGCTGCAGAAGCGGGCGGAGAGGTAAGGGCGGCGGGAGATCTTTGGAGCAGGGCGATTTGCCAGGCTTCCAAAGCAAGCAAACGGGCCAGCCCTTGTGGCCGCACAGCCTCTGCAGCGTACCGCCTTGCACCTCCAGATTGAGCAGCCCCTGCAGCGCGGCCAGAAACGCCGGCCACTGCCTGCGCAGGGTCTCGGGGCTGAGTGTGTGCAGGGAGCAGTGTAGCGCGGTCAGCTGGCTGGCGCAGGTGATGCTAGGTGGCGGCAGCTCTTGGGCGGCCACCAGGCTGCCGCCGATCAGCGCCAGTTCGCACAGCAGAGACTGGTAGGGGCCAGAGGGCAGAGCCGCCAGGGTGCACTCTATAGAGGGTGCGAGCAGAGCAGGGGCGTTGACACTGGTGGGGTTGGACAGCCGGGCAGCCGGGCGGCTCAGCAGCACGGCTGCAAGGGCACATCAGCCAAGTCCTCCGCTCCAGCAGGCGCCAGCCAGCTCACCGCTGAAGCGCAGCTTGGTCAGCGCTGGGATTGAGGCCAGGGCGGCACAGCTGTCGGCGCTGAGAGTCAGTCGCCCAAGGGACAGCTGCCGGAGCGCTGTCAGGCGTGACGCCTGCGGCGGCAGCTGCAGCTCGCTGAAGCCCGAGTGGTCGACCCTCAGCGCCTGCAGGCGCGGCAGGCTGCAAAGTGCCGGCGGCAAGCGGCCGCCATCGAAGCAGGCGCAGCCGAGGCGTTGTTGAATTCAAGTGAGTGCAGCGTGCTGCAGCGCCACACTTCCGGGGGGTTGAAGGTGTGCCACAAGGTGACAGAATCCGCCCCGGGCAGACGGTCCAGCCCTGGCAAGCCAGGCTGCTGCTCGTCCCAGCCAGGATAGACGTCGAGAGAGATGCTGTCGACTGCCGTCAGCGCCAGCAGCCCGCGCGGCAGCACCGCTGGCACTTCGTCCTTACCAGAAGCATCGCCCAGCACGAAGCGCAGGCTGTGCAAACTGCTGCCCAGCGCTGCCAGCGGCTCCCACGCGTGCAGGCGGACGGTCTGCAGCTGTGGCAGGCTGGCCAGCGAGGCAGCCAGCTCGGCTGGCAGCTGCTCACAGTCTAGGTCCACACTAGTGAGGGTGGTGAGGGCTCTGCGGCAAGCGGCTGATGGGACTGGGGTTGCCCAAGCTGCACAACAAGGCATGCATGACAGGGCATGCAGCAGGCTGGCCAGCATCCTGGAGCGACGGCAGGCCTGCCCACCCCAGGCGCACCCGAGTGCAGCAGGGTTGGGCAGCGGGGCGACAGAATTGCTGCTGATACAGTCGCTGGGCCACACAGTCAGGCTTTGCAGCCGCATGAAACAGCGCGCTCCCTCGAGCAGCGGATCCAGGTTGCCGCCCCGCACAAACAGCTGGCGCGTGCCAGACAGCAGCGGCGGCGCCAGCTGCTCCCAGGCCGCGGGCGGGATGCCAGCGGGCATGTCGGCTATCTCCAGGTGCAGCGCCGGCGGGCGGCGCCGCAGGCAGCGCAGCAGGCTCTGCATGTCGATGCCTGCAGCCGCCTGGTCCTCATCAAAATGAAGCGCGAGGCGCGCCGGCGGCAGCGCCAGCGCCGTGCTGCGAAGGCGGCGGCATGTGGCCTCGAGGGGCCGGCTGCTGACCCACAGGTGGAAGCCGCTGCCCTCACAGCTGAAGCCGCACTCGTCCTCCTCTTCACCACAGCCCTGCTCCGGCACCAATGCCATCACGGCCTCCAGGAGGTCTGGTGGCAGCGCCAGCAGTCGGCTCATTGCGGCGGCCGCAGCGGCGGTGGCGGCGACGGGCAGGGGGCTGCGGCCGGCTGGCGGCTGGCGGCTGGGGCAGGGTACACAGGCTGCGGTGCCTGCGGCAGGCTGCACGAAACTGTGAAGCGCCAGGCCTGCCGGCAGCCGCTTGAAACCACGAGCCGGCTGGGAGGCCTGCAGAGCTCGCAATCGACTCACTGGGAGGTCCAGACCGCTTTGAGCAACACAACAGACAGCAGCGAGAGCACAAGCCATGCTCTTGGAAGCTCATGCAGCAGCACATGGCGGCGGCAAAACGGCAGCCTACCAATGCCTGCTCCCTGCTGGCTGCTGCAGTGAGGCGCACACCTCTGGTGCCGCCCACACCCGTGCGCCGCCTTCTGGTTGTGATGCAGCTGACTTGCTGTGTCTGCAGCGGCATTCCTGCCAACTACGTATTGCGACACATGGCCCTGCCTCTGATCAGTCGGCGAGGCGATGTGTGAATTGAGGCTGAAGGCGCAGTGCCATGTCAAGGGAGCCGAGCGGGCATGGCTTGCACGTGCTAGTATGCTTGGCGCTGCCGCAGTGCTGCCCAGCAGCGGCACGGCATGCCAGCAAGCTCTGCTGGAGACCTGCTGAAATTCGCTCTCAGCAGCAGTGCAACGGCGTTGCTCTGAGGTGCGAGAGGCAAGGGACACTGCTGGCGCTGTCCGGCATACAACCCTCTGGTCAGCACAGCGTGGCCAACGCGCTCCCAAGTGCGGTCAGTTACAGCTGGCTGGCTGCGGCCAAGCGGCGGGTCTCTGTGCAGAGTTGACCCGGCTGCCGGCCGAAAGCAAGTGCTAGGTGAGTGCGGAGGGGCCGCGTCAAGCGGGGGTCAGGCAGCACTGGCACAGTAGCAGGGCAGCAAGTACAGCATAAGATGAGGCATGTGAATCCAGTAGATCCAGGAGAGAATCGGGAATCGTAGGAAGGGGAGGGAAAGAAGCAGGGGGCCGGGGTGCCGCCGGAACACAAATCATGCGGCTCTCATAAACAGGCAGCAGTACTGTGCAAGGCACCGAGATGTAGACAGCAGGGCAGTGAGAGAGAAACAGCTATTGGCAAGGGGAGAGCAGGGCGGGCGGTGCGGCTAGTACGGGCAGCTGGCAAGGTGGGCAGGGCAGGCTGCAGGCACGGCAGCCAGACAGAGGTCAGGTGGGCATACGCGTTGGGGCATGGCAGTGAGGCGGCGGCAAGGCTTGACACGCTGCTGTAAGTGACCAAGGACTGGACACGTCAGGACGTGTAGTGACACAAAAGGGGTGAGCGGCGTCATGCATTGCGGCAGCTGCTGTACAGCGGGTGTGTGTGGCTGGCCTGGCCAGCAACTTCACCCGAGCATTGGCTCAGGGAACGCCGGCTCGCACCCTCCCATGCCTGCAGGGAAGGGGGTCAAGAGGAAGGAGGCAGGTTGGGTTTCTGCTGTGGGCGGTGCACCTCACGCTGTGCTTGCACCTGCATGCTACTGCACCATGCAGGGCGGTCAGGCAGACATGCTGCAAGTGTGCACAGCAGCGAAACTGCACAATCAGCCTCCAAAACCAGACGCACTGAGAAAGGCATTGGCCATGGAGTGCGCGGTGTGGCACTGGCCAGGCTCGCCGCTCAGCATCAGCGAGCGGCCGCCGCCCTCAATCTCCTGTGGGCGGGAACAGGCAGGCCAGCAGAGCTGGGAGCTCAGGTGTGCAAGGAGGAGCAGCAGGCAAGGAAGAGCAGCAGGCAGGACAGCAGCAGCAGCGGCAAGACAGTGCAGGCAGCGACGCTGCACAGCAACACTGAAAACGTCAGCACTCACGTCCTGCAGCTGCACGCGCGCGCCGCTGAGCTGGCGGATCTGTGCAATGTGGGCGCCGCCCTTGCCAAGGACCGCCCCCACCTGTGCACAAGCAGAGAGAGGAGCAGCGATGCAGCACGTGAGACAAGGCAGCCGAGCAGCCAACTTAACTTATCACACCTGCAGGACCAGGCCAAGTACAAAACCTTCTGTTGAGGCATGGTGCAGATGCCTGCCTTCGCCCTGCCCACCTGTGCATTGCTCAGGCTGTACGTGTAAGTGCACATGGGCCGCTGCGAGCCGCCGGATGGCGGCATCATCCCAGGGGGCAGCATGCTCCCGCCCATGGGCGGGTACGAGCCTGGCTGCACGGGGCTCAGCAGCGTGCTGGGCAGCAGGATGCCTGCAGGCGGCAAGGTGGGAGCGCATTGCAAATGCTTAGTGCGCTGCGCTGAAAGAACAGGATGTGCAGCGAGCTATTGCATGCATCTGCTTCAGCGTGAGCTGCCAAGCGAACTTGGCTGCAATCAGCTGCCGCCCCAGAACCGACTGTCGGCAGGCATCAGTTGCACACCTGGCGAGGTAGGAGACATGGGGGCCCCGCTGGTAGAGACCGGGCTCATGGGCACCTGCTGCGCCATGGGCATAGGCTGCGCAAACCCGGGGTAGCCGCCCTGCTGCATGGCCATGGCGCCCTGCTGTGACGTCATGACCCGCCGTATCTGCCAGCCACGCAGCAGCGTGGCCACGCCACGCAGCGCCGCCACGCACTGCTGCACGTTGCCCTCAATCTGAATCACCTCTTCGCTGCCGCACATGCTGCTGCGACCGCCCGTCGACATGCCGCTGCTGATGCTGCCCATCTCTGCAGGTGCAGGCGGGGAGCCAGCAAGGTGCAATGCTGAGTGGGCAGTTTGGCAGTCCAGCGGGGCAGTGCAGCCAGCAGGCAAGCAGAGCAGCTTGCAGGCACAGAGCAGCAAACCGAAAGGTTGTCCAGTGCACCCCTGCACAGCCAGGGCAGCACCAATGTGGGGCCCCATCTTCCAGCCTGTACCTGCCAAGCACGCACCCGTGTCGCAGTCGTCGCCGCCGATGCTGCCGCCAAAGGCAGGTGGCACCGGCTCCGTGGGCAGCACCTTGATGGATGCGCCCGTCTCCTGCCGCAGCTGGCTGACCGTCGCGCCGCGCTTGCCCAGCACAATGCCCACGCTGGCCTGGGCTGTGAGCAGCCGCACGCGGTGCGGCGCCGCCGGCGAGTCGTCTGCAGGGACATGCAGGCAACCAGGAGTGTCATGTGCCTGGCCACAACTAGAGCCTGCAGAATGAGCTGCAGCAGCAACCAAGCATCCCACTGGTGCTGGTTAAGTCGCAGGCACTGCAGGCATCAGCTGGCCACTCAACAGTCACAACCATTTGTATGCAGGGGCAGGCGCCCGATCCCGCTCTCATTGCCAAATGCGAGCGGACGCCTGCCCACAAGCCAGAGCACGCCTGCCCACACCGCACCTGCGGTGAGCGCGATGACGCAGCGCACGAGCGCGTCCTGAGCAGCGCAGTACGGGCTGAGCGCATCCTCGCTGGAGGTGAGCGCCACCACACGCTCCTCGCTGCCGGGTGCCGGGTCAAACACCTGCGGGGGCAGCACAGCAGGAGGGGGCAAAGGCCAGCATGTCAGGCGGCTGCTGCAGTGCAGGGGCCTCACTTCCAGTACAGCCTCTTGTGCATGCCTCCCACATGCAGCCGGTGCAGCACCCACAAAGCGCATGGCCATCCCAGCTGCCGCCCCCAGCGCTCATGCCCCAGCACCCAGCTGCACAAATTCCCGCCACCCACCTTGATGCGCGCCCCCGTCTCGCTGCGCACGCGCTTCACATGCTCGCCGCCCTTGCCGATGATGTTGCCGGTGCGGGTGGCGGGCGCCAGCAGGCGGAACGTCACCTCCACCGCCGTGCCGCAGAAGGCGGCCACCAGGCCTGCACCGCCGGGCATGAATGCGCCGCCGCCCAGCCCCGGGTGCGCAAACGCTGCCCCCGGGTTGGTTGCCACCGCCAGCATGAGCGGTGGCGGCTGCTGCAGGCCGCCCACCAGCTGCGGGCCGGCGGCCAGGCCGGCGCCGGGCGGCGCTGCATCGTGCGACAGTGCGCCCAGCCGCAGCGGGTGCGCTTTGATCTGGGCGGCCAGCAGGCGCAGCGCGGCCAGCACGTCGGCCAGGCTGCCCGCCACACGAACCACCTCGTCGCCAATGCAGGCGCAGGCTGGCAGCTCGGCCTTGGGCAGGATGCGCACCGCCGCGCCGCTGCGCGCGATGGTGTCCTTGATGGTGCCGCCGCCGCGGCCCACGATGAAGCCCACCAGCTGGCTGTCCACCAGCAGGCGCGCCTCCACGCCGCCGCTGCTGCTGCCAGGCGCGGCGCCTGCGGCTGCGGCGCCCGGGGGCACCATGCTGCTGCCGTTGGACCCAGCGATGCTGGAGGGCCGGCTGCTGGGCCCGCTGGCGCCGGGCGCGGTGTCGCCGCCCACCGACGCGCAGCTGCTGCCCATGCCGCTGCCGCCGCCCGCCGCTGCTGCTGCAGCTGCCACGGCTGTGTCACCCTCGGCTGCCGCCGGGCCGCTGCCAGCGGCGAGCGAGCCGCCGCTGCCAATCTCCACGTCTGTGAGGCTGCCCTCCTCGCTGAGCGGGTGCCGCGAGGGCAGCGGCGCTGCCGCGGCCGCCGCCAAGCTCTCAGCCCGCTTCTGCTGCAGCTGGCAGACGCTCTCAAACACGGCGCAGAGCGCGTCGGCGGCTGCTGTGGAGTCCTCGGCATCCAGGCTGCAAGGGGCGGGGGCGATGGGGAGCGAGGGCGGGCGGACCGAGCGTCACTACACAGCTGACTCAGCAACCTAGGCGCGGCTGCATTGCCGGTACAGCAGCGCAGCTAGGGCAGCAGATCAGGGCGGGTGGCAGACGGCAGCAGCACAGTGCAGCAGCATGGCGCAGAGGCAGCGGAGGGCTGCGCAGGCACCTGGCAATTCAAACGCGCCGCCGACATGGGTGATGGGGCAGGGGTGCAGCCGGCCAAACCCATGCTGACCAGCTGAGCAATTGCAGCCAGGCGCGCCGCACATGCAGCAGCAGCGTGCAGCAGCACCCACCTCTCCCCCGTGAAGTGCACCACGCGCTCATCACAGCCGAGCACCGGCTCTGCCACCGAGACGGCGGCGCACGTCTCTCGGCGGATGCGCTTCACATTCTCGCCCTTCTGCGGCAGGCGGGGCAGCGCAGTGACAGCGGGGTGGGCTGCTGGTGGGTGTGACAGGCAGCAGTGCAACCTAGCGGGCAGGGAGGGGCGCCGGACGCGCCGCCGACCGCACCTTGCCGATGAGCAGCGGCACGAGCGAGTGCGGCACCAGCAGGCGCAGCCTCAGCCGCTCCTCCGGGCCCTCGGCGGGGCTCCAGCTCCTGGACGTGCCCTCCTGCAGGCGGGGAGGGGGCGGCGGGGCGGTGAACAAGGCCGGGCGGGGGTCGCGGGCCGCAGCGTCAGCCCGTCGCCGCAGCCTTGCCTGCTGCGGGGCGTCTGGGAGCTCCATGTCGTTGCCGGCCATGCGCCGCGGCTCCCTGGGGCCGCCGGGCGCGCTGCCGCCGCTGTCAAGCCGCCGCGAGCTCGAGGGCACGCAGCCGGCGGTCCGGACACCGCTGTCGGGCTGCCTACAGGCCGCCGGGGTGGCCGGGGCGCGAGCCAAGTATGGGAGCAGCGCAAATATGAAGTTGAGCGGATTGAGAGGGGCGCGGGCGGCCAGATCTGGTTGACTAACGGCTTGCTCGGCACGAGTGCTTGACTGGGTGGGAGCGGGGCGGCCGTTTCTTGCCAGCAGCCATGGTGAGCTGGCCCCATGCAACCTCGGCCCTCCTTGGCAGCGCCCTTGGGCGGTAAAATGGTGCATTGTGCTTTACACACAATTGTTTGCGCACAGCGTACAGCCGCTAGCAGCACCAGCCGGCGGGCAAAGGCGAGCAGCGGGCACCAGACACCCTCTCGCCGCCTCCCATCCGCACCATCATGCGTGTGGCGGCACAAACAGTGGTGGCGACAGCCAGCACGTCGGGCAGGGCCTCGCCAGGCGCCGCCCGCCCTGCAGCCGGCGCTCGCAGCGCGCCCCGGCGCGCCCCAGGTGCGTGGGAGGGCTTTCCATACCAGTCGAAGAGCAATGCGTATGCTTGCACGGACCGCCGTGGTTGCAGGCAGGGCCGGCGGCGGCAGCCCGGCGGCAGTGGCAAGGTCGTGTGCACACCCTTTGCCTGCCGGCCCTTCCCCTGCTTCAAGCTTCATCCCGCGCTCCATACCCTCCCCCTCCTCCTCGCAGGCGGCAGCAGCAGCAGCGGGGCCGCCATGGTCGCTCCGCAGCAGCGGCAGCATTGGCGGCACGCCCAACGGCTGCCGCCACCGGCAGTGACGAACGAGGGGCGGGAGATGCGGGACCCGGCTGTGTTCCGAGAGGATGAGGATGAGTACATTGAAATCGACCCCGACCTGCCGCAGCCCGGCACCGCCCACGTGAGCTGCGCTGCTGCAACCTGGGCGGGACGGGGCGGCAGGGTCGAGGTAGCACGGGGCCAGGAATGGCGGACCAGCAGCGCTTGCTGCCTCGCTTACCTCACCTTGCGGGATGCATGTGCCATTTTCCCGTGCAGTTTGGCATCCCGCTGGAGCGCCGGGTGGGCACGTCGTATGAGGATGCGGTGTTCAAGGACGAGGTGGACCCCGAGGCCACAGAGTGGTGGTTCACCGAGCCCGCGGGTGAGCTTTGCGGAGGGGGTTTTAGCAGACAATGAACGCCAAGCAAGGGAACCAATTGCTGTGGGGAAGGCTTGATGGAGTGCAGTAGAACGAAGTCAACCCCGAGGCCACAGAGTGGGGGCTCACCGAGCCCGCGGCGGCGGACACCCAGCAGCCCGTTCTGCCTGCTGTGTAGTTACATTGTGAGCACAACTGCCCACACCATGCTGCTGCAGGCGGCTGGCCCACCGAGAGGCGGCGGCTGCGCAAGCTGGACATTGCTGAGGAGGTGGACACCGACGACTTTGCGCACTCGGTGAGACGACGCCTCCCACCATATCAGCAGAAGCTTGTTTTGGCTGCTTGCAACTGACGCCTGCTCAATTTTGATGCCCACACCACCTTGCGCACTCGGTCAGTCGCAGCAGATGTATCATGTGCTCTGGTTGCTTACACCGATGATGTGTTTTGAGCAGCTTGACACAGATGGAGTCCGGTGTTGAAGAGCTGCCGCTACCGCTGCGGCTGTCCCGTGCGGCTACCGCGAGTAGCGCCGCCTTTCTGCACTCTGCTCCTGCGGGCACCTGTCCCTGCCCTGGGCAACCCTGCAAGTGTTGGATCCTGCCGTCGCCTTTCATCATTGCCGCCTCTCCCGCCAAGCAGGGAGCGGATGCCGAGGGCCGCACGCCGCTGGAGCTGATTCGGGAGGGGCAAGTGGTCAGCGGCACCGTCGTGGCGCAGCTGCTGTACCATGGAGCGCAGGTGCGCGTGCTTGTTTGCAGGGAGGTTAGCTGTCATTCTGGGCAGCTTACAGGCGGCTGTCCCGTGGCCTGCCTGCAGCACTGATGCCGCATGGCTGATGCGTCAGAGCGTGCAGACAAGCTCTGCCCTCAGGTCCACGTCACCTGGTGCGCCCGCCTGGACTTCCTGCTGTTTTCTGCAGGTCGACATTGGCGCCCAGTGGGACGCGCTGCTGCCAGTCTACGAGGAGCAATGGGAGGAGGCGGCACCCTACCTGCAGCCAGGCGACGCGGTGCGTTGCGGGCTGTGCCCTGGCATTGCGGATGTGTGGGCTTTGCTGACCCGCAAGCAGGAACATTGGTCCTGCGATGGGGGGAGGCGGCACCCTACCTGCAGCCAGGCGACGCGGTCCGCTACAACTGCACGGTCTGGACTGGTCCTGCCTGCTGCTGCTCCCTGCCACAGCTGCAGATCAATGCGTGGGTGCCCAGCCTGCGGCCAGTGCCTACCATTTGCGTGCCGCCTGCCTGCAGACTGACACGGTGACTGCATCCCCATCCACTGCACTTTTGGCTGTTGCAGATTGAGATCCGGGTGCACAAGCTGCGGGACCCGCGCTTCTTCCGCTTCCCCATCCAGGCAGGTTGACAGGCAATGCAGCATGCTGTAGCAATTCGTTTGGTCCTGAAGTGGTCCTTGGTGTGGTTGGAATGGCGCCGCAGCTGACACTGGCAAATGTGCGCTGCTGCCGCTGCTGGTCCGGCTTGCGCCTCGCGCTGTGCTTCCCTGCCGCTGGTCGCGATGGCCGCGCTCTGCATGTCTTGGCAGTTCGCACTCTGAGGCGGTGGTGCAGCATGCTGAGGAAACTAGTGCCGGAATTTCAAGGACAGCTGCTGGCAAGTGACAAACTGAGGAATCCTGTCCACCGCTGCAGGCCCAGGCAGTGGCGCAGCATGTTGCTGATGTGGTCATGCCTCCAGAGGAGCACATTGCGCCCGTGGACGTGCGCCAGCCCACCATGTGAGGCACAGCGCACAGAAAGGCTTGCGGGTGCTTGCGCCTGCCGTGATGTTGCTATGCCGGTGCCGTGTTTTCCTTGCGGCACTCATAAAAGCCCAGCATGCGCCATGTGAGTCGTGGCACTTTGTGCCTTTCCGAATAGACCTGCAAGCGGGTCGGGCTGCAGCCGCCCAAAACCCAAGCACAGCGGGGGGGCTGCGTTCTCCTCCAAACTCAACAGCTGCCGTGCTTGTTCCCCGTCTGCCTGCAGGCGGATGGAGGAGATTGCGGCGGCCACGGGGCGGGAGTGGGTTCCAGAGGAGGTGGTGCTGCAGGACCAGGCGCAGTACGATTACGACATGGTGAGGCACAGTGCATCTGTGGTCCTACTGGCTTGCTTGGTACTGGAAGCAAGTGGAGGCGGTGGTGCTGCTGTCCTGGCCAGGTGCAGCACGACTACGACATGGTGAGCTTTCTGCTGCATGTTTTTGAGTGCACCACTGCTCAAGCTGCAAAGGTCTCAGAGGATGGTGCTACTGGGTCAGCAGTGGAGGAGGTGGTGCTCCAAGCGAGGCGCAGGGTGTCTCACAAATCTGTGGCGTGGTCCCTGAAAAACAGCAGCCAAACCTTGCACGCGGCTGCACGCTGCACACCCGCTCACCAAACTTTCCACCCACACCATCTGCCTGCAGGGCGCAGACCTGTTTTACGAGAAGAAGGAGCCATACCAGCTCTTCCCCAACGAAAGGCAGGCCATGGACGAGCTTGCGGCGCGCCTCATGAGCGGCTGGTGATGCGCCAGCTGGCAGGCGGGCAGACTCCCTGGCAGTCCCGTAGGCGGCCGGCCGCCAGTCCGGGGGTTGCCGTAGTCTGGAGCTGCGCATTTGCAATGGATGTGTCCGGCAGCGACCTTGCTTTCGCTTCATTTACACCACTGCCTAGACCGGCCCAGTCAAGCTGGAACACGAAATCGTGCAGACGTGTGCACGCTACTCTGAGTTCAACAAGTAACACGCATCCAGTGGGGTTGTACGTCAGGCACGCCTGGGTGCGCCACACCAGTTGCAGCCTGCCACCTGTCTGTGGATGCACAGTGCCCCTGCGGTGCCCCAACGGCAGCAGCAGCCTAACCAGCCAGCCCAAATGGATGGAGCAGCAGAGTGCCTGTGGGCTCACCCCAGGATTCTAGTGAATGGCATTGTGTCTGGCATGTTCCGCATGTGGAAGCTTTCTGAGAAGCAGGAGGCGTAGCATGCACTTGCTGCAGGCCATGCTGCGGGTCGGCATGCTACCGGCGCCCGCCGGCGAACCGTCGGCCGCAGCGTGCCGCCCGGCTGCCCCATGCACCCCGCAAGCGCACCAGTTTGCGTGCTGCGGCATCACCTCGTGCCCAAACCCATTAGCAGGCTCGCTGCGACACTGTGTAGCTCGGTAGCACCCATCACGCCCGGCAATTCCCGTTGCTTTTGGAGGCCCTCATCCCGCCTCTGGTTCGTACAAGATCTGCAGGCGCGCTCTTTCACCTCCATGCATTGCTGTGGTCGCTCCCGCCATGGCCGCCGCCGCCGCCGCCGCCGCCGCGGCCATCACAGGCAGCTTGCGCATTGCAGCAGCGTCATGCGGGCACTCCAGCCATGCAGGAAGCTCCTGCTCAGCTAAATGGCCCACAGCCGAGTGCATCGAGTGCATCCCTTGTTCCTCCTTGCAGCATGCCACTCACCGAGGTGTCTGTGCAAGAGGTATGCAGCGCACTAGTGGCCCGCCTGCGGGCCGCCCCACGCACCCAGCAGGAGCTGCTGGAGATTGCCATCTGTCTGGAGAGTGTGAAGTATGCCAAGGAGGTCTGGCTGCACGATCCACAGCTGCTCAGGTGAGGTAAAGGCCCGGCAGCATGGCCCCGCTCACGCCACGGCTGACTAGCAATCAGGCCACGCCGCCAGGCGGCGGCTTTGGTGGCAACGGGTGCACCGAGGCATGCATTGCCTGCCCGAGGCTTGAAAGTGCACCCATGTGCCGATTGCTTCCTCCCTGCCGCTGCAGTGCGGTTGTGGGCGTGATCGCTGCCCTGGCAAGCCACAGCTCGGCTGCAGCGCTCACTGCGGTGCATCGGCAGAGCAGTGACAGCGTTGAGGGCGACGGACTGCTGTACCAAACCTATGCAACATTCCTGACGGGTGCCTACATCCTAACTAAAGCCATCCGGGAAAGCGGCCAGCTGGCGCAGCTGTCAGATGCAGATGCCCTGCGCTTTGGGAGCGCGGCCTCCCTGGCCGTCCGCGGCATGCCGGGTGTGTGTTTGTTCGGTTGCTTTTCTGGTTGAACGGGTGGGTGGGTGGCTGATGTGCCTTGTAAACGTGTGTGCGCGTGGCCTGCTGTTCACACCATGGCGCCGCGCTGCGGTAGCACATGACCGTTTGTGTTTTCACCCACCCCATGCCCGCTCCATGCAGTGGTGCTACCTGTCTTTGTGGCGCGAGCAGAGACGGAAGCTTGGGGCGATCTGGACCCTGCAGCAGCTCCAGCTGGCTCGCTGCTGACGCTTGCTCAGGATGTGATAGAGACGGGGGCCAGCCTACTGAACAACGGCATGCAAGACGTGCTGGCAGGCCCTGATGTTCCAGGGCTGGAGCGACAGCTCAGCCCACGGGTGCAGCGCGCGCTCCAGGCGTCGACGCTGCAGCCGCAGCAGCTGGTGGCATGGCTGGGCAGCATGGTAGCAGCGACGCGCGCGCTCTTCCGCCTGAAAGGTGGGTGGGCAATGCCTTTGCATCGGGTATGCTGCCGCTGGCATGCAAGGAGCTATCTGCAGCATGACACAAGTGTACGTCAGCGCTTCCACGGTTGGCTTGCTGTGCGAGTTCTTGCTGTGGCGGGCTCGTGCAATATGTGTGTGGCTCTACAGCACAGTTGTTCGCAGCAAACTAACGCGTTGAGTTGCGCTGCCCTTTGCTGTGCAGGCGACCAGGCACTCAGTGCCTATGTGCTGAAGATGATGATCGATGTGTGGCGGTTAGAGGGGCTGGCTTCAGCACAGCTGGTAGAGAGCACCTCGCTGCAAGCAGAGGTGTTCAGCCTGCTGGTGGACTGCACCCTGGCCATGCGGCGGCGGCTGGAGGCGGCGGGGCCAGAGGCACTGAAGCTCGAGGATGTCCGGAGGCTGCTGGTCATTGCCCCCGGTATAAGCGACGCCGGCATGTGCAACGCACGGCGGCAGGTGGGCGGCCATGCTGGATAGGAACGCTGAGTGGTGGCATGCATGGCTGGGTGTGCGATGCAGCCGGCTTTGAGGTGTGTTGGCACATGACCACATGCCCACTCAGTATGCCACGGCTGCCATTTTGGGGAGGCCTGTGCGCAAGTGGCAGCCCGTCCTAGCAGCAATTCCGCGTGTTGGCATGCTCCTTCCATCTCTTGGCATAGCTCCACTTCGCTTTCCCCGCTCCAGTTCATGAGCAACATCCCGGCGCTTGCCGCCCTGCTGGAGGCTGTGGCCGCCCTGTTTGTGGCGCTGCCCAGGGAGCTCGCTACGCCCGAGTCACCTGACCACTTGGATGCTTTGAGCGAAGCAACTCTGAACCTCAACATAACACTGGGGTTTCTGACCCACGACCTGCTGGCAGCTTGCCACATCCAGTGGCAGGGACAGCAGGCACAGCAGGCACAGCAGCCAGAGGAACAGGCACAGCAGCAGGAACAGCAAGCGCAGCAGCAGCAGCAGCAGCAGGTGCAGCCGGAGCAGCCGGAGCAGCCGCCACTGCAGCCAGCAGCCTGGTGCCTCAATGTAGCCGCCATGCACCTGGCTTCGGCGGTGGTGCAGAAGCAACACTGGCTGCTCAGCGAGGAGGCAGCTGCGCTAGCGGGTGCAGGGCAGCCCAGCAGCCTCGTGCTCAGTTGGGTGCAGCCTGCAGAACGCAGCAAGCTGGCTCTGGCTTCATCCAGCTGGCTGCGAGCAGGCCAGGCATTAGGCGAAGTGCTCCGCGCCTCTCTGCTGTCCCTGCCGCTGCCGCGTGGCAGCAGTGCGACATTTTGCGCCACTGCAGCCACGGTAGAGGCGATGCTGCGCATGCAGCCGCTGTTTGCACAGCTGGCTGCCGCCATCTGCGCTGAAGCGGCGGCCGGCAGCGAGTTGGAGAGCGAGGCAGCTGGGCTGCTTGATGCAGCAGGTGGCTGGCCCTCCTGCTGCAACCTGGTGCTGTGCTGGCTGGAAGTCACCCTCCTGCCCACGCCAGATGCGGTGCCAGACTGCTGCCGAGACGCCAGTGCAGTGCGGGCCGCCTGCCAGCTGGCATCCTGCGCAGCCAAGCATGCGTGGTGGGTGGTGCGGCACGCAGCAGAGGCCAGCAGCTCTGAAAGCAGCAGCAGTGGTCTAAGCCAGGCTGCTGCGCGCAGCGCCTGCCTGCTCCGGATATGGGCGTTTTCCTCTCATGCAGAGGCGGCCAGAATCGCCATGATTGCAGCCGCACAACACTCTGATGACGAGCGGACGCAAGGGTGAGCCCTGGCGGCACCTTTCAAGGGCCACCTGACTGCTTGCCGGGGTGCAGAGGCTCGGGTGCAACAGCCTGCCCACCACCTTTTACACAATCCAGATGCAGCGCATGCTGCCCTGCGCCTGGTGCGCATGGCCTTCATGTCTGCTCATGTTCTGGCGCATTTTAAACCCCACCTGCAGGATGCTCGACTGTGTGGCGCTGCTCGCTCTGGAGCTGCTGCCGCATATGGAAGACCTGAACAGCAACCCAGCGCTTCAACCATACGGCGTGGGGCCGGCGTGGAGCGAGCTGCTGAAACTGCTGTGTGTGCTGCTGCGCACAGAGCGCACCCAGGCGGTGGCTCAAGTGCGCGGAGCGGGGGCGGCTTTGCGCCGTGCGCTGGCGGGGGAACTGGTGAGCTCTGGACCTTGCTTGGCTGAATTGGTTGGGACAAACCAGTCAGAAAAAAAGCATCTGCAGCCTGATAGCTGCAGGTGCCACATCCAGATGCACCGAAAATGCTGGTGGGCTTCATGAGGCCCTGTGCTTGCATCTGCCCTTGTCTCTGCTCACCGCCCTTCTCCCTGCCCTGCCCACCTCCCTGCTACCAGGAGGCTGCCTGGACAGCAGAAGGCAGCGAGACAGCGTATGTGCGCTTGGCTGAGCACCTGGGTGAGGTGTGCGCCCTACTGGATGCCGCCCCACAGCTGGCAGCAGAGCTAGCGGCAGACCGCCAACTGGTGCAACAGGTGGCGCGGGCAGCAGCGGCTGTGCTAGAGGCTGACGCCGCGCTGCAACATGAGCGGCACTGGGCTGCTTCTGTGGCCTATCGACTTGGCATGGCCCTAGAACTGGAGGCGGCAGCTACTGTGTTCGCAGCAAACGATGCTGAAGCACGGCGGCAGGCTTTGGCAGTGCTGATGCCGGCATTGCAAGCTGCTGCGGCAGCGGCTGAGTGCAACCCTGCAGACGCTGAGACCAGCGGCCAGCCGGCAGCAGATGCACCTGCCGCACTAGACAGGCAGCAGCTGGCGCTGCGGCAAGCACAAGCGCTGGGCGCGGTGCGCCGGTGCGGCAACCTGCGGTGCAGCAACCTGGCGGGGCCCAGCGAGGCGCAGCTGCGCACGCACAAGTGCAGCGGCTGCCGCACCGTGCGCTTCTGCAGCGCAGAGTGCTCCAAAGCGGCATGGCGTGAACACAAGGTGAGTGGCCGAGGGGGTATAACTTTTAGGGATGATTTGAGCACATTTGAAACTGCAAGCGACCGCTGCGCTGCCGGATGCCTGCCGCACTGCCAGCGGCCAAATTGCTAGTTGCAGTTCTTGCACTCGTTGCAAGTGCACACATGCCCAAAACCTGCAATTTGTTGCTGCTGCCGTGCAGGTGGCCTGCCGGCAGCTGCAAGCCGAGTGAAGCAGCAGCGGCAAGGCATCTGGGTTCGGAGCGGCGAGAATTAATCTGGTTTCTGGTGGCAGACAACCTGTTACCAAGCTTTCAACTACCGTGTTGGACACCTTTCGCCTGCGAGTCATTGCATGCATGTGCTGGTCTGCCCCCAAATCCTGAACTGCACCTGCCCTGTTTGGTGTTCAAGCCTGCTGCAATACATACCCAGCCACCTGGAAACACTCGGTCACGCCGCCTTCCGACAAACAGCGTCAGCATGCGGGTCAAGAATTGCGGCGATGGTTACACCGGTTGGCTAGCTTGACAAAGTGGCTGCCAATGGTGATCATAGCTGCCGTCACAACCACAGCTTGCTCTCCACCGCACGGTCCCCAGCTGCCTTGCCGCTGCTGCTTCACTCGGTTTGCAGCTGCCGGCAGGCCACCTGCAGGGCAGCAGCAACAAATTGCAGGGATGCCGATGTCTGCACTTGCTATGAGTTGCAAAGAGTTACAACGGGCAAATTGGCAGCTGGGAGCAGTGCGGCAGGCATCCCGCAGTGCTGCGGCTGCTTGCAGTTTGAGTTGTCTTGTGCAGCTCCACAAAACCCCTCACCCACTCTCCTTGTGTTCACGCCACGCCGCCTTGGAGCACTCTGCACTGCAGAAGCGCACGGTGCGGCAGCCGCTGCACTTGTGCGTGCGCAGCTGCGCCTCGCTGGGCCCCGCCAGGTTGCTGCACCGCAGGTTGCCGCACCGGCGTGCCGCGCCCAGCGCCCGTGCTTGCCGCAGCGTCAGCTGCTGCCTGTCCAGCAGGGCGGCTGCATCTGCTGCAGGCTGGCCGCTGGCCTGACCGTCTGCAGGGCTGCTCTCAGCTGCCGCAGCGGCCTGCAGTGCCGGCAGCAGCACCGCTAGTGCCAGTCGCAGTGCCTCAGAATCAGCTGCTGTGTCTGCTTTTACCGCAGCTCCTGCCTCCAAATTCAGAGCCACCGCAAGATGGTGCGATACGGCAGCAGCATAGTACAGTTCGGCGGGCAGCGCACCCTCTGCCTCTAGCACAGCCGCTGCTGCCCGCGCCACCTGCTGCACCAGGTGGCGGTCTGCCGCTAGCTCTGCCGCCAGGTGCGGGGCAGCATCCAGAAGGGTGCAAGCCTCTCCCAGGTGCTCCGTGCAGTGCATCCAGGCGGTCTCACTGGTGCCCTCCAACCAGGCAACCTCCTGCAAGCATGGATTTGGGGAGGGCGGGCGACAGGCCGGTGGCAGGAAACGAGCATGAGCTGAGGGTTTCCAGTCGTCGACACATTCAAGCCTGGGCCCAACACCAACCCACCAACTCTGGTGCAAGCGACCTGTCCGGCTCAAGCCAACGGTTACCAGCCAACCTTCCAGGAGTTGCCCGCCCTAATCAATCAACACCCAACCACAACTCACCAATGCGCTCGTCAGTGCGCGGCGCACTGCTGCCCCCGCTCCACGCGCCAGCGCCAGCGCCTGGGTGCACTGGGTGCGCAGCAGCAGGCACAGCAGGCGCAGCAGCTCGCTCCATGCTGGACCCACGTCGTACAACTGAAGCGCTGGGTCGGAGTAGAGCTGCTCTGCAAGCGGCAGCGGCTCCAGCGCAAGCAGCGCCACACAGTCCAGCACCCTGCAGCCAGCACAGCAGGGAGCAGCGTGAGCAGTCCGTGAGTGCTGGTGCAGCAAGGTGGGGAGGCAAGCAGCAGGGTCAATGCCTGTTGTGGAGAGGCGCCGGCATCAGCACGGCTGCTCAGCACGGTTCGTTAGCGCCCACTGATTACGCTGGCAGATGGCGAGGCGCAGCAGGCACAGCGCAGCAAGCTCGGCACAGTAGGCTCGGCACAGCAGGCTCGGCACAGCAGGCTCGGCACAGCAGGCAGTGTGAGGAGTTCCATTGCGCATGAGGTGGTGGGGGGCAGCAGCACCCGAGCAAGCAATCGGCAGTGCCCTGCAGTTGCAAGCGCTGCTGGGGCGCACCTTAGCACGTGCTCGTCTTCAGAGCTTTGCGCAGCGATAGGTATGGAAACCCGGGCCGCTATCACGAGGCTGCAGAAAGCCCACAGGCGGGGCAGGCAGGCGCCTCGGGCAATAACCTCACTGCTGCTCTCAACACTGCTGTCATCACTGCCACCAGCGCAACTGGCCACACCGCCGCCACGTGCACTGTCGCTGTCGCTGCCGCCGGTAGGGGCACTGCCGCCATCGCTAGGGCTGCCGGCATTGGCTGCTTGCTGCACCGCCCACCACGCATGCTTGGCTGCGCAGGACGCCAGCTGGCAGGCCGCCCGCACTGCGCTGGGGTCCTTGCAGCAGTCTGGCACCGCATCTGGCGTGGGCAATAAGGCAAGTGCCACCCACCGCACCACCAGCATGCTGCATGGCCAGTCTGCCGCCTCCCATGGCAGTCCTGCTGCCAGCCTCGCCCCATTGCTGCCGGCCGGAGCTGTAGCGCAGATGGCGGCAGCCAGCTGTGCGAACAGCGGCTGCATGCGCAGCATCGCTTCTGCAGCAGCTGCCGCCGCACAGAATGCACTAGCACTGCCATGTTGCAGCGGCAGGCCAGGGGGTGTTGGGTACAGGACTTTGGTGAGACACTGTCCCGCCCGCACCCAGCTGGATAGGTTGGCTATCAATAGGCCGCGTGCAGTAGGCTGCACGCAGTGGCGCACGAGGCTGCTGGCCTGCGCTGCGCTTTGAAATGCAGCTGCCATTTCGCTGAGCAGCCAGTGTTGCTTCTGCATCACTGCCGCAGCCAGATGCAGGGTGCCTTCGCTCAGGCCCCAGGTTGCTGATTGCAGTGGCGCACGCTGCTGCTGCTGCTGCTGCTCCGTCTGCTGCTGCTGCTGCGCCTCCTGCTGCGCCTGCGCCTGCGCCTGCGCCTGCGCCTGCGCCTGCGCCTGCGCCTGCGCC
>VFQQ010000528.1_pt1 | contig 73985 bp, 72 predicted proteins | sample 3512341 | NCBI WGS metagenome assembly VFQQ01 (sample SAMN10412373, study PRJNA504923) | tailings metagenome | isolation source: Relicate 2 Philex TSF1 revegetated site | place: Philippines: Tuba, Benguet | collected 2017-08-29
GATCTGGCCGTCGGTGATCGAGATCACGTTGGTCGGAATGTAGGCCGACACGTCGCCCGCCTGGGTCTCGATGACCGGGAGGGCGGTGAGCGAGCCGCCGCCGTTCTTGTCGTTCAGCTTCGCGGCGCGCTCGAGCAGCCGCGAGTGCAGATAGAACACGTCGCCCGGATAGGCCTCGCGACCCGGCGGGCGGCGCAGCAGCAGCGACATCTGGCGATAGGAGACGGCCTGCTTGGACAGGTCGTCATAGATGATGACGGCATGCATGCCGTTGTCGCGGAAGTACTCGCCGATGGCGCAGGCCGTGTAGGGGGCCAGGAACTGCAGCGGCGCGGGCTCGGAAGCGGTGGCGGCGACGACGACGGTGTATTCCAGCGCGCCGTAGTCTTCCAGCGTTTTCACCACCTGGGCCACGGTCGAGCGCTTCTGCCCGACGGCGCAGTAGATGCAGTACAGCTTCTTCTTCTCGTCCGAACCGGCGTTGATCGACTTCTGGTTCAGGATGGTATCGATCGCGACGGCGGTCTTGCCGGTCTGACGGTCACCGATGATCAGTTCGCGCTGGCCGCGGCCGACCGGGACGAGCGCGTCGAGCGCCTTCAGGCCGGTCTGCATCGGCTCGGTCACCGACTTCCGCGGAATGATGCCCGGGGCCTTCACTTCGGCACGCCGGCGTTCGGCCACGTCGAGCGGGCCCTTGTTGTCGATCGGATTGCCGAGGGCGTCGACGACGCGGCCGAGCAGGCCCTTGCCGGTCGGCACGTCCACGATCGACTTGGTGCGCTTCACCTGCGCACCTTCCTTGATCGCCTTGTCGTCGCCGAAGATGACGACGCCGACATTGTCGCTCTCGAGGTTGAGCGCCATGCCCTTGGTGCCGTCGTCGAATTCGACCATCTCGCCGGCCTGGACCGAATCGAGGCCGTAGACGCGGGCGATGCCGTCACCGACCGACAGCACCTGGCCGACTTCGGAGACTTCGGTTTCGACGTCGAATCCCGCGATCTGCTTCTTCAGGATCTCGGAGATTTCCGCGGCGCGGATGTCCATCACGCAACCCCTTTCATGGCAACTTTGAGCGACTGCAGCTTGGAGCGGACGGAGGCATCCACCAGCCGCGAGCCGACTTTGACGGTAAGCCCGCCGATCAGGGCGGGATCGATCCAGATGTCGAGGCCGACATCACGCTTGAGGGCGTCCTTCAGCGAAGCTTTCAGCGCGGCGATCTGCTGATCGCTGAGCGCGCTGGCCGCCGTCACGCGCGCCACCGTCTCGCCCTTGTGGGCGGCGAGCAGCGTGCGGAAGTCGCGGATGATCCTGGGCAGGGCGAAGAGGCGGCGGTTCTGCGCCACCACGCCGACGAAGCGGCGCAGCATGTCGGAGGCTCCCGCCGCCTGCAGGACGGCGGTGATGGCCTTCAGCTGCTGGTCGCGCCCGAACAGCGGGCTCGACACCAGCTTGCGCAGGTCGGCGCTGTCCTGGATCAGCTTCGCCAGTTGGTCGAGCTCGGCCGCCACGGCATCGAGCGACCGGGCCTCCAGGGCAAGCTCGAACAGGGCGGTCGCGTAGCGGCCGGATAGTCCTGACACGGTCGTTGATTCGGCGGACACGTCGGTTTCCGTTCCCGAAAGTTCGATCGGATGAGGGCGGGAAGTGCGCCGGAATTCGACTTTGGCCATGCCTCTTTACACGGCCGTGAAGTCGCGCGTTCGTAACGCCCCGCCCCGAAGACGGCGGGTGAACTAACACACGCCCCTTGGGTCCGCAACATCATACGGTCCTTCATCACCTGCGACCAATCCGCCGCAGCGCCGCGGCGTGGCAGGCGGGACACAAGATATGGGGCGGGGGCCGGGACGTTCCGGAAACGACTCGCTCGCTCTAGTGGTTTTCCCGCCGGGACGGGCGATTCCACCCGCATTCACCGGCGGAACCACAATATCTTGTCGCCGCAGCGGGACGTTCCGGAAACGACTCGGCGGGTCTGGTAGGTCGGCCCTTTGCCCGTCTGCTCGGGTCAGCGCCCCGCGACCCGGCCGCCCGGGAGCGCCGCCTGTCCGGCGCGCGCGGCGATCTGCATGAGTTCGCCGGTTTCGCTGGTATAGGCCTCCAGGGTCTGCGCGGCCCAATCCCGCTGCAACTCGAGCGCGTCGTGCACGCTCCGGCATGCGCCGAGCGAACGCCAGAACTCGATATCCGCCTCCAGCCGCGCGCCGGCGAAGCGGGCGACCTCGCGTTGCCACTCGCTGCAGGCGCGGCTCGCCGCCTCGTGCAGGCCGGCGGCCAGGACGAAAGGCGTCGTGAACGCCTCGCTGCCCGCGGCCTCTCCGGGTTTCGTCGACGATCTGGTCATAGTCTCCTCCATCGCTGTGATGTGACGAGCCATATCCCGCAGCCCCGCCCCAAGGGCGTGGCACCTCCTCGACCCTGGAAAGAAAACTGCCCGACTCCCGATCCCGCCGCATTGCGATGGGTCAAAAGTCGGCGGTTGGGCCGCACGCGGCCATGGGGGATTGTCAGGCAGTCGAGGATTTTATCGCGCTTAATCGCTCAATTTTGCCCGATGTCGGGCAAAAAAATGGCAGTCTGGCCGAGCAGCCGCGAAGGTGCCGCCCGCCATGCCCGAGTTGCCCGAGTTCGAGGATCTCCTCGCCCACCTGACCCGCATCAGCCGCCTCTCGGCGGTGGAAGCCGAACGCCTCGTCGCAGAGGTGTTGGCCTTCCTGGACGAAACGCCCGAGGCCTTCGTCCAGCGCCGCCACCGTGCGCTGCAGGGGGAGGGGCTGGCGAACGAGGTGATCTTCACCCGCATCGCCCGCGAGGTGGCCGTCCGCCGCTTCAGGGCGCCGCCCCTCTCGACCCGGCAGATCCGGCGCATCGTCTACGGCTGAGGAAGGACAAGACCCATGTGCGGCATCGTCGGATACATCGGCAGGCGTGACGCGACCCCCATCCTGATGGAGGGCCTGCATCGGCTGGAATACCGCGGCTACGACTCGGCCGGCCTCGCGGTGGCCCGAAACGGCGCCCTGGCGGTGTCGAAGTGCAAGGGCCGGGTCCGCGACCTGGAACGCATCCTGCCGAAGAAGATCAAGGGCGCGCCGGGAATCGCCCATACCCGCTGGGCGACGCATGGCGAACCCTCGGATGCCAATGCGCACCCGCACACCGACGCTTCGGGGAACATCGCCGTCATCCACAACGGCATCATCGAGAACGCCGCCGCGCTGCGCGCCCGCCTGACAGCCGAAGGCGTGGTCTTCCGCTCCGAGACCGATACCGAGGTGCTGGTCCACCTGATCGCCGCCGCCGCCGGCCCGACGCTTCGGGAAGCCGTGGCCCAGGCCTTGAAGCAGGTGACCGGCACCTACGGCATCGCGGTACTCGATGCCGCCCGCCCGCAATCGATCGTGGTGGCCAGGAACGGTAGCCCCGTCGTGCTGGGCGTGGGCGAGAAGGAAATGTTTGTCGCCTCAGACCCCTCCGCGCTGGTCGGCCACACCACCCGCATGGTCCCCCTCGACGACGGCGACATCGCCGAGCTCAGGGCCGACGGCTACGAGACGGCGAGCCTCGACGGCCAGGCGACCGCCCGCACGCCCTATGCCGTCACCTGGACGCCGGAGGCCTACGACATGGGGGGCTTCAGCCACTACATGAAGAAGGAGATCGCCGAGCAGCCCGACGCCGTCCGCCGCACACTGTCGGGCCGCCTCGACAGGCGCTTCCAGACCACCCATCTGGGTGGCCTGAATCTGGACCCACGCCAGCTCCTGGCTTTCCGCCGGGTCAAGGTGCTGGGCTGCGGCTCCGCCCATATCGCCGGCCGGATGGGCGCGCAGATGATCGAAGCCCTCGCCCGCCTCCCCGCCGATGCGGAGCCGGCATCCGAATTCCGCTACCGCAACCCGGTGATCGAAGCCGACACGCTCTACATCGCCGTCAGCCAGTCGGGCGAGACCTTCGACACGCTCGCCGCGGTGCAGGAGGTCAAGCGCAAGGGCGGCCAGGTGATCGGCATCGTCAACGTGGTCGGCAGCTCGATCGCGCGCGAATGCGGGCGCGGCCTCTATCTCCACGCCGGGCCGGAAGTCTCGGTGGTCTCCACCAAGGCCTTCACCTGCACGGCGGTCGCCTTCGCGCTGCTGGCGCTGCACCTGGGCCGAATCCGCGACCTCTCCCCCGGCGAGGGCGGCCGGCTCATCGCGGCGCTCGAAGCGCTGCCCGGCCAGATCACCCAGATCCTGGATGCCGAACCCGCCATCGCCGATCTCGCCGCCCGTATCGGCGGGGCTGAGCACGCCTATTTCATCGGCCGCGCGCAGGGGTTCCCTGTGGCGATGGAAGGGGCGTTGAAGCTGAAGGAAATCAGCTACCTCCACGCCGAGGCCTACCCGGCCTCCGAGCTGAAGCATGGCCCCCTGGCGCTGATCGCGCCCGAGATCCCCACGCTGGTCGTGCTGCCGCGCGATGATCTCTTCGCCAAGAACATCTCGACGATCGAGGAGATCCATGCCCGCTGCGGACCGGTCTTCGTGGTGACGCATGAGGGCGAGCTGCCGCTGCCGGTGGAGGGCCGCATCACCGTGCCGCGCTCGCTGCCCGAACTCGACCCCATCCTTCTGCAGCTGCCCCTCCAGCTCCTCGCCTATCACGTCGCACTGGCCAGGGGGCGCGATATCGACAAGCCCCGCAATTTGGCGAAATCGGTAACCGTCGAATGATGGGCGTGTAATGAGCCGGTCGAGGCGAATCGTTGCGTTTCCGAATACGCGTGGATACTGTATAGGACGATTAATCGGCCGGTTGCCCCGGGGGGGGGAAGATGCTGGTGCGACGCTTCTGTACCGCGATGGCCGTGGCCATCGCGACGGCGCTTCTCTCCGGCTCCGCCGGCGCTCAGGACCTTCAGGGGTTGCTGAGGGAAGGCCGCGCCGCTTTCGAGGTGGGGGATTTCGCCACGGCGGCGGCCCGCGCGGAGGCGGCGGTGCGCGTCGCCCCCGCCGATCCCCGGCCCTATGCCCTGCAGGGCTTCGCCCTCAACCGGCTCGGCCGGTTCAGGGAGGCGTTCCTCAGCCTGAGCCGGGCTCGGGATCTCGGGCTGGCGCAGCCCCGGCTGCAGCTCGAACTGGCCCAGGCGGCGGTCGAAACCGGCCGCTGGGACGAGGCTCTGACGGCGATCCGGGCCTATGAGGCGCGCGTGCCGGGCACCGGCATCGCCCAGGTACTGCTCGGCCGGGCCGAACTCGGCCGCGGCAATCGCGAGACCGCCGAAGCGGCCTTCGCGGAAGCCCTCCGGCGTGATCCGCGGCTCGACCTCCCGGCACTGCGCGGCATCGCACAGTCCGCCGCCGCCGCCGGCATCTCGCCGGACGCCATTCCGGGCTATGTGACCGGCCGTCTCGGCTCCCGGCCCGAAGCGCGCGCGCCCGGCGAGGCCGCGCCGCTCACCGCGCAGAAGCCCTGGTCGATCGATCTGTCGGTCGGCGCCGGCTACAACAGCAACGTCATCGGATTGGGGGACCGGATCGCCCGCCCGGCGGATATCTCCCACCAGGACTCCGGCTTCCTGTCCGAAAGCCTGTCGGCCCGCTATGCCTGGATGATCGACGGCGCGTCCAGGCTGACGGCGGGGTTCGGCCTCACCGGGGTGCAGTACTTCGACCTCGGCGATCTCAACCTTGCCGACGGCCTCCTGAGCCTGGACTACACGCGCCGCCTGTCATCGAACTGGGGCATCAGCCTCCGGGCCTTCGGCGGCCATCTCCTGATCGACGGCGACAGCCTCAGGACGCAAGCGGGTCTGCGTCCGTCCGCCGCCTATCGCTGGGACGACCGCAATACGACCGAATTGGCCTATACCGGCGCGCTGACCCGATTTCACGAATCGGTCGCGGTGGCCGCCTTCGACCGCGACGGGCACAGCCACGCGTTGTCGCTCTCGCATCTGATTGCCGAACCTTCCAGCGGCGTGCAGCTCCTGCTGGGTTCCAGCGGCGCGGTGTCCGACACCGATGGAGCGGACTTCGATTCCCGCAGCATCGCCTTCCTGGCCCAGGTCACGGTGCCCTGGTCCGTGCACGTCGCCGGCCAGCGCTGGCGCATGGCCGCGCAGTTCCAGGCCGGGCTGGGCTTCGACTTCTACGACAATCCCAACAGTCTCTCCGGCACCGGCCAGAAGCGCCGGGACGACGTTGTCCGCCTCGGTGCCGCGCTGCATGTGCCGCTCACCGATCTGCTCGAGGTCTATACCGGCTACACCTATACCAACAACGCTTCCAGCATCGCCTTCTACGACTACCACCAGCATGTCGTGACCGCCGGCCTGACGGCCCGGTTCTGACCGCGAAGCGGAGGGCTTCTTCCATGCGCAAGATCCTGGGCCTGATCGCCGCCGCCGGCACGCTCCTGGCGGCGGGCGGGGCCGAAGCCTGCTTCACCGTGGTGAACGGGCAGGTCGTGTTCAACGGCGGGCTGACGCCGCCCGGCTGCAACGGGCTGCCGAACGCCTTCCCGAGCCTGATCCAGGCGCAGGTTTTCGCCAGCGCGGTGCAATCGGTCACCCGCTCCTTCACCCTCACCACGCCGACCACCCCGGGTGGTGGCGGTTCGCCCGGCGGAAATGCGGGACCGGCGACGGCGCCTGCCGCGGGCCCCTCGATCGAAGAGTTGTTCCAGCAGGGGACCTACGCCGGACTTGGAGTCAGTCTCGCCCGTTCGGCGATCATCGCCATAAACTCCGATGCGCTCTACCGGTTCGCTCAGTCGCCCCAGGGGCGCGAACTCAGAGCGCAGGCCGACGCAGCCCTTGACCGCCATCTTCGGCTGAGCCGGTCGACTACCGCGACCGCCGCGGAAAAGGAGCAGGCGCGGGTGGAAATGGAACAGTCCGAGGCTCGTTTTGACGAGGCTAGGCAGAATTCTCCCGAATGGAAGGAAGCCCAGCAGAAGGTACGGATCATCGAAGAAGCCGAGGGCATTCCGCCCGATGGTCCGAAGCGCGCGCAGCCTGGACCGCCTGATGGCGGGCGCCCCTCCGCCGACCCCGCCGCCAAGGCGACCCAGCAGGCGATCGACAAGCCGATCGACGGCTCCGGCAACAGCATCCTGGACGAATTGCCGGAGATGATGGGGCCGATCTCCTAAAGCGCCGGATCGTACGCGCCGCGCCGCTGGGCGGCCGCCGCGAACCGGTCTAGGCTTCGTTCGGAGGAAACAGAACGCAGCGCTATCCGTGACCGATGCAAGCGGCGGTCGCCCGCGCGACCTGACCGAACCACGCCTGATCCGGCTGTTCGAACACTGGCAGTCGCTCTGTGCCGGCCGGCCTATGCCGGCGCGGGCAGACTTTCAGCCGGCCGACATCGCCTTCATCCTGGGCAACGTGCTCCTGGTCGACGTGCTGCACGACCCGCTGCGCTTCCGCGTGCGCCTGCACGGGACCAACATGGTGCTGCGGGCCGGCTACGATCTCACCGGCCGCTTCATCGACCAACTGCCGAATGCCGAGTTCCGCAAGGCGACCGAGGAGAGCTTCGCGCGCGTGGTCGAGAAGCGCGAACCCCGCGCCTGGAGCAGGAAGCGCATGATCGGCGATCGCTGGATGGATTACGACACGCTGATGCTGCCGCTCTCGGCCGACGGCCGGCGCGTCGACATGCTGCTCGTCGGCTTCATCTATCGGGATGCGTGAGCGGGCAAGAGAGGGTCACAGTCATTTTCCGGCGGCCCGCCAGGGCCGTCCGTCTATCGCCGCCAGACCCAGGCCGATCAGTATCATGCCGCCGATGTGCTTCGGTTCCAGGATCTCGCCCAGGACCAGCACGCCGAGGCTCACCGCACTGACCGGCAACAGGAAGGTGACCAGCAGCAGGTTGGTGGCGCCCGCACTCTCCAGGATACGAAAGTACACCACATAGGCCGCCGCGGTGGAGATCAGGGCGAGGCCCGCCAACGCAGCCAGCGTCGCCGGTGCGGGCAGGGGCAGCGTCCAGGGCCGTTCGGTCACCAGTACGAGCGGCAGAAGCACAAGGGTCGAGGCGCAGAGCTGCCCCGTCGCTGTCGCCATCGGCGACACGCCGAGCGCCCGGAAGCGACGGCCGAACAGCCCGGCCAGGGCGTAGGACAAGGCCCCCGCCAGGCAGGCGAGCGGGGCCAGCAGGCCCGCCCCCAACCCCTCCAGTGCCGCACCGCCGATCATCACCACGACACCGGCGAGGCCGAGCAGCACGCCGATGAGCTTCGAGGGCGTCGCCTTCTCATCCCGGGTCAGGGCATGAGCCGCCACCACCGTGAAGAGCGGCGTGGTGGCGTTCAGGATCGAGGCGAGGCCGCTTCCGATGTGCCCCTGCCCCCACACGATGAGGCTGAAGGGCAACACGTTGTTGAGCATCCCCATGCCGAGGAAGGCCGCCAGCACCCGGGGATCGCGCGGCAGCCGCTGGCCGAGCAGGCGCAGAAGGACCAGCAGCGCCAGCGCGGCGAGCCCGACCCGGGCCGTGACGATGCTGAACGGCGGCAGGTCCCTGACCGCCACGCCGACGAAGAAGAAAGACCCGCCCCATAGAACCGACAGAAGCAAGAGCCGGCCCCAGTCGGCGGCCGGCATGGGGCGGTTGATCGGGTCGGGGGATGCGGGCACGGCGGTGGCTCCTTCGGGCCCGATGCATCCACTGTCGCGTCGATCCTGTCGTCCTGCTTCTTGCTTTCTCATCGAGCGCCGCGCGAGAAATTGCTTTCACATACAAAGTGTGGGATAATGGCTGCCGGGCGCGAAGAGAAGGATCGCTCGACGTATTCGTCCTCCGGCGCAGGCCGCCCTCCAGGAGTTCTCGCTGAATTCGGCCAGGAAAAGCCAGCGGCCAGTTTTGTCCGGACGGTCCTGTATGGTCCGTATGGGGCCGCGATCACCAACCATACAGTGGTGTATGTGATGGGTAGAGGCGTACGAGATGCAAGAGGCGGGGTGAAAGCGGGTGAAAACCGGCACCGCACCGGCCCGGGCCGGTGCAGCACGGGCTGTTGCTGGCTCGAATTGGCACTAATTGGCCGGGTTTGGCGCGTGCGCCAAGCGTCGAATTCGCGAATCGTATTCTGCGACAGGGACTTGCGTCGCAATCGGCGGCGCACCCGGCTTTCTGCCTTCCCTCCTCCGCGGGCTGCACGCCGCGGGGTACGCGCCGAGCGGCCAGATTTGTCCGCCCGCCACAACATATGGGTTATGACGCGGGACGTTCCGGAAACGACTCGGCGGGGCTGGTATGGCGGAGCGGAATCATCGGACTTCTTGTGCCCCGGCATGGGCTTGCCTAGGGTCGCGAGCTGCGGGGAGGGTGATGAAAGCGTTATCGCGTCCTGTCGCCGGTCGACCAGTCGGGCTCGCGCCCGTACTCGCCCTGTGCTTTCCGCTTCCCGCCGCCGCCCAGGGCCTGGACGGAAAGATCGCCGGAGCCGACGTCTGGCTCGGCCTCGCCGGCCTCGGTCTCATCCTGGCCGCTGGGGCCGCCTGGCGGTTCCGCCGCCTGTGGCGGCGATCGGAAGAACGCGCGCAGAGGGCGGCGCGCGAGGCCGATGCGATCCGCCGCGCGCTGCGTGACGGTGGCGCCGCGGTCTGGCATCGCGATCCCGACGGGATCGTCGTCGCCACCGACCGGCTGACGGCACTGCTCGGTCTGCCGGCCGCGCCGGATACGCTGGATGCCTTCACGCGGGCGCTGCAACCCGCCTCTTCGGAGCGGCTGCGAAGTGCCCTCGCCTCGGGCGAGAACATTGCGGTCGAGATCGTCACACTGTCCGGCCACACGCTCGCTGCCGAGGGGCGCCAGCGGGCCGGATCGGAAACCCTGGTGCTGCACGATGTCGGCCCCTTCCGGGCGGCCGTCGGCGCGGCCGAGGCGGCGCAGGTGCAGGCGCAGGCCGAGGCCGGGCGCAGCCAGTCGCTCCTCGACGCCCTGCCGGTCGCCGTGTGGCGGCGCGATGCCCAGGGCGAACTCGTCTGGGCCAACGGCGCCATGGCCCGCCAGCTCGAGACGACCGTGCCGGCGATCCTGGCCGACCGGATAGAATTCGCCGCCTCCTTCGACCGCGGCGTCGCCCGCGCCCTGTCGGCCAAGGCACTTCGATCGGGGGCGATGCAGACGCAGCTGCGCAGCCTCGTCGTGGCGGGCGAGCGGCGGCGCTTCCGCGTGGTCGAGGCGCCTTTCGAGGGCGGCACGCTGGGTCTGGCACTCGACGCCACCGACGAGGAGGCGCTCCGCGCCGAATTGAAGCGCCATGTCGCCGGCCATGCCGAAGTACTGCAGAACCTGGCGACGGCCATCTGTGTCTGGGATGCCGGCCGCCAGCTCGTCCTGCACAACCGCGCCTTCGCCCGCATCTGGGGGATCGAGGACAGCTTCCTCGAGCAGGGGCCGACCTACGGCGAACTGCTCGAGCATCTGCGCGACCAGCGCAAACTGCCCGAACAGGCCGACTGGGCGCAGTGGAAGCGTGCGCGCATGCAGCTCTTCACCACAGTGCTGGAACCGCGGGAGGAGCTCATGCACCTGCCCGACGAACGCACGCTTCGCGTCGTCACCACGCCGCATCCGTTCGGCGGCCTGCTGATGACCTATGAGGACGTCACCAACCAGTTCGTGCTGGAACGCGCGCGCAACACGCTGGCCGCGGTCCAGCGCGCCACGCTCGACAATCTCTATGAGGCCGTGGTCGTGTTCGGTGATGACGGCCGGCTCAAGCTGTACAATCCCGCCTTCACGCGGATCTGGCGCATCGATGCCGCCAGGCTAGAGGGCGAACCGCATATCGACGGGGTCGCGGAACTGCTCAGGCCGGTCCTCGGCGACGGCGAAGACTGGGCGGCGACGCGCGGTCGCCTGATCGCGCCCTTCCACGCGCGCGAGCGGGATTCGGGCCGGATCGAGACCGGGGCGGGACCCGTGCTCGACTACGCCACCGTACCGCTGCCCGACGGGGCCATGCTCTTCACCTTCTGGGACGTCTCCGATTCGGTCAGTGTCGAACGCGTGCTGATCGAAAGGAATCAGGCGCTGCAGGCGGCCGACCAGCTGAAGTCGGAATTCATCGCCAATGTCAGCCATGAACTGCGTACGCCCCTGAACACCGTGATCGGCTTCGGCGAGATCCTGGTGAACCAGTATTTCGGCGAGCTGAACGAACGCCAGCGCGAATACGCCGAAGGCGTCCTGGAAAGCTCCCACATCCTCCTGCATCTCATCGACGACATCCTCGACCTGGCCACGATCGAGGCCGGCCACATGGCGCTGGCGCCGAAGCCGGTCGACCTGCACGCCACGCTCGACGGGGTGGTCCGCCTCGCCCGCCACCGCGCCCGGGAGAAGGGGCTGACGCTCGACCTGGATTGTCCCGAAGACGTGGGCTCCGTCGTCGCCGACGAACGCCGGCTGCGCCAGGTGCTGTTCAACCTGGTCTCCAACTCCATCAAGTTCACCCCGGCCGGGGGGCAGATCCTGCTCGGTGCCCGCCACGGCACGTCCGAGGTGGAGATGTGGGTCTCCGACACCGGCATCGGCATTCCCGACGACGAGCGGAAGTTCGCCTTCGACCGATTCGCGAAGGGCCGGGCGGGTCAGCGCCAGACCGGCGCCGGCCTCGGCCTCGCCCTGGTGAAGAGCTTCATCGAACTGCACGGCGGCCGCGTCGAACTCGACACGCCGCAGAAGGGCACGACAGTCCGCTGCTTCCTGCCGGCGGCGGAGCGGCAGAGCGCGGCCGATGCCTGAACGCCCTGCCGGAAGCGGTGGTTGCGCCGCCGCCTTCTCGCCCCGGTGAAGGAGGAGGCGGCTCTCTACTTCCCGACGATGTCGTTCTGCATCCCGCCCAGGACGCCCATGATGGTGTTGATGTCGGCTTCGGCCACCTGGTACTTGCGCAAGGCCTTCAGCATGGCTTCGCCGGTGGCGTTGAACTCGGCGGTGGTGATGTTCATGCCCTTGTGGGTGGTGACCATGTCCCGCCCGGTATAGGTACAGGGACCGCCTACCGCCGCGCAGACCTGGTCGACCAGATGCGCCTTCAGCGTCGGGATGTCGGTCTTGGCGAAGCGGCCGTTGATGCGGTTGTCGGCGGCGATGTTGCCCACGAAGTCGTCGACCACGGCGACGATGCCGGGCTTCTGCCCGAGGCGGTCGTAGAGAGCGGAGTATTGCGGTTTCGGCGCCATTGCCGCCTGCTGGCAGCCGGCAGCGAGCAGGGCGGCCCCCAGGGCGGCGGCGAGCACCGTGTTCTTCAGCAGCGCGTTCATGGTCCGAATCTCCTCCCGTTCGGGTCTGGACGGTCCGACTATATGAATCGCGGCCGCTCGGCCAAGGTGACTGCGGTCACCCTTTCGCGAGGCGGGCGTCGATCTCCGCCGCCAGTGCGGCGATCTCCTCCCCCGCCGCGCTCTTCGCCGCCGTCTCGCTCACGCCCCTGCCCTTGGTCAGGCTGGCGGCGAAGGCCGAGCGGTTGCCGAGCGTCGCGGCGGCGACGGGCAGCCGCTCTTCGGCTATCGCCGCCCGCATCTCGTCGGCCAGGAGGCCGCGATGGGGTACCCTGTTCAGGACCAGCAGGCAGTTCCGCTTCTCCGCCTTGATCAGGGCCAGGGTGGGCTTCGTCGCCCAGAGGTCCATGGGAGAGAGCTGCAGCGGCACGAGCACCAGGTCGGCGGCGCGGATCGCGGTCTTGGCGCCGGTTTCGGCATGCGGCGGGCTGTCGATCAGGATCAGGTCGAACTCGCGCTTCAGCCGGTCCACTTCCGAACCCGCGCGCCAGCCGGAGACCCAGCGCAGGTCGATATGCTCGTCCTCGCCGCTGGTCTTGACCCGGACCTTGTACCAGGCCGTCAGGCTCTCCTGCGGGTCGATGTCGATCAGGGCGATCTTCCGGCCCTGACCGGCCCATTGGGCGGCGAGATGGGCGACGAGCGTGGTCTTTCCCGCGCCCCCCTTCTGCTGTGCGACCGTGATGACCCGCGCCGGCATGGTGTCGATCCCCTTTCGCCTATTTGGCCCGATTCTCGGTTGACAGGGAAGGGGCTCGTCCTTACTTCCCGCGGTGGGCCACGCCCCCCCACCGGGGCGCACCGTTCTGGAAGGAACGCGATCGATGACGAAGCCGAACACGCGGCCGGCCGTGCCGCATTTTTCTTCCGGCCCCTGCGCGAAGCGCCCCGGCTGGTCCCCAGAAAACCTGAAAGACGCCGCACTGGGCCGCTCGCACCGCTCGAAAGAGGGCAAGGCGAAGCTGGTCGAGGTGATCGACCGCTCGCGGAAAATCCTCGGCATCCCGGCCGATTGGCGCATCGGCATCGTACCGGCCTCCGATACCGGCGCCGTCGAGATGGCGCTGTGGTCGCTGCTCGGGTCGCGCCCGGTCGACATGCTGTCCTGGGAGAGCTTCGGCGCCGAATGGGTCACCGACGTGACCAAGCAGTTGAAGCTGAAGGACGTGCGCTCGATCGCCGCGCCCTACGGCCGCTTGCCCGACCTGAAGTCGGTCGATTGGAGCCATGACGTCGTCTTCACCTGGAACGGCACGACGTCCGGTGTCCGCGTGCCGAACGGCGATTGGATCGCCGAGGATCGCACCGGTCTCGCGATCTGCGATGCCACCTCGGCCGTCTTCGCCATGGACCTGCCCTGGTCGAAGCTCGATGTCGTCACCTGGTCCTGGCAGAAGGTGCTGGGAGGGGAAGCGGCGCACGGCATGCTGGTCCTGAGCCCGCGCGCGGTGGAGCGGCTGGAGAGCTACACGCCGCCCTGGCCGCTGCCGAAGATCTTCCGCATGACCAAGGGCGGCAAGCTCATCGACGGCATTTTCAAGGGCGAGACCATCAACACGCCCTCGCTGCTGGCCACCGAGGATCAGATCGATGCGCTCCGCTGGGCCGAAGGAGCGGGCGGCCTGAAGGGCCTGATCGGCCGGTCGGAGGCCAACCTCGCGGTCATCGCCGATTGGGTCGCGAAGACCCCCTGGGTCGACTTCCTGGCCGAAGATGCGGCCACGCGCTCCTGCACCAGCGTCTGCCTGAAGGTGGTCGATCCCTGGTTCCTGGGCCTGTCGGATGCCGACAAGGCGGCCGCCGCCAAGGCAATCGCCGACCGGATCGAGAAGGAGGGCGTGGCGCTCGATATCGCCGCCTATCGCGACGCCCCTCCGGGCCTTCGTATCTGGTGCGGTGCGACGGTGGAGGCCGCGGATGTGGCGGCGCTGATCCCCTGGCTCGACTGGTCCTTCACCGAGACCCGCGCGGCACTGCAGAAAGCGGCCTGATCCCCATGCCCAAGGTTCTGATTTCCGACGAGCTGTCGCCGGCCGCCGTGGCGATCTTCCGCGACCGCGGCCTCGAGGTCGATGTGAAGCCGGGCCTGAAGCCCGACGAGCTCATCTCCATCATCGGCAGCTACGATGGCCTGGCCGTGCGCTCCGCCACCAAGGCGACGGCGAAGGTGCTGGCCGCCGCCACCAACCTCAAGGTGATCGGCCGCGCCGGCATCGGCGTCGACAACATCGACATCCCGGCGGCCACGGCGCGCGGCATCTGCGTGATGAACACGCCCTTCGGCAATTCCATCACCACCGCCGAACACGCCATCGCGCTCCTCTTCGCCCTGGCGCGCGAGATCCCGGAGGCCGACCGCTCCACCAGGGCGGGAAAGTGGGAGAAGTCCCGCTTCATGGGGGTCGAGCTCTATGGCAAGACCTTGGGCGTCATCGGCTGCGGCAATATCGGCTCGATCGTCGCCGACCGCGCGCTCGGCCTGAAGATGAAGGTCGCCGCCTTCGATCCCTTCCTCTCGCCCGAGCGCGCCCTCGATCTGGGCGTCGAGAAGGTGGAACTGGACGAGCTCTTGGCCCGGGCCGACTTCATCACGCTGCACACGCCGATGACGGAGCAGACGAGGAACATCCTGCGCAAGGAGACGCTGGCGCGCTGCAAGAAGGGCGTGCGCGTCATCAACTGCGCCCGCGGCGGCCTGATCGTCGAAGCCGACCTCTTGGAGGCGCTGAACTCGGGCCAGGTCGCCGGCGCCGCGCTCGACGTCTTCGCCGAGGAGCCCGCAAAGGCCAATCCGCTCTTCGAGCATCCGAACGTGGTGGCCACGCCGCATCTGGGCGCCTCGACCAACGAGGCGCAGGAGAACGTCGCGCTCCAGGTGGCCGAGCAGATGTCGGACTACCTGCTGCTCGGCGCCGTCACCAACGCCATCAACATGCCCTCGGTGACGGCGGAGGAGGCACCGAAGCTGCGGCCCTACATGAAGCTCGCCGAACAGCTCGGCGCCTTCGCCGGCCAGCTCTCCGATCCCGCGATCAAGAAGGTGACGGTTACCTATGAGGGCCACGTCGCCACGCTGAACACCCGCCCCCTCACCGCCGTCATGCTGCAGGGTCTGCTTCGGCCGATCATGGACAGCGTCAACATGGTCTCCGCGCCCGCGATCGCGAAGGATAACGGAATCGACGTGGTCGAGGTGAAGAACGACCGCGAGGGCGACTATCACACCCTGGTCCGTCTGGAGGTGCAGACGGCGGAGCGCGCGCGTGATGTCGCCGGCACGCTGTTCGCCGACCGCCGGCCCCGCATCGTCGAGATCAAGGGCATCAAGGTCGAGGCCGAACTCGGCCCGCATATGCTCTATGTGACCAACGAGGACAAGCCGGGTTTCATCGGGCGACTCGGCACGCTCCTCGGCGATGCCGGCCTCAACATCGCGACCTTCCATCTGGGCCGCGCCGCGCCGGGTCGGGACGCGATCGCGCTGGTCGAGGTCGACGGGCCGATCCCGCCCGCCGTACTCGCGGCGGTGCGGGCCATCCCGGCGGTCCGCCAGGCGGAGCCGCTCGACTTCTAGGGGGCGAGCGCGTAGCCGATGTTGCGGACGCTGACGATGATCTGAGGCTCGCGCGAATCGAACTCGATCTTGCGGCGCAGGTTTGAGATGTGGATGTCGATGGACCTGTCTTCTGGCGTCCAGGTCCGCCCGTGCACCACGTGCAGCAACTGGTTGCGGGTCACCGCATCGGGCATGGCGCGTGCCAGTTCGACCAATACCTGGAATTCGGCCGAGGTCAGCCGGACCAATCCTCCAGTCGGCGCCTTCAGGCGCCGCCCGGGGATGTCCAGGGTCCAACCCTGGAAGGTGCGGAGGCCCGCGGGACCCGAGGCGACCGTCGTGTGCTGCGACCAGCCGAGCCGCCGCAGGACGGTGCGGATGCGGGCGACCAGTTCGCGATTGAAGAAGGGCTTGCCGATCACGTCGTCGGCCCCCGCCTCGAGTGCCGCGACCCGCTCGTCCGGCCGGTTGCTGCCGGTGACGACGATGATCGGCATCTCGCCAGCCAGCCGGATGCGACGCACCAGCGCGGCACCATCCCCGCCGGGCAGGGCGATGTCGAGGATCATCAGGTCGAAAGTCTCGCGGTCCAGCAGACTCTGGCCTTCCGCCGCGTTGCCGGCGAGCGAGACCCGGAAGCCCTCTTCCCTCAGGTATTCCCGGTAGATCTGCCGGAGGCTCGCGTCATCCTCGATGATGAGCAAGCTCGGTGGCGGCGACGGCATCGAAACGTCCTCGGGTGACACGATCTCTCGATTTCGTGAGCTTGTTAACTTTTGAGCAGCAACCGTGTCAAACGCTTCTGATTTGCACTCTGTTTCAATCACACATCCATTCATGAGCCTGTTTGGCAAAGGGCGACTAGAGACAGGTCCGCTTCCGGTCAACAGCGCTGCGAGCCAAGTTGTCCCATGGTCAATAGACTTTTGTGTCAAGAAAAAAATATCTGTTGGTTGATCCCTTCCCCGATCACTCGCCTAAGTTCCCATAAATACACAGTACACTCAACTCATTAACCATCATGTTCCTTCAAGTGACTGAGGAGTAAACGTAACATTGCAATTGCATTACAGAAATTTACGAGACAGAAGTGCAGTGCTTGATATTTTTCGTAGAAGAATTCCCAGAGTCAGCGGGGCGGGGCGATTGCCGGACGATTTCCGCAGGGGCCAGTTTCTGGCCCGGAGGACGAGTCTGCCTCGGCTCGTTGCACGGACTGAGGGTCCCGGGGGGACGGCGGCGTGACGACTTCGCCTCGGCTTCTTGTTGTTGACGACGATCTCGACTTCGCCCGCTTGGTCCAGGACGTGGGAGAAGGATGCGGCTATGTCACCCGGGCCGCCGCCGACGGCTATGCCGCGCAGGCGGCTGCCCGGGAATTCAGGCCCGATGTCGTCGTTCTCGACATGGTGATGCCGGAAGCCGACGGCATCGACTACATCCGTTGGCTCGCGGCGACCGGGTTCGCAGGGCGCCTGCTGCTCACCACGGGATACGACACACGCTATCTCGACATGGCGCGGATCATCGCCCGATCCTCGGGACTGGCCGACATCGAAGTCCTGACCAAGCCGGCCAGACCGGCCACCCTGGCGGGTGTTCTCAATCGCTGGCGCGCATCTTGACGTAAGTACCGGGCGCGTCCTCGATCGCCTTCAGCTTTCCTTCGCCGGGGATGCGGGCCTTCACCTTGTCGCCGGCCAGGGCACCGACCCAGTCGGTCCAGTCCGGCCACCACGAGCCCTCGTGCCGCGTCGCGTCACGCAGCCAGTCGTCCGGCTTCGGCGGATTGTGCGGATTCGTCCAGTAACAGTACTTCCGCGCCGAGGGCGGGTTGACCACGCCGGCGATATGTCCGGAACCCGACAGCACGAACTTGTAAGGCCCCGAGTAGATCTGGCTCGGCGAATAGGTTGCCCGCCAGGGCGCGATATGGTCGGTTTCCGTGGAAAGCTGATAGACCGGGATCTTGATCCTGCGCAGGTCGATCGGCACGCCGTTCATCGCGATCCCACCGGGCTCGATGAGCTTGTTCTCGAGATACATCTTGCGCAGGTAGAAGCTGTGCATCGCCGCCGGCATCCGTGTGGCGTCGGCATTCCAGTACAGGAGGTCGAAGGCCATCGGCTTGCGGCCGCGCAGGTAGTTGTTCACCACGAAGGACCAGATCAGGTCATTGTCGCGCATCATGTTGAACACGTTCGACATGTGCCGGCTTTCGAGATAGCCCTTCTCGCGCACATGCGCGTCCAGCTTCTCGAGCTGCACCTCGTCGATGAAGACGCGCAGCTCTCCGGCGTCCTCGAAATCGGTCAGCGCCGTGAAGAAGGTCGCCGCGTTGATGCGCTCGTCGCCATTCGCCGCCATATAGGCGAGCGTCGCCGCGGTCAGGGTCCCGCCGATGCAATAGCCGATGATGTTGACGCTTCGCTCGCCGGTCGCCTTTTCGATCGCATCGAGGGCGGAGAGGGGGCCCTCGAGCATGTAGTCGTCGAAGGTCTTCGCCGCGAGCCGCTTGTCCGGGTTGACCCAGGAGACGACGAAGACGGTGTGCCCCTGGTCGACCGCCCATTTGATGAAGGAGTTCTTGGGCTGAAGGTCCAGGATGTAGAATTTGTTGATCCAGGGCGGCACGATCAGTAGCGGCCGGCGATAGACTTCCTTGGTCGTCGGCGCGTACTGAATGAGCTGCATCAGGTCGTTCTGGTAGACGACCTTGCCCGGAGAGGTGGCGATGTTCTCGCCGAGCTTGAACTGCTCGAAATCCGTCATCGATATGTCGAGCCGGCCGCGTCCGCGCTTCATGTCGGACAGCATGTTCTCGAGGCCACGGATGAGGTTCTCCCCGCCCGTCTCGACAGTCTCGCGCAGCACCTGGGGGTTCAGGGCGACGAAATTCGTAGGCGCCAGCGCATCGACGAATTGCCGCGTATAGAACTCGCCCTTCCGCTTGGTTTCCGGATCAAGGCCGGGCATCGCCTTCACCTGACCGACCAGCCACTGCGAACCGATGAGATAGGCCTGCTTGACGAAGTCGTAGGCCACTTCCTCGTTCCAGGCCTTGTCGGCGAAGCGCTTGTCGTCGCGGGCCGGTTCGACCACCGGCTTCACCTCCTCGCCGCGCATGCGCCGGCCGAGATTGATCCACAGCGTCACATAGTCGCGCCAGAGCGCCACCTGAGCCTCGGCGGCGTGGAAGGGATCGGACATCCACTGCTGGGCGATCTGCATGAAGGCTCCGCCCACCACTTCGGGAGCGGGGATCTGAAAGCCGTCGTCCTGGGCCGCGGTCTTGATGCCGTCGCTGACCACGCCCTGGCCCTGTTCGGCGAGCGCGGCGAGGCGGCGCGCCAGTTCGACCGGATCGGGTGTCTTGGTTTCCGCCTTCGCGGCCTTGGTCATCTCTCCCTCCCTGACACCCGGCGCCTCACCATCGGCTCCGCACTCTATCGGCGCTGCCCGGCGCGGTTAAGCCGAACATCCCGAAGATGGGCGGCCGTCACTCCGGTTCAATGCCCGCGCCCTTCATCAGCGCCCGGTAGATCTCGATCTCGCGGACCTGCAGCTTGCGCAGGTTCTCCGGCGTCATGGTCCGTGCCTCCGACGCCTGGGCGGCGGTCGTCGCCACGAATTCCGGCGAGGTGATGATCGCCGTGGTCGCGGCATAGAGCTTGTCCTTGATGGGCTGCGGTGTTCCGGCGGGAACGAAGACGGCGGTCCAGGCCTCCAGCTCGAATTCGGGCAGTCCGGCCTCGATCAGGGTCGGGATGTCGGGCAGGGGCTTGTAGCGGCCATTGGTGCTGACGCCCAGCGCCCGCACCTTGCCGGCCTCGATCTGGGGCTTTGAGGTGACCGGATCGGCGAACATCATCTGGATGTGACCGCCGATCAGGTCGTTCAGGGCCAGCGGCGTCGACTTGTAGGGGATGTGCGTGATGTCGATACCGGCCTTGGATTTCAGCATCTCGCCCGACATCCGCGTGGAGGCGCTGCCGGAGCCGAAATTGATCTTGCCGGGCTGTGCCTTCGCCAGGGCGATCAGCTCTTGTGTCGTCTTCGCCGGGACGGAGGGATGCACGAGCAGGATGGTCGGCGAGAAGCCGATGCTGGTGATCGGGTCCAGGTCCTTCAGCGGGTCGTATGGCAGCTTCTTGAACAGCGCCACATTCGCCCCGACGGCGGAATTCGAGGTGATGAATACGGTGTATCCGTCGGGCTTGGAGCGGGCCACGGCCTCCGCTGCCAGGATGCCGTTGGCGCCGACCTTGTTCTCCACCACGATGGACTGGTTCCAGGCCTTGGTCAGCGCATCGGCGATCCGGCGTGCGCCGTTGTCGGTGGCCGAGCCGGCGGCGAAGGGAACGACGAACTTGATCGGCCCGGTCGGATAGGTCTGCGCCGAGGCTGCGCCGGATGCGGCCAGGGCCAGGGTTGCCACGATCAGGGTGCGGCGGAGCATCGGTTCCTCCCGGGAGCCGTTTGTTGTTTCTCCCCGGGAACTTAGCTCAACGCAGCCGACGCCCGCAATGCGCAGGTGGCCGGCGGGCCGTTTCCCGCCGGCCCTGGGGATCACTTCATCAGGCCTTCGGCCTTCAGCGCCTCCTGCACCTTCGGGCGGGCCATCATCCGGTCCATGAAGGCCTTTACGTTCGGCCACTGAGCGATGTCGATCTTCTGGAAGTTGTTCCAGTTGGTGACCGTGTAGAGATAGGCATCGGCCACGGTGAAGGTATCGCCCATGAGGTACTTGTTCGTCGCCAGATGCTTGTCGAGCATCGCGAACTTGGCTGCGAGCGCCTCCTTCACGATGGGCTTGTACTCTGCGGGCGTGTTGGGGCGGAACAGCGGGCTGAAGCCCTTGTGGATCTCGGTGGTGATGAAGTTAAGCCATTCCTGCAGCTGGTAGCGCTCGAAGCTGCCGGCGGCGGGGGCGAGGTTCGCGCCCGGCTTCTGGTCGGCGAGGTATTGAACGATGGCCGGCCCCTCGGTCAGGATCCTCCCGTCGTCGGTCTGCAGGCAAGGGACCTGGCCCTTGGGATTGATGGCGAGATAGTCCTCGCCCGATTTCTTCAGTTTCTTGGCCGCGAGATCGACCTGTTCCAGATCGAAGGTATGGCCGGCTTCGCGGGCCACGATATGCGGCGACAGCGAACAGGCGCCGGGAGAGAAGAAGAGTTTCATCGAGGCATCCTCCTTGAGCGCGGCCGCCGGCAAGGGGGCTGGGCCGGTACCGCGGATCGCGAGAATACGTGTGCCTACACCCGTTTCAAAGTCCCCCGGAGGTCGTGTACGGGGAATGCGGCCGCGAACGCCGCGCTGTCGGTTTCCCTGCCGAGATGTGACCGGTGGGCGCTCCTCGGGTTGGGGATGGGCTCCATGGCCGCACCGCCGGGGGATCAACCCCGCCCGGCGGCGTCGAGCGCGGTCCTGAGTGCGGCAACCTCGTCCCGCAAGCGGCCCAGCGCGGCGACATCCAGGCTCGAGGCCGACAGCATCTGCGCCGGAATCGCGGCAGCATCATTCTTCAGCGCCCGCCCCTGCGGCGTCAGCGCGATGCGCACCTGGCGTTCGTCCTCGGCATCGCGGCGGCGGCTGATATGGCCGGCCGCCTCCAACCGCTTCAGGAGGGGGGTGAGTGTGCTCGATTCCAGAAACAACCTCTCGCCGATCTGGTTGACCGTCATCCCGTCGGCCTCCCACAGCACCAGCATGACGAGATACTGCGGATAGGTGAGTCCGAGCTTGTCCAGATGCGGCTTGTAGGCCCGCGCGAAGGCATGCGAGGCCGAATGCAGCGCGAAGCAGAGCTGTTTGTCGAGATGGAGCAGGCTGTCGGTCATCGAAAGCTCCGGAGTGAGCGGCCCCATATAGATCGTGCACGATGGGATCGCCCGCGTGCTTTCTGCATGGCTCATGTGCGGAAATGTAAATTGTGAACGATTAGATCGTGCTCGATATTTCTTCCTGTCAGTAACGCAGAACCAGGAGCTGCATCATGAAGATCCTCTATCGCACGGAAGCCACGGCCACGGGCGGGCGCGACGGCCGCGCCGCCAGCAAGGACGGCCACCTGCAGGTGAAGCTGTCGACCCCGAAGGAACTCGGCGGCCAGGGCGGCGAGGCGACCAATCCGGAACAGCTTTTCGCCGCTGGCTACTCGGCCTGCTTCCTATCGGCGCTGAAGTATGTCGCCGGCCAAGCCAAGGTGAAGCTGTCGGATGAAGCCGCAGTCAGCGCCGATGTCGGCATCGGCCCGCGCGACGACGGCCAGGGTTTCGGCCTGGATGTCGCACTCTCGATCAGCCTGCCGGGCCTGGACAAGGCGACGGCGGAAGGCCTGGTGGCCAAGGCGCACATCGTGTGTCCCTATTCGAACGCCACCCGGAACAACATCGACGTTCGCCTGTCGATTGCTTAGCCGCCAAACTTGCGAGGGGCGCGCGCCGAGCGCGCCCCTGAAGCGGCTCAGCCGAACTTCACCTTGACGATCTCATAGGCCTTCGACCCGCCGGGGGCCGAAACCTCCACGGAATCGCCCTGCTTCTTGCCGATGAGGGCGCGGGCGAGCGGCGAGCTGATCGAAAGGCGGTTCTGCTTGATGTCGGATTCGTCGGCGCCGACGATCTGATAGGTCAGTTCCTCGTCGGTATCCTCGTCGGCGATGGTCACCGTCGCGCCGAACTTCACGTCTTTGCCCGACAGCTTCGACACGTCGATCACATCGGCGCGCGACAGCTTGTCCTCGATCTCGGCCACGCGGGCCTCGATGAAGCCCTGCTTCTCCTTCGCCGCGTGATACTCCGCGTTCTCGGACAGGTCGCCATGCGCGCGCGCCTCCGCGATCGCCCGGATGACGGCCGGACGTTCCACGGTCTTCAGCGTCTTCAACTCTTCTTCCAGGCGGCGGAAACCGTCCGCCGTCATCGGAATCCTCTGCATGGCAAACCTCGTAGACGCAAAAACACTGCCGCTCCCGGGCGACAATCGCCGCCCGCGATGGGAGCGTCAGCACGGCTTATGGAAAAACCGGTCGAAAAACCGTCAGGAAGAATAGGACTGAAGCGGCGTTACATCAAGTCCACCGGACCTGAGCGCCGCGATACCCTGCGCGGCGGCGCGCGCTCCTGCAACCGTAGTATAGTAGGGAATCTTCAGCATCAGGGCGCTGCGGCGTAACTCATAGGAATCCCTGATCGCCTGGGCGCCCTCGGTCGTATTGAAGACCAGATGGACGTTCCCGTTCTTCATGGCGTCCACGATATGCGGGCGTCCTTCGAGCACCTTGTTGATGCGCGTGACCGGAATGCCGAGGGTCTCGAAGTAGTCTGCCGTCCCCACCGTCGCCAGAATGGTGAAGTCCATCTCGGCGAGCTTGCGCGCCGCCGGGGCGATCGATGCCTTGTCGCGATCGCGGACTGAAATGAACACCGTACCCTTCTGCGGCAGAGAGGTGCCGCTGGCAAGTTGCGACTTGGCGAAGGCCGTGTCGAAGTCATGGTCGATGCCCATGACCTCGCCGGTCGACCGCATCTCCGGCCCCAGGATGATGTCGACGCCCGGGAAGCGGGCGAAGGGGAACACGGCTTCCTTCACCGCGACATGGTTGAGCTGGCGGTGCTTCAGGTTGAAGCCGGCCAGGGTCTCGCCGGCCATCACCCGCGCCGCGATCTTGGCGATCTGCAGGCCGATCGCCTTGGCGACGAAGGGGACCGTCCGGCTGGCCCGCGGATTGACCTCCAGGATGTAGATGTCGCCGTCCTTGACGGCGAACTGCACGTTCATCAGGCCGACGACGTTGAGCGCCCTGGCAAGCGCCTCGGTCTGCCGTTCGATTTCGCCGACGATTTCGGGGCTGAGACTGTGCGGCGGCAGGGAGCAGGCGCTGTCGCCGGAATGGATCCCGGCCTCCTCCACATGTTCCATGATGCCGGCGACGAAGGTGGTCCGCCCGTCGCCCAGGCAGTCGACATCGACCTCGATCGCATCCTGCAGATAGCCGTCGATCAGCACGGGCGCCTCGCCGGAGACGCGCACCGCCTCGGTCATGTAGCGCTCGATCCCCGCGCGATCGCGCACGATCTCCATGCCGCGCCCGCCCAGCACATAGGACGGTCGGATGACGACGGGGAAGCCGATCCGGTCGGTGACGGCGAGCGCCTGTTCGGTGGAGGTGGCGATGCCGTTCGGCGGCTGCTTCAGCTTGAGGTCGGCCAGCAGATGCTGGAACCGCTCGCGGTCCTCGGCGAGGTCGATGGCATCCGGCGTGGTGCCCAGGATCGGCACGCCGGCGGCCTCCAGGCCGCGGGCGAGTTTCAGGGGGGTCTGCCCGCCGAACTGCACGATCAGGCCGAGCAGCGTGCCGGCGGATTTCTCGACCCGCACGATTTCCAGCACGTCCTCCACCGTCAGCGGCTCGAAGTAGAGCCTGTCGGACGTGTCGTAGTCGGTGGAAACCGTTTCCGGGTTGCAGTTGACCATGATGGTCTCGATGCCGGCCTCCTTCAGGGCATAGGCGGCATGGACGCAGCAGTAGTCGAACTCGATGCCCTGGCCGATGCGGTTCGGCCCGCCGCCCAGGATCATCACCTTCTTCCGGCCGCTCGGCTCGGCCTCGCATTCGCCGGCGCCCGAACCCGCATGGGCATAGGTCGAATACATGTAGGGCGTCCGCGATGCGAATTCGGCCGCGCAGGTGTCGATCCGCTTGAAGGTCGCATGCACGCCCGAGCGCGCGCGCAGGGCCGCGACCTCGCCCGCCGAGACACCGGACAGTTTCGCCAGGCGCCGGTCGGAAAAACCCATGGCCTTCAGCTTCAGGAGCTCGCCCGCCCCCTCGGGCAGGCCCTTCTCGCGAACCCTCGTTTCGGCGGCGACGATCTCGGCGATCTGGGCCAGAAACCACGGCTCGTATTTGCAGGCGGCGTTCACTTCCGACACCGTCAGCCCGCGGCGGAAGGCCTCCGCGATCACCAGCAGGCGATCGGGTGTGGGCCGCGACAGCTGGGCGATGATGGCGCCCTTGTCGCCGGCGCCTCCGATCGACACCTCGTCGAGGCCGTCGAGCCCGGTTTCCATGGAGCGGAGCGCCTTCTGCAGGCTCTCCTTGAAGGTCCGGCCGATCGCCATCGCCTCGCCCACCGACTTCATCGCGGTGGTGAGCGTCGGCTCGGCGCCCGGGAACTTCTCGAAGGTGAAGCGCGGAATCTTGGTGACGACATAGTCGATCGTCGGCTCGAAGGACGCCGGCGTTGTGCCCGTGATGTCGTTCTTCAGCTCATCCAGCGTGTAACCGACGGCGAGCCGGGCGGCGACCTTGGCGATCGGAAAGCCGGTCGCCTTCGAGGCGAGCGCGGAGGAGCGCGAGACGCGCGGGTTCATCTCGATCACGACGAGCCGGCCCGTGGCCGGGTCGACCGCGAACTGCACGTTCGATCCGCCGGTCTCGACCCCGATCTCGCGCAGCACCGCCAGCGAGGCGTCGCGCATGATCTGGTATTCCTTGTCGGTCAGCGTCAGGGCCGGAGCGACGGTGATCGAATCGCCCGTATGTACGCCCATCGGGTCGACGTTCTCGATCGAGCAGATGATGATGCAGTTGTCCGCCTTGTCGCGGACCACCTCCATCTCGTACTCCTTCCAGCCGAGGACGCTCTCCTCGACCAGCACCTCGGTGACGGGGGAGGCGTCGAGGCCGCGGGCCACGATCTCCTCGAATTCCTCGCGGTTGTAGGCGATGCCGCCGCCGGTGCCGCCGAGCGTGAAGGACGGGCGGATGATGGCGGGCAGGCCGATCTTGGGCAGTGCCTCGCGCGCCTCGGCCAGCGTATGGGCGATCTCCGACTTCGGCATGTCGAGGCCGATGCGGCGCATCGCCTGGCGGAACAGGTCGCGGTCCTCGGCCATCGCGATGGCATCGCGCGAGGCGCCGATCATCTCGACCCCGAACTTCTTCAAGACGCCCATCTCGTCGAGCTTCATGGCGGTGTTCAGCGCCGTCTGCCCGCCCATGGTGGGCAGCAGCGCGTCGGGCCGCTCCTTCTCGATGATCTTCGCCACCATCTCGGGCGTGATCGGCTCGACATAGGTGGCATCCGCCAGACCCGGATCGGTCATGATGGTCGCCGGGTTCGAATTCACCAGGATGATGCGATAGCCCTCGGCCTTCAGCGCGGTGCAGGCCTGGGTGCCGGAATAGTCGAACTCGCAAGCCTGGCCGATGACGATGGGCCCCGCGCCGATGATCAGGATCGAGGAGATGTCGGTGCGTTTTGGCATGTTGATCTTGGGCCTTTGACGGTCGTCGGGGCCTTCGGAGGCGCGTGCCAAGACACCGCCAGCCGGCTTGGCGAAGCCGGCGCGGTGCCGGGAAGCGGCAGCCATCCGAATTCCGGGGCTTTTACGGGGGCGTGGGCGGAATTTCAACCCTGCCGCGGGTGCAAAGCGGCTTTGCGGTCGCACCGGCAGGCTTCTATGGTCGGACCGGGGAGTTGCAACCCTTTACAGGCAAAGGAAGAACGCATGCGTGCCACGGCGCTGGCCCTGCTGGGCCTGACCCTCCTCGCCGGTCCCGTCCTCGCTCAGGGCAACCTCCTCGAACAGGGCAAGCGGATGATGCAGGGGGGCGGCAGTGCTCCGTCTTCCGGCGGCTCGTCCCTGAGCCAGGGCCAGATCGGCGACGGCCTGCGCGAGGCGCTCAAGGTCGGGGCCGAGCGGACCGTCGGCCGGGTCGCCAAGCCCGGCGGGTTCCTCAACGATTCCGTCATCCGCATCAAGCCGCCGTCGATGGTCGAGAAAGCCGAGCCGCTGCTCAAGTTGGCCGGCTACGGCAATGTGGTCGACGACCTCGAGATCCGCATGAACCGCGCGGCGGAAGCGGCGGCGCCGAAGGCGCAGGCGATCTTCGTCGACGCCATCTCGAAAATGAGCATCGACGATGCCCGCCAGATCCTCTCCGGTCCGCAGGACGCCGCGACGCAGTACCTGAAGAGGACGTCCTCGGACGGACTGATGAACGCGATGAAGCCGGTGGTGGAAAGCAGCATCGCCGATGTCGGCGCGCTCAAGTCCTACGAAACGCTGCTTTCCAGCGCCAGGGCGATCCCCGGGGCGTCCGGCCTCAACTTCGACCTCGCCGGCTATGTCACCCAGAAGGCGATGGACGGGCTGTTTCACTACATCGGGGTGGAAGAAGCGGCGATCCGCAGCAATCCGGCCGCCCGCACCACCGATCTGCTGAAGACGGTGTTCAGGTAGGCGGCCCGGCCGATGATCCGGTGGTCGCGCCGTCGGCGGAGGAAAAGGGTGGGCCGGCCCCGTGGCTGGGGGGGATTGCTTGAGGGGCCGGCCCGTTTCGGTCGCGGAGCGCGGGCGGGGGACAGGAGCGACAGGCCCCGCAACCGATGCGCCGTCCCGTTCGGGGGGGGGGTGGACGATGACGGCGCCCCTTCCTTATGCCCGGACCGGCATGGCCGGGGTCTTACGCCCGGATGAACTCGCGTTCATGTTCATGATGCCCGCCGTCAGGGTGTGCGGGGCCGCCGGGCGCCGAGTTCGTTCATCAGCTCGATCTGGATCTGCTGGATCTCGAGCAGGCGTTCCGCCTGATGATGCAGAAGGTGGTCCAGCTTTTCGTGCAGCAGCCGTATTTCCAGTTCCGCCTTCAGGTTCACGACATAGTCGTTGTGTGCGTGCAGGCGATCGCGAGCCTCCTGCCGGTTCTGGCTCATCATGATCACCGGCGCCTGCACCGCGGCGAGGCAGGAGAGAATCAGGTTCAGCAGGATGTAGGGGTAGGGGTCGAAGGCGCCGGTCAGCAGGGCCCAGCTGTTCAGCCCCATCCAGCCGGCCATGAAGGCGGCGAAAAGCGCGATGAAGCGCCAGCTGCCGCCGAAACTCGCCACCCGGTCGGCCACGAGCTCACCCAGGGTCCGGTCCTTGTCCGCCGCCCGGTCTGTGTCGCTCGCCATCATCTCCTGGCGGGCGATGCGCTCCACCACCGACCCTTCGAGCTCGGTGATCTCGCCCAGTTCCGTCTGCAGCAGTTCCTCGACATAGCGCTGGCGGAACCGGCTCAGGTCGGGGTGGCAGATCAGGCTGTCCGGTCCCCAGCCGGGCACCGCGGCGGCGATGCGCTCGGCGATGGTCGGCCGCACCAGGGCGGCCGGCACCAGATCGGCGCGGCGCATCGCCTTGCCGCAGACCCGGCAGGCGGGGTGATGGTTGCTGGGTTGATGGTTCGGCATCGGCGGCGCCTCGGTGAGGGGTCGCCGCCAGGATAGGCCGGCCGGGACTATTGCGGCAGCAGGACCATCTGGGTCTGGATGGTCAGTGTCAGCATGCGCCCGCTCTCGTCGGTCAGCTTGGTCTGCCAGACGCTGGTCCGCTTGCCCCGGTGCAGCGGCGTCGCCTCCGCCCGCACCACGCCGCTCCTGCAGCCGGAGAAGAAGTTGGTCTTCGATTCCAGCGTGGTCGTCCCGGCGCCCGGCGGCAGGTTGAGGAAGGCGGCGACCGCCCCGACCGTATCGGCGAAGGCCATCATGGTGCCGCCATGCAGCGTGCCGCCGATCGTCATGAGTTCCGGCTTCACCTCCATTTCCGCCACCACCCGGTCGGGCGCCGCCCCGGTGATGCGAATGCCGAGCGTCTCGCCCAGCGTGCCCTTCCAGCGGGCGGTCAGCTCCTTCGGGTCGATCGCGGCCATGTGATGTCGTCTCCTTGCGTTGGGAGGGCGTCAGGATCGGACGGCCGGCACGGCAGCGCAATAACCTCGCGGGTCATGAGCCGGAGTGAACCCTCGGACCTCCTCCCGGTTTATGCTGGCAGCCGGCAGCGGAGGAAAGCGTCATGCGTCTCGGACTCCTCACCAGCGGCGGCGACTGCGCGGGCCTCAACGCCGTCATCCGCGCGGTCACGCTGCGTGCGCAAGGATACGGCTGGACAGTGATCGGCATCCGCGAGGGCACGCAGGGCCTGCTCAAGGACCCGCCGGAGGTGGAGGAACTCGGGGCGGAGGCGACCGGCGGACGCATGCTCTCCATGGGCGGGACCATCCTGGGCACCACCAACAGGGGCGATCCCTTCGCCTATCCGATGCCCGACGGCTCGGTGCGCGACCGCTCGGGCGAGGTGATCGAGAATTGCCGCAAGCTGAGGCTGGATGCCCTCATCGGCATCGGGGGCGACGGCAGTTTCGCCATCCTGCGCCGGCTGGCCCAGCAGGGCGGCATCAACTTCGTCGGCATCCCCAAGACGATCGACAACGACGTCGGCCTCACCGAGACCGCGATCGGCTATACCACGGCCGTCGCCACCGCGACCGAGGCGCTCGACCGCCTGCAGCCGACCGCGGCCAGCCACAGCCGCATCATGGTGCTGGAGGTGATGGGCCGCGATGCCGGCCATATCGCCATCAGCGCCGGCATCGCCGGCGGCGCCGACATCATCCTGATCCCGGAAATCCCCTGGAAGCTCGAGAGCCTCGTGCGCAAGGTGGAATCGCTGCGGGCCGGCGGGCGTGACTTCGCCCTCGTCGTCGTCGCGGAAGCCGCGACCACCGAAGCGGGCGAGGAGGTGACGGTCGAGCATCTCGGCGGCCAGAGGCGGTTCGGCGGTATCGGCCACTACGTGGCGGAGCGCTTGGCCGGGGCCACGGGGGCCGAGACCCGCGTCACCGTCCTCGGGCACGTGCAGCGCGGTGGCATACCCGTGGCCACCGACCGCCTGATCGGTTCCATCATGGGTGTGCACGCCGTCGACTTGGTGAAGGCCGGCCGATTCGACCGGATGGTCGCCTGGTGGCACCGCCAGGCCATCGACGTGCCGCTGGAGGATGTCTTCGGCAAACCCCATCTCGTCGATCCGGACGGGCCGATGGTCTGCACCGCCCGCGGCCTCGGCATCTGCCTCGGCGACACCTGAGGGGTTTGGCGCTAGATTGCGCCGCATCGGAGGAACCTGATGCAGAACGCGCCCACGCGCACGCCCGAACGGGAAGCCTTCTACCAGCGCATGGCGCCCGCCAACCTGACCCCGCTCTGGGAAGTGCTGCGGGGCCTGATCACGCCGGAACCGCAAAGCCCGGTGCGGCTCGCGCTGTGGCGCTATGACGAAGTGCGCCCGTTCCTGCTCGAAGCCGGCCGGCTGATCACCGCGAAGGAAGCCGAACGCCGCGTCCTCATCCTCGAAAATCCCGGCCTGCCGGGTGAATCCCGCATCACCACCTCGCTCTATGCCGGGCTGCAGCTCATCCTCCCCGGCGAGGTGGCGCCGGCGCATCGTCACGCGCAGTCTGCGCTCCGCTTCATTGTCGAGGGCTCGAAGGGCTATACCGCCGTCGACGGCGAGCGGGTGTACATGAGCCCGGGCGACTTCATCATCACGCCCTCCTGGACCTGGCACGACCACGGCCATGAGGGCGAGGGTCCGATGGTTTGGATGGACGGTCTCGACATCCCGCTGGTGCAGTCGCTCGACGCCAGTTTCGTGGAGGGTTACGGCCACGAGGTTCACCCGCCGACCCGGCCGTCCGGAAACACGGCGGCGCGCTATGGCGCCAATATGCTGCCCGTCGACTGGAAGCCCTCGAAGCCGGCCTCGCCCCTCTTCGCCTATCCCTATGCCCGGTCGCGCGAGGCCCTGGAGGAGATGCGCAAGGCCCAAGAGTGGGACCCCTGCCATGGCCTGAAGATGCGCTTCATCAGCCCGGCGAGCGGCGATCACGCCATGCCGACGATGGGCACCTTCATGCAACTCCTCCCGAAGGGCTTCGCCAGCGCGGGCTATCGTTCGACCGACGCAACCGTCTTCAGCGTGGTGGAAGGCGAGGGCAGGATCATGCTCGGCGAACAGGCCTTCGACTGGGGCCCGCGCGACATCTTCGTCGTTCCCTCCTGGAAGCGGTACTTGCTGGAGGCCTCCTCCGATGCCGTGCTGTTCAGCTTCTCCGACCGCCCGGTACAGGAGAAGCTCGGTCTCTGGCGCGAGGATCGGGGCAACCACTGATGCGTCCCTTTCCCGGCGGCGATCCGGACGACGATTTCGATGCCGAAGAGGACGAGACCGGCACGCCGCCCCGGTTGCAGCTCGTGCTGCGGTTCGCCGCCTACGTCCGTCGCGTCGCCTGGTTCTCGAACCTGGGCGAGCCGCTTTCGCCGACCGAGATCGCCGTCGCGGAGGACTATTGCTCCGCCCTCGGGTTCCCTTATGTCGCCCCGGTCCTGACCGAGGATTGGGAGGAGGCCGAGTCGGCCGTCGGCAATCCCGACTGGAACGCCGACGCCTGGGAGGCGGAGGAAGCCCTGCGCGCGGGGCTGATCGCGCAGGCACTGGAGGAGATCGAGGAAGACGAACTGACCGCGGCGCTCACCGCCGTCACCGGCCGCGCCGCCGAGGTGCTGCACGAGCAGGCGGCGGTCGCGGCGGCGAGGAGCGGCGTGTTCGATCAGGAACTGATCCGCGCGGCCGCCGGGGCGGGGGTACAGGGCTGCTACCAGGCGGCGCTGGTCCTGGCCGCGGGTGCCGGCGACGACCATCCCTTCGCCATCAGGTTCCGCCTGTTCGAGGCCGGGCGCTGGCCGCTCGGCATCGTGGGATCGACCTTCGGGGTGTTCTGAGGCTAGGTTCTCCCACCACCGTCCAGAACACGAGAACCATGCCCAAGAAGGCGGCTCTGCCGAGCCTCGTCCGCATCGCGACCTGGAACATCAATTCGGTGCGGCTGCGCATCGGCAACGTCGCCCGGCTGGTGGCCGAACAGGCGCCCGACATCCTGTGCCTGCAGGAGACCAAGGCCGGCGACGACGTCTTTCCCGCCGCAGCGCTGACCGACATGGGATTCGCCTGGCGCGCCTTCCGGGGCGAGAAGGGCTACAACGGCGTCGCGATCCTCTCGAAACTCCCCTTCGCCGACATCCGCTTCGACGGCTTCGGCGGCAAGTCCGACTGCCGGCACATCGCCGTCACGCTGACCGACGGCACCGAGATCCACAATTTCTATGTCCCCGCGGGCGGCGACATCCCCGATCCGGCGCTGAACCCGAAGTTCCGGCACAAGCTCGACTTCCTGGCCGACATGACGGCCTGGAGCACGAGGCGGCGTGACGCGTCGGCCCGGCGCATCCTGGTCGGCGACCTCAACATCGCGCCGCAGGAACACGACGTCTGGTCGCACAAGCAGCTCCTGAAGATCGTCAGCCACACGCCGGTCGAGGTGGACGCGCTGAACGCACTGCAGGCGACGGACCAATGGGTCGACAGCGCGCGTGCTCTGACGCCGGCGGAGCAGAAGCTCTACAGCTGGTGGTCCTATCGGGCCGCCGACTGGGATAAGGCGGACAAGGGCCGTCGTCTCGATCACATCTGGCTGTCGCGCGCGCTCGCGCCCGGCTTGAAGGCGGTCGATCACCTGCGACCGACGCGGGGCTGGGAGGCCGCCTCCGATCATGTTCCGGTGATCGCGACGCTCGCCCTGAAGGGCTGACGGGGCTGAGCGTCTACGGCCGCCTGCTTCTCACCCTCGCCCTCCTTCTCGGGGCGACGCTCGCCGTCCAACTGGGCCCCTGGCGCTATCAGCCCGCGCCCGGTGCCCCGCCGGCTGTCGACGACTACTTCCAGAACCCCCGGCTCTGGCAGATGTCGCGCGGCGTCGGTCTCGCGGCCGAAGCGGCCGGTCCCGTGGCGCGGCTCGCGGCCGGCGGGCGCTTCACCTTCCTCGGCCGTCTCGTGCGGCCGGAACCGGGCGTCGCCTATACGCGCTTCGCGCTCGAACTGAAGACCACGGATCTGCAAGGGCGGCCGCATGACGGCCGGGCCACCGTCATACGGGCCACCGCCTTCGACAAGGACCGCCGCCGCATCCGCTACTGGCCGAACCTGCTGATCGGCGGGACGGTTGCGGCGCCCGACTGGACCTCGGCGTCCATCGTGGTTCCCTGGTCACCTGACCTCGGCATGATGCGGCTGGAAATCGCCAATGTCGGCCGATCGGGGCTGCTCGAGATACGCAAGGTGACGATCGAACCGCTGGTCGACGCATCTTGGTATCCCTGGATCCGCTTTGCCCTCGTCGCGGGCTGGGTGGCGTTGACCGCCGCCGCCGCCTTCGTCGCGATCCGCTGGCTGCGGCCCCGGGCCTTTGGCCTCGTCGCCGCGACGGGCGGTGTGGGGCTGATGATCGCGGCGATCCTGCCGCAGCCCGTCTTCGATGGCCTGGCCGATCCCTTCGAGCGACCGCTGGTCGCCATGGTGCGGGCCGTGTCGGATCTGGTTCCCGAGCGGCCGCCGCCGGCCGAGCCCCCGGCGGCCGCCCCTCTCGACGCGCCCGCCGCCGGCCCCGCCACGGCCCCGCCGCCCGCCCGCCAAGCCCCGCGGGAGGATCCCGCCGCCTCCGCCCGGCCGCCCGAGCCGCCGGGTCCGCCGGCGGCCGGGCCGGCCCTGTCTGCGGCGGAAGCCGTCGACATCGCCCGCGACGGCGCCTCCTGGCTCCGCCGCCAGCTGGAAGGCAACACGCTGCACGCCGCGGGGTTCGCGCTGCTCGCCTTCTTCTCCATCGGCTTCGCACGCCTTCCCCTTCACCGGGTGATCCTGGCCGTGGCGGCCGTCGCTGCGGCGACGGAGGCGGCGCAGCTCTTCACGATCACGCGCGATGCCGATCTGAACGATATCGTGGTCGACGCCACCGGCGCCTTCGCCGGTGTGCTGGCGGGCATCGCGCTGAGGCACGCCTATTCCGCCATATTGGACCGGCGGCGCAGACCGCCGGCGTGAGCGCGATCAACGAGGGGAAGGGAACGGCCATGTCCGATCTCGACGACTTCGGCCTGACGGAGGAGCAGAAGCTCATCCGCCGCAACGTGGCCGAGATGCTGTCCCGCGTACTGCCGCCGGAAGAGATTCGACGGCTCGACGCGGCATCCGAATTTCCCCATGCGGCCTTCGATGCCCTGGCCGAGGCGGGTTATCTGGCGCTTCCCTATGACCCGGCCTATGGCGGCATGGGCGGCAGCCGGAAGGACCTCGTCGTCCTGGTCGAGGGACTGGCCCGCCACTACGGCGGCGCCGCCTCCTGCTACCTGCCGACCGTCGTCTATGGCGGCATGCACCTGCAGATGACCGCGGGCGAGCATCTGCGACGGCGCTACCTGCCGGAGGTCTGCGCCGGCCGGCTGAAGGCGGCCATCGCGTTGTCGGAACCCGATACCGGCTCGGATGCCTCCGGCATCAGGACGCGCGCGGTGCGCGACGGCAACGGCTACCGGCTGACCGGACAGAAGCTCTACATCACCGCCGCGCATGTTGCCGACTTCCTGATGGTCGTGGCCAAGACCGATGCCGAGGCGCGGCACAAGGGCGTCACCCTGTTCTGGGTCGATGCCCGGGCGCCCGGCATCAGCATGCGCCCGGTCGATACGCTCGGCCGGCGCACCACGCATCCGAACGAGATCTTCTTCGACGGCGTCTTCGTTCCCGCGGACCACGTCATCGGAACGGAGAACAAGGGCTGGTCCGGGCTGATGAGGGGTTTGAACCTGGAACGTCTCTGCCTCGCGGCCCAGGCCTGCGGCAACATGCACTGGGCCATCGAATACGCGAAGGCCTTCGCCATCGAACGCCGGCAGTTCGGTCAGCCGATCTCGAAGTTCCAGGCGATCCAGCACAAGTTCGCCGATATGCGCGGCATGCTGAAGTCGACCCAGGCGCTCACCTACCGGGTCGCCGACATGCTGGATGCCGGCCTCGACCCCGTCGAGGAGACCGCGATCGCCAAGATCCAGGGAACCGAGGGCGAGTTCAAATGCGCCCACCTCGCCATGGAGATCATGGGCGGTGCCGGCTACACCATGGCGCACGACATCCAGCGCCTGTTCCGCGACGTGCGGGTGGGCTCGATCGGCGGCGGCACCAACGACATCCAGCGCAACACCATCGCCAAGACGATGGGGCTGTAGGCGGCATCAGCTGCGGCGATAGCCGAAGTAGCGGCCGGCGGGGATGACCGCCGGCAGGTTGAAGGGCTGGAGCGCCGGCGTGGCCAGCGGCTGGTCGGACAGCACCACGCCGCCCGGCGCCAGCAGCTCGGGCAGGGCGGAGGCGAGGAAATCCGCATGCGCGCGGGTTTCCGTCGCGTCGGCGCTGCCGAAATCGCAATGGGCCAGCGCCGCCGGCGCACCGATCCGCCGTCCGGCGGCGGCAAGCGTGTCGCTGAACTCGCCGAGGAACAGATGCCTTTCGTCCGGCGTGCTGGCGGGATGCGAGGCCTTCACCCGGTCGAAGGCAAAGACCTCGCGGTTCGGGAACAGCGCCCGCAGGTGATCGAAGGTGCGCCCGTTGCCGAGGCCCAGTTCCAGCACCGGCCCGGGCACCCCCGCCACCAGCGCAGCGCATAAATCGAGCCCGGCGCGCTGCGCCTCGAGACGGGCGATGAAACTGTCGAGGCGCGAACGGCGGCGGTTCATGAGGGACAATTCAACTAGCCCGGGTCGGCGTCCATCGCCGACTGGAGATCGGTGTGGACAAAGTCGTCGCCTTTGTAGAGCAGCGGTTCCCCGGTTTCCTTGGCCAGCGCATAGGCGAAGCAATCGCCGAAATTGAGCTGGGCCGGATGTCCGCTGCCCTTGCCGTAGTCGCGGTAGGCAGCCCGGGCGAGACGGGCCTGGGCTTCGGTAATGGGTACGACTTCGATCTGGGCAGTCCGAATAAAAGTGTCGACTTGAGCGCTCGCGACCGGATTGCGCGCCGCATCGATAACGATCCCGGTTTCCACGAAGTTTGCTGCGGAGATGCGCTTGTTTGCTGCCGAACTCAGTACTCTTGCGAGCTGGGGTGCTTCTGGTTCGGCGCGCAGCACGGCGATCATGGCAGAGCTGTCGACAATCACTTCGGCAGACCCTTCTCGTCATAAAGAAGATCGCCATGGTTGATCGACCTGTAAGGCTCTTGCAGGTGGGACGCACATTCCCGGCCTATCGCCAACAGCTTCTCGGCCAGTCCTGTCTTGTCATCCCGCACCCTCTTCAGCCGCTCCCGGACGGCCTCTGTTATGGCAGCGGTTTGGCTTTCGCCGGTCAGGGCGGCGAGTTCGCGAACGAGGCGTTGGGTCTCCTCATTTTTGATGTTCATGCCCATAGGGAGCCTTTCTACCCTGTAGGGGTATAATTATACCCTGAAGATGAAAAGAAAAGGCCCTGCAGCGGCCGGGCCTTCCCTCCGCGACTGAACGAGGGATCAGATCGGCGCTTCGATGTTCGCGTCCTTGATCACCTTGCGCCAGCGGTTGGTCTCGGCCGCCAGGCGGTCGGCATAGGCCTTGGGCGTGCCGCCTGTCGGGATGAAGCCGAGCGTCTGGTACTTCTCGCGTACCACCTCGATCTTCAGCGCCGCATTGATCGCGGTATTGTAGCGCTCGATCAGGTCGGCCGGCGTGCCGGCGGGTGCCGCGACGCCGAAATAGACGGCTGCCTCGAGCTCGGGCATGCCGAGTTCATGCACCGTCGGCACGCCCGGCACCGCGCTCACCCGCTTGGGCGAACCCACCATCAGGCCCTTCATGGTGCCGGCGCGGATCTGCTGGTCGATCGGCGTGGTCACGTCGACGAAGGCCGGCACATGGCCCGCCATGGCGTCGCGCAGCGCCTCGGCCGCCGCCTTGTAGGGCAGGTGCTTCAGCTTGGCCCCGGTCTTGGCGCTGATCAGCTCGCCCCACAGGTGCGGCAGGCCGCCCGATGACGAGGTGCTGTAGTGCACCTCGCCCGGCTGCTTCTTCAGCCAGTCGGTGAACTCGGCCCAGCTGGACGAGGGATGCTTGCCGTTGACGGCGAAGAGGCAGGGGATGTCGGCCAGCTGCGACACCGTCACCAGGTCCTTCTGGGGATGGATCGGCATCGGCCGGTCGAAGGCCGGCAGCAGCGCCGCCGTGGTGGTCATCAGCAGCAGCGACTTGCCGTCCGGCTTGCTCCCGGCAACGTTCTGCATGCCGACCATGGTGCCGCCGCCGGGGCGGTTCTCGACCACGATGGTGGTCTTCAGGTCTTCCGACATCTTCTCGGCCAGCAGGCGCGCCGCGGTGTCGGTCGACCCGCCCGGGCCATAGGGCACCACGAGGCGGATCGGAGCCGAGCCCTGGGCCCATGCCGCGCGGCCCATGCCGGCGGCTGCGGCGAGGCCGAGGCCCGCGCCGATCATGCGTCTGCGATTGAACATCTTGTCGTTTCCTCCGGTTCGAGCGACTTGCCCCGAGGCCCATCCACCCGGGCCTTTCTAGGGTTCAGCTATACGGCCGCCCGTGGCGGAAGACAACGCGTCGGGACGCGCGCAAGCCTTGCTCCAGCGCCTAGGGGGCGGTCGTCCCGGCCCTCTGGCATCTCGAGATCGGCAACGTATTGCTCCACGCCGAGCGCCGCGGCCGGATCGGTCCCGGATTCGGCGCAGCGCCTGCGGCTGATCGGAGATCTGCCGATCACACCGGATCTCGAGGCCACCCCGCGTGTCCGGCGCGCAGTGTTGACGCTTGCTCGTTCCGAGCGGCTGACGGTCTATGACGCGGTTGATCTCGAACCGGCCGTTCGCCTTGGCCAGGCATTGGCGTGCTTGGACGAAGATCTGCGGAAGGCGGCCCAGCGTCAGGGTGTGCCTGTACGTCCCTGACTACTTCGACTGCGCCTGCAACTGCCGGAGCTTGGCGTTGGCATCGCGCAGATCGGCGGTGGTGCGCTCCACGCGCTGGGCCAGCACGCGCATGATCTCGACCGCCATCTGCGGGAACTCGGTCACCAGCCGGAAGAACAGTTCCTTGGCGATGCGCAAGGTGACCAGGCTGGTGCTGGCCTGCACGGTGGCGGTACGCGGCACGTCGCACAGGATGGCGATCTCGCCCACGAAGTCGTTGCGCTTGAGATGCGCCACGGTGAGCGGGCCCTGCGGCGTGTCGACGATGATGTCGGCCTCGCCGTCCATCAGAACATAGGCGGCATCGCCCATGTCGCCCTGGCGGAACAGGACCTGGCCCGGCTGGAAGGTCAGGCGCTCGCTGGTGAAGGCGAGGAGCTTCAGCTTGGAGGGTTCCAGCTTGGCGAAGAGCGGAATGTTGCGGAGCAGTTCGACTTCTTCATTCAGGCTCATGATCGATCCTCCGGAACATGTCACTCGCTTGCGAGCAGGCTGCGGAACCGGGTCCCCTCGCGATCAAGCTCGGCGACGCTGCCCTGTTCCACCACCTTGCCGCCGTCCAGCACGACGATACGGTCGAAGCGCCGCGCCAGCGAGGCGCGCGGCAGGGTGGCGACCACCGTGCGGTCGGCGAATTCGCCCAGCAGGGCCTCGATCACCTGGCCCTGGCTCGCGCCGTCGAGCGCCGACGTCGAATCCGACAGGATGACGATGTCGGATTTCTTCAGCGCGGCCCGGGCGATGCCCAGGCGCTGGCGCTGGGCGGCCGAGAGCCGGCCGCCGGCGATGCCGCATTCGAAGGCGAAGCCGACCCGGGCGACGGTATCGCGCAGGTCGAGCGCGTCGAGCACCTCGCCGACCAGCTGGCTCACCTGCTCGGCCGCCTGGGCCTGGCCGTATACCACCTTCCCGAACAGGATGTTGTCCAGGATGTTGGCGGCGGCGGTGTACTGCTCGGGATCGAAGAACGCGATCGATTTCTCGAGCTTCTCGGGCAGGTCGCGGGCGAAGACCTCGCGTGCCTCCAGGATCTTCGCCTCCATATCGGCGTCGAAGGTGAAGACGCGATGCCGGGCCGGGATCAGCTTGAAGGGCAGGCTCATCAGCCGCCGCCGGTCCTCGGCATTGGCTTCCTGCGGACGGTCCTTCGGCACCCGGGTCAGCAGCGCCTGGTATTCCGGCAGGTCCTCGGAGGAGATGAAGCTGAACTGCTGGAAGAACTCGTGGTCCGGTGGCAGGTCGGCGAACAGTTCGACCATGGTCTCTGCCACCTGCCGGCCGCCCTCGAGGAAGCGCGTGGTCAGCCCGACCTTTTCCAGAACCTCCAGCACGTAGGGGTTCTCGGCCAGCCGCTCGATGTCGAATCCCTCGCCCACGGGCAGGCCGAACAGCAGGTTGTCGGCGACCGAGGCGTTGCGGTTGAAGCGGGCTCGGTCCCAGGCCTCGACCAGCGTGGCGACGCCGGGCTGGGCCAGCTTGTCGCGGAAGCCGGCGCGCGCGCGCAGGATGGCGGCGGCCAGGTCGGGCTCGCGCTTGGGATTGATATTGCCGCGCAGGCCGAGCTGATAGACGTCCTCGTAGAAGCCGACCAGCCGCAGCACGCGCAGCGCCTCGGCGATCAGCGCGTCGCGGCCCTCGACGCCGGCCTGGGCGTAGTCGGTCCAATCCGCCTCGGGATCGTCGGCGCTGTTGCCCGATGCCTCCGACTCCCGCAGGCGCAGCTGCCATTTCCGTGCCGCCTCGCCGTCGTAGTCGATGCGGGTCAGCTGGCGGTGGCGCAGGCCGAGGAAAAGGTTCTGCTCGACATTGGCGTTGAAGACGTAGGGCGCCGTCCCGACATAGGCGATGCGCGTGCCCGTCACCGCCTCGGGCAGCGGCCCGAGATCGGTGCCGCCGACGCTGATCCGCCCCTTGGTCGGATCGAGCAGGCGGGCGAGCAGCAGCATCAGTTCCTCGCGCCCCGCCCCGTTCGACAGCACGGCCGTCTTGCTCTTCGCCGGCAGGGTGAGGGACAGGCCGTCGAACACGCTGTTGTCCTGGTCGTCCACGTAGGACAGCGCGGCCACCTGGATGTCGCCGTCGAGCTTCGGCGGCGTCTGCGGCTCTTCCTGCTGGTAGGCCTCCTCGCGGATGCCGGGCGGGGCGAACTGGGAGACGATCTGCTCGTACTTGATGCGCGCGTCCTCGCGCTGCTGGTAGTGGTTCAGGAGTTCCTTCAGCGGCGCGCCCATCTCCTTGTGCGCGGCCACGGCCGCGACCACCGTGCCGACGTCGAGCTGGTTCTTGATCGCGAGATAGCCGCCGATGAGATAGAAGGTGAAGGGACCGGCCTGCTGCAGGAAGTTGTTCAGGAACTTGATCATGAACTTCCGCTGGAAGATCTCGTAGCGGAGCCAGTAGATGTCTCCCAGGCGGGCCGAGAAGGTGGCGAGGACCGGCTTGGAGCCGTGGTTGGCGTGGATCTCCTGCACGCCCTGGATGCTTTCGCCGATGCGGTCGGCGAGCTTGCGGGCGGTCTTCACACGCTCCTTGCCGAGCTGGTTCACCTTCCGCTGCATCTTCGGAATGACGTAGAGCTGCACCGGATAGAGCGCCAGGGCCGCCAGGGCGATGCCCCAGTTCTGGGCGAAGAGGAAACCCAGGGAGACGAGGAACATGCCGCCCTGGAACAGCGGCACGGCGAAGCTCTCGGCGATGAAGCCGCCGAGCGATTCGGTCTCGGCCACGATCATCGGGATGATCTCGCCCTGGCTCATCCGCCGGAAGGTCGGCAGCGGAAAGCGCAGCACCCGCCCATAGAGGACATAGCGCAGCCGGCGCAGCATGCGCTCGCCCGAGATGCCCTGATAGACATTGATCGAATACTTGAAGCCCTGCTGCACCACGACCAGCAGCAGAAAGCCGAGGCAGAGCAGGACCAGATACATCTCCGGCCCGAGTTCGATTCCCAGCATGTTGACCGGGAATTCCGTGTTCTTGTGCGAGATGCCCTGATTGACGATCAGCTTGGGCATCAGGAGGTAGTAGTAGTAGGGGATGAAGGACGTGAACGAGAGCAGGGTGAGGATCACCTGCTGGCGCAGGCTGTATCTCAGGATGAACTTGTAGATACTTGGTTCCATGTCCCGCCCCGTGCGGCCCCGCCCCCGGCACGGCCGAGGCCGTGCCGCCTTCTGCTCTCGAGCACCGATTCGAGCGCACTAACCCTAACGGAAGGTTGCGCCACGCGTAAGTGACGGCGGTGGCATCAAATCGCGCTGCCGCCGTTGCACTCGGGCCCCCCGGCGACTAAGTACAGCCTCGGGAGGTCGGTGGCGGACGAGCCCCTCGCCAACCCGGTCAGGTCCGGAAGGAAGCAGCCGTAACGAGCTCCGGCGCGGGTCGTTGCCGGCCTCCCACCGCAAGCCCCAGGGCTGCGATCGTCACCTTCCGAAGAGGCGAGGCACGCGTCCCCTCCGATGACCGAGCCCGCCCCTTATCGCGTCCTCGCCCGGAAGTACCGGCCAGCCGATTTCGCCGCCCTGGTGGGCCAGGAGGCGATGGTCCGGACGCTGACCAACGCCTTTGAATCCGGGCGCATCGCCCATGCCTTCATCCTCACCGGCGTCCGCGGCATCGGCAAGACGACCACCGCGCGCATCATCGCCAAGGGGCTGAACTGCACCGGCCCGGACGGCACCGGCGGCCCCACGGTCGAGCCCTGCGGTATCTGCGAGGCCTGCCGGTCGATCGCCGAGGACCGCAACGTCGATGTCATCGAGATGGACGCCGCCTCGCGCACCGGCATCGCCGACATCCGCGAGATCATCGACGCGGTGCGCTATGCCCCGGCCTCGGCACGCTTCAAGGTCTACATCATCGACGAAGTCCACATGCTCTCGACCGCCGCCTTCAACGGGCTGCTGAAGACGCTGGAAGAGCCCCCGCCGCATGTGAAGTTCGTCTTCGCCACCACCGAAATCCGGAAAGTGCCGGTGACGGTGCTGTCGCGCTGCCAGCGCTTCGACCTCCGCCGCCTCGATACCGAACGCATGATCGCCCATCTCGGTGATATCGCGGCGAAGGAGGCGGTCGCGGCCGAACCGGAAGCGCTGGCCCTGATCGCCCGCGCGGCCGAGGGCAGCGTGCGCGACGGCCTGTCGCTGCTCGATCAGGCGATCGCGCACGGCAACGGTGCGGTGACGGCAGGCGCGGTCCGAGACATGCTGGGCCTAGCCGACCGCGCCCGGGTCTTCGACCTCTTCGAGCGGGTGATGAAGGGCGATGCCGCCGCCGCGCTGACCCAGCTGCGCGCCCAATACGACATCGGCGCCGATCCGGAGGCGGTGATCCGCGACCTGCTGGAACTCACCCACTGGCTGACCCGCATCCGCGTGGTGCCCGCCGTGGCCGAGGATCCCGCCGTGTCGCAGACCGAACGCGATCGCGGCCGCGCGCTCGCCGCCTCGCTCGGCATGCCGGTCCTCCAGCGCACCTGGTCGATGCTCTTGAAGGGGCTGTCGGAAGTGCGCGGCGCGCCGCTGCCCATCGCCGCCGCCGAGATGGTGCTGCTCCGCCTCGCCTACGTCGCCGACCTGCCGCCCCCGGGCGACATCGTGGCGAAGCTGACGCAAGGGGGCGCGGTTGCCGCCGGCTCGCCCGCCCGCGCCGCCGCGCCGCCGCCGTCTTCCCCGCCCCGCGCCATGGCGGTCGGCGCCCCGCGCGAAGCGATGCCGGCCCCGCGCGAAGCCATGCCCGCCCCGCGGCCGCAGGCCCAGATGGTGGCCGCCGAGCCGAAGCTGCCCGGCACGCTGGAGGCGATCGTGGCCCTCGCCGACGAGCGCGGCGACGCCCGACTCAAGGCGGAACTGACGCTCTATCTCCGCCCGGTGCGGATCGAGCCCGGACGGATCGAGTTCTCCACCGCGCCCGGCGCCCCCTCCGATTTCGCCAATCGGCTGATCCAGCGCCTGCGCGACTGGACCGGACGGCCCTGGGGCGTCATCGTGTCGACGGAGCCGGGCGAACCGTCGATGGCCGAGAAGGAGGCGGCGAGCCGCGCCGCCTTCCGGGCCGAGGCCGAGCGCCACCCGCTGGTGCAGGCGGTGCTGGAAGCCTTTCCCGGCGCGGTGATCCAGTCCATCACCCCGCCGGCCGGCGCCGCGCCGCCCGCGACCGAAGACGACATGCCGCCCCCCGACCCCCCCGAACCGGAGGACGACCCGTGAAGAACCTGACCGAGATGCTGAAGCAGGCCCAGTCGCTGCAGTCCCGCATGGCCGAGATGCAGGCGAAGCTCGAGGCGCATGAGGTGACGGGGGCCGCCGGCGGCGGCATGGTCACCGTGGTGCTGAACGGCAAGGGCGAGATGCGCCGCATCGGCATCGACCCTTCCCTGCTGCAGCCGGCGGAAGGCGGCGTTCTGGAGGACCTGATCGTCGCCGCCCATCGCGACGCCAAGGGCAAGGTCGAGGCCCATATGGCCGAGCAGATGAGCCAGATGACCGGCGGCCTGCCGCTGCCGCCCGGCTTCAAGATGCCGTTCTGACTTGACCGAACTCGACCGTCTGATCGCGCTGCTCTCGAAGCTGCCGGGCCTCGGCCCGCGCTCGGCCCGGCGCGCGGCCCTTCACCTGATCGAGCGGCGCGAGCAGCTGCTCCGCCCGCTCGCCTCGGCCCTCACCGAGGCCGACGCCCGCGTCCGCGCCTGCACCGCCTGCGGCAACCTCGACACGACCGACCCTTGCGGCATCTGCACCGACGAGACCCGTGAACCCGGCTCGCTCTGCGTGGTGGAGGACGTCCGCGACCTCTGGGCGCTGGAACGCTCCGGGGCTTTCCGGGGCCGCTACCACGTGCTCGGCGGCACGCTCTCCGCGCTCGACGGGCGCGGGCCCGACGCGCTCCGCATCGCCGGTCTGCTCGAGCGGGTTAAGACCCTCGGCATCACCGAGGTGATCCTGGCGATGAACGCGACGGTCGAAGGCCAGACCACGGCCCATTACGTGGCCGAGCTGCTGGAACCGGGCGGGGTGCGCATCACGCGGCTGGCGCAGGGCGTGCCGCTCGGGGGCGAGCTCGACTATCTCGACGACGGCACGCTCAAGACCGCTCTTCGCGCCCGCCGCCCGGCGTCGTGATGTTCGAGACCACGATCCCGAGGAAGATGATGAGCGCGGCGACGCTCATCGCATGCAGCCGGAACAGGCTCTCGTAGTCCTCCGGTGCGATCTGGGCCACGGGCCGCCCGTAATGCCCGTCCAGCAACCAGGCGAGCAGGATCGGGATCGCCGCCATGACGATCATGATCCCCCGTTCGCTCGGCCGGAAGAACAGGGCGGCGACGGCGACGCAGGCATAGTGGAACAGCTCGACCCCGCTGTCCTGGCCGAGGAGCTTCGTCGTCAGCACCGTGTTGCCGGTGCCGATCATGCAGAACCACATGCGCCCCATCAGCGGCGACAGGCGCGCGATCATCGGCGTTATGGCGAAGAGCGGCATGACAGCGAGGGCCGCGAAAGCGGGCCAGCCTTCCCAGCCTACCGCCCACAGCACGTAGAGCGGATAGAACGGCTGGTTCGAGACGATGATCGCCGCCACCAGGTTGACGCCGTTGGTCAGCGGGTCGGGATGGTGGACATAGGCCTTGATCCAGGCCGAGATCGCTTTCACGGGCGGGACTTCAGGGTACCGGCTTCAGCCGGTAGTGGCTGACCGCCCATTCCTCGCCGCCCCGGTGCCCGAACAGTTCGGCGGTGGCGAGGAAGAACATCCGCCAGCGCCGCCGCCACAGGGCGGCGTCACGCCCGTAGACGTCCGACAGGATCGCATCCACGCGCGCAATCTCGCTGTCCATGTTCTGAAGCCAGTGCATCGCCGTGCGGCGATAGTGCATGCCGTTCCAGCGCCACTCGCCTTCCAGCGCGAAGAGGTCGGGGAAATGCCGGATCATCGTGTGGCTCGGCATGATGCCGCCGGTGAAGAAGTGCTGGGCGATCCAGTCTTCCTTGTCGTCCAGCTCGAAGCGATAGGGCGCGCTGCGATGCGTGAAGACATGCAGGAAGAGCCGGCCTTCGGGCTCCAGCCAGCGCCTCACCCGCTCCAGCAGCCTCCGCCAGTTCGCCATATGCTCGAACATCTCGACCGAAACCACCCGATCGAAGGTGCCTTCGGGTTCGAACACGTTCATGTCGGCGGTGACGATCTTCAGGTTTCCGAACCCCTTCGCGGCCGCCACGCCCTCGATGTATTCGCGCTGCGGCTTGGAATTGGAAACGGCGGTGATCCTCGCCTGCGGATAGTGCTCCGCCATCCACAAGGACAGCGAGCCCCAGCCGCAGCCGAGCTCCAGGATACGCTGCCCGTCCTTCAGATCGGCATGTGCGCAGGTCTCGGCCAGTGCGATCTCCTCCGCCTGGGCCAAGGTCTCCGTCCCTTTGGGATAGAGACAGGAGGAATATTTCCGCCGCGGCCCCAACACGAGGCTGAAGAAGGCCGGCGGCAGTTCGTAATGCTGTTCGTTCGCCGCATCGGTGTGCTCGGCGATGGGGTAGTTGCCCATGCCGGCGACGAAGGCGGCGTCCAGGTCGCGCGCCTCGGCCTCGATCCGCCGGCGCGTGCGGCCGATCAGATAGCGCATGCCGGCGGTCGTGATGGCATCGGGCAGCGGCAGGCTCTCGACCAGCCGGCCGGCGGTGGCGATCAGGGTCATCGTGCCTGCGAGTTTAGCGGTTTGGGCGGCAGCGGGAAGAAGGGGCTGGTCGCCCGCTGGTAGGCGCGATAGGCCTCGCCCCGGCTCTCGATCATCTTCTCTTCCAGCATCGGGATGCCGGAAACATGGACCAGCAGCCAGTACATGAAGGCGGGCCCGGTCAGCGCCAGGAAACCCGGCAGGTAGTCGCCCGACAGGCTGATGGCGAAGAGCGGGAAGGCGACCCAGCCCAACCATTCGAAGAAGTAGTTCGGATGCCGAGACCAGGCCCACAGGCCGATGGCGCAGACCTTGCCCCGGTTCGCCGGGTCGGCCTTGAAGCGGCGCATCTGCGCATCCGCCAGACCCTCGCCGGCGATGGCGATCAGCAGCACGGCGACGGCGGCCGCGTCGGCCCAGCCCAGGCCCGGTCTCGGATTGTGGCCCGCCACCATGACCGACAGCGACAGCAGCCAGGCCGCCGCCGCCTGGATCTGCAGGAAGCCGAACATGCGCTTCGGGTAATCCGCGCCCCATTCCCGGCGAAGCGCGGCATAGCGCACGTCCTCCGGCCCGTGCGACACGCGGCCGGCGAGATAGAGTCCGAGCCGAAGCGACCACAGCGCGATCAGCGCGGCGACCAGGATCTGACGTTCCGTCGGACCCTCCGGCCCCAGCGGCAGAAGCGCTCCCGCCACCCCGGCGATCCCGGTGGCGAAGGTCCAGATCACGTCGACCCAGCCGGCATTGCCCAGCCTGTGCTGGATCAGCCAGGCACCGCTCATGGCGGCGGCGAGACCGAAGGCGAGCAGGGTCGCGACCAGGATCATGCGTTCGTTATCCGTCTTTCGCGCGCGGGGGGCTAGGCAACCGGCCCCTGCCGGACAATGTTAGCTCTACGACACGGAACACGGGTCGGATGTCCCACACGCAGCATTTGTCGACAGGGGTTGCACCATGCTGAACCGCCGCACCGTTCTGGCCGGCGCCGCCCTCCTCGCCTGCCCCGGACTTGTCTCCCCCGGCCTCGCCCGCGCCGCCCTGCCGGTGCCGCCGGGGGACGCGCTCTCCTTCCGCATCATGCGGAAAGGCAGCCGCATCGGCACCCATGCGCTGACCTTCTCGCGGAGCGGGGAGACGCTCGCCATCGACGTGAAGGTCGAGATCGTGGTCAGGATCGGGCCCATCCCGGTCTTCCGCTACAACCACGACAACAGGGAGGTCTGGACCGGGACCGCGCTGCAGGGTTTCGATTCCAAGACCAATGACGACGGCACGCCCGCCTTCGGCCGCATGCAGCGCAGTGCCGCCGGTTTCCAGGTGGAGGGCTCCAAGGCCGGCCTCTACACGGCCCCGCCGAACACGCTGGTCGCCACCCACTGGAACAAGGCGGAACTGGAATCGCCGATGGTGAACCCCCAGAACGGCGAGCTCCTGAAGCTCACCACCGTCCCGAAGGGGGAGGAACTGGTGGCGCTCGCCTCCGGGGCGAAGGTGAAGGCGAGCCGCTTCGCCCTCGAAGGCGATCAGCCGCTCGAGCTCTGGTACGACGAGAACGGCACCTGGACCGCGCTCCTCTTCAAGGGCCAGGACGGCACGCCCATCGCCTATGAGAAGCTCTGAGGCTTTCCGGGCTTCGCCTTCGCCGCTTTCTTCTGTCGGGCTATGCGCCGGATCCTGGCGCGCAGCTCCCTGAATACCTGCTCGCCCGGAATGCCGGGGCCGCTCGCCAAGCCATCCTCCACCGCCTCCTTGAGGTCGGCGAAGGTTCGGACGTTGAAGGGGGCCAAGCCGTCGATGACCAACAGCAGGGCGCAGCCGACCGAGTAGCAACAGAGGGACTCCTGGACGAAATGGCGCGTCGAGGCTCCGTGACCGTTCGGCCTCGCAAGCCCACTTCACCGAGCTCTGCGCGCTGCTGGACGAGCGCACGCCGACCGAAGCCGATTCCGACGGCACCAGCTACACCTTCGAGCGCGGCGCCCCGAAGACCGGCCTGGACCGCGAAGGCTTGGCCGATGTCTGCAAGCGGCATCGCTTCGGCTGGGACTACAGGGGCAATCACGCCGACCTGAACGCCGCGCTCGGCCAGCGCCTGCTGTATGCGGCTGCGCTGGAAAACCCCGCTCCTGATCGTTACCGACATGGAGACGATCCGCATCCACACCAGTTTCACCAACGCGGCCAGCCACCCCCACATCCCGGCTTAAGGGCAAAGCAGAGCCCATTACACGGGAATTTTCCTTGCTAATTTTCCATTCTTCCCCTATAATAACAGATTGCTTCTTCAGCAGCGCTGCTGCCCATCGTGAATCTCCTGACGCACTGCCACGCGTTGGCGCGGCATTGGCTTCCCTGCGTCTTCTGCCGGCACGGTCTGGATGCAAAAAGTTGGACGGAACTGGCCGGAATTGGCTGGATCTGGCTCGGAACCGGCGAAAACCGGTCCGGATCTGGCTCGAATTGGCGCGAACTGGCTGACTTTGGCAGGGCGAAAATCCTGCCTTCACAGAGATAATCTTTCTGTGTCAGTAGCTTAGAGCGTTCTCTGCCAAAAATCTCCGCGCTCACCGCCGATGCGCGATCCCCATCGCCTCCGCGGAGGCGGCCAGGCGGGGGTCGCGTGTCCACAGGGTGCCCGACGCCAGCCGCGCCCCGGCCAGCAGGTGGACGTCGACCAGCCCGAGGCCCTGTCCGGCCAACCCCTCCCGGTCGATCAGGGTGAGGATCTCCTCCGGTTCCGCCACCGGCGCCGCCGGCAGGGCCTGAAGCAGCCACAGGATGGCGGCGTGGTTCTTCAGGCTGCCGAGCGCGATCTCGCCGATGACGGCGGCATGCCCCAGCACCAGGCCGGCCTCCAGAAGGCGGACGAGTTCGGGATCGGCCCGGCGGAAATGGCCGATCCAGATCGACGTATCGGCCAGGATCACGAAGGTTCTTGTTGCCGGCGCGGCGGGGCCTCCGCCGCCGGGTCACTGCCGCCCAGCCGGGCCAGCCGCCGGGCGCTTTCGCGTTCGATCAGGGCCTTCAGCGCCTCGCGGAGCAGCGCGGTCCGCTCCTTCATGCCCGTCAGAGCCTCGGCGCGGGCGAGCAGGTCGTCGTCGAGGGTCAATGTCGTCCGCATGCCCGGCCTCCGGTTGCTGAGGCACACTTTAGCGCATCATTTGATGCCTGGCCGAAAATGTCCGGCATTCGAAGCGGCCATTTCTGGCCGCGGCCAGATTTGTCCGGGGTGGAGGCCCTTGGCGGCGGCCATTTCTGGCCGGTGTGCGCAAAAGCGGCCAGAAATGTCCGGTGCGCCCGCCTGGCCAGGCGGCGGATGCGGCCCGGTGTCCTGACCGCTTGACGCTGCCCCGCGCCGTCCATACCTAAAGCCCGGTCATGGCTCTCCTCCCCATCATCCACGCGCCCGATCCGCGCCTGAAGGTCAAGTCCAAGCCCGTCGAGGTGTTCGACGAGAGCCTGCGCAAGACCCTGGACGACATGCTGCAGACGATGTACGCCGCGCCCGGCATCGGCCTGGCCGCCGTTCAGGTCGGCATCCCGAAGCGCATGCTGGTGATCGACATCGCCCGCGAGGACGCGCCGAAGACGCCGCTGCGCATCATCAACCCGGAAATCGTCGGCGTGTCGGAAGAGGACAAGCTCTGGGAGGAGGGCTGCCTCTCCCTGCCCGAACAGTATGCCGACGTGGCGCGGCCCGAATGGGTCGAGGTCGCCTACCAGGACGAGACGGGCGAAAAGCGGACGCTCAAGGCCGAGGGCGTGCTGGCGGTCTGCCTGCAGCACGAGATGGACCATCTCGACGGGATCCTCTTCGTCGACCATCTCTCGGCGGTGAAGCGCAACATCATCCTGCGCAAGCTGGTGAAGCAGAAGAAGCTGGCCGCGGCCGCGGCCGAGTAGGGTCATGGAGCCGCTCTCCCCCGACCCGGAGAAGATGGCCGCCGACGAGGCGAAGGTCCGCGAGGGCTTCTGGCCCAAGCTGAAGCGCAACGCGGCGAAGCTGCCTTTCGTGGAAGACCTGCTCGCGGCCTATTACTGCGCGATGGATTCGGCCACGCCGACCTATGTCCGCGCCATCCTGTTCGGCGCGCTCGCCTATTTCGTGCTGCCGGCCGACGTCATCCCCGACGTGATCGCCGGCTTGGGCTTCACCGACGACGCCTCGGTCATCGCCGCCGCCATCGCCGCCGTGCGCGGCAATTTCCGGCCCGAGCATCGCGAGAAGGCCCGCCGCGCGCTCAGCGAGGGGCTCGGCTCGCCGCCTCCCGCCTGAGCTTCGCCTCGCGGAGCGCGATATAGAGGGTGGAGGCGACGATGATCCCCGCTCCGACCCAGGTCCAGGCATCGGGCACTTCGGCGAAGAAGAGGAAGCCGAAGATGCCGGCGAAGAGAAGGCGGGAATAGTCGAAGGCCGCCACCACCGTCGCCTCGCCGCAGTAATAGGCCCTGACGGTGCAGCCCTGCCCGCCGGCGCCGAGCGCGCCCAGACTGATCAGGATCGCGAGTTCCCACAGCGTCGGCTGCTGCCAGACGAAGAGGGCCGGGATCAGCGCCACCGTGGTGGAGACGGTGCCGAACCAGAACAGGATGGCGATCGGCTGTTCGGTGCGGGTCAGCAGCTTCACCATGACGACCACGCCGGCGACGCCGAGCGCGCCGGCGATGGCGACCAGCGCGGCCAGGTTGATCTCGCCCGCCGGGCGCAGCATGACCAGGACGCCGAGGAAGCCGATGGCGGTCGCGGTCCAGCGGCGGATGCGCACCTTCTCGCCCAGGAACCACCAGGCGAGCACGAGGACGAAGAGCGCCCGGGTGAAGCTCAGCGCCGTCGCGTCGGCGAGCGGGAGGTACACCACGGCGTAGAAGCCGGCGAACATGCTGACCGTGCCCAGTATCCCGCGCAGCAGATGCGCGAAGGGCCGGCGGGTCCTCAGCGCCTTGGGCCCGGCCCTGAGCGCGAAGGGCAGGATGCAGGCGAAACCGAAGGCGGCGCGGAAGAAGGCGATCTGGAAGCTGTCGAGGCGGGTGCCGAGCGACTTGGTCATCACCCCCATGAAGGTGAACAGGACACCGCCCATCAGCATCCAGAGCGCGCCGCGGGTATTGGGCGATATGCCCGTCCACCAGCGTTCGAGCGGCTGCAGCGGGCCGGGCAGGACCGGTCGGGACGGGGCGGGTGGGGGAGGATCGGCCACGGGCGGCAGGTTAGCCCGTTTCGCCCGCCGCGGGGAGCGTGCGGGCGGCACACCGGCGCGCTATCCTCGGATCATGAGCGAGGCAGCGAAGTTCTCGGCCCTGACCTTCGTGGTCGCCGACGACCATCCCATGGTGCGCGATGCGTTGGGCCAGGGGCTCGCCTCGATCTTCCCGGGCATCCGCGTGCTCGCCGCTCCCGATCTCGCGCTGGCGGAAGCGGCGGTGGAGGCGAACGAGCCGGTCGACCTCCTGATCCTCGATCTCGACATGCCGGGCATGAACGGCCTCACCGGTCTCGCCGCCTTCCGCGCCAGCCATCCGACCGTGCCGGTGGTGGTGCTCTCGGCGCTCCGCGATCCGGCCGCCATGCGCCGCGCGGTCGATCTCGGCGCATCCGCCTTCATCCCGAAATCGGCGCCGCTCGACCAGATCGGCCGCATCATCCGCGGCGTGCTCGACGGCGAGATTCACCTGCCCGAAGAGGCGCGGGCGCTGCCCCAGGAGGCCGGCGACCAGGATTTCGCCGCCCGGGCGGTCGACCTCACGCCGCAGCAATGGCGCGTCCTCGGCCTGATGCGCGAGGGCAAGCTCAACAAGCAGATCGCCCACGAGCTGTCGATCGGCGAGGCGACGGTGAAGGCCCATGTGACGACGATCCTGCGCAAGCTCGGCGTGCGCTCCCGCACCCAGGCCGTGATCGAGGCGCGCCGCCTCGACCTCAGTCCTCCTCAGCCGCCAGGGTGAACAGTTCCTGCGGTCGCCCCACGCCGCGGAGCGCGTAGCGCCCGACCGACACCATGCGCGCCCGCTGGTCGGGGTGCGCGGCCCGGGTGAAGGCGGCCGAGAGGAGGACGCCGCGCTCGGCCGACCGGCACAGGGCCGCGATGCGGCTGACCTCGTTCACCGCCGGCCCCACGACGGTGAAGTCGAGCCGCTGCGGCGCGCCGACATTGCCGAAGAACACCTCGCCCACGTGCAGGCCCAGATACATCTGCGTGACCGGCAGGCCGGCCGCGCTCCGCCGCGCGTTCAGGGCGGTGATGGCCTCGCGCGCGGCCGCTTCGGCGCTCAGCGCACAGCCACAGGCCTCCGCCGGATCGTCCGCCTTGAAGATGGCGAGCACGCCGTCGCCGATCAGCTTCAGTACGTCGCCCCCGGCCTCGTGCACGCCGGTGATCACGGCCTCCGCGTAGTCGTTGAGAAGGGGAATGATCTGCTCCGGCGGGGCGTTGTCGGTGATCGCGGTGAAGCCGCGCAGGTCGCTGTACCACAGCACCGCGCCGATCGGTTCGGCCACGCCGCGGGCGATCCTGCCCGCCAGCACCCGCCGGCCGGCGTCGCGCCCCAGATAGGTCTCGACCAGCGTCTCGGCGATGCGGGCGAGCGAGGCGCACTTGACGGCCAGCGCCAGTTTGGGCACCAGCCGCTTCAGCCCGGCGATCTGCCAATCGGCGAAGCCCGCCGCCGCATCCGACATCCAGGACGAATAGACGCAGTCCATCTCCCCGATCGTGCCCTCCGGCGCGAAGCGGTGGATCAGGGCGAGATAGTCGGTGATCCCTTCCTGGCGGACCTCGCCCAGCACCGGGAAGTCGGCAGGATCGCCGGCGGTGAAGTTCCGGCGCAGGAACGCCGCTCCTGAGCTGACCAAGTGAAAGAAGGGGCTGCGCTGCCAGTTGTCGGCGGCTTCGCCGCCCTGGTCGGTGCGGCCGTATTCCAGCGCTGCCGGCAGGGTGGTCCGATCGCGCCGCCAGCGGAAGACCCGGCCCTCGTAGATCGGGTGCAGCGTGTCGATCACGACGACGCCGCGGCAGAGCGGGATACCGGCGGCGGTGGCGCGGGCGCAGAAGCCGTGCAGGAGGTCGACCTCCGACATGCCGGCGAGGCCGGCATCGACCACCCAGGCCGAGATCGCCTCGATCGCCCGGCCGTCCATCAGTGTTCCCCGCGGCGCTTCAGCATGTGCATGCAGTTCACCGTCAGGATCAGCTCGCCCCGCTGGTTGAAGGTATCATGGCGCATCCAGACGACGCCGCGGTCGGGCCGCGACTGCGAGGCGCGTACCGCCGTCACCTCGACGCCGACATGTATGGTGTCGCCGACCTTGAGCGGCCGCAGCCAGCGCAGTTCCTCCATCCCCGGCGAGCCCAGATTGCTCTCCCCCACCAGGCCGAGGCGGAAGAACAGGGCGAAGCTGAGCGACAGCGTGTGGAAGCCCGAGGCGATGATCCCCTCGAAAGGCCCATCCTTCGCGCCCTCGGCGTCGAGGTGCAGCGGCTGCGGGTCGAAGCGGAAGGCGAAATCGGCGACGTCGCGCTCGGTGACGGTGACGGCGGTCGTCTCCGTCCGCCAGCCGGGCAGGAAGTCTTCGAACCACATCGAACGGGTCATGGCGGGGTGATCCTTCAGCCGCCGCGGGCGAGGCGCAAGCCCGCCAGCACCACCACGGCGCCCAGCGCTTGGATGAGGTTGAACGGCTCGCCCAGCAGCAGGACGGAGATCAGGATGGCGAAGATCGGGATGGTATAGGAATAGCCGACCGCTCGCGGCAGTCCGAGCAGGCGCACACCCTCGTTCCACCAGACGATGCCGAGGGCCGCGCAGATGATCGACAGGAACAGGAAGGCGGACCAGCCGCTGGCCGGAACGTCCGCCCAGTCGGTCTCCATAGCCTGCCAGAGCCCGAAGGGCAGCATGGCGAGCGCGCCCACCAGCATCGACCAGGCGATCGAGATCAGCGCGCCGTTGCGCTGGATGATCGGTGCCATCCCCACGGTATAGACGGCCCAGAAGACCGAGCCACCGAAGATCATGAGGTCGCCGGCGAGGCTGCCCCCGCCGAAGCGGAACTCGGTCAGGCTGGCATTGATGACGAGGAATACGCCGGCGAAGGACAACACGATGCCGGCCCAGGACCGGCGGGTAACGGCCTGGCCGATGAAGGGCGCCATCGCCGCCACCCAGAGCGGTGTGGTATTTGCCAGGATCGAGGCCTTGGCGGCCGTGGTGAGCGGCACGCCGTTCTGCCACAGCGCCTGGAAGCAGCCGACGCCGATCAGGCCGAGCAGTCCGACCGCCCGCCAGTCGCCCCGCGGCAGAGCCAGACTGCGGTCACGGAACGCCGCGAAGGCGAGCAGCAGCAGGGCGGCGAGCACATAGCGGAAGGCACCGAAGGCCATCGGTGGAATGAACTGCAGCCCGTGCTTGGCCACCGGGAAACTCGCGCCCCAGGAGGCCGCCGTCGCCAGCAGGTAAAGGTCGCCGCGTCCCAGCCCGAAGCGGCCCGGTCCCGCGCTCACCGAATGCTGCCGAGGAACTCGTCCAGGATGGCGTCGTGTTCGGCCGGCCGCTCGGCATTGATCAGATGGCCGCAACCCGGAATCTCGCGGTAGACGGAACCCGCGATCGCCTCGTGCATCCGGCGCATCGCCTTCGGCGGGGCGTTCGGGTCCTTCTCGCCCGCGATCAGGAGCGTCGGCACCCGGATCGCCGCGAGGTCGTCCTTGCGGTCGAAGGTGACGAGGTTTCTGAGGGCCGCGCGATAGGTTTCCGACGGCACGGCCCGCATGGCCTGCCCCATCACCTCGAGGCCGGCCGGATCGGGCGCATCGCCGACCATGGCTTGGATCAGCCCCGGGGCGAGATCCGCCATCGACTTCCCGGCATCGAGCGGGGCGAGGCGCTTGCCGAGGAACTCCTCCTGGAACTTGCCGTCGCGCGATCCGAAAGCCGGCGTGGTGCCCGACAGTACCAGCGCGGCAACGCGGCCCGGATGCCGGGCGATGAAGTCCTGCGCCACCATGCCACCCATGGAGTGGCCGTAGACGACGGCCTTCGGCGCCCCGATGAAGTCCAGCAGCAGTTTCAGCGCCTCGGAAAGGGCGGCCCAGTCGAAGGGTCGCGGCAGGGCGCTGGCGCCATAGCCGGGATTGTCCCAGGCGAGCGTGTGGCGACCGGAGCCGTAGCGCTCGACCTCTCGCGCGAAGCAGAGCGCTCCACCGCCGATGCCGTGCATGAAGACCAGCGGGATGCCGCCCTTTCCCGCCTCGATGAAGGCCGGCCGTTCAACTGTCATCTTGTGCGCCCCGGAACAAGTCAGGCGGTGGTTCTAGCGGCTTGCAGCGCCGCACGCACGTCCGCGAGTGCGCCGAAGCAGCAGCCGTAGTAGAGCACCAGGATGAAGCCGAGGCCGATCGCGATCCTGAGCCTTCCACTGTCGGACAGGTCGGCCTCGCCCGCCGCGTCGGCCATGGCCATACCGAAAAAACCCGACGCCAGCGGCACAGCGAGCAGCGCCAGCGGCCAGAGCGCGAAGCGCCGCCAGCCGGGTATTCCCGCAGTGCCCAGTACCACGATCGCGTCGATCCAGGCGATCAGCGTGGCGCCCATCGCCAGCATGACGACGAAAAGGAAGATCGCCTCTCCGCCCTGCGGCCCGGCACCGGGCTGGAGTTCGCGGAACCACGACCGCAGGACCCAGATCGCCGGCAGCGGCAGCAGGTGCAGCGCCGACCAGATGGCGGCTCCGGGGCCGGGGCCGATCAGCAGCTTCAGGGTTCCGGTCATGTGTCCCGCATGCTAGCGGAGAGGGCATGCGTGTCGCCTGGTTCTTCGCCTATGCCTTCTTCGGGATGGTGGGCCTGCCGGCCCTGGTCCTCCTGCTGGTGCAGTGGCAGACCGGGCCGCTGCAATGGCCCCCGCCCCAGCGCCTGATCTTCCACCCCGCCTGGGAGGTGGCGGATGGACGGTTCACCGATCCGGGCCGGCTCCTCGGCGGGGAGGGTCCCGTCATCGATATTCGCCCGATCGTGCCCGCTGCCGCGGCCGCGGCGGCGAGCGCCGGGGCAGACGGCACGATCGCCGTGGCGGTCCGGCTGAACCGCTCGCGCGACATGAATGCCGCGACCGACGCGCTGGTGCAGCACTACCGGATCGACCTTCGCAGTCCCGGTCGGAGCGGGGAAAGGGTCTCCACCGCCGGGGGAATGAGCGGCCTTCTATTGCGCGACGCGACCCGCATCCTGCTGGTGCTCGGCCTGCAGCAGGACATGGCCCAGACGCGCCTCTCCCGCATGGCGGGACTGGCCGTGCGGATCAATCCAGCGGCGAAGCAGGCGCCCCCTGTCGTCGTCTACCTGGTCGCACTGGGCCTTGCCGCCTGGGTGAGCGCGCAGTTCTTCCTCTTCCCGCGGCTCGCCAGTTGGGCCGGCAGCGTCCTCCCGACGCCGGGTGCTGCGCCCATGCCGCAGCCGGAAGTCGAGCGCCGTCTGCTCGCTCTCAACGATCGCAACCTGCCCTTCCAGGTACGCCGCGGCACCCGACCCGGAGAACTGGTCGTCGACTGGCGCTATGCCGACGCGAAATGGTTCGACCTGATGCGGCTGGCGGGACTGTCGCGGCTCTTCCGCGTCGTGCTGCGGCTGGACGAGAAGAGCCTGAGCGTGCGCGCGCGGGACTATACCGCCGATGTCGACTGGTCGGCTGGGCGCGGCGGCGCCGACTTCGCCTTCCGGGCCAGTCTCGGCATCAACTTCTTCCTCTACCGGCAGGAGGCCGTGCTCGGCCTGCAGATCAGGGGAGGACAGGTCACCTTCGATCCCTTCTATCGCTACCGCTTCGATGTCCGGGAACTGCGCGATCCGTTGATTGCTACGGTCGCCGCGGCGGGCTGGCGGTACAGGCCCGTGCTGACCTTCTTCCGGCCGGTCGGGGGCTAGCGGGCCAGTATCTTCCTCAGGCGCCGGAGCGGGGCGTCGTCGTGCAGGAGGGCCAGCGGCAGGCTCACATGGCTCTGCTTCACGACAGTGACATTCGCTTCGGGGATGCCCCACCGGCGGCCCAGCGCGATGCCTTCGCCAACCGGCATGACCTGGTCGGCCTGGGCCAGCAACGACACGATCCGTTCCGGCGGGATCGCGGGACGGTCGGGCGGGTTCAGGAGCGAGCGCATGCGATCGATCTGCGTCGGCGTCCACCCGGCGCCCGACATCGCCGCCGGCAGGCCGAGCGCCCGGGTCAGACTGCCTTCGAATGCCACCGTTTCCAGCCGGCCGGAATGGGCGATGAGCAGGGCCGCGTCGGGACGGCAGTCGACCGGCCAGCGGTCGCAATAGGCGGCGGAGAGCTGGGCGGCGAGCGCACCCATGGAAATGCCGGCGACGGCCACCTTGCCGCCGAAGGTTTCACGGGCGAAGCGGACCAGCACGGCGGTCTCGAGCGCCTGGCCGACGAGGACATCGACGGGTCCCAGCGGCGCGGCGGCGAAGAACATCTCGCCGCCGTAGTAGCCGGGCTTGCGTCGGCGACCGTGATAGGGCGAGACCAGTTCGATCACGCGGAATCCGCGCTTGGCCAGGAAGCGCTCCACCACGGAGAAATCCGACAGCATGTCCCATTCGACGAAGACGCCACTGCCGAAGACGATGGTCGGAGTATCGGGCCCGGCATCGGACGGTTCGGTCATCCGGGCCAGGACGGTGTCGTCCAGTCGCAGCCAGGGGGAGCGGAATCGCAGCCAGGACGAACGGCCGACGCGCCAGGAATAGGACGGTGACTGCTCGACCCGCGGCCTCACCCGGAGCTCGAAGGCGGCCGCCGGTTCGTGCATGGCATGGCCGAGCGCCATGCCCACCTCGGCGAAGGTCGGCGTGTTCCAGCGGATCGGCGCCACCTTCCGGCCGACGGTGAGCGGCTGGTAGCCCATGCGGGTCAGCATCCAGCGCTGCGCCGCCTTCTTGCGCTCCTCCTCGGCCCAATGAAGCGTGTCCGGGCGCATGTCGAGACCGCCGAAGAAGGCTCCGTCCCAGATCTCCTGGACCGCGTCGAGCTTGGCCCGGGCGCGGGCCTGGGCTGCGAGCCGTGTCGCGGTGAAGGCAGCCAGCGGGCGGCTGTCGATGCCCGTCTCGGCCTGAAAGCGCTTCACATCGTCGCCGCACATGTCGGCGACCGCCCACAGGCGGGAGACCGGAAAGAACCAGCGATTCAGGCCCCAGAGGGTGAGCGGATCGCCGAGCGGGCCCAAGGCGAGGCCGAGGCGGGCGAGCGCGCCGCCGGGCGATGCGGCGGGCACGTCCTCCACCTCGTCGGCGGCCGGCGGCGTGGCGGGAGGACGGCGCAGCCAGGAAAACCGCTCGCGGAGCGCCGCGAAGCGGTTGATGGGCTGGGCGGGGAGAAGGGTGTCGTTCATCGCGGTCGAGGCCGACAGTATCCCTCTTGGGGTGGCGGAATAATGGCAAAGCTTGACGTCTCGAGTTCTGCATGTGAGTAATTACTCACTTCGAGGGGCTGGGATGTCGACCAAAGACAATCTGATGCGGGCCGCCATCAGCCTTTTCGCGAGCCGGGGCGTCGCGGCGACCACGACGCGGGAGATCGCGACGGAAGCCGGCGTGTCGGAAGGGGCCATCTATCGGCATTTCACCGGCAAGGAACGGCTGGTCGAAGAGATCTTCACCTGGCACGCCGCCGCCCTCGCCGCCGAACTGGACGCCGCGCAGGGAACTGCCGCCTCGCAATGGGAGAAGCTCAGGGCGATCGTCCGCCAGTCCTATGCGGCTTTCGACCGCGATCCCGCCCTTTTCACCTTCCTCCTGATCGGCCGGCACGAGCCGATGCGCCGGATTCCGGACGGCACGCGCACGCCGGTCCGTGTCTTCGAGGCGGTGATCGGTCGCGGTGGCGCGAACGGCAAGGTGGGCGACCTGCCGGTCCGCCTCGCCACCCAGATTGCCCTCGGCATGGTGCTGCAGCCGGCGATCGGGTCGTTGCATGGGGAGGTGGATCGACCGCTTCTGCCCCAGGCCGATGCCATCGCCACCGCCATCTGGCGGGCGCTCACCCTCGCCTGAACAGATGCCCAAAAGTGAACGCTGACAGAGAGCGGGGATCAGAGGGGCGCGCGGTCGAGATGTTCGGCCGCGCCGCCTTCGCCCAACTGGATATGCGTCATGCCGCGGGACTCCGATCGCATGCGCCAGGACAGCATCGCTTGCGCATAAGTGCGGACGCGGTCGGCACGAGCAGGGTCGTCCGCGCGGTTGCTTAGCTCCCAGGGGTCGCTCTCCAGATCGAAGAAGAGCGGCGGCAGGCCGGCGAAATGAACGTACTTGCCGGCCCCGTCACGGATCACCGCCAGGTGGCATTCATCCGCGCTGAGGCCGAGGCGCTCTTCGAACCAGCGGCTGCGGACACTGCGGAAGTCGAACTCCCAATGCGCATGCCGGCGCCAGCGAGCCGGCGTCCCCCCCGCCAGGAAGGGCAGAAGGGACCGGCCGTCGCAAGCCGGCGGGATGGGCAGGCCGATTCTGTCGAGAATGGTGGGCATCACGTCGACCGCCTCTGTGAAGGCGTCGACGATGCGGCCGCGGCTCCGATCCGCCGAGGGATCGATCACGATCAGCGGGATATGGAAGGACTGGTCGAAATAGCCGTCCTTGCCGAACATCCAGTGGTCGCCGAGCATTTCCCCGTGGTCGGCGGTGATGACGATCAGCGTCTGGTTGAGCTTGCCCTGTTCGTCCAAGGCCCGCACCAGCCGGCCGACCGCATCGTCGACCTGGGCGATCATCCCGTAGTAGGTGGCGCGAAGCTGGGCGAGGCCGCGATCGGTCAGATGGGCGAGCGGCAGCTTCTCCTGGATCAGCAGGTTTCCGGCCCAGATGCGGTCCAGATGGGCGGCGAGCCAGGGATGCTGGGCGCCTTCCGCCTCCCGGCTGGCGGCGCGCACCGGCGGCGGGACGTCCGCCGGGCTGATCAGCGCGTTCCAGGGCTCCGGCGCGATGAAGGGCGGGTGCGGCCGCAGATAGGAAAGGTGCAGGAAGAACGGATCCCGGCCGACCGACAGGTGGCGGATGGCGACCTCGGTCAGGAAATTCGTCTCGCTGAAGGCGTCCGGAAAGCGGGTGGGGGCGAAGGTCGGCCCGCCGCCTTCCGAGCCGGGCTTGGAACGGTCGGGGAGCCAGACGTCCTTCGGCCCGGGCGGTATCTCGAAACCATGGGCCTTCAGATGCGCCCGCCAGGCGGCGTTGTCCTCGGGCAGCAGCAGGCCGGTGGTGAAGCCCGGCAGGACGCCTTCATAGGTGGAGAGCGCGGGATCGTCCGGCGCCCGTCCCGTTGGATCGGTCGGAGTGTCCGTGTAACCGAAGAGTACCGGCTCGTAGCCCGCCTTTCGGGCCTCAAGCGCCAGGGTGGTATGCCGGTTCTCCAGCGGCGAACCGTTGGTCACGACGCGGTGGTTGTGCAGATAGAGGCCGGTGAAGAGCGAGGCGCGCGCCGGCGCACAGGGAGCGGCCTGGGCGAAATGGCGGCGGAAGGCGACGCCGCGCCGGGCGAGCGCATCGAGATGGGGTGTCCGCACGCAGGGATGGCCGAACCAGCCGAGGCAGTCACCCCGCCATTGATCCAATGTAATCAAGAGGATATTGGGTCTATCGGGCATCGCCGTTCCACATCGCGGACCCGCCGCCCGCCCCGGTGACACATCGGCGCACACTGTGACATCGGCGGAACAAAGGGGCCAGAGTGATGGTTGCGACACGCCGAATCGCGCCGTCGCGCGTATCTTGGGGCAGGTCAGCCCAGGAGGAAAAGGAAGACCATGCGGCCCCGCACTATCGCCCTGTCCATCGCCATGATCGGCGCGCTCGCCCTTACCGCCCCCGGCGCGCGGGCGGCGTGCCAGGACGGCAACAACACCGGCCAGGTGCTGGGCACCGTCGGCGGCGCGGTCCTGGGAGGCCTGCTCGGCTCCAAGATCGGCGGCAAGAGCACGGTGGGCAAGGTGGCCGGCGTGGGCGGCGGTGCCATCCTGGGTGGCCTGGCCGGCGGCGCGCTCGGCAACTATCTGACCTGCAAGGACGAACAGCAGGTCAACTCGGCCAACCAGCGGGCTCTCGAGACGCAGCCGACCGGCACGCCGGTGGCCTGGAACAACCCCGACAGCGGCAATTCCGGCACGGTGACGCCGACCAAGACCTATCAGACCCAGGAGGGTCAGTACTGCCGCGAGTTCCAGCAGACGATCACGGTCAACGGCAAGTCCGAGCAGGGCTACGGCACCGCCTGCCGCCAGCCCGACGGCAGTTGGAAGGTGGTACAGTAACCGGCCTCAGGCCGGACCGTAAGCCTCTGGAAAATCAGCAATATTCTGAACGCGGCCCGCGCGGACCAGGCGATTCTCGTGGCGGCCGTCCGCATGGAAGAGATGCTCGACATAGCCCACGGTCTTGTCGCCGTAGCGGGGTTGGCGGCCGTCGGGGATGAAGAAGGCGGTGGAGGGGGCCCAGACGTGGCGCTGGCCCTCCACCTCGGTCGAGCGGTACTGGTGGACATGACCGCAGGCGACCACGGCCGGCCGGCAATCCCCCAACGATTGCAAGAGCTTGGCCCGGCCGGAGGGGGTGAGGAAACGGCCTCCGACCGCGGTTTCGCCGAGCGCCTTGTCGCAGAGCGGCTTGTGGATGAAGAGGGCCACCGCCCGTCCCTTCACGCGCGCGGCGGAGGCCGTGAAGGCCTCCTGCTCGGCCGAGAGTTCGCTGCCGAAGGCCTGGGCGTTGACCCCGATCAGGCGCCAGCCGGGGATGTCCATCCGCCAGAAATCGGGGCCGAATTCAGACACATAGCGGGCGCGACGGTCGCCGCTGATCGGGACCTGATGCGGGCCGGCGGGCAGTTCGACGGTGTCGCCGAGGTCGTGGTTCCCCGGCAGTGCGCGCCAGCGCAACCCCATGGAATCGTGGCATTCCCGGGCGAAGGAGAGGTCGTCGGCCTCGGCGGCGCCGTCCAGCGACAGATCGCCGGTATTGATCACCAGATCGGGCCTCGAGGCCCGCAAGGCCTCGACCACAGCCTTGAAATTGCTCACGAAAAAGGGCTTCGAGCGGCTCAGATGGGTGTCCGAGATCTGGGCGATGCGAAATGGCATGCCCAGACCCTAGCAGGTCCATGTGACATCCAGCATTCAGCCGGCACTCACCTTGACCACGATTTTCAGTCGGCGGGCGAGAAGCGGGCCTGGACGGGCTTCTGGCCAGGCATGGTGAGCGACACCACCACGCGCGCGCCCTTGGCGAGGGGAAGCATCCCCTTGCCCGACAGCGAGGTGGCGCCGGGGGTGAGGGTCACCACCTCCTGCTTGCCGCCCGACAGCACGGTGGCGGTGGCCTTGGCGTCCTTCACCGCTTCGGGCTTGTCCGCCTCGTCGCGGACATGGAGGGTGAGGGTGCCCTCCTTCGCCACCAGTTCGAGATGGTGCCCGCCGGCATCCACCACCTGGCCGCCGTGCATCGGCTTGGCGTCGTGGGCATGGGCGGGGAGCGCCAGGGTCAGGGCCGCGGCGAGAAACAGGCGTCGGATCATTCCGGGTCTCCTTTTCAGTAGGCTTCTTTTCAGTAGGCTTCGGCGAGTTTGCCTTCCCTCGCCTCGGCGACGAGGCGTTCCAGCGGCTTCCGGCCGACGGTGAGGAAGAGGGTCGGGGTGAGGAAGGCGTCGAGCAGCGTGGCGGAGAACAGCCCGCCGAAGATCGTCACGGCGACCGGATAGAGGATCTCCTTCCCCGGCTGGTCGGCGCCGATCATCAGGGGGATGAGCGCGAGCCCGGCCGAGAGCGCGGTCATCAGCACCGGCGTCAGCCGTTCGAGCGTGCCGCGGATGACGAGGTCGGGTCCGAAGCGCTCCCCCTCGAACAGGGCCAGATTGATGTAGTGGCTGATCTTGAGGATGCCGTTGCGGGTCGCGATGCCGGCCAGCGTGATGAAGCCGATCGCCGAGGCGATGGAGAAGGGCTGGCCGGCGATGAAGAGCGCCGCCACCGAACCGATCAGCGCCAGCGGCACGTTCCCCATGATGATGAGCGACAGCCGGGCCGAGCGGTAGCGCGAATACAGCACCACGAAGATGAGCGCGAGCGAGACGAGCGAAAGCAGGCCGATCAGCCGGCTCGCCTCCTCCTGGGCCTGAAACTGGCCTTCGAGCTGGGTGAAGTAGCCCTGCGGCAGCGGCGCCTTCGCCAGTTCGGCGCGGATGGCCGCGATGATCGCGGCCATGTCGCTGCCGTCGGTATTGGCGAAGACCGCGATGCGGCGGCGACCGTTCTCGCGCAGGATCTGGTTCGGGCCGTCGGTCTCGATCACTTCCGCGAAGGTCCTGAGCGGCACGCGCCCCGCCGGCGTGTCGATCAGGGCCTCGGCGAGGCCCCGGGTCGTGCGCGCCTCGTCCGAGAGGCGCAGCACCACGTCGAAGCGGCGGCTTTCATCGACGATCTGCGACACCACCCGGCCGTTGGAGAGGCTCTCCAGTTCCTCCGTCACCCGGGCCGGCGTGACCCCCAGGCGCATGGCCTTCTGGTGGTCCACGCGCACCTGCAGCTGCGGGATGCGCACCTGCTTTTCCGTCTGCAGATCGACCACGCCGGGTATGCGCGCGAGCCGCGATTCCAGGTCGGCGGCGAGCCCGCGGAGCGTGTCGTAGTCGTCGCCGTAGATCTTGAGCGCGATCTGGGCGCGGACGCCGGACAGCATATGGTCCAGCCGGTGGGCGATCGGTTGCCCGACGGCGATGCTGAAGGGAAGGACGGAAAGCCGGTTCCGGATATCGGCCAGCACCACCTCGCGCGGGCGGCCGGCCTCATCGACGAGGTCGATGTCGAGTTCACTGACGTGCACGCCCTCGGCATGCTCGTCGAGTTCGGCCCGCCCTGTGCGGCGGCCCACCGACCTGACCTCCGGCACCGATGCGATCAGGGTCTCGGCGATGCGGCCCAGACGATCGGATTCCTTGAGCGAGATGCCCGGCTGCAGCATGAGGCTGACCAGCACGGTGCCCTCGTTGAAGGGAGGCAGGAAGGCACGCGGGAGCTGCGTCGCCGCCAGGCCCGCGACCAGGACGCCAAGGACCGGTGCGGCGATGACGAAGGCAGGCCGTCGGAAGCACCAGCGCAGGCCCGCCGCCTGCCCCGCCTTCAGCGCGCGGACCAGGAAGGGTTCGCGATGGTCGAGCTGGCGCATGCGCGGGATCAGCCAGTAGGCCAGCACCGGCGTCAGCGTCACCGCGACGACGAGGCTCGCCAGGATCGAGACGATGAAGGCGATGCCGAGGGGCGCGAAGAGGCGACCCTCGATTCCCGACAGCGCGAAGAGCGGGATGAAGACCAGGATGATGATGGCGGTGGCATAGAGGATGCCCGAGCGCACCTCACCCGCCGCCGATGCGACCACCTCCCGGATCGGACGCGGGTTGTCGTGCATCCGGTTGAGTCGGAGCCGGCGGTAGATGTTCTCCACATCCACCACCGCGTCGTCGACCAGCGCGCCGATGGCGATGGCGAGGCCGCCGAGCGTCATGGTGTTGATGGAAAGTCCGAAATACTGGAACACCAGTACGGTGACGAGGACCGAGAGCGGGATCGCCGTCAGCGAAATGAAGGTGGTCTGCCAGTTGAGCAGGAAGGCGAAGAGCACGAGGGCCACCACCACCAGGGCCTCGACCAGCACGCGCTGGACGTTGGCGATGGAGGTTTCGATGAAGGTGGCCTGGCGGAACTGGATGTCGGTGACGCGCACATCCTTCGGCATCACCCGCTGCAGATCGGGCAGCATGCCTTCGATCGCCCGCGTTATGCGGACGGTGTCGCCGTCGGGCTGTTTCTGCACGCCGAGGATCACGGCGGGCTTGCCGTTGAAGCCGGCATCGCCGCGTTTGGTGCGGGCGGCGAATTCAACCCCGGCGATGCTCGAGAGCAGGATGGGTTCCGCCCCGCGCCAGGCTACGGGGGTGTTGCGCAGATCCTCGATCCGGCTGCTGCGGCCGATGTTGCGGATCAGGAACTCGCGGGCGTTCTGGTCGATGAAGCCGCCGCCGGTATTGGCGCCGAAGGCCTTCAGCGCCGCCTCCAGGGTTTCGACGCCGATGTCGAGGGCGGCCATGCGGCGGAGGTCTGGAATCACCCGGTACTGCCGCACCTCGCCACCGATCGGAATGACCTGGGCGACGCCGGGAATGGTGAGGAGCTGCGGGCGGATGATGAAGTCGGCGATCTCGCGGAGCTGCATCGGCGGCGTCGTCTCCGCCGACAGCGCGATCAGCATGATCTCGCCCATGATCGAGGAGATCGGACCCATCTGCGGGGTGACCTTGCCGGCGATCTGCTCGCGCACCAGGGCGAGGCGCTCGGCCACCTGCTGGCGGGCGCGGTAGATGTCGGTGCTCCAGTCGAACTCCAGATAGACGACCGACAGGCCGACCCCGGCGACCGAGCGCACGCGGGTGATGCCCGGCATGCCGTTCATTGCCGTCTCGATCGGGAAACCGACCAGGAGTTCGACCTCCTCGGGGGCCAGGCCCTCGACCTCGGTCATCAGGGTGACGGTGGGGCGGTTCAGGTCGGGGAAGACGTCGACAGGCAGGCGGGTGAGGGTGAAGGCGCCATACAGGGTGACGATCAGCGCCGCGATGACGACGAACAGCCGGTTGTCGAGACTGGCGCGGATGGCGAGGTTGAACATGGGTATTCTCCTCACCGGACCTGGTTCAGGAGCTCGGCGCCGGTAACGACGATGCGCTGGCCTGCCTCGAGGCCGGCAGCCACCAGCACGCGCCGGGCGTCGAGCGGCTCGAGGCGAACCGGCACGGGCCGGAACAGTTCGGGCGAGACATGCTCGAACACCTGGGGCAGGCCGTTGGCGGCCCGCACCACCGCATCCTGGGGCAGCGCGATGCCGGGCAGCTTGCGGCGCGATTCGACCAGGACGGCGACCGGCCGGCCGATGGCGAGGCCGGCCTCCGCCCTTTCGGCCCGGAACAGCAGCGGGACGGCCTGCTGGCGCAGGGCCGGGCTGCGGCCGAGGAAGGTGAGCGGGACGCCGGTGCCGGGATCGAGAAGGGCGGTCGCCGCGCCGATATCCTCGGCGAGGCGGGGGTCGAAGGCGATCGCCTCTACCCATACTTTCGCCGGATCGACGATCTCGAACAGGATCTCGCGCGCATCGACCACCTGGCCGGCCTGGACGCCGGCCACCGCGATCACGCCGCCGACCGGGGCGCGAAGCTGTTCGCGTTCGGCGAGCGTGGGCGAGACCGCTGCGCGGCGCTGGCGAAGCGCGTTCAGTTCCGCCTGCGCCTCGTCGATCTCGCGCTGGGGTACGCTGCCTTCCAGCTGGCGCAGGCGGCGGAGGCGCTGCTCGGCCACCTGGATGCTGCCGGACAGTTCGGCGATCTGGCCGGCCAACCCGCCGCGATCGACCAGCGATACGGTGGGGACGATGGTGACGAGGACATCGCCGCGGGCCACCCTCTGGCCGACATAGGGGATCCCGCCGCCGTTCGGCATATCGATCCGCCCCGCCATCGTGGACTGCACCTTGCCGCTGGCCGCCGGATCGGCGACCACGGTGCCGATCAGCTCCTGGACGCGGGCCAGAGCTTCAGTCTTTGCCACAGCGGTGCGGACGCCGATCAGACGCTGCGACGGCTTTGGCACGAAAACCGAGCCGTCGGGCAGGCGACGCGGCGCATCGCCGGCGATGGCCGCGGGCGCCGCGCCATGGTCATGGCCTTCATGGGCGATCGCGTCGGGCCAGGGCAGCGCCAGCATGGCGAGCGCGGCAGCCGCGGCGACCCGGCGGCCGCGCGGTATGGCGAGTGCCAGCACGAAGCCGACGGCGAAGGCGAGCCCGAGCGCGATCAGCCCGTGCCGGCTGGCGAGCATCGACTGCCACGTGACCGGCATGCCGCCGGTCTCCGCCCGGACGGGTTCCGGGATTTCGAGTGTGCCGGGCAGGAGGTCTGCGATGTCACCTGCCGTGACGGCGATGGTGAGGTCCCTGCTGCCGGGCGTGTCGACCCAGGCCGCGTCGATCGTATAGACACCGTCGCCCTTCGCCTCCGCCGTCAGCGCCCGGCCGTCATGGGTGACGACGACCTCGGCACCCTCGACCGGCTCGTTGGTCTCCAGCCGGTCGAGGTAGATCGTCAGCACATGCCCCTTGGCGATGCCGACGACGGTGATGGCATCGCCCACCGCTTCGAAGCGCGGCGAGCCGGCGGCAGGGGCCGCGACCTTAGCCTCGCCGTGGTCGTGGCCCTCATGGGCCGAGGCGGCGAGGGGGGTGAGGAGTAGAAGCAGAGTGAAGAGGAGGCGGGCGATTCTTCCCTCTCTCTCGGGGAGAGGGTGGCGGCGAAGCCGACGGGTGAGGGGCACGCTCGACGGTGAGTCACCGGCCACGGTGCCCCTCATCCGCCTGTCGGCACCTTCTCCCCAAGGGAGAAGGAAGAATACTGCGTCGATGGATCGGAGGATCATGGCTCGATCCCGTGGGCTTGATTGAGGCCGGCGCGGGCGCGGGCGACGGCGATGCGGGCGGCGGCGCGTGCATTGGCGGCTTCGAAAAGGGCGCCACGCTGGCGGATCATCTCGGCAAAGCCGGTCTGGCCGGCGGCGGCGGCGCGGCGGGTGTAGTCGAAGGCCGACTGCAGGGCGGCGTGGCGAGCCTCGGCGATGGCGGCCAGGCGTTCTGCCCCGGTGAACGTGGCCTGCGCTTTGGCGATGCCGGCCTCGACCTCGCGCTCGGCGGCGGCGAGGTCGAGGAGGGCTGCGGTCCGCGCGCTTTCGGCCACGGCCAGGCGCGGAGCGTTGCGCTGTTCGCCCGCGAACGGGATGCGGATGCGGATGCCGAAAGACGTGGCGTAGCTCTCCTCGCGGTCCCCGCGCTCGGTGCGGGCGACGAGACCGACTTCGGGCGGATCGCGATCGGCGAGGCGGGTGAGGCGGCTGTCGGCCTCGGCGGCAGCGACGGCGCGGCGCGGCAGGATCAGGCGCGGATGCGCGTCCGCCCTGGCGGGGGCCACCGTCTCCTCGGCGCCGTCCGGCGGTTCGGTGCCGGTCAGGGTGCGAAAGACGATCAGCGCGGTGTCGAGGTCGGTCCGGCGGGCGGCGATCACCGCCTCCGCCTCGTGCAGATCGGCCTCCGCCAGATGGGTGTCGAGCTGGGCCGAGAGGCCGGCGCCGGCGCGGCGGCGGGTGTCGTCGGCCAGGCTCCGGGCCGAGTCCCGCTTCTCGATCGCCAGTGCCAGCAGCGCGCGGCGCTCGGCCACATCCCAATAGGCATCGCGGAGCATGCGCGCCAGATCCAGGCGGCGGAGCGCGATCTCGGCCTCCAGTTTAGCGCCTTCGGCATCCACCAGGTCGCGCGTGGCGCCGCGCTCGCCCGGCAGCCAGACGGGGGCGGAGACTTCCGCCTCGTACTCGCGTGAGCCCTTGTTGCGCGCGGCCCAGTCGGTGGTGGCGCCGAGCGTGGCGGCGGGTGGTGCGGGGATGAAGCTGCCGGCCACCCGGCGGCGGGCTTCGATTTCGCCGCGGCGCACGAGAAGGGATTGCACCTCGGCGCTGCGTTCGACGGCGGCTTCGAAGGCGGGCGTCAGGCCTGATGCGCCTGCGCTTTGGGCGATCACGACCAGGGCCGCGACCAGGAGGGAACGCATGGGAATGCTCCGGAACCATGACGATGCGGCGATCCGGCCAAGGAGGCGGATCGTTCAGCGGCCGTGGTTCAGGCGCGAGGGGGTTCGAAGAGGGGGGAGCCGGTGGCGCCGGTCAGCGCCGGCTGCGGCCCGGGGCCGCGATACCCGCCGGGGGGGACGGGGCCGCCCTGGGCAGGATCGCTGGAGATGAGCGCGCCGCCGTGCAGGCCGCAGCAGGATACATGCAGCAGCGCGCAGGTGCCGTCGGCCTCGTCGCCATGCGCGGGGCAGCGGTGATCGGCGGCCCTCGCTTCCGCCGGCAAGGCGTCGCCGGCCAGGACGACGTCGGCGGCAGCCTCCCTCGGGCCCGCCCCATGCCCGGGATGCGCGTTGGCGGGCGCGACGGCGCCGCTCGCCAGGAAGGCGAGGAAGCAGAGAGCGGCGAGAAGGGCGCGCATGGGGAATTTGTCCCTTGGCGGTGGCGGTGCTGTCAAGGGCGCGCGGCGCGCCGCGGCACTTCCCTGCCTGCATCGTGTCGCGCAGCGGCATGCGGGGAGGGTTCGAAGCGAGGCGAGCCGTGAGGCGAGGCGGAACCGGATCGGGAAAGCGGCGTTCCCGTTCGGCTCATGGCTGGATTGGCTCGGGATGGCTGTCTATCACGCGTATTTTGCCGGGCGGAAGGCGGATGACCGCGCCGCCTATATCATCGATGCCGCGACCGATGACGATGCGGTGGTTCTGCTGAAGCGGCATGAACGCTATGGCGAAGCCTCCGAGCTCTGGCAGGGCGAGCGGCTGGTGTTTCCGAACGAATTGCTCTGGGGGCGCTAGCGGCGAGGAAAGCCTTCTCCTCTCCCCAAGGAAGGGGGAGGTTCACTGAAACAGTGTGGGATCGACGATCGGTCGGCCGCGGGGAATGGCCGTCTCGGGCAGCGCACAGGGCAGGAATTCGCCGCGGCCGGCTTTCGCCACCACGGTTCCCTCCTTCACCACGAGTTCCCCGCGCGACCAGGTCTCCACCGGCCAGCCCTTGAGCTGCATGCCCTCGTAGGGCGTGTAGCCGACATTGTCGTTCAGCATCTTCGCGGTGATGGTGACGTCCTTCTCCGTGTCCCAGAGCGCGAAGTCGGCATCGGCGCCGATCGCGATGGTGCCCTTCTTGGGATGCAGGCCGTAGAGCTTGGCGTGGTTGGTCGAGGTCAGCGCCACGAACTGCTGGATCGAGATGCGGCCCGTCCGCACGCCGTTGGAGAAGAGGAGAGGCAGGCGCGTCGCGATGCCCGGCAGGCCGTTCGGGACCTTGGTGAAGGAGGGCTTCGGGCCGGAGGCGAACTTGCCGGTCGCGTCCATCGCATAGGGCGCATGGTCGGAGGATAGGACGGAGAAGATGCCGGTCTCGAGCCCGCGCCAGACGAAGTCCTGGTTCGCCTTGTCGCGCGGCGGCGGCGAGCAGAGGCACTTCACCCCGTGCCAGTCGGCCCCGTCGAAGGGGCCCATGTCCTCCTCCGACAGGAAGAGATACTGCGGGCAGGTCTCGCCATAGATCCTGAGCCCGCGCCCCTGCGCCCAGTGGATCTGCTCGATCGCCTCCTTGGCGGAGACGTGAACGAGCAGGATCGGCGTGTCGAGCAGTTCGGCGAGCGAAATGGCGCGATGCGTCGCCTCGCGCTCGACCACGTTGGGGCGCGAGACGCCGTGATAGCGCGGCGCGATGCGCCCGGCCTGTTCCAGCTTCTCGGTGATCCAGCCGATGCAGTCGGTGTTCTCCGCGTGAACCATCATCATGGCGCCCTCGCGCCGCGCCAGGGCCATGACGTCCAGCATCTGCCGGTCGTTCAGCTTCAGGTCGTCATAGGTCATGTAGACCTTGAACGAGGTGTAGCCGTCGCGGATCAGCGCGGGAAGTTCCTGGCCGAGCACGGCGGCGGAGGGATCGGCGATGATCAGGTGGAAGGCGTAGTCGATGACCGGCTTGCCGGCCGCCTTGGCATGGTAGTCCTGCACCGCCGCCCGCAAGGACTGGCCCTTCAGCTGCTGGGCGAAGGGGATGATCGTCGTGGTGCCGCCCGTCGCCGCCGAGCGCGTGCCGGAATAGAAATCGTCGGCGTTGCGCGAGCCGTCGGGCGCGGCCGGCTGGTCGAAATGGCAGTGGCTGTCGATGCCGCCGGGCAGCACCAGCTTGCCGCTCGCGTCGACGATCCGGCCGTCCTCGAGGGATTCGGCGAGCGCGGTTATGCGACCGCCCTTGATGCCGATATCGGCGGTGAAGACGTCCGAGGCGGTGCCGATGCGGCCGCCCTTCACCACCAGGTCGAACTGAGCCATCACGCCACCTCCTGAAACAGCCGGCCCCAACCTCGGATCCGCTTCGGATCGCCGCCGGCCTGGCGGATGCCGCCCCAGACGGCGGTGGCGACCGTGTCGTAGATCGGGATGCCGAGTTCCTTCTCGAGTTCGTCGACCACCAGGGCGCCGCGCAGATTGGTGCAGAAGATGGTGATCGCCTGCGGCTTTTCCTTCGCCACCTCGCGCACCATGCCGGCGATGGTCTCGGTGGTGTATTCGGAGAAGGAGAAGTTGCCGCGGTCGCGCAGGTGCCGTTCGGCCGCGCAGCTCCACCCCTCCTGCGTCTGCCAGTTGGCCAGGATCTTCTCCTGGATCTCGTCCAGATAGGGGGTGACAAGGCCGTAGCGGGTGACGCCGGTGGCCTTGAAGATCTCGGCCAGCGCCAAGGTGGAGGAGGTGGCTGGCACGCCGGTCTCGGCCCTGATGGCGGCGCAGAGATCGCGGTCGGCCTGCAGGCCGAGCCAGCCGGCCGAGGTGCCGTTCCAGCAGATCGACTGCACTTTCGCATCCGCCAGCAGCGAGGCGGCGGCCAGGATCGGCGCGTTGTCGAACTGGCCCAGGGCCGCGCCCTTCAGCGAGATCTCGGTCACCTTGAAGCGGCCGAAATGGGCGGTGATGTCGGGCGCGCCGGCGAGCATGGCGGAGGTCACCGGTTCCAGCACGGTGTTGGAGGAGGGCGTCAGCATGCCGAGCAGCGTGCGTTTCATCGGGAAGTCCTAACCGAGTTCGTAGGTGGTGATGCCGTAGAGCCCGGCCTTGTCGATCGCAGGCTCCGGGCCGGTATACATGCGGGCGGTTTCGAAGGCCGGCGCCCAGCCGAAGCCGGTGGCGAGCTTCACCGCATCGGCATTGGGCTCCGGCAGGTCGAGGCTGACCTCTCCCTCGATCCCGGCGCACAGGCCGTGCACGAGGCGATCGGCGATGCCCCGGTCGGCGGCGTAGAGCGGCCCGATCTTGTGGCCCGACCGGCAGGGGCGGATGGTGCCGAGGCCGGCGATCTCGCCGTCGCGGAGGAGGGCGAGCGAGCGGTGGCCGGGCGTGGCCAGCCAGGCGGCGAGGAAGGCGTCGCGGCCTTCCGGGAAGAAGCGGCGGTCGTAGGCGGCGACCTGGTCGAAGGGCAGTGTCCGCGCGTCGACCAGGCCGATGGCGCTGCCCTTCGGCGACGGTCCGCTGTAGCGGACGTTCCGCCAGTAGAGGGTGAAGCCCGACTTCCGGTAGTTCGCCTGCTGGGCCGGCACGCCGTCGAGGCCGACATTGCGGCCCGAGAGGTGCTTCATGCCGGCCTGCCAGACGGCATAGCCGTAGCCCTTGCCGCGGCCTGCGGGCGTGGCGATGTAGAAGCCGAGGAAGCCAAAGCCCGTGCCGTAGCGGACGACGGAGATGCAGGCGACCGGCTCATCGCCCCTGAAGGCCATCAGGAAGCCGGAGGGGTCCGCGGCCTGGAAGGGGACAGCATCGTTCAGGCCGGGGTTCCAGCCCTCGGCGGCGGCCCAGTCGGCGGCGCGGTCCAGATCGGCGCGGCTCATCACCCGGATGGCGAGGTCCGAATTCATACGCCCCGGCCGGCGTCGGAGCCCCGGCGCCGGCGGCGGCGCTCGACGAGGGTGAAGGCGGCGAGCGCGATGCCGATGACCAGGAAGGAGAGGCCCGTCGTCACCGTGCCGAGCGCATAGAGCACCGGCGTGGTGACGTTGGTGGTCATGCCGTAGATCTCGAGCGGCAGCGTGTTGAAGCTGCCCGCCGTGTAGAGCGTGCGGGCGAACTCGTCGTAGGACAGCGTGAAGCCGAACAGGCCGACGCCGATCAGCGAGGGCAGCAGGATCGGGACCACCACGTGGCGGATGGTCTGCCAGGGGGTGGCGCCGAGGTCGCGCGCGGCCTCCTCGTAGGCGGGGCTGAAGCGGTTGAACACGGCGAACATGATGAGGAGGCCGAAGGGGAGCGTCCAGGACAGATGCGCGCCGAGACCGGAGGAGTACCAGTTCGGGTCGAGGTCGAGCAGGCGGAAGAGCAGCCCGATGCCGAGGCTGACCAGGATCGAGGGCACGATGAGGCTGGCGATGGCGAGATAGAAGACGAAGCCCGAACCCCAGAAGCGGCGGCGGAAGGCGAGCCCCGCCATGAAGGAGAGCACCACGGTCAGCACCGTGACCGCGAGGCCGAGGATCATCGAGCGCCGGAAGGAGCCGGCGAAATCGCCCACCATCTGGCGTTCGAACAGGTTCTCGAACCAGCGGGTGGAGAAGCCGTTCATCGGGAAGGTGAGGCCGCCGTTCGGTCCCTGGAAGGAGAGGATGACGATGGTCGAGAGCGGCCCGTAGAGGAACAGAACGAAGAGGCAGAAGAAGCCCGCCAGGAGATAGAAGCCGAGGCCGCGTTCGCCGTGCCGCATGTCAGAGCTCCTTGCGGATGTCGACCACGCGCATCATCGCCGCGACGGTGAGCAGCACCAGGACCAGGAGCGCGACCGCGTTCGCCGCCGCCGCCGGGTACTGCAGCAGCGACATGGCGTTCATCATCATCAGCCCGACCGAGGCCGACTGGCCGCCGCTCATCAGCCGCACGGTGACGAAGTCGCCCATTACGATGGTGATGACGAAGATCGAGCCGATGGCGATGCCGGGCTTGCAGAGCGGGATGATCACGGTGCGCAGGATCTGGAAGCCCGAGCCGCCGGCATCGCGCGCCGCCTCGATCAGCGAGCGGTCGATCCGCATCATCGAATTGAAGATCGGCACGACCATGAACAGCGCATAGAGGTGCACATAGGCGAGCACGACGGCGAAATCCGAGAACAGGAGGAATTCGAGCGGCCGGTCGATGACCTGGAGGTTCAGGAGCGCCGAATTGAGCAGCCCGTTGCGGCCGAGAAAGGGGATCCAGGAGATCATCCGGATCACGTTCGAGGTCCAGAAGGGGATGGTGCAGACCAGGAACAGTACCGTCTGCCAGGTGGCGGAGCGGACGTGGAAGGCGAGGAAATAGGCGACCGGAAAGCCGATCAGCAGCGTGATCGCCCAGGTGATGGCCGAGAACAGGACGGTCTGGCCGTAGGTCGCCCAGGTCACGGGCGAGAACAGCAGTTCCTGGTAGTTGGTCAGCACGAAGTCCGGGATGATGCGGACGGTGTCGTAGTCCCAGAAGCTGACCATCACGATGGTGAGGATCGGCACCGCCAGGAACATCAGGAAGACCACCGTGAGCGGGGCGACCTGGAGATAGGGAGCGAGGCGGGCGAGGCTCATGCAGGGTCTGGGCTTCTCGAACGAAAAGGGGCGCCCCGGCAAGTGCCGGGGCGCCCGTTGAGCGTCATGCCGCGATGAACTGGTTCCACTTCTGGACCATGTAGCGGTCCTCGTCCATCACCGCGTTCCAGCAGGCGACCGCGCCCATGCGCTCGGCGAAGGAACCGCCGTCGCGCACGGCGCCGGCCTTCTCCATCACCTTGCCCTGCGGGTTCTTGATCTCACCCGCGGCCGGCTTGCCTTCCATCCAGTAGCCCCACTCGTCGGCCGTCATGTTGGCCTTGGCGGTGTCGAGAACGGCCGAGTAGTAGCCCTGACGATTCAGGAAGGCGCCGACCCACCCCGAGAGGTACCAGTTCACGTACTCGTAGGCGGCGTCGAGTTCGAGGCCGGTGAGGTGCTTGGCGAGCGCGAGCCCGCCGCCCCAGGCGCGATAGCCTTCCTTCAGCGGCTGGTAGACGCAAGGAATGCCCTTGGAGCGTACGGCCGTGACCGCGGGGGACCACATCGACTGGATCACCACCTCGCCCGACGCCATCAGGTTGACGCTCTCGT
>VFQQ010000529.1_pt1 | contig 73894 bp, 138 predicted proteins | sample 3512341 | NCBI WGS metagenome assembly VFQQ01 (sample SAMN10412373, study PRJNA504923) | tailings metagenome | isolation source: Relicate 2 Philex TSF1 revegetated site | place: Philippines: Tuba, Benguet | collected 2017-08-29
GCCGGCATGCACTGCACCAGTGCGCCTGCGGCGCCAGCTTTGTGCAGCACTGCCGCCACCTCCGCTGCAGTTTCTTTGCTGTTGGCTGCCACAAGCGCGGCTGCCACATCGTCTGCTGCCGCTGCCGCCCCCTCTGGGTCTGCACCCTTCGCCGCCTTCTCGGCACGCTGCACCGCCTGTGCTGCCGGGTGGCTGCTTATGTCGCCGCCGGTCAGGGTCTTGATAATGTTGCTCAGGTCCACACCCTGAGCCGTGAACTCTTCCACCGCGCTGCTGAGAGCCTCCTCCGGCTACTTGCAGTTGTGCAGGTGTCGCAAGGGCAGAAGGGGAGCAAGCGGTCGTGAGCGGCGGCGGCAGCAGAAAGCAACGCAACAGGGCATGACAGGGTGCAGCTGCCCAGCGCAAACATATCTCGCACCTCCATCTCGAACTCTTCGATATTTTCACGAACAGCAGCCTCGAAGGTTTCCTGCAGGCAGAGGCATACCCGGGACCCATCAGGCAGGCAGCCGGACAGCGGCAGTGGCAGCCAGTGGCGGCGGCGGCGGCGGCAGAACCAGTGGCGGCTGCCGCCGCAGGCGGGTCACCGGTAATACAGCGCTTTCCGATCTCTCATTGGCGCCGGGACGGCTTGCCCCGAGCCGCACAGTTCAAGACAGGGAGCCCAAGCGGGCGCCGGTTGAGCTCCACAGCGCCCCACCTGCGAAATGCGCTTGCTGCCGGCAAACTTGGCAAGCTGCTGAGCGGAGAACATGGTGCCGGGGCGGCCTGCACTCGGCCCTAGTTGGCTCCTCTGGTTCCCGTGCTGGTAGCTCAATTTATTAGGCTTAATGCTTGTGCCGTGGGCAAGAAGCTGTGGCACGCCCCCCACTGTCGCTGCATTGCTGCTGATCACCGCTGCGAGCCGGTGGCGCCTTGCCTTTGCCCTTTGACCGTCTAGATAGGAGGCGGTCTGCGATCTAATTGATCGACCTCCAGCACCCTGGCCTGTACGTTCCCTTCAACATTTCACCTTCATACAAACAAGCCGCTCCAACCGCATTTTAGAACCAAGGGCAGCGCTCAGAACCGCTTGATGGCAGAGGGCGGTTTGAAATTGATGGGATGCGACTCTGGGGTGGCCGTCTCGTCCTCCTTCCCCATCTTGATGGTCTTGTCCGCCTCGCACGTCACCAGGCGCGAGCCGGTCACATCGAAGGACATGGCGTAGATGCCTGCAGGTGTGGTGGATTTAGGAATGCAGGGCAGCTGCTGGATGGCTGTGCCAGCGCAAGCACCAGCATGCCAAGGGCTCCGCAATATATCACTGCGCACCTGCTTCACTCTCCAGCGACCCCGGCTGCACAATCGTGTCCTGCTGCTGGAAGCTGTTGCCGGACGTCCAGTCCCAGAACCACAGGCTGCCATTGTCGGCGCCTGCAGGCAAGGCAGGAGCAGAAACATGGCGGTGGGAGGGGATGCAGAGCTGCGGCCATCCCCTCTCCATCAAGTTCGAGACCAGGCAGCAACCAGCTGCTGCATACTCTCACCGCTTGCCATCACGCCGTCTTGGTTGACTGCCATGCAGTTGACAATCGCCTGCAGAGGGAACGACGAGCATGTAGAGAGTTGAGCCCACAACTGGGCAATACACTACAAAGCAATAGCATTCTGCCTGAGGCAGCTCAGCCCAGCCCCGCCTTACCCGCTGCTGCTGCAGGAAGTTGTGCAGGAAGTCGCCCTGTGGCAGCTTGAACTTCTTCAGGTTGTCCGCCGCACCTGGTGCGTGGAAAAAATGACACAGATGTGTGGGCTCTGCTGCCAGCCACTGCTCGGGCGTCTTGGGCTTGGGCAGGCCGTCCTGAGCCCGTTGTCTCAACTTTTTCTTTCATACCATATTGAATGCATGGCAATGCACGCACAGCACTCACCGGATGCAAACGTGTGCTCGGTGGGTGACGCAGCCAGCGCCCTAACAGCCTGCAAGTTACGAGAAGCCATTCAGCTGCAGGCTCAGCAGGAAGAGGTCGTCACCAAGGCCACCTCACGTCTGTGCAGCCTGCCAAATGAGCGGCAGCCCGTCCAGTGGCCCACCTTCTTGTGGTGCGTCAGCGTAGCCAGCGTCTTGCCCATGCGCAGGTCCCACAGGCGCACCGTCTTGTCATGGCTGGCAGTGATCACCTGCAGCAAAGCACGCGCATGCATTTCAGGACTCCGTATTGCACTTGTGACGCCTGCTCAAGCCTCAGGTGGTGCTGCATCACAAGCAGCTGGCGCTGCCTGCTGGCTCGCTGCCTGCTTCTTGCTCTGGGCTGGCGCACCTGCGGGTCGGTGGGCATGGCCAGGATGGCAGCCACTGTGTCCTCATGACCGCTGAGGCAGTGCACCTGCACCTTGGTGCGGATGTCCCACACGCGGCATGCTGCAGAGGGGACACGCAAAAGAGGCAGCCAGCTCAATGCCTGTGGGCTGAACAGTGCAGCAATCTGCCAGCAGCGACTCTGGACCATGCACGAACTCAATCACGCCTTCGTTGTGCAAGCATTGTCGGCATCATGACATAACTGCTGCGCTGCCGGCAATGCATGTTTGCAATGTGCACAGCTCGACAAACCACAAAGACCTAACGTATCTCTTACCTGCATCACGACCGCCGGTCATGAGGATGTCGACAGTGGGGTGCTGCGCCAGGCTGTACACGCCAGACAGGTGTCCGTGGTAGTTGCGGATCACCTGCGCAAGTTGAGAGAAACACAGCAGTGCCGGTGACGCCTACCTCTTGCACGCAGGGGACAGCACGGTTGCGCTGCAACCATGCTGCGGATGCGAGCAAGCTGTGCGCTCGCTGGTCTGAGAATATGGCATAGCCAATGATGCAGCAGGCACCAATGAGCAGGCTACAGGCCGGTTCAGGAAGCGACTTGTATGGGTGCAGTGCCCACCTTGTTCTGCTCCAGGTCCCAGCACTTGACCATCTTGTCAAGGCCGCAGGAGAACATGTAGGGGTGGCGTGCGCTGACTCCCAGCCCCGTGACCTGCTCAATGTGGCCCGTCAGCGTCAGTTTAAGCTGCCCGCTGGCGGTGTCCCAGATCTTGATGGTGCGGTCCGCTGACCCCGTCGCAAACCACTCGTTGCTGGGGTCAAACGCTACTGACCGCACCCAGCTGCAGCACAGGATAGCCACGCGTGGGAGGGAAGCTTAGCTGCAGGCAAGCAGGGCCAGCCAGCACAGGCGGCTTGTTCAAGTAGGAAGGCACCCTTCTTGCAAGGCCAAGCATGCGGCTATGCTCCATCGCAAAGCGCACCCAAGGTGGCCAGAGATGACGCGATACATGCGCCACGGGGCGTGCCATGCGGGCCGCGGCCACTTGCTGGGCAGCCGCCGTGCGAGGGCAGCCGAGGGGGTGTACTCCTTCTGCACACACAAAGGGTGGTGCCTTGGGTGTGTGAAAGCACAGGATGAGCACCTGCGGCTGTGGTTAGCAAGCATAGCGTACGCACCAACAGACCGCGCCCTGCACAGCTGGCTGGCACACCCACCTGCCCCCCGGCTGCCGTGGGGATCATGATGGTGCCCGTCAGCGCGGCCTTGGCCTCGGCCGAGATCTGGCCGGGTGCCGCAGCGCCACCGTGCACCACCAGCTGCTTGCCTTGGCTGGCTGCTGCTGCGGGCCTGCAGGTGGGTGAAAGGAAGCAACACGCAGACAATTCACCATTGTTGCAAAGAGGCTTGTCCACAGTGCAGACACACTTCAACACACATGAGATCCAGTGCATTGCAGTGCAGCATCAGACCCTCTTACCTCTGCGCAGGTATCGAGTCAATAAGCTTGGCAGTGTGCGACTTGCTATCAGCCGCCGCCGCCGCCGCCGCTGCCGCCCCTGCCTTTCCAGCCGCTGCCGGTGCACCGCGGGCACTGCCTGCCGCCTCACGAGGCTTGAAGCCCTGAAGGCCGCTGTACTCATCCCTCATCTGCACAGCAGGGTAGAAAACAGCAAGAAATGCAGGCCACCGTACATCTGGCCTTCCCAGCAGCCGGAAATGGGCGGGGATGGCTGGTGTCGCTCCGGCCTTGGCGGGGCTCCGTGCCAACCGCGGCGCCCCCACCTTGCAGGCGATCTTGGCCTTCTGTGCCTCCTCATCCAGCGGCACCTTCTGCCCATGGTTGCCCACAAACAGGTCGTGTGTGCGCTTGAGCGACAGCAGCGTCAGGGCCTTGACCGTCTTGCCCTGGATCGGCAGCTCCCCCGCGCCTGAGCAGGGCCAGGCAGCGGCGTTGGAAGTGAGACAAGGCAACATGGGGCTTGAGAACCACAGTACGTAATAATATAGTGCACGCCTCGCGGCCCCTGGAGGCGGCTCTGCAAGGCTGTAAGCAGCAAGCAGGCCCCAACAGTTGGCCTGGCCTTGGCAGGCACACACCTGCGGGCGGCGCTGCCGCTTGAGCAGGCGGTGCTGCTGCCGCCATGGACACACGTGCCCGGGGTTGCTCTCACTGACCCCCTTCCGTCCTGCACAAGGCATGCGGGCCCTGGCACGCCTGTTGAAACCGCACAGCACGAGCGGCGACAAGGAGCGGAGGGCGGCGGCAGCGGCGCCTGGCAGCCGGCAGTCACCCGCGCGTGAGCAGAGCGCCGCGTCAGGCGCTGCCCAAGCCCACCGCACACCGGACGGCCGTGGGCAAGCACCTGAGGCACGGCCAGTGATGGGGTCTCAGCGCTGGGGGGCTTGCTGGGGCTCGGAGCCGGTCGGCGACGATTGGCGCGTGCACTTGGTCACAGCAGGGCGGCGATCAGAGCCTCGCGACGTCGCGGGTGTAAATGCCGCGTGTGCATGCGGGCCGGCTGCAGCTGCGGTGCTCGCCTGCGTGTCCAGCCTTTCTTATCCGTGAGCTGCATGGTGTTGAGGTGGCCGCACCCCCCACCAAGCACCCCGGTCCGCTTGGCAAACTCACCGCCGCCAGCAAGCCGCATTGCACAGGACGGGTCTGAAATTCCAGGTCTGCAGCACCGCGTGGGGCAGGGCCTCTGGCTGCAGCCCCAGGTTGCACGCGAGCGTGGGCGGCGGCCGCCGCTCGCACCGGCACGTGCCTGCTCCTCCAGTTCACACACATCATTCCTGCCTTCTACCTTCACTGTCGCAGAATGGGCAAAGGCGGCAGTGTGGGCGCAGATGATGAGCGCGTGCAGACCATTTGCGATGCCATCCGCGTTATCCCAGACTTCCCAAAGGTGACGCCGGCCCACTGAGCACGGCATGCACTGAGTCGCTTGCCTACTGCATTGCTTACTGTGCTGCTTGAAGAGCCATATGGGGGCAGCACAGGGGTACTAGCACGCCTTAAGGTCCTGGCTGCTGCTGCCACATGTGCACTCTGGCCGCAACGCTCCGCCTCCCCGTCCTGCCTGCTGCTGCAGCCGGGCATCCAGTTCCAGGATGTGACCACCATCCTGTTGGACCCCACTGCCTTCAAGCACACCATCGACCTGCTGGTGGAGCGGTACCAGGGGCAGAAGGTGGACGTGGTGGCAGGTGGGCGCGCTGTTGCCTTGGATGCAGGCACCCGCTGTGCGGCCAAGCTGTTGCCAAGTTGCTGTGGGCTGTGCTTGCCGCCTGTGCAACCATGGCATCAACGACCGCCGTTTTGCTGCCTGCACCATGGTGGGCCTCTGCAGGTTTTGAGGCGCGGGGCCTCATCTTTGGTGCACCGCTGGCTGTGGCGCTCGGCTGCGCCTTTGTGCCGCTCCGCAAGCCCGGCAAGCTCCCTGGTGCGTGGTGCGGTGGAGGGGGAAGGGGACGTTGTCAAATCAGGCCACAAGCAAACGGCTGCTGCATGATTTTCCGTGGCAAGAGTGCGCTATGAGTGACGATTCCGCAAGCGTGGCCCACATGTTGGCTGAATTGTCCACCTGCAGGTGCTACGCTGTCGGAGGAGTACGTCACAGAATACAGCACCGACCGCATTGAGATGCACGTGGGAGCGGTGCAGGCTGGGCAGCGCGTGGTGCTGGTGGATGACCTCATTGCGACCGGCGGCACGCTGCGTGAGTATGGCTCGGGGCTGGTTGCATTAGCACCATGTGTTGCGCTTGGCATCTCGATTAACCAACCAAGCAGCAGCAGCTGGCACGCCTGCGACCATTTCCGGTTGGGAGTGCTCCTCTCTCAACCTGTGCATGTTTGTGTACATGCAGGTGCGGGTCTTGACCTAGTGAAGAAGGCGGGTGGAGACGTGGTGGAGGCAGCAGCTGTGATTGATCTGGGTCTTGGCGGGCGGCAAAAGCTCCCAGAGGACCTTCCACTGTTTGTGATTGTGGAGAAGCAGCTCGACGAGTGACCCTCTGATCCCACTTCCTGCTCACTTTTGCTGCTATGCCTACTGCTTACAATTCTTTTACTTTGCCATGCAAGCATCAGCTGCCTGGGCTCATGTTGCGCGAGTCAGATGAACTGCCAGCTGGCCATGGGATAATCCCTGCCCTGCTATATCCTCATGTAGCGCATACAGGCTGCAGCTGGGTCACATTTTCCGTGCTAGTCAAGTCAACTACTTAGGCCCACTGGTAGCCTCAGCTCTCAATTTTCTGCGCCGCATCTGGCAGCACTTGGTACACTGGCAGCGCCACACTGTCCGCTGTCTTGAGGAACAGCGCCTGCATGGTAGTGAGCAGGGAGCAGGGAGCAGGCAGCATGGGCAACTTGTCAGCATGTTGCAACGTCATTGATTGCAGCTGTGCAAACAACGAACTGGCAGCACGGCACTATTTGCTCAAGGCCTTCACCAGCAACTATCAAAAAACGGTGCAGGCTGCCTCACCTGCACCCCCTCCCACTTGCGTGGGACCTTCTCTACTGCTGCTTTGATGGCCGCCAGCGCATTCTCCACACATTGCTGCTCGCTCTGCGATGACCGCGCCACCTTGATCGTCAAGCTGTTGCCGCCTGTGTGGCAGGAAAGTGACCAGGAGAGGCAGCGAATATCAGGTGGTGAGAGAGGAGGTGGATGTTGCAGCTGAGCTGCACCCCACCAGTCAGCGAAGTAGTCACACCAGCAGCACAGTATTGCGCCAGCACGCACCAGACCAGAACAGGTAGGTCGCCTCGCATGCCTTGCGTATCTGCGCTGCCCAGTCCTTGCCCGTCAGCCGCACCGGCACCGGCTGCTTCTTCTTCTTGAAGAACGACTTGCCTGTAGGGCAGGGACGTGTGTGGTGAGCATGCATGCGCAGGTCACCAGCACTGCGCTTGCTGGGGCAAACCGGCAGTGGCAAGCAACCTAGGAGCGCGAGCCCCCCACCTAGCAGCTTGGGCAGCGATGGCAGGATGCGCTCATCCGCCGCAAACAGGTCGTAGCTGTTGCACAGCTGCCGCTTGGCCTCGTGGCTCTCATACTTTGTCCGCAGCTTGCTCACACCCACAACCTGCAAGCACAAGGGGGTTGGTGGCTTAGCACAGCCAGCCATGCATGTGCTTAGTGCATAGGCAGGCTGCTCTCATGCCGGCAATGCAATCACATGGCGCATGCAGAGAAACCGCTTTGACCCCTGGCAGCTCAACCTCAGGTATGAAAGCTGCGTGGAAAAGGTGGCAGGCGAGCGCACCTTGGAAATGCCGGCGACGCGCTCCTCCCGCACTTTGCTCTTTGCTGCCTTGTGCCCCTCGCCTGCAGGCAGCAGCGACCGCATTACGTGGCGTCAGCAGCAGCAAGGGAACAGCGCGCTCGGGCTCACATTGAGAAACACGTGCTGAACCACCGGCGACAAGGCTGACACAGCGGGCCCTCACCTTTGTGGTCCTTGACAAACAGGCAGACCTCAGCATTGTCCACCGTGTAGATGGGGTGCGGGATGGGGATGCGCACTGGCTTGTCATTGCGGGGCTTCTGCGGCACCTTCTTCATCGCGACCACCTGCACAGGTTGTGGTTGAGTGCAGCCGGGTGGGCGGCGGCAGCAGTTTTGGGGGACGCTAGAAGTCGCGGGTCGCCAACGGTTGTGCGACGTATGCCACACGACTAAGTACGTTAACAAAACGAACGCGTGCGGCGTCAGCGCCCACACAATGAGTCTGGGCCCACGCACCAGGTAAAGCAGCTCATCTTCCTCCAGGAGCGTCTCTGGCGCAGCAGATACGAACTTGAGCAATGCCGCGACAGCCTTCTGCAACTGGGCTTCGTTCAGCATGCTTGCTGTGCTCGCGTGGGTTGAGAAGATTGCGCCTGTCACCAGCAGCGGGGCGGGTTGGGGCGCAGGTTCTTCGATGCAGGGACTATTCCTCCAGCGGCGGCGGCAGCGGCGGCGGCGGCGGCAGCAGCGGCTGCGGCGGCGGCCGGAGAGAGCGGGAGGCCCCCACCGAATGGAAGCGCGATTATAGGGGATTGCACCGCACAGCGGAGCTGCCCGTGCCTGCCACCATTGAGCAGCCCGAGCTTGCTTTGCGTGTGCACACGCGCCGCGTCCCATATGCGTATTTGTAACGCACCCGGTCGTGAGCACATGCACTCACCACACAGGCCGTGCAGCCACGGTGAGTCCTCGCGAGGTGGGGTTGCGAAGAGCTGCAGTGCTTTTCTGGGCCGCGCTCACTGTCTGTCGGACAGGTTGATGGCTTGGATGGTGCAATAGACACGCATGCATAGGGCATGCGGCTGTTCATGCAGTGCCGCCACCCGCCTCTTTGCTTGCAAGACCCCCGGTGCCGTGAACTGTTCTCGGCCCCTGCCCATTCCAACCTTCCTCTGTGCACCACCAAACGTCTGCGTTTTCATGCACCAGTATGTTCATACATTGTCATTCTGCTAAGAGCTCAGGAAAACGAAAGAAACTGATTGGCGCACGGGCGCTCAAGCAAAAGATCAAACAGAAGGGTCAGGTTGGGGGCGTGGCTGTGGCGCTGCAATGGCTGGCGATGGACAGCATGTGGCGTAATCATTGCTGGTGCGGGCTGATGTCGGGTGCATTAAATATCAACATGAAATGCTGCGGCCAGTCGTCTACTGCGCCAGGCCAACCAGCTTGGCGGAGACGTCCCACAGCTTGGCACCCTTCTTGTCGTCGCTGACCTGCACACACCAAGGCGGTCAGCAAGGAAGGAACAGTGGACTGCCGAGCTGGGTACGCACGTTGTCGCCCGCGCTCCAGTGGCCATGCTCAGGGAAGCATGCATGTTCCCTGCTGCCCAGGCAGCAGCGGCTGCCTGCATCCACGCACCTCCTCAGACACGCGGTTCTCCAGCGCGCCGTCCACCGAGTCAAACCAGAGAGAGGACTTGTCGTTGTCCCAGCTCCAGTACACGCCGCTCTTGTTCAGCGCGGGGTCACTCACCACCTGCGGCAGGAGGGCAAGGTCCAGTTCAATGGGCATGCCCTGGTCTCATGCGCCCTGCAGAAACCTTCAGCTTGCGCGGGCAGGCAAGGTGAGAGCCCTCTTTCCCACCGCCGCACCTGCGCCAGGCGGCGGCCAGCCTCAGCCTCGCTGACATAGCCCTTGGTGATGAACTTCTGGAAGGGCGGGAACAGCGTGCGGAACAGGCCGATGTGGTTGCGGAACAGGCCCGTCTCCGCGATGCAGCCTGCAACAGCAGTGGTGGGCAGTGCAAAGGGGTGATGAGATGGCGGTCGGCGCACAAGTACACGGCCCTCCAGCTGGGCTGCACCCCCACACTAGCGTGCAGGGGATGATGCCTACCGGGGTACAGGGACGCAAAGGTGACGCCGGTGGAATCGTGGAAGCGCTGGTGCAGCTGGCGCATGGTCAGCATGTTGCACACCTGCGGAATCAAGGGCGGCAAGTGCGAGTTTTGAGGGGCTCTGTGCTGCCTGCTGTGCGCTTGGCAGCAGCAGCCAGAGCCGCACACTGGCACCCCACCTGCTGGCCAGCGACTGAGCTCACCTTGGAGTCCTTGTACGCCTTGGCGCCATCAAACTCGCCGCCGTTGATCATGGAGCTGTTGCGGCCGTCCAGGCCGGTGGTCAGGCCGCGCAGGTCGCCCAGGTCGGCCTGCAGGTCGTTCAGAGCGGGTTGATGCGTCAGGAAACCCGTGTGCCAAGGCGGGCTGTGGCGCTGATGGCCCAGCTGACCCATCTCCCTGCTGGCGCGACGCGTCGCACAGCACTTGCCTTGGGGGGGACGTTGCCGGCCAGCGTGTTGGTGTTGCCGGTGATGGAGCCGACAATGATGCAGCGGGGGGCGCCCGCCGGGTTGTTCTTGGGCGAGTTCTTCAGGTCCTCCAGCAGCAGGTTGACCAGCAGGAAGTGGCCCAGGTGGTTGGTGCTGTAAGCGGGAGCGGCAGCAGGCACACCGGTGAGCGCAGGTGAGCAGGGCAGATGCAGTAGACCCAGGCAGGAGCCAATCGGCAGCCCATTGATGCAGGCATTCTGCCAGGATGTACGTTTCAAATGCTAGGTGCAGCAGACAACAGCCCTGAGGGGCGCTCACCCCACGGACAGCTCAAAGCCGTCGGCAGTGAAGGTGGGCTCCTTGGCAGTGGGCAGGTAGACGGCGGCGTTGGCCACCAGGGCATCCAGGCGGCGGCCGCTGCAAGTCGGGCGGGAGGCAGGAAGCAGAAGGGTTGAAAGGTGTGCCTGGGCTAGTAGGGCAGGGCCAACAGCACGCATGCCAACAGCACACCAAGAGTGGCATGAGTGCCACCCTCAGCACCGCCGCACCTGTTCTTGAAGTTCTGCACGAACTGGCGCACAGACTCCAGGGAAGCCAGGTCCAGGTGCATCACGGTGTACGAGCCCTTGGGCATGCCCAGCTTCTGCGCGGCACGCTCCGCCTTGGCAAAGTCGCGGCAGGCCATGATGACGTGCCAGTCGCCGCTCTGTGCCAGCGAGTTGGCGGCGTTCAGGCCCAGGCCGGAGGACGCGCCGGTGACGATGACGGTGGGCTTCTGCGCCAGGAGCAGGGGCGGCACAGGTGTGAGGCGACCAGCCGGCAGACCGGCCACCAAACGTGCAGGCTTGGGCCACTGCGGCACACGTTGCCCACCCATCTTGCCTGCGTCGCCTTGTCCTCAGTCACGATGGACTTGGGGGTCGCGGCGCTGGCAGCAGCCGGGGCGGGAGGAGCAGCCACGGCCTGGACTGCCACCAGGCCGCGGGGGGCAGCGGCCCGCTGCGCTGCCGCCGCCCGCAGGGGGTTGCAGCGCGGCGCCGCCAGGTGCGCCGCCTGCTTGGCGGCGGCGGCGGCGGTGCCCGCCACGGGCACCTGGCAGCGGACGGCGGTCACGGCAGCCATGCTGCAGGCAGGGTGGGCGCGAAACGGTGTGTTGTGAGCTGCAGAGGTCGGGTGGCCAACAGGGGCGGGCGGGGAGCGGCGCTCCCCCGGAGTCGCCCAGCACATGCAGAGAGAGGTTGAGCAGCTGCGAGGAGCAAAAACGGTCCTGCAAGCGCGTGCTAGCAACGCCTATCCCCTATCGCAGCGCAGCAGGCGGATAGGCGCTCCCTCTTGCCTGTTCCTGACTGTGGTGTGTTGCAGCAAGCCTGGTTTGCAACAGGAGCGCAAATCGGTGCTACCCAACCCGCAACCCAATCCCGTGTGCTGTGCCTGACGTGCCTTTGCCACGATGCTCCATGATTTGCAGGCGAAGACTTGCCTCAATCGTGGCGCCGCAGCCGCCGCGATATCCCGCTCACACCCGCAAAGGGGTGTGAAGAGAAAGGCTGTCCCGGCGCGCCTCTGCCGCCAGACAAGTCGCCTCCCGAGGCCGCCTCACCGCTCACAGGCCCACATGGCGGGAACAAGATGGCAATCAGTGATCACAGTCATCAAAGCAAAACACACAAGCACGCCATAGCATGTCCGGTCCTGCGGCGCCTACAGCGCTCCCGCTGGTAGCATCCGACAAAGATGAATGCTACACCTCACACGACCGTGCTGGCCTGCTGCTGGGGCGTGAGCTGGCTCTCCTCCTGCAGCCACCCACACCATGCGACGTGCAGCGTGTGGACGGCTGCAGCAAACTGTTGCCAGGGTTCTCTTACTTGAATTACATACAGCTCAGATTGCAGTGACCACTTAGCACTCTTGATGAGCAAACGAGCGGGGGCAAAATCACATCGTCTCGGGCAGCACCTTGCGCTGCACCTCGAACAGCATCTCGGGCTTGTTGGCGTCGAAGGGCACGTAGTTCCGGTCCTTATCGTACACGTGGCAGTGGGTGAAAATGTACTGCACGGAGCAAAGGGCGGGGGCGCATGGCCAACTCAAGACCTGGCAGCAAAGAACCCTGGGGATGAAGCGATGGACTGGCACACGTCACAAGCGGGCTCAGTCCAACCAGGCTCGACACACATACATTTGCAAGTTGCCCCCACCTTGAGCATGCGCCAGTTGAAGGTGCACTCCGTCATGTAGTCGCCCCAGTTCTGCAGATGGTCACCGGGCATGCGTGCAGCGTGAGGCAGATGCCAGAGAGCAACACCTTCCACCCTGGCACATCAACCGGCTGCACGCCTGCCTTGCAGCCCTAGCCCACCTGGCGCAGGCTGTCGGTGGCAGCGCGCAGGTTGTACCAGGGGATCTTGGACATCACGTGGTGCGGCACGTGCACGTTGATGTCGAAGCACAGGAACTCCACCCACTGCGCAAGCAGACGAGTGCAGACCGGCAACAGGTGAGCGGGGGTGCTGCCAGCTCAAAGATTGCTCTGGGGCTGCAGCCACCCATGTGAATGCAAGCAGCTGCCATGACAACCTGCACGTAAAGAACCGCCGAGGGAGCACGCACCCGGGGGTAGTCGCAGTGCACGGTGCCCGACAGTTGTGCCTTGGCCGCGTTCCACTCGCCCGCGGGCTTGAAGGGGATGTGCGGCGCGGTGTGGTGCACCACGGTGAAGGTGCCTGCAGTCGTGAAAACAAACGCCTTGATACAGTCGGGTGATAAAGCCAACACGCATTGCGCCGTGAGGCCCACACCAGTGGTGCCCTGCTGCTAGCTGCGCAGCTCTACATGCCCACTGGTCGAAACGCCGTGCAACCCTCACTGCGTGCCTCAGTCTGTGCCTGCACCACATGCATGACTGCCCAGCCACTCACTCATCCAGAAGTGGTAGCCCAGCCACGGCATCAGCCAGAACTTGACGAAGCCCGCCCAGCCGGTGTAGTACACAAGCAGCGGCCAGCCGACGGCCATGAACAGGCCCACTGCTGCAAGGCTGACCAGCACGCGCGGCTTTTGCTGCTCGGTGTACCTGCAGCAAAGCAGCACATGGCACCACGTGCTCAGCTCAGCCTGTGCGAGGGCGGCTGCCTGGCTGCAGAGTTTAGTGGATGCCCCAGCAGCTGCAGCAACCAGAGCAACGGGCAGTGGTAGCTGTGCTCACTTGCTCAGGTCAAAGTGCCAGATCCACCAGTGGCCGATGGAGGCAAACAGCTTCAGCGGGGTGCCCAGGAACAGCTTGTAGATGGCAGACTCCGCGGGGCTCCACTTCTCCATCTTCTCGCGCTCCACAGGGTGCCAGGCTGTGTCCTCCACCAGCCTGCGTGCAGCAGCGGGCCAGCGGGATGCTCAATACGAGGGCAATGTGTCCGCCAAACTGTGGGGCCCGCACAACGCGGCAGGATCTTGCAAGCTGCGGCAGAGCTGCAGGCTGAGACGTGCCGGCCGCTCTAGCAGCAGAAGCAGCCAGCCCATTTAAAGGCACGCCCTTGCATGGCAGGCGGAGGAGCACGCACTTGTTGGTGTGTGCGTGGTGCACGTTGTGCTTGATCCGCCAGGGCTCGAAGGGGTAGATCAGCGGCATGAACATGATGGTGCCCACAATGTCCTCCACCAGCTTGTTCTTGGAGAACGAGCGGTGGCCGCAGTCGTGGCCCACCACAAACCACTGCGGGCGCAAGGGCAGCAGGGGCCATGGTAAGGTGCAGAGCCAGGCAGGCAAGCTGGGCTTGGCCATGCACGCCCAGCAGCGAGGTGTGGAGGGGTGCTTATTCAAGTGCCTTCCAGGTGCCCAGCATGAGCAGGCACATGGCCTGTGCAGCCCCAAAGTGCGTGCTGCCTTACCCCGGTCAGGGCGGTGCCGGAGAAGGCCCACGCGAAGGGCAGCAGCGGCGCGGGGCAGATGGAGATGATGTAGAGCGACAGGGAGAAGGAGGCCACAGCGATCGCCACAGCACCCCACGCCTTCCACATGTTCAGCTCAAACACCTGCAGCACACCAAGTGGGCGCATTAAGTAGCGGGTCTCATGGTGGATGCGGCAGGCAGATAGATGGCAGCCAGGGCTGTGCTGGGGCTGGGCTAAGCGGCTAAGCTGGGGACCGCTTGAACTGAGCGCGCTTGCGCCAGCCAGCTCCGCACCTCAGCCGGCATCGACTTGATGATGTCCTGCAGCGTCACGTCATCTGGCAGCTCCGCACCAATGGACCTGCATCGGTGGACAGCAGTGGGCAGGTGAGCGTGAGCGGCCCAGGTGAGGCCCCAACCGCTGGCCGACCCAAGCAGCGCCGCCCACTGACCGCTGGCCGCGCCTCACCGGAAGCCAAACTCCTTGGCCAACTGATCGCGCTCCTCCTTGCTCAGGGAGCCGACCGCTGGGGGGCAGGCGGTGAGGAACTGGGCATCAGCTGCTGCGACGTCCGCACGCAGGCACGGGCGTGTCGCGGGCCGGCTGGCGGGCAGCCGGGCGGCAGGCCCGCCGGTCGCCCTCCGCGGCGCTGCGGCGCGCGCCGCCGCGATCCGCACCGTGGCACACTGCGATTGAACGGTGCAGGCGGCAAACTGTGAGGCGGGGATGGCGGCGCGCAGAGAGGCCACGCAGCCCGCCAGCTGAGTGGCGCATTGTCGTTGCCAGCCCCTCAGGGGTTTCTAGCAGGGGGAGCGGCTGCACCGACCGCCCGGTGAAGTGCGACACCACCCCTGTGACGACAACCGTGGCCCCTCTTGCCTGGGCAATCATGTCCGTGCTCAGCCCGGCAACCAGGCGAAAGAGGAGTTGCTCGGGCTTCAGCCTGCAGATATGCTGCTGAGACCACCACACAGCGCAGCGGCAGCAAACGTCAGCCCCTACTGCACCAACCCAATGCATCTCCCGTAGCCCAGTTGGAGCCCCTCCCCGCTCCTAACAGAACTGCCACTTCTGTGCCTGGCGCGAATTCCACAGTCTGTGGGGGCCAAGTACGCATGCACAGCCCAGCGGGCGGGACGCAGCGCAGCAGGGAGCAAAGCTTTCTTGGCTCACGGCGCCGCAGCCACGGCAGCGAGCGCGGCGGCTGAGTAGAAGCGCACATCAGAGTCGGTGTCGCCGCTGGACAACTCCTGCAGCGTGGGCCTGATTGTCTGGCTGACAGCGGGCGGGTCGCTCAGCGCCGCCAGCTGCTGCAAGACCTTCGCCGCGTTGAAGCGCACATTGGGCACGCGGTCCTGCAGGAAGGCGGGGCTCAGGAGGCGCTGAACAACCGCACCAGCAGGCGGCATGCATCTGGCAGGTGGGGTTCCGCCGCTCAGCGCTGTGCAATGCCGGCACTGCTAAAAGACGCTACCTGACACTTGTTGTAGGGCAGCCTGCAGTTCAGGCCAGCCCGCAGACAGCAGACGCACACCAATAAGTTTGACCAAACGCCACATCTCAACTTGCCGCCACCCAGCCACTCGCACCTTGGAGCATGCCACCACTGCCGGCAGCATGCTGTTGTGCACGACGTCCTTGCTAACGCACCCAGCCAGCGCCCCAATCGCGCTAAGCACCGTCATGCGGTGCAGATAGTTGTCGCTGCCTGCCAGCGCCAGGACCTGAGCGAGCAAAAGGGGGGGGGGGGGGGGGGGGGGGGGGGGGGGGGCGAGGATGGCCGCAAGGACCCCAGCGCGAAGGACACGGGAGCCAAGCCCAAGCCCTCGCTCAATTCCTCCCTGCAAGCGGCGTGCGCAAACCGCTTTGGTACCTGGGGCACGATGTGGTCGCGCGCCCAGTCAGGCCCGAAATCCTTGGCTACTGCCTGCAGCACGTGGATCGCTGCATCACGAATGCTGAACACAGAGTCCTGCGGAAGGGAGGGAGTGCAGAAGTGTGACAACGTGCCAGCAACTGAACCTGTCTGCACTGACTGCAGGACTGACTATTCCAAGGTAAATGCAAAGCAGCCTCAGTGCTCCCGACAAGCAGACATGGCATGCCTTGCCTGCAACCACAGCATGCACTGCTTGCCAAGCTTCTGCTGGAACAGGTCCGCCCCCAACTGCAGGCAGTTTGAACAGAGAGTGCATGCGGTGAGCATGTGAGGAGGCTTGAGGGTTCATTGGGGCTCAGATGTTGAGACACATGCTCTCATGTGCATGCTTGCCCTTATTACCTAGCCCTTCCACTCGCCTGTGTTGCCAGCATGGGGGTGTGCTCGATAATGGCCTGCCTCACGCGCCAGTGCTTGTCCGTTGCCAGGTCCTCCACAGCAGGCAGCAGGGTTTGAGCAAGCAGCTCAATGCCGATGACCTGTGGAAGAGGGCAACACCCAGAGGGGACGAGGCGTCACTCTGCAGCAGGACCAGTGCAACTAGGCAGCTGCTGTGGCCTCAAAGAGTAATCAACCGACCATGTACAGCTGCAGTTGCCCACCTGGTTGACGGCCTGCAGCTTGCCGATGATGGCCAGGCGCACGTCGGGCCACTCATCCTTGAGCAGCGTGAGGAAGAGTGGCAGCAGCTGCTCCACTGTGTCGCCCTGCAGCCAGCAGGGCAGCCCGCCATGTGAGACCGCCTGCTGCTGCGCCTGGCGTGACTTGTGCATGAAGGCTGTGGCTGCCTGCAGCATCATGCCACTACAATCTCACCTTGCCCAGAATAGGTGCCAGCTCCATCACGACTGTGGCCAGAGCTGAGCGCACCATCTGGTTGGAGTCGCCGCCAATCTCCTTCACACGCGGCAGCAGCTGCATGATAGCGGCGTGGCAGTGTGAACATGCTGCCGGTCAGCAGCATGAGGGGCAAGTCGTGCCATGCAGCCTGCCCAAGCCCGCACAACGCGGCTCACCTGGCTGGTAACGTCAGGGACAGGGAGCAGCCTGGCAAATGCTGACAGCTTGCTGGTGGCGGCTGTGCGGACCTCAGGCTCGTTATCCCTGCAGACATGGCAGCAGCAGTGTTGGAATGGCGCCGGCTACCTGATGCAGTCAGGCATGGCAAAAACTGAAATCATGCAATCGCACCTGAGCAGCTGCAGATACAGGGGCAGCATCTGCGAGCTTGCTGTCTCGGCTCCGAGAGCTTCCGCCAGCGCTGGGAGCTGCACGCAATTCAAAGGCGCAAAGCAAGTTGGCAACAATTTGCACATTTGCACCATTGACCTCGTGGGCCAATGCGCAACTGCAGCACCGGTTGCTGGATCAACTGAAGCGTTGTCACTGCCAATCGCACCTGCTGCACCGCGTTGTACCGCACGCGCCAAGACTTGTCCTGTGAGCACTGCACCGCCGCAGGCATGACAGCTGCTGCTACCTCCTCACGCGACAGCACCTTGGCCAGCGCGCCCGCCGCCTCCACTGCACCAGGAGGCCGCCCATTGACGTGGTTGCATTTCAAGGCGTGCCATCATCAAAGGCGTGCCATCAGCACTACTCAGGCCTGCTGGCTGTTTTCAGAGGGTTTGCAGGTCCAGCATGCCCACACCCCCTTGCCTGCAATCAGCCGCACGCTGTCCTGGTCGTCGCGAGTGAGGTCCACAAAAGCAGGCAGAATGTCTTCGCGTATGTGCTGAGGCTCCAGCGTCTCCGCAAACGGTGCCAGTGCCTGCAGGTGGAGAGCATTAAGCTGCTGACACACACCCTCAAGGACATGCCATGCGCCACAACATCAAGGCAGTTCGCCATCATGGTTGTTGGTGATCTGGCCACGCACAGGGCAGCCTGTGGTGATTTGACCGGGCACAGGGCAGCCTGCCAGCACCTGAGCTGCTGCACGCCGAACCATGGGAGTCTCGTCATGGCACAGCTTGAGGAACGCTGCTCGCAGCTCGGCGCGGCTGGGCTCCTGCACAACAGAAGGGGTGAGCGAGGTTGGGCAGTCGTGACAACCTAGGCACAGCCGCTTTACAATACCACTGATCTGCCCCGGCGCACGGCCAGACCACCTGTGCTCCGTAGGCGACCAAACCCGCACCTGAGCAGGTGGGTATGCTGTGGAGAACAGCTTGCAGGCTGACACGCGTGCCGGCCACTCTCTGCCTACCAGCCTCTGCGCCAGCAGAAGTGGGCAGGAGCAGCAGGTCAGGGCACAGATGCGCGTAGTTGCCCAGATGCAGAAGCAGGTTTGAGAGTGCCAAGTCAACGCCATGAAACCAAGCGCCTTGACGGCGGCTGCAGACAACCCAACACCACCTTGCTGCCCCGCAGCTCCTGCAACTCCCAGACCCTCCGCCCCGCACCTGCAGCAGCGGCAGCAGGTGCTCCTGCACGCTGGCCGGCGGCATCTGCGAGGTGACGCTGCAGATGGAGGCCACCGCCCTCTCGCGCACCACCGTCTCGTCGACGGTGGCCAGCGACTCGAGCGGCGGCAGCAGGAAGTGCGCGTGCTGCGCGCCGCCCACCAGCGGCACAAAGTCTCCCAGCTCCTCTGCCAGCGCCAGCAGGATCTCGTCCTCATCATCCACGCTTTCGTTCACAAAGGGGATGAGCTCACGCCGCGTGCGCTCCTCGCCTGCAGCAGGGCAGTCGGACGCCAGGGCAGTCGGACGCGGGCCTGTGACACAAGCGGCAGACGAGCGGGGCAGCCACATGTTGCCCTGCCGCCGGTCGCACTGTACAGCTGCGCGTGCATCGCCACCCATGCATTGCCACCCACCCAGGGCGATGCTGATTGTTTTGAGGCGCTTGACGCTGGACAGCCGCTGGGCCGCATCCTGGGAGCGCAGACTGTCGATCAGGAGCGCGATGGGGGCCAGGCTATTGTCGCCCTCCATGGCTGCAGGCGAGGCGGGCAGCGTGCGGGCAGTGAGCGCGCAAGTGGGGGTTTGGGCTGCTGCAGAGCCCTGCCGCAGGGCGACTGCTGCGGGCGGGAAGGCGGAGCGGTGGGCGGGCGGTGGCGGCGGCGCGGCGGCTGCCTGTGGCGACGCAGGTGGTGGCCTGTGTGGCAGCGCAGGCGGCGCACATGGAGCGGCCTCGCATGCGGCCCGACTGCCTGCAGGCAAGGGCAGCGGGCAGGGGCTGCAAGGCCTGCGCACCCTCTTTACGGCGCCCTGCTCGCGTCTGTCGTCAGTCACGCTATCCCGCTGCACACCACAGGCAAGTCAGGACGCCACAAGCTGCCGCCTCGCTCGAGTGGGGGCTGTGCAGCACGGCCGTGCGGCAGGGGGGCTTTGATCGTCGGATCGCTGCGGCCGGTCACGGGTAAAGGCCCGGAAAGCGATCAACAGGGGTTCGGGCTGCATGGGGTGCCGCCGGTGCGCAACATTCCGAGAGGGCCTTCCTGGACCGCTGGGAGGCTTTAAGCGGCTGCATCTGCAGCGCCATTGCACCAGGCAATCCCTGATCAGACGCGGGTGGGTGCTGCGGCCGGTAGGCGCACCCAAGCAAGGCTGCCAGCCCCCAGGGCAGGCCGATCTCACTGCAGGCGCGTTCTTGTGCCTTCGATTGCACGCAGCATCAAATTGGCAGGCGCTGAGCCAGGCCATAGCTGCGGCGGCGGCGGCGGCAACGGCGGCGCAGCATCCCCTTCTGTGCTTGGCTGGTTGCTGACTGCGTTTCTCCTGCTGTGTGTCATGGCTGCACACCCACATGCAGCTGTGCACCCTGAGCAGGCCAGGACGGCATGGCGACCGCTGCTGCGAGCGGGCGGAGGCTCGTGGTGAAGCTGCGGTCGAGGCAGGACACCGGCAGAGCAGCGCAGGGGCAGCCCCACCAAGCGCAGCTGAAAGAGGCCATCTCTGCCATCTATGCTAGCTCGCGGACGCCCTGCACGCTGGAGGAGCTGTTCAGGTGTGTTGACGTTTAGCTGTACGCGAGCAGCGTGGTCAATCTGTCTTGTTGTTGCTGCCGCCGTATGCGAGCCCTGCCGTGCTTCAAGCTCGCCCGCATCCAACCGACCGCACAGCTTGCACCACATCATCATGCAGCGCTGTGGAGAGCGAAGTGGCCGCGCAGCAGGGGAGTGCGCTGCATGCCTTAGTGGCCGATGAATGCCAGCGCAAGGCGGCGGCCGAGGCGGCGGCGCTGGCCAGCGCTGTAGCGCTCGATTCAACCGCCTTTCTGCAGCATGTCGTCAACCTGTGGGAGGCCTACTCCAGCCAGCTGAGCCTGATCAGGTGCGCTACGGGCAGGAAGCCGGTATGGAGCATGGCTGTGGGACCCGACATGGAGCATGTCTATGGGTCCGGCCATGCATTTGAAGCTCTTCAGGCGATTGTACGCCAGCCACAAACCGCTGGGCCACCGAGGTGCATGGTCCCCTGCCCATGGTCCGCTGCATGCTGCAGGCAGGTGTTCCTGTACCTGGACCGTGCCTACGTGGTCAACCACCCCGGCACGCTCAGCGTCTTCCAGCTAGGCCTGCGCCAGCTGCGATGCCAGCTGGAGGCGCTGCCACATGTGAGCAAAGCTGGCAGCTGCTGCATGGGCTGCAAGGCATGCCGCCGGCATGTTGGCAGCCGGCCATGGCTGGGTTGCGCAAGCCTTGCGGGCCAGCTTACATAAACGCCTGGAGTCATGGACCTTGCTCTCGTGCGCTGTCCACCTTGCCCATGCATTCGGCCCTGCTACCTCTTCCGACGCCAGCTCCGCTGCCACATTGCTTTTCCCGCACCATGCAGGTGCACCACCGCATTGTAGAGAGCCTGTTGCAGCTTGTGGAGGCGGAGCGCAGTGGCGAGGCAGTCAACCGCTATCTGCTGAAGCAGGCGGTGGACATGCTGAGCAACCTGCGGCTGTATGAGGACGGGGTGCAGGAGACGCTGCTGGCCAGCGCTACGCAGTACTACAGCCGAGAGGGCAGCGCGCTCATCAATGTGAGGTTGGCGGCTGGGAGGGTCTGTGGCGTGTGCTTTTTGTTGGTGGGTCCCAGGCAGCACGCCAGCCTGCTGCACCCGCCTGGTGTGGTTTGGGCAGTCGAGCTGAGCGCATGCTGCCTGCCATTCGGATGGGAGCGCAGGAGCTGGAGCTGGCCCCGTACCTGCTGCACTGCGAGCGCCGGTTGGGAGAGGAGTATGAGCGCTGCGAGGCGTACCTTGGGCAGGCAGTGCGCAAGCCGCTGAAAGAGATTGTGGACCGCTGCCTGCTGGAGGCGCACCTCAGCACCATCCTGGAGGGCAGCCGGCAGCTGCTTGCGGGATGCCAGGAGCAGGACCTTGCGCGGCTGTACACGTGCGCTGCTGTATTGTTTGCTTCGGCTTCAAAAGCTGCTGTTCCTGTGACATGGGTTGCGCTGCAGTTGCCCAAGTGCCACTTTTGTTTGCCACCTCAGCAGATTCAGCTGAGTGCCATGGCACAGCTCACCCAGCGTGCGTTCCTCCTGTGCTCTGCAGAATGTGCGCAAGGATACGGGCACTGCAGGGGCTGCGCTTAGTCTTCCGAGACTACATTCGGGCAACCGGGTCGGCTGTTGTGACGGACCAGCACAAGGTGGGGGGGGGCTGCGGCCAAGATTGACCAGACGTTACAGAGGTTTGCGTGTGCGTGCAGGCCCTGCCAACAGAAATATCCCATGCTCACTTCGCACAGGAGGACGAGATGGTGGCGCGCATGCTGTTGTTCCGCAAGAATATGCTGTCCGTGCTGCATAACAGCTTTGCCAGCCATGCCGACTTCGCACAAGCCCTCAAAGAAGGTGTGTGAGGGTGTGGGTTGTGTCTGTACAAACACATGAAACATGGAAGATCTTGTGCGCGCCGGTGCAGAAATGCGCTAGCTGGAAATCTTCCCACGGCATTGCCGCCTGCCTTGACTTTGCAGGCTTTGAGGCCTGCTTGAACGCACGTGTGGACAAGCCTGCAGAATTGATAGCTCGGTACTTAGACAGCATACTGCGGCGTGGCAGCAAGGCGGCAGCACAGGAGGGCAGCCTGGAGGATGTGCTAGATGCGGCGCTGGCCCTCTTCCGCTATGTGCAGGTGGGGCGGCTATGCTGTTGCGGCCATTCCCTCAGTATAATTGACAGCGCCTGTGGCCAGGCTTCATGCCAAAAAGTCCGGTCACTCGGAGTGCCTGCGTGCTGCTGCTTCTTGCTTAGTAAAAATGCAGCGACACACTATGCTGTGTTGTGCACTTGCATTGCAGGGCAAGGACGTGTTTGAGGCCTTCTACAAGCGCATCCTGTCCCGCCGCCTGCTGATGGGGCGCAGCGCCAGCATGGATGCTGAGAAGCTGTGCATCTCCAAAATCAAGGCGGAGTGCGGCGCGCAGTTCACGAACCAGCTGGAGGGCATGCTGAAGGTGGGGCTTGGTGCAAGGAAGGGGTGTGAGGCTTTATCTGGTGCAGGGACAACGGTGGAGGGTACGCTGGGAGGCTGTGGGTTGTCTGGAGCTGCACACCAGCTGGTGATCATGCCACAGCCGGCTGTCCTCGCTGTGCCTCCCGTCTACAGGACATTGAGGTGTCCGGGGACATCATGGCAGGGTTCAAGCAGTACAATGCGGCCCGGCCCGCCAGCGGCACGCTAGACATGAGTGTCCTGGTGCTGACGAGCGGCTTCTGGCCCAGCTACCGCACCTTTGACTGCTTGCTCCCCACGGAGTTGCTGCAAGCTCAGCAGGTGAGGCGCGCTAAGTGGCATGCGCGTAACCGCTTCCACCTGCGTTTCGCGTCAGTAACCTTGCTACTCTGCATGTTACTGCAGGATTTTGCTGACTACTACCTGTCAAAGCATGGAGGCCGCAAGCTGGCGTGGCACAGTGCCTCCAGCAACTGCCTAGTGCGAGCGCAGTTTGCGTCAGGAGTGAAGGAGCTGCAGGCTTCGCTGCACCAGGTGCGCACATGGTAGCTCTGCATTTAAAAGGGTTGGTGGCGCCATTGCTCCAGTCAGGCATTGCTGTATGGGAGGGCGCATCGCCGGGCTGCTTCCTGAAGCTGTGTTGGCCTTTGTGGCTCTCTGCAGGCCATCATCCTGCTGCTGTTCAACGAGCATGAGCAGCTTAGCTTTGCCGACATCCAGGCAGCTGTCAGGCTGGAGGAAGCGGAGCTGCGGCGCACACTGGCCAGCCTGTCGATTGCCAAGGAGCGGTGCGTTTGGGCTGGCAGGGGCATGCTGTGTAAGAACTGTGTTGCACCTCCAACTGCACAATTTAGCGCTGTCGCATGACGTGTCCAAGGCCCAGTCTTCACACTACCCTGGCCTCCCACCCTGCTTGCACTTGACAGGGTGCTGCTTAAGGAGCCGGCAGGGTCAGAGGTGGCGCGCACCGATGTGTTCAAAGTCAACCCAGGCTACACATCGCGCATGTTCCGTGTGAAGGTCAACAACCTGCAGATGCAGTGAGTTGACTGGGAGCAGCGGGGCCTGTCTGCATGCCTCTTGGACACCCACAAATGCTCGAGCTGCAGTTGTTTATTGCCAGCAGTTCGTTTGCGACCAATGGATCGTGCACAGTCACACTTGCACCCCCTTGGCTGCCTGCTGCTGCCGCAGCGACAGCGACGAGGACAGCAAGAAGACCAACGAGCAGGTGCTGCAGGACCGCTTCCACCAGATTGATGCTGCCATCGTGCGCATCATGAAGATGCGCAAGACCCTGAGCCACAACCTGCTGCTGACTGAGCTGGCATCGCAGCTGCGCTTCCCGGTTGGGCAGGTGAGGGAAGGGATGGTTGCCATGGCATTAATGCATTTGGGATTGTGCGATGGTGTGCATGCACCAACGGCAAGATACAAAGTGCAGAAATAAGAGCACTAGCGACTGTGCCATCCGCCTGCTGCTGCAGTCGGATGTGAAGAAGCGTGTGGAGTCGTTGATTGATCGCGAGTACCTGCAGCGCACTGAGCACGGCTACGAATACCTTGCATGACAGCAGCTGCACCTGTGTACATGTCCCTGCTGTAAAATAGGCTTACATTTGGCCACGCAACCAATTTGGGCAGTCACAAGCCAAGTCAAGTACAGGAAGCTCAGTCTGAAGGATGGTCCCATTTGCAGCTGGCACCAAACTTGCAGGTGCCGGTTTTGATGTAGAACTGACAGGGTGGCTGGTTGGGCCGCCGCGGCAGGCCGAGCCGGTTGAGGTGCACAGCATATTGGAGCGGGTGGTTGAACCGGCAGGCGCCACCAAACCTGCAGGAGGTCAGCCATGCCAGTCAGACCAGTGGGGGAATGTAGCTCCAGCACGCAGCCAAAAACCATTGCGCAAGAAAGCCGTGCTACAATGATTGCAAGCAGGGGACACATGCAAGAACCAGATGGTAATGTTTTGGCTGGCAGCACAGATGAACTTCAGATGCCGCCAAGCCACAAGTGGGTATACAGCCTGTCCTCCTCACCGGCAGTGGCCTGTCTTCATGTAGAACTCGCACACGGGGGCCTCTGGGCGCTGAGGGAACAGCGCTACACGGCCGCCCTCGGTGTCCACGACATCCACTGCAGTAGGTAGTCAGTTGTGAGGGCATGAAAGGGTCAGGTATACGGTCCCACCCCTTCCTTAGTGCAAACACCACAACATTGCATTCTCAAGCATGCAGTTTCGAACCGAAGCAGCCGGGTATGCTTATGACGGCTTGCCTGGCGGCATGTCGCGGTCAGGCAGCGAGGGCTCTAATTGTAGCCCAGGCGGGGGCTTGGCTGGCCGCACGTCTGCGCTGGTTGGCCTTGCCAGGGCCGGTGACACTGCCTGTTGCTGCATGCTCGACCCTGGGTCACTCGGGCGCAGAGTCACTGCCGGGCTCCTTGCGACCGGCATTTCTGCAAGCTGCTGGTGTGGCGGTGATGCCAATGGCTGCTGGGCTGGCGGCGGCTGCTGTGGCGTTTGCGGCTGCTGTGCAGCTCCCGCCTGCGCGGCAAACAGGGCCGCTGCAGCGGCTGATGCCGCCGCTGCAGCCTGCTGTGCAGCCAGCAAGGCTGAGTCTGCTGCTTTCAGGTGCGCCTCGGTTGCCTGGCCAACAGCGTCTGACGACTGCACCTGCCCATTGCTGCTGGCCGCCGCCTGTGCATCGCCAGGCAGACGAGGCTGTCGCACTGAGCTGGGGGCCATGTGCTCCAGCAGTGCGGCTGCCACGTCTGGGAAGTACGGCTGCAAAGAAAGGGATGGGGATGGGTCAAGGCCGGTAAGGTGCAGCCCAGTGCTGATGCCTGCAGAGCAGCAGCAGCATGACTGGTTCTGGGTTTCAAACTCACCTGAAACACTGGCTCCTGCGCACACCACTTGAGTGCAAAGTAGTAGCACGTCAACAACAGGCCCGGGCACCTGCAAGGGACAAGGCGAACTCAAAAGGCGAGTTAAAAAATTGAGCACGCAAACACGCACTTCCACGCCGGTGCACTCTGATGAATGATGCACTGTAACGCCCACCTGCTCGTGAAGTACTGCAGAAATCCATCCGGCAGGGGTCCAACCTTCTTCTGCAGGTCCAGGGGCAGCTCCCTGCCAAGCACAGGGTACGAGACATACATGAATGCTCAGCAGCCAGCCTGTAAAGAGTCTGAGCCAAGGTAAGCACGGATGTAGCACACGCTGGCCTCACCTGAAGTGGTTGTGCTTGTTGCGGATGACGCGCAGCAAGTCGCGCAGGCTGCCAAAGCTGTACTTGCGGTACTTGCCTGCGTGGTAAATGAGATGGGCACACTTACTGTTTGAAGCTATGCAGGACAAGTGCGCTGGGTTGCAATCAGCATGCATATAGCACCCAGTGCTACGTCGCAAGCCGGCATGCCACTGACCCAGGTTGTTGACAAGGCCGCTGTCCATCGACGCTGCCCAGCTCCCGCCGGGCCCGATGGCATCCTGGGCGCAGCATTCCAGTGCCTGGTACAGCGTGCGATCTTCCTGCGGCACAACGAGGCATGAACTGGGCTTGTCCGGTGCATCACAGATCCTTTTTGGCCCCAACCCCTACCCCATAACCACGACCTGCAAAGGCAAAGGCAGTCGCGGTCCTTACCGCTCGGTCCTCGCCCTCCACTCTGTCCGACACTGCAATGAGAAAGGCCAGCCGCTGCGGGGGCGGCCACCACAGCGGGTGCACCATAATAGAGTGCATCGAGGGCCGATGGTCCGGGTCTGCAGCGAACAGCAGCAATACTGCTTGATCAAGGAAGTACGCCCGGCAGCTGCATTGTTGCTGCACAGAGACCCTGGCTTCGGCATGCACGTAACCCTCTGGGAGGCATGCTGCGGCGCCACACACCTTGCGGCTCGCAGCAGCCACGTATCAAGTTGGCTGCCTCTGGCAGGTGCTGCAAGTGCTTCAGGTTGACGCGCCGCTGCAGGATGTTGGCATCGCGCTCATACTGCTCCCCAAAGGGGTGCTGCCCTGCCGTCAGGCAGTAGTGCAGCAGCAGCCCAAAGGAGAACACATCCACTGCAGGGGAGAGCACACTGGGAGCAGTCAGATGGGCAGCAATCCTGCCTGGACGGATGCAGGACAAAGTATGCACTGCTGCAAGCAAGGTGCCCAGGTGCCTGGTAGGTACCCACCCGAGTTGGTCTGCCGGGCAGCGCCGCCGCTGCGGCTGATCAGCTGCTCTGGGGCTTGCCAGCCGCTGCTGCCACCAGAGCCCACAGACTCAAAGCTCAGCTGCTCCCCGGCCAGCCGTTTGCTAAGACCCATGTCAGATAGCTTGGCTCTGCATACAATGGGGCACGGAATATTGGAAGGCTTCCGGAAACTGCGCTGCCTTGACCCGCAAAGGCATGTGCTTTTACCGACTTGCTGATGAGGGACTGCCTCCCTCAGGCCCGCCTCACCTGCCACCATCGGTCAGCAGCACGTTCTGCGGCTTCAAGTCCCGGTGCACAATGCCCCGTTCATGCAGCGCTGCCACGCCGCGGCCGATGTCGGCAGCAACTTGGTAAGCAAAGGCTGTGGGCTGGCCGTCAGGTCCAACAAAACGGCGGCGGACCGCCTCGCTCTGCAGAGCAAGGCAAAGGGCACGCGTGACCTGTGAGGCGAGGGGGTTGAAATGTCATACAAAGGAAGGCTGTGCTGCGTTGTTGTGCCACCCATGCAGTGTGCCACAGGTCGCTACAAAACTATGCATCTTGGCCTCTGCTGCAACTGCTACCAGCACACATGCCTGCATTGCGTCCGACAGCGTAGCCTTGCACTTCTCCAGCGCAAGGTACACAAATTCGTGGTCCTCCTCCATTGCAAAGCACCTGTCAAATGCAAGGGCATAATGCCATTCTGCGGGTCAGCCTGTGCCACGCGCCATTTGTGGGGACATAATGCGAGCAGAAGCAGCATCGCCCTATAAAACATGGTTAATCCTTACCGAACGATGTTGGGGTGTTCATCTGCCAGGATCAGAGCGTCAATCTCCTTGCGGGCCACCTCGTAAAACTGGCGCAACATGCGCTTCACTGCCACTGGCCGCCCATCCAACTCGCCGGAGAACACCACTGTGCCACCGCTGCCATAGCCCAGCACGGCTGGGCCGACCTGCAAGCACAGAAAGAAGATAAAAGAGCAGATCGCATTTCTAAGCACGCACAGCAAGACCAGCAGACCAGCCACAAAGACAACAAAGGCAAGCAGCATTTGGCACAACCACATGGACGCACCCGCATGCGGCCAATCAGGATCACTCCATCTTGCATCTCGCGGCGGCGCATGGCAGGGTCCATCAGCCCAGCTGCCACCGCTGCACTGCTGGGCAAACTGTCATCCTGCTGTGCTGCTGTTTGTGTGACAACGCCCTCGGGGTGGCGTGCTGCACCTGCGGAAGCCGACTGCTTCTCTGCCGCATCGTCACTGGCGGCCTGCTGCACAAGCCCTTTCAGCCTGTTGCTCATCTGCTGCTGCTGCTGCCGCTTGCCACCGGCACTTCCCCGCCGCCGCGCTCTGCTGCTGGGCACCTCCTGTGCTGGGGCAGCCTGTACCTGCTGCTCCTGCTGCGGTTGTACCTGCTGCTGGGCAGCAGCAGGGGGTGCCACCCGCCGCCAGGCCACCAGGGCCACCACTGCCACTGATGCTGCACCGCCGATTGCTGCGCTGGCGAGCAGCACAAGGAAGCCAAACTTGCCAGTAGCGCCACCACCCGGCTGGCCCTCCCCCGCCGAGCTGTTAGCGGCAGGTGGCAGCAGCATGAGGTCGCTGCTGCCGTGCTGCACAGCATACACGCCCAGCAGCGTGGTGGCCGCGCACGTCTCGGCATCTGCAGGCTTGCACTGCTGCGCCGCCCCCGCCTGGCTGCCGCCCATGTGCTTGTCAGGCTGCTGTGGCTGAAAAACCGCCAGGGCAGAGCCAGGCACGCCATCAGGCTGCTGCTGCTCCCGCGCAAGCCGCTCCTCTAGGGGCACCTCACACTGCTCAGAGGCTGCCGCCATGCTGTCGCCGCTCGTTGGCACCTCAAAGGTGACGTGCGATGCTGGGATGCCGAACAGGCTGTTGTTCAGCGTCACCAGCATGACTGCCTCGCTCTTTGTGCCAGTGCGGCTGCCCCAACTGGCAGGCAGCAGCGCGCCGTAGCTGTGTGCCGTGCCCCCTGCAGCAGCCGCCAACGCAGCTCGCTGCTGCTGGGCTGCCGCCAGCAGATTCACGCGGCCGGTGCTCGAGGCGTAAGCTGCTACAGGCGGTGCATCAAAGCGGTGCTGCCATTGCTCCCAACCATCACCTGCACTGGGCGGACAGCTGACAATCAGAACGCAGCATAACTCGCAAAGAGGCAGCACCAAACGATTGAAAAATGCAGTGCCAGCATCTATGCACCCCACACGGCTTGCCTGGGTGCAGGCACCGGAGTGAGAAATCTGGGCCAACCAGCAGACTGACATCTGCAGCTGCAGCATCGCCCCCGCCCTGTGGGGGCAGCATAGCACCAGCGCCGCCTTGGTCGACACCTGCACCACTTGTTGTAAAGGAGAAAGTCATAAGCAGATGCTTGCAAGTTCAATGGCAGGATCTTGCGGGTAAGAAGGAAAGTGCGCTCGCACCTGGCTGCTGCAGCTGCTGCACTTCAAGCTCCGCAAGGCGGTTGAAGCGGCCCCACGTCACGTTCCACTGCAGCCCAAACTGCATAGGCGGTGCAAGCATGGGGATGCATTCAGCAGTGCACTGTTTGCACGCAGGCAGCAAAAGTGAGAGCAAAGAGCTTGTTGAACAGTGTGCTGGTGCATTTCCGCCAAAGTTGGCAATGCAGACAAACACAGGAAGCTTGCCTGCGGGTGCACTGAGCGCAGCACGTAGTCTTTGCGCCCAATCACTATGATGTTCGAGTCAAGCTGCAGCCCAGCTTCAGCGCCTGCACAGTGTTGACCACAAATGCCGTTCAGCACATGAGTTGGACGTGCTTTGGGGCCGGGTGTCAGGCCCAGATAGAGGGAACGGCTTGCAGCACACGCAGTTCCTCACCCAGCGTAGCTGCATCCAGCTGACCCAGCTCGCCGTCAAAGTCATAGATGGTCCTGCAGCATGGTGGAAAGCACCGCAAGCCACCCTCTAACACACCACATCAGTTTAAAAGATTGCAGCTGCGCAACGCTGCAGCTGGCCATGGATTCATGCATCGTGCCTTACCGCAGGAGCTGCCCGGTGCTGCCGTCGAGCAGGAAGACAGAGGTGTGCTGGCTGCCAACGAGCATGCTGCCGTCCAGCGTGGCGACTGGGCTCTGGTTGACAAGGTCGGCCACGCCCACGGGAAGCCGCTGCATTCAGGCGCCAGTGCAGCAGCCGCCTGCTCAGCTTGCACGAGCTCGGCATGCACCCGACAGCCAGGCCTGGCTCATTGGCAGATCTCAAGGTGACGCAAGGCCGGCCGATGGAAGCTGCCCACCCCACTTGCTAACCTCGATGCGCGGGCGGCCAGCGTCGGTGGCCATGTAGGCGTACAGGCTGCCGTCTGTGCCAGGAAAGATGGAGCTGGGCCTCCGCGGTGCCTCCCCCAACTCTGCATGGTGAAATGGGATGCACAGGGCAGCGGGTAGGGCGCAGCGAAGCACAATAGTTGTCCCTGCACCATCTCACTTGAGGCCACCGGCTCTGGCATGGACCCAGCGCACCATCATTGGATAGAGAGACGGCAGATTCCGCCTGCGGCCCCGCCGCACGATTGGTCGACGACATGAGCGGAGCGCCGCTATCAAACGTCCACAGCCGCTGGCCGGTGTCCCTGTCCAGCGCCACCAGCTGACCGTTGGCCAGGCATACTAGGAGGGCTCGGTCTCTGCGCAAAAGCAACGGGATTAAGGCGGCGGCTGTTCAAAGGCAGCTTGGCCGTTGCCAGCCGTCGCCGCCGCCACTGCCGTCGACGCGGCGCCCACCTGTTTGGCTGCAGAGGCGCCGCGGCCAGCTCGCCCGCCTGCGCGTGTGCCGTCCCGACGATCAGCAACGCGGCAAGGAGCAGCAAAGGCAAGGAGACAGCAGCGCGTTGCGCTCTCCCCGCGCGTGCAGCCCTGCGAGCCATTAGGGCATGCTGAATGCAGCAAAGCGATCGAACCGGTCGAGGAAGAACGAAGATTGCGACGGACGGGGGTAAGCAGAGAGATGGCGGCTGCTTGCGCTGCAGCTGGAGGGGCGGGCGTCCCCCACTTCCACCACTTCTTTTCCTGTTTATAACTGTCGTGATATTGAGCCATCTGTGTGTATGTGTGTGTAATGCAAGTGCAACAAAGGTATGGGCTTGACAAATGCAGCGACTCGGCAACTTTGTTTTGGCCTGAACAACGGTGCGGTTTGTTGATGACGAGCTGTTGATGACGAGCTCTCCTGGAGCCAGCCACAACTGGAACCAGCCTGCTGTACTTTGACCTGATGTGGCCTGTCGGCTCAGACCAACATTTGGTATCTGAAGGTGACCTGGCTTCATATGGTGATTGGCACTGCCCTGTTGTGCCACAGATTCACAGCTAGGGTTCTCAAGCAACACGCCTGACCATGGGTTTGGGATGGGAATGGGGCTTGAGTAGTGCATTCACCTGTTTGCCAGGTGCTCTTTGCCACCTGGGGGTGATGTACATCCTTCTCAAAGGTGGAGTTGCAGGCTCAGGCACCATCAGTGTTTCTGCTCTAATCTGCATTTTGGGTTACTACATCCCAAAGCATTACCACTTGCCTGCGGCTGGCAGGCAGCTAATGAGTATACTCCTCTTCTGTCGCCATTGCCTGCTGAAGGTCCAAACATCAAAAGTGCGACTCGCAACAGTGGCGTGCAACGCAGCACGCTCACCTGGCGGGCAGCGCTCCAACTGAGACTTTGGCTCAAGTGGAAGCCACTCTGCAAAGCTTCAGCAGCAGCATCACTGGTTGAAGGATCGTGATGATGACGCGGAGCACACAGCCATCAACTACTGCTGGGTCATGGTATTGCCGGGCCTGGTTAGAGTTTTGCGTCGTGCAAGTAGCCAAACCAAACCGTGACATCCCGCATGCTGCCTGGCTGGAAGGCAGGGACATCCCTGGTACAATTAATCAAACATGATGCCTCTGAAAAGGTGGGAACACCGGCTTGCAACACCTCGGAGATGCCATGGGGTGGAAGGCGCGAGAGAGGTGAGGGTGGATGAGGAGAGGTTTGCAAGCGCCGCTCGCCGCTGCCACGTCTCCATGCCTGAGCACGTGCTCACTCTCATGCACAGCTGGCACACTGTGCAGCTGCACACCACATGCAGGGTTGCAACCTGCAACGCAGAGTTGAAACTCAGGCGCACCAGATCGATACTTGCACGGCAAGCGGACGCTGTGGCAGCTCAGCGGCGCTGATGCGGCGGAGAAAATGTCTGCTTTTCTCGTGGGGCGGCCGCCTTGCGCCCACTCGCTGTCAATCCAGGAAAGCCGTCGCCAGCCTGTCCACCAAAACGGCTGGCACAGGGAGATAGCAACTTGCCTGCCCCGCGGGAGCGAGCCTGCTGCGCAATGGCCGCCGCAGTCGCGAGCCCCACGGCGGTAGCGGCACGCGGGAGTGGCTGGCGGCGCGGCTCGGGGCAGCGCCGGCTGCCAGCCGGTCCGGCTCTGCGCGCCCAGGCCTCAGCCACCAGGGCGGCCACAACCAGCACTGCTGGTGAGTGATTGACTGTCACTGTGCGGCACGACGCGCCCCGCTCTGGCCCCAGCCTACTATCCTTGCCAGCCGCCACAAGCGGCGCCACGCCGATTGCCCGCTGCCGCGCCACCCATGCCCCGCAGAGGAGCTGCTGGTGACCACACGCGCAAGCAAGCCCTCCACACCAGAGGAGGAGGCCCTTGCGGCCCAGATCCAGCTGCACGAGTCGTGGGCGGCCGGAGCACGCAGCAGCGCAGACGCCATCCAGTGGCAGGGCCCCGAGCTGCTCCAAGCGTACGACAGGTAGGGAGCAGGCTGCGCACCCACCTGCTGCCTTTCACTGGGCGGGGATCAGCTGTGGGGCCCGCCTGCCATCGCCACAGGCTGATGGGGCCCACCCTGCCCGGCTGGCTGCAGATGCGGCGAGGTGACGAGCGAGTATGCCAAGACCTTCTTCCTGGGCACGCAGCTGATGACGCCAGAGCAGGCCAAGGCCATTTGGGCCATCTACGTGTGGTGCAGGTGAGCAGGGCCGCTCTCAAGGCCAGGTGCAGCTGGCGCGTGCTACCTGCCAGGATGCTGGATTTGCATGGGCAGCAAGCCCGCCTGGTACCAGCTGCGCAGATGTGGGGACCTGGCTTCTGTGCGCTGGTTCAAGCAGTCGCGCGCTGCATTGTGGGTTGCAGGCGCACCGATGAGCTGGTGGACGGCCCTAACGCATCCCGCATCACGCCTGCGGTAAGTACCTGTTGGCCGTGTCGCTGCGCGTGAGTTGAAGCTGAGCCTGGGCGCCCGCGATGCACTGCAACAGCTGCCATTCCCCCTCCCGACGATTGCAGGCGCTGGACCGGTGGGAGAACCGGCTGGAGGCGCTCTTTGAGGGTCGGCCCTATGATGCGCTGGATGCAGCCCTGACAGACACCATCTCGCGCTTCCCGGTGCACATCCAGCCCTTCAGGCACGCGGTGGCGGTGCCGGATTGTCTGCTGGCGACCCTGCACGCCCGCCTGCTTGTGTGCATCACATCACCCCCGTCAACTGCCGCCTGACTTGCCCGGCTCTGGATGCGCTGCTGCAGGGACATGATTGGTGGCATGCGCATGGACCTTGTCAAGTCGCGGTGCGCAGCTGGGTTGGGATTGTGGATGAGCAGCGGGCATGTGCGGCCTGCATGCTGCTGGCGATTAGTGGGCAGCGGCAGTGGCGCGCTTCTTATTCACTGGCAACCTCTCTGCTTCAGCTGCTCTGACGAGTATCACGCCAGCCTCTCTGCTTGCAGGTACCAGACGTATGATGAGCTGTACGACTACTGCTACCGCGTGGCGGGCACGGTGGCCCTTATGAGTGTGCCAGTCATGGGCGTCGACAAGGCGTACAAGGTGCGGGCGTGCTGCATCTGCTTGGTCTGGGCTGCTTGCATGGCGAGCCACGCTACCCTGATCGGCTTGGCGACAGGTTTTGACCCTTAAGAGCACTTGCAAGCCCTTTAGTTTTGCCTGTTGGGCCACCTCACTTACCCCACCCCTTCCCATACTTCTCCCTGCCACAGGGGCCCCTGGATAGTGTGTACCGCGCAGCGCTGGCACTCGGCACTGCCAACCAGCTCACAAACATCCTGCGGGATGTGGGCGAGGATGCATCGCAGCGCAACCGCATCTATGTGCCGCTAGATGAGCTCGCAGCCTTCAAGATCCGCGAGGAAGAGGTGCGCCAGTACACCTCACCTCGTACATGGCTGCGCAAACCATGTGCTGCACGGATGCCAAGTCATGAGCTGCGTTGTCTGAGCCTCTGGCTGTCTTCACCACTTACTGCAGGTGCTGAACGGCACGTTGTTTGCTGCAAGCACGGGCCGCATCGACGACCGCTGGCGCGCATTCATGCAGTTCCAGATAGCTCGGGCGCGGCAGGTGAGGGGTGCGGCGGTGCGTTTCCCAGCGGTGCACATGCCACTTGCATCAACTGAGCACTGAGCCGGCCCTTCTTTGCCTGACATGTGGTGACTACTACTGTACGTGCAGGTATTTGCCGATGCGGAAGCGGGCGTCAACCTACTGGATGCTGAGGCACGATGGCCTGTCTGGTAAGTGCTTCACTGTGCTGCGCAAGTTGTGAAGCGGCGTCTTGCTGTGGTCGCTCCCAGCTGTCGAATGTGAACTCATGTCAACCTGCCGCTGATCCCCACCCGGCCCTGTTGCCCACCTGCCTGCCTGTTGCAGGACCGCGCTGGTGCTGTACCGCCAAATCCTGGATGCAATTGAGGCAAATGACTACAACAACTTCACCCAGCGGGCTTACGTGCGCAAGTGGCGCAAGCTCATTTCATTGCCAGAGGCGTATATGCGCGCAAGCATGCGGCCCAAGGCCACCTGAACCCCTGAACTCTTCACTTCTCTTTTTTGCAGCATTTCATTTAGTTTGACCCCCTCGGCTTTCTGCTTGCCTTTTGTTGCGCGTGCCGCATTGGGCACCCGCACGCTGTTAACAGCATTACACGGGAGTGAACATCAGAGGCAGAGGGGGCGCTGGCGAGGACCGCTGCGCCTCTGGCTGCAGCCTGCTGCTCGAGCTCACTTCTTGGCGGCCTGGTGCTTCTTGGCGTACCGCTGGTTGCGCAGGAACTTGGGGTCCATGCTGCAGCAGAGTGGGGGCACAGCAGCAGAGTGGGGCACAATTGGCACAAGGATTCGAGCGGTGCTACACAAGCCATGCTGCAGGGCACGGGGATTGCCGCTGCAACGTGTAGGCAACGTGACTGGCCCGTCTGCAGCCCTTACTGTCCAGCAGTCTGTGCTCACCCCTTGCGGCTGGAGTAGCGCTGGCGCTGCGGCTTCTTGATGCCGTTCCTGCAGACAGTGGGGCGGTTGGATGGCATCCGTTGGGGTGGCCACGATGGCAGCAACTGGGCGGTGGCACCAGCTAACAGTTCTGTATGACTGCAGGCTGGCAGCCAAAACTGGAGCAAAGCAGCAGCTGCGTTGTGGCCAGAGCTGCTCCATTCACAAGGCAGAGGCCACGCATGGCAGCAGCGGCAGAGACGGCGTGCGAAGGTCACTCTAGCTTACTTGTGCGCCTTGGCGGACTGGTTAGCCGCCGTGTGGTTCTTGCTCTTGGCCATTCTTGGTCTGAGTGGAGAAAGGGAGGTGGCAGGAGGGTCAGGGAGCACAGCAGCGAAGCGTCGGCATGTGGCGCGTCCACGCCAACCCCTGCAGGCAAGCATGAACACTGCAGCTCCTCGTCAACTGCGAACGGATGGCAGACAGCAGCTAGATGTGCGCCATTTGCCAAGTGCAGGGCAAAATGGGGACACGAGTATGCTGGGGCCAGCAACGCATGCCTGCCTTGAGCAACCTGCGCAGGTCGAGCTGCACCCACGCCAAGCAAGCCGCCCCCAGACATCTTTTCAGATGGCAAATCGAGCAGCCATTTTTCAGGGGCGCAGAGCAGCAACTACAAGGTGGCGAGCACCGCACGGTGTCTCGGCCGCCTCTTTGCTGCGCCCGGACGCCACGCCAAAGCCGCCGACGGCCACCCCGATTTTCCAATTCGGCGCTGCTCAATGCCATGCAGGCGCCCAAGCAATTCAGCCCCAGTTCGCTGCTGAGAGCGCCGGCGATGGCGCCAGACGCCGCGAGGAGCTAGCGCGCCAAAAAGCAGCACAGCAACTCCGTGGCAGCAATTTGGCGTGATAGGGGCAGCAGCAGCAGCAGAGGTGCAGCGAGCGCCGCAGGCGGCGGGCCAAGCGCGCCGGCTTACCAGGCAGCGGCTAGCGGTGACACCAAGGCCGTGAGCCGTGCGAGAAGGGCCGGGAGCGGCTCGGCTGCACGCCTTGCCCGGGCCAGGGTCTTCGCAGCATGGCATGGCAGCATGGGGCGTTGCTTACACGCACCAACAGGGTCCTTTTGAGAGGCCGGGCGACAGGGATGGATTGTCAGGTGGGGGCGGGCAGCGCTCGTGCGATCCCCATTGCCGCAGCGGCTGCCGCCGTCGCACAGTCGCCGGCGGCTATTGCCGAATTGCCCATTCATTTACTGCTGAGCTCGCTTGGCCAGTGTTGCAGATGTTAAAACCATTTGTGCAAGGTTTTGATACGAGTGCAAGACAGTTGAACAGGTTAAGAAATTCAACGGGCATCAACCTCAGCGATGGGGGCTTCTGGGCTGGCTGCTGCCTGCAGCATGCTCATCCGTGCGCTGCCCCGCACCGCGTGCAAGCTCAATGCCGCCGCCGCCGGGCAGAGCGCCTGCTGCCGACTGCGCGAGGTTGCGAGCGCCGCCCTCGGGATCCTGCTCCTCCTCTTGGAGCGTCCTGTAACGCCCAGACTTGGTGAACATGCCACGAATGCGGTCGCGCGTGCCGGGCTGCAAGCAGTTGCAGGGTGCACAGGTTTGGACACTTGAATTGAAGCTGGGCGCCATTACGGACCTGGGGCAGAGCAGCAGGGCATGGCAGCCAGCGTGCGCCCTACCTGCAACAGCGCCACAGCGACGCCGAGCAGCATGACTGCTGCCGCCGCCACCAGCATTCCAAGGGCAACACCACCAGTGCTGCGGCCAGCAGCCCCTGTGCTCCCACTAGAGGCGCCACTGCCTCGTGTCAGCTGCTGCTGCTGCTGCTGCTGCGCCTGCGCCTGTGACTGCTGCCCCTGCTGGGGTTGCTGCTGCGTCTGCTCAGGCGGCGGCAGCTGTGGCTGCGGCTCCTGCGGTTGCGGTCGATCATCGGTCACCCACGTCTCCTGCTGTTGACGTGTTGGCTCCATTGAGCAGTCGCCGTCGGCTGCAGCTGCCGCGGCAGTCAAATCGCCAGACCCCTCCGCAGCAAAGACGGAGCAGGGTGGGCGCTGCATCTCTCCCAGCTCTTTGCATGGTGCTGCAGATGGTAGGGTGGCAAGATGGCAGGGTGGGTGGCAGTGCTCATGTGTTGCAGGCCCATTGCTGACATATGGACAGGGCCTGCCCTTGCGGTACTTGATATGGCATACACCAGCCTCATGCAGCCCCAAACCATCCCCAGCCTGCTCACCTGGCCCAAACCCAACCCGGCGGCTGGCACGGTCGAAGCGCACCAGGACGTTTCGAAATGTAATGCCACCAAGCAGTGTGCCTGCGGGCAGTTGCAACACACGGAGAGGCATGTGAGCGCCTTCAGCAAAGCAGCACGTGGAAAGGGTTCAAACAACTGCACCAGCACTTGACGTGCCCCTTGCACCCTTGGCACCGCACCTGCGCGGCCATTGTCAAAGACGCCAAGGCAGTATTTGCCGCTGTTGAAGGTGTGCACGAACAAATAATTGAGTGGCCCAAGCACCAGCGATGTTCCCTGTGTGCAGAAGGCAGGCAGGGTGGTCGGTTGTCCCAGCCCCTTCCATCAGGTACATTTGGGGCAACCGAGCGTCCACCACCCCTCACCTGGTCCAACTGCAGCTCCATGCTGGGGAACACTCTTGAAAGGCCCTGCTAGCAGAAGGAAGGGCACAGAAAGCGTTCCAAATGCCCCTTCCCAAACAGCGGTTAAAAGCGCTCCCCAATGGATAGGCACCAGGCCCTGCAAGTCGCCATTGAAGCATCAATCCCACTGCAGTGACCAACCAGGGCCTGCTGGACCGCATAGCACTGACTCCCACCTCCAGATCTTGGTGATGAGGCGCCTCGCCAAAGCATATGTCCTCATATTTTGAGTCGGGCCCAGGCACGCGTTTGAGCCCCTTGCCTAGTGCAAACTTCTCCACCGCTGCAGCAGCAAGCACACACACAACAAGGCGATGTAGGCAAGGAAGCCTGGAGCATGGTACGCAGTTTGCAAGCTGGCGCAGGCAACTCACCCGAAGCAAACAGACGGAAAGCAGGCGTGGGCAAGTACGTGAATGTGGTGCCGCTGTCTAGAACAGTGCCATACCCCTGGTCAAACAGCGCCTGCAGGAGCCTCGCAGCCAGTACGTCAGGTACACGATGCCATTGGTACAGCCCAGGGCGGCATGGTATCAGATGTGCGACAGACTAGACGGTTGGCAATCACGTTTGTCCTCGCACCTGGGGCACCGCCAGCAGCTGGCCATCGATCGCAATGCTCAACAGCTTGACGTTATAATAGAAGGGATGCGAAGTGCTGGACAGCAGAGGCGTATACTGCAGCGGGATGGTGCCCGGCACCTCGGCATCGCCCAGCAGCAGCACGCCATCGCCCTCCACCATGCCAAAGCACAGGGAGAACACGTCGTCAATCACACCGGCCTTGACAAGCTGGTTCACGACTGTTGGAGGGCAGGTGGGCGACGGGCAGGGAGTGGCAATGGTCAGCAATCTATTTTTGTTCCCCAAGATCAGCTGTACCATGCCCTGCCCATCCCCCCCCACACACCTGAGGCATCACTGTTGCCCAGCCCAAGCAGGCCGTCCGCACGCTGCTGATAGATTTCGCCCGTTTCCTGCGTCTCACAGCCAAAGATGATGGCAGCGCCCGGCTGGCCTGCGACGGGGCAGGCCAGAGCGCGCAGTGGGCAGAAAGCAGCTACCCAGCGGTCGGTGCCGGTGCACATGTGTTAGCACGCAGCTGTGGGCCCGCAGCAGCAGCTCACCATCATGCAAGGCCAGCAGGTCCTCCACCAAGATGCCGCTGCTGCTGCTCTGCTCCGCGTAGCTACGCGAGTACGTGCACTGCTGCGCTGCACAACCGCACCGCGGCGAGCCGCACTCGCACTTGGGGCTGGTGCAAGCAATCAGAGAAGCTGTACGGGATGCCTGCACCAGCGTCGGCAGCCGAGGCAGTTGTTGGCAGCAGCATGCATAGCGGCATCGTCATGCAGCACCCCGCACAAGCACGGGTGGTCGGCAGCAGCGGGCAAGTGTTGCGAGGCACCAACCCGCGTCGACCTGTGGGCATGGCTAGGCGCCACCGGCGCCCTGACACCCTCCAGCTGCAGCGCCTCGCACCTCAGGGTCAAATGCAGAGTCCTGGTGGTTGGGCCCGCAGCCGCTGCCGCAGGTGGAGCACGGCACATATGTCATGGTGCTCCCGGTGTCCACAATGACTGCAAACTTCTTGGCGGGGGACCCTGCAGGCAGCCGGTGGACAGCGGCTCAGCCTACGCACTGCAGCGGCTGCCCTGCTGCTGCCTGCCATCCTGACACTTCCACACACCCACCGAGGTACACGTCTGCGTAAAAATACCTGCACGCATGGACGCAGCAGGGTCGCAAGTGGGCAAGGTGCAAAGGGAGCGCACAGGTACCCGCAGCGCACCTCGCTCCTGACCCGAAATATATTGGCAACTGCAGTTCAAGGCTTACCCATAATCCTTGACGGCTCCTTTCAGGGGGATGGTGGCATTCCGGAGCAGCTCGCGGCGTGTTGAGGGGCGGTGCGCTCGGAGCGAACGACTGGGCAGGGATGCATCGCGCGCCGACACGGACAGCCGGAAGGACCGCTTCCTGGTCGCACCACCATGGCCGCTGGCGGCTGCCTCCACTGCCACCAACAGCAGGGCGCCAAGCAGGCTGGCCGCCAGCAGGAGCGGGCGTGCAGCCATACCCGTTGCCTAGGCGGCGGCAGCGGCGGCAGCTGGTGGGCGGCCTGGAGGCTGGGGCTGCACCTGCGCAACGCCGTATGCCGTGCCGAGACGGCCCGGGGCTCGCTCGGCCGCTGCGAGCGGGAACCGCCCCGCCCGAACCGCCAGGCAAGGCTTTGTGCCTTTGCTGCGGGCCCCGTGCCGTTGTTACGACGCGTGCTCCCCCGAGGCAGCCAGCGGTGAAAAGGCACGGTGAAAGGCTCCTCGTGTTTGGCCACTGCATCACTGCATGGGCTGGTTTGACGCGCAGAAGTGATCCCAGCCCTTCTAACCTTCACCAAAATTGCTGCCATTCGCTGAAGTTCGCTGCAGGCTGCCATTCGCTGCAGCAGGCCCGGCCCAGCCACCAGCACGGCGTCAGGGGGTGCCCCAGCCTGTGCAAAAGCGGCATTGGTGCGGGGCAGGGCGAGGAGGGTGCTAGGAGAGTCCAGGGCGGAGGAGCCGGGGTGCTGCAGGCCGCCGCCGCCACCACCGCCGCCCCCGCTGCCACACGTGTCGACTTCACCCATGTTGCCGCAGGCATGGGGCTGCACGGCTCGCGCACACAAGTGCGAAGGCTCAGCGCACCAGCCGCCGTGCTGTGCGCCCTAGCCCTATGGGCCGTACTGCTGCAGTTCTCCAGCCGCTCCGAGAGCAGCGCGTCGGTGGAGCTGGTCATGAGCGGCGCCTCGTAAGTGATTGCAGCGGCAGAACATCCCGTCTCCTGCCGCCGGCTGCTGCAGCGGCCGCCGCAAACTGCCCGTCCTTACCGGCATGCGCGCCTCCCCGCTGCCTGCAGAGAGCGGGACCTGGTGCTGCAGCATGAGAAGCGGCCCAAGCTGGAGGCCAACCTGGCGGCGGCGCAGCAACGGCAGACGCGGCAGCCGCGCCCGCTGGGCTTGGGCGGCCAGCCATGGAAGGCGCAGCAGCCGCTGCCGGGCGGGGCACGCATCGCGTTCATTGTGACCACGAGCGACTCCCTGCAGCAGATCCGGGTGTGGATCAGCTACCACCGCGCCATCGGCGTCACGACCTTCTACATCTTTGCCGAGGGCCAGGTGCGCTTGGGCGGGCGCTTGGGTCAGATGGCTGCAACAGGCTGAGCTGCATTGCTGCAGCTGCGGCCTCGCCAGCGCCAGCTCTGAGCTCCGCTTCCCGCCATGCCTGCGATGTGTGCTGCAGGCGGCCCGGGCCGACAGCGTGGCCGCGCTGCGAGCGCTTCCGGGCGTGACGGTGGTGCTGCGTGATGCGGAGCTGAAGCAGCGCCACGAGGCCAGCCGTATCTGGAAGGAGTCGTGGCTGTCGGCCTTCTTCCACAAGCCCTGCAACCACGAGCTGTTTGTGCTGCAAAGCTTGAACATGGAAGGTAGGGCAAGGCAGCAGCCTGGGGCTGCTGTGCAGGCCCCTGTCGCAAGCCAAGTGGCCCATGCAGAGCGCAGCTCACAACCCACCGCCACTTGTACCTGGAGTGCAGTTGGGATCGGCATGGCGCAGCGGGATGGCGTTGACTGGCTGCTACATGTCGACACCGATGAACTGATTTACCCGTCAGGGTCGCCAGACTTCTCCCTACAGGTGCGCTTCCATAGCCCTTGGGCTGCAGGCAGCATTAGGTGCTGTGCTGTTGCCAAGCCTGGTGAGCTTGCTGGCCCATTCCCCTCCCCAGGTGCAGTGCCCAACATTGCAGGCCACCCGCACCTTTGTGCAGGAAGTGCTTGCCAAGGTGCCCCCGGACGTGGATACGCTAGTGTTCCCCAACTACGAGAGCCTGCCAGAGCGAGAGGATGTTGCAGATCCCTTCACTGAAGTGACTCTGTTTAAGAAGAACTATGCCCATGTGCTCTCGGGTGAGCAACATTGCCAGTTGCTGTTTCAAGCTGCTGTTACTGTTGCATTGACAGCCGGCTCTCATGGCGGCTGCATGCCATGCCATGCGCAGCTGGGCTTCACTTTTTGCCCCTTTGGTTGAGGCAAGGCCCAGCAAAGCTTGAGGCACCATGGCTTGCTGAGTGTTTTGCAGCCTGGTAAGCACACATCCCTGAGTTCACATGCTGCTGCCCCCTGCCTGTTCTTCTCCCTCACAGACCTATACTTCAAGTCGTATGGGATTGTGGCTCGCGGCAATCCCAACTATTTCATAACATACGGCAACGGCAAGTCTGCTGCGCGTGTGCAGCAAGGCTTGCGCCCCAACGGCGCGCACCGTTGGCACTCGTACCTGAAAACCCCCAAGTGAGTGAGGTCTGGCATTCGCTCCCTGCTGCTTGCCGCATTCCAGTCTTCCCATCCTCTGCCCACTACCTTTAAGCCTGCCATGCTTGACGTATGGAAGAGAGTGCGGCTCCGGTGTTTCATGCTTGCTCATGCCGGCCCTTTGCAGGGAGTGGAGCAGCGATCAAGCTGCAGTGCTGCATTACACTTACAATCGATTCAGGTGGGTGGCAGCAGCCGAGCCATGCAAGCCATGCCCCGTTGGTGATGCACCCATTGGCTCCTTGAAAGATCTTCCATCCACATTGCTTGCATGCAGTGACCTCAAGGCGCGCCGTGATCGCTGCGACTGCGCCCCTACCGAGGAGGACGCAAAGCGGTGCTTCATATTGCCGTTTGACAGGTCAGTGGAATGTTGCCAAGGGCTGCCATACCTGAACCTATGTTGCCCCAGTGCTTTTTCGCTGACTTCCGCACCCTCCCTCGTTTGCTGCAGGATGGCATTCCTGGAGGCATCGCTCAGGAGTGATAGCGAACTTCTGGACTGGTTCAGGTGCGGTCGGCCTTTGGAGATGCAAGAGGTCTGCGCATAGGAGACCAACCATGCACTAAAGCTGAAACCTGTGCCCTTGCTGAGCAGGCAACGCCTGGTATGGAGTGATTCAGCTGTTGTTAATGACCTATTGAAGAAGGGCCTCTTCATGCGTATATATGAGCCCCAGGTAATTAGCTTGTTGGTTCCCCCCCTGCTTGTGGTCGGAGCCATTCAGAGCGTGTGTTTTTTTATTTGGCCCTGGTCCAATCGACTCACGCTCCATCTATGTGTGTGCTGCTTGCAGCTGATGATCCGCGGCATGGTGCATGCTGGGGCAACAGAATCGAGCTCGGCAGCAGCATCCGCAGCAGCAATAGCGGCGGCAGCAGCAGCCAACAATGCCAGTGCCGTCAACCCAGCAGTGCAAATAGGACAGTAGTCGCTGGCTTCACTGCCTGTAACCATAGCCACAGGAACATGCCGTGAGCCACAGCGCATTGCTGCATTGTAGAATAAGGATTGGCGCTTGCCTGTTCGACTGCATTGTCCAAGCTGCACAGGGCCAGCCTATGTCTTTGTAAGTTAGTGTTTCGGCCGGTTGTATCTTGCCAGCCACGCCTCCACTGGCACGACAGCCGGCATTGTATTCTCACGCACCCTGCTCACAGCATGTGACACTAAGCGTACACTGTGCATATGCGGACGCAGTTGCCCGCAGCCCAGCAGGTGGCAAAGTACGATGTGGCAAAATGCGCCACGGCCTTGTAGTGGCCTGCTGACCAAGTTCCATGCATTGTCCGCAAGCAGGCCTCTACTGACTGGCATGCTCTGCAACCTCCTAGCCATTGAGCTCAAGCTTCACCTTCCTGTGTTCCACTGCACCGAGCAACCAATTTGCTAGTTCTGACAGTTACAAGGAAAGGTGGAGCACTGCATCAAATAAACATCTGCTTGCCATTCAGGTGGCCACCCTTAGATTCTGCGCCAGCAGGGGGAGTGACAGACAAAAGCGGACACTTAGAATGGCACAGGCCAAGCTGGAACAGTCGGGCAGCAGCACATGGTTCAAGCAGCCCTGCCAGCCCTCTGCTGTAAGCCATGCATTGTGGCACCTCTCTCAACTTAGTCGGCTATTCCACCCGACCACGGCTGACCACCAGCGAGCATGGCTTAAAATCAGGCACCCAGCCACTCACGACTGCTCGATCAGGTAGTCTGCCAGGTTCTCCACCACCACGTTGCAGTCGCCTGCACAGGTGCCCAAAGAGAACAAGGCAACAGGCAATCTCAATGCTGCAACCTGGCAGTTTGTCAAAGGGCGCACAGAAGCAGGGCATGCCGCAGCAGCTTCCATCCGTTTATCTAGCTCTATTCGTCTAGGCATGTCCTGCCCATGTATCCAGCCCATGCACCACAAAAGCTCACCGTGCGGCACGCCCTCGCCGTAAATGCCCACCACCACTGCCGTGCTGGTCTTCTTCAGCGTGCACCCGCCTGCAGCGCGGGCCCAATCGGCTTCCCATGTAAGCACGAACAGCTTCCCACGTAAGCACGAACAGCTTCCCACGTAAGCACGAACGGCCAGTGGGGCAGGAATCAAAGCAGCCGGTATACAGCTTCAAAAATGCAGCAACGGGAGCGCACGCAGCAGGCGCAGGTGCCAGCAGCACGTGAGCAGAGCAGCAGCAGACTCACTGGGGCCCTTCTTGCCGCGCAGCACCGACCCCGGCTCGCCCGCCACCATCATGTACTTCTCGCCGCCAATGCGAATGCCATTCTGCGGCAGACAGGGGCGCGGCAACCAACCAGCACTGTCACACACGCAGCGCTGGCTGCAGGCTTCGCTGAAAAGTGGTTGCCGTGGTGCCACCTGAGGTGGCATGCCATGGGGACCAGGAGCAAACAGGCACCAGCAACCTGCGGCACACAACGCGCACCATGGCCAGCTGCGAGGGGTCGTTGAAGCCAGCCACGATGGCGGCAATCTCCTCGGGCGTCACCTCGGGGAAAGAGGCATCCTGTGGCAATGCGTAGGGGCAGGGGGTTGCTGACTTGACACATTGTGCAAGCGCAAGTAGCGGGCAACTTATCTTGCAGACTGAGGGTGGATGTTTGGGCGTGGCATACCAGCAAAGCAACAAGCAGCTGTGCACCAGGGATTTAGCGCTCTTGCTCACCTGCGCCCAAATGCCGCCGTCCTGACCCCAGATTGCTGCGTGGGCCAGTTGGCCGCCGCTGCGGGGGAGTGCATAGGCAGGGCTGAGTCTCTATATCATCGGCTGCATGCTTGCAAGCAGCTACCGGTCTGGTGACACTGCTGGCCTCAATCCAGATGCTCGGTAGCACCCAGCTGAGCACAGGATGGCATTTCAGAAGCGCTCACCTGGGCAGCTGGCACATGAGGTGGTCATCCACATACGCCTGCCACGACATGGTGCCGCCGCTGCCTATCGATGCCGCCCCTTGTTAGGTCAGTGGACAGTGCCTGCACAGGTGGAAGCAGCATAGGGTGTTAAAAGCGCAGGCGGCACACCGATTCACATGAAGCGGAGGCGGCGGTGGCAGCGTCGGCGGTAGCAGAGGCTATCCAGTCCCTTGACAAGAGGCGTTCCTGTCCCTTCACAGCGGCGTGATCGGCCAGGGATGCGAGGGGATCCCAGAGCTGGCTGAACGGGAGAGTGCGCTTGCCCATTTCGAGCCTGGTTGGGCCCCGCGCATGCTGGGGAGCCGCTGACGCCACGCATACGCAACGCACAACGCCCGGATCGCCGATCAAACGGCGGTGATCGCCCCCGCGCACCCGATGGTGGCTGGCCCCGAAGCACAAGGCAAAAGGAGCGGGAATCGCGGGCCCGATGCGTCAGTGAGGTGTGCAGCGTTATCCGACTCGAGGAAACTCTTGCCCGCCCGCCGCCAAGCTGCGTCGCGCTGCGCGTTCACGGCGCAACCGCAATCGTGCGTTCAGCCTTTCCTCCCTCTTCACCGAGTGCTGTTCCAGCGCTTACAGTTTACCACGTTGACTTTGAGTTTATGTGTGAGTGCATGGTGCAGAGAAAAAGAATATGTTCAGAGTCAGCTCAGGGCAACCGGGCAGCGAGGTGCACAAGGTGCGGCGCCGCAGCCCGTCACAACTTGAAGAAGCAAATGTGCAAATCACGCCTTGTAGGGGGCAAACACCACCACCGAGTTGTGGCCGCCAAAGCCAAAGCTGTTGGAGATGCCCGCGGTGATGTTGTGCTGCTGCTTCACGTTGGCGACCACGTCGATGCCCGCAACCTCCTCGATCGGGTTCTCCTGCGCAGGCAAGGCCAGAGATGCAGCAGCGGCAGACCGCTCAGTGAGACGCCTTTTGCTGCAGGGATGCAGCCAATAAGGTAGCTGGGCCCAAATCCGTACAACAGAATCGGCAGGCGCGCATGCGGCTGACCAAGTGCCGCACAGAGGGCAGCCACAGGGGGCCCCAGTGCCGCCGCTCTCCTCACGTGGTTGATGGTGGGGTGCACCCAGCCGGTGCGGATGGCCTGGATGGTGGCAATGGCCTCCATGCCGCCGGCCGCGCCCAGGCAGTGCCCGATCATGGACTTGGTGGCGTTCATCTTGACATGGGACAGGTCATTGAACACCTGCGGCCAGCCACGAACGGTCCAGGCAAGGAAGTTCAGGGTAGGCCCGGCGGCACCAGCAGCCGGCTGCCTGCGCAGCGGCGAGCCATTCCCCACCGTCTGTCCGGGCGCTCGTCAAGCCTTCCATGGCACTGAGCCTCACGCGCTGCATTCTGCCACGCAAGTCCTGGTGAGCGTACCTTGCGGATGGCCTTCACCTCCGCCTTGTCGCCCACAAGGGTGCTGGTGGCGTGAGCGTTGATGTAGTTGACCTGCAGGTGAACAGCGGCGGGAGCGGCATTCCCAGCTCTCACAAGCTTGCCTACCCAGCTGTGTGAAGCGCCAACGTGCAGTGAACAGATCAGGCGTGCAGACACAGCACAGGGGGCGCTGAGAATCGAGCACTGCCGGATGGCAATGTGCGCTTGTGCCCACCTCATCCCGCTCGACGCCGCTATCCTTGAGCGCCAGCTCAATGCAGGTGGACACGCCCAGGCCCTCAGGGTGGGGGTCGGTCATGTGGTGCGCGTCGCACGTCACCGCGCCTGCGGCAGCAAGCCGGGCACAGGGCAGCGATGAAGGCGCGGCAGCCTAGGAGCAGCACAGCACAACGCGGTCGCCAGTGGGGTTACATGCGCAGCTTGCGTACCCAGAGCTGCACCTGCATTTCACATGTGCTGCCCACCCCACGCTCAAGCCAGCCGCAGGCTCACCGCCGAGGTACTCTGCAAGGATGGTGGCGCCGCGCTTCTGCGCATGCTCCAGGCTCTCCATGATCAGCACGCCTGGAGGGCGACAAGCGAGAGCACGTGGCAAACAGCTGTCAAGTCCACAGAAAGCTACAACAAGCCACCTGGACACCGCGTTGTGGTTGCCATGCACACCACCAGGCACTCAGGAGCACCCTTCGTTTTCCCTACAAACTGCCGAGCTAGACGCAGCTCACCCGCGCCCTCGCCCATGACGAAGCCATCACGGCCCGCATCCCAAGGCCGCGACGCCCGCTGCGGCTCATCATTCCGCTGGCTAAGTGCCCTGTCGACAGAAGATCACAAGCAAGCAGGGCAGTGCAGGTCAGCCGCTCAGGCAACCTTCCCTGGTTGCCAATCTGGCAGCCTGCTTTCACACGCATCCCCTCACTCTGCAACACATGCACGCCCCCTGCAGTCTACTCTGCTGCCCCCGCAGAACAATTGCGCTCACCGGCACGCCACAAAGCCGCCCAGGCCCACGGGGATGATGGGCGCCTCGCTGCCGCCAGCCACCATCACGTCAGCATCGCCATTCCGGATGTGGTTGGCAGCTGCATGACAAAGTGGGCAATAGCAACACAGGCGGGTCGAGATTCTATGATAAAGATCGCCACACTGCACGCTCAACACAATGTAATCAACAAGTCAACAAGCTGGTCGCAGAGGCATGGCAAGCCTTGCATGCCAGGATCAGGCAACAGCAACTCGGCTGCTCACCCGACACGAAGGCATAGTTGGCGGTGGCGCAGGCAGTGGAGATGGAGTAGTTGGGGCCCATGAAGCCCTGGTCAATTGCCAGCAGCGCACCGCCTGCAGCAAAGCACGCAAGGAAAGCGAGCATCACCGTCTGGCCACAGGGATGAGCAGCACCAGCATGTGCGGCCCACTCCGCAAGCCGAGGTAGGTAAACAAGCAGCCCGCACAAATCACAACTGTGTGCGGCAGGTGGCCTGCGCTGCGTTATGCAAAAGCGCGAAGGCGACGCACCCATGTTGGTGATGGCGTAGGGGATGAAGAAGGGGGTGATCTTCTTGTAGCCCTTCTCCACCAGCGCCTTCACGCCGTCCTGGAACACTGCAGCAAATGCGACGGGAGGCACAGAAAATAGCCTTGGCCTCAGGCGGCAGAAAGTGCGTTGAAGGCTGGAACGACCTGCGGCCATCGCTGTGTTACTTGCACCTGCCACCCTTCCAAGCGGGACCCACCTGTGAGGCCACCCATGCCGCTGCCCACCAGCACACCCACGCGCGTCTTGTCCAGGCTGCCGTACCCCTCAGGGTTGGCGCCCTTCTCCAGGCCGGCCGCTTGCAGCGCCTGCAAAAGGACCGCAGGCAGCTCAGCGCCATGGTACGGAGCTCCAGCCTGGCTAATCAACAATGCCTCCCGACGCTACTTGCACTTGCCCAGCCCGACCGGCAGCGGCAGCCGCCTTTGCTACAGTAGGGCAAGCACAAAAGCTGCTGCTGCAGGCCAGGCGGGTGCCCGCAGATCTGCAGACATGCAACAGCCAGCTGTGATCCCGAGTAGAACGTCAGGCATACAGCAGCGCGCCAGCGCACCTTCTTGGAGGCCACCATGGTGTAGGAGAGGCAGTCGTCGTAGCGGCGCGCGTTCTTCTTGTCCACCAGGTCGCCCACATCAAAGTGCTTGATCTGGGCCGCGAACTTGGTGGGGAAGTCGGAAGCGTCGAAGCGGGAGATGTAGTCCACGCCGCTCACGCCCTCCAGCAGCTGCGGAAATAGAAAGCGCCACAGTAACGGGTTGGCAATGCATGGTGTGCCCAGCATCGGCAGCAGTCTACAACTAGCCCTCGTTTGGTTGCATTTGTTTCCTGATGCACATGCAAAGGCTATCTGATACTGCTCATCAATTCGACGGTCAGGCGTGCCTCAGCAATCTGGCGAAAGGGGCATCACTCGGCTTGCGGCAGCGCCTGCCTTGGACTGTGCAACTGCACAACCCTTGCTCCCTCCCGACTGCTGCGCTGCACCGCGCTGCCGCACCTGGTTGTAGAAGGGCTCCACCTCATTGCCGAAGCAGGACGCCACGCCCCTGCAGCCCACCAGGCCATTGCGCGTCAGCCACGCCAGCATCAGGCGGCGGCGCATCAGCCCGCGTGGGAGCGTGCGCTGCGAGGAACGCCGGAGATGCACAGGCAGCCGGCAGGGCAGTGCAGGTGCCCCCCTAGCATCGGCCAGCTGTCCTGCAGCCCGCAGCGCACTCACATGCCAGTAATGACCACACGCTTCTTGGGGTCGGTCTCGCGCTGGGCGGCAGCACGGACGGCGACGGAGCGGGGGCGTGCCGCCTGCTGCGGGGTGCGGGCAAGGCAATGCGCGTGCTGTTCACCATCCTCGAGTGATCAGGGCCAACTGGCGGGCTGCCCGACCCTCCCACACGCCGCCCAGCCGCCGGCCGGGCTGCCGGCGGCGCGCCTGCACCGGCAGCTGCCCTGCTGTCGGGCGCATCGGCCGACATCGCGCCTTTCGAACACTTACCCGCTGCTTGGCCGCCGGGGCGAAGCCCGTCAGCGACTGCGCGAGCTGGGTGGTCATCATCGTGGCTCCGCTGCTAGCCACCGATGTTCCACTTGCAATCTATGAGCTCGCGATCGCAGTCAGTCCCCGTTGGAGGGCGGCAGTGGGCCCCATGCACCAAAGCACAGCACAGCACAAGCGATATCCAGCTGAAGTAGGCGCTCGGGGGCCTGCTGCACCCTCCTTCGGTACGGGCGTACCCCTGAGGTTTTCCAGGAGCAGCCAGGCAGCCGATGATGCAGTGCGCGACTGCTACCCGCACCGCCGCGGCGGTCTGCGCCCGCCCCGTCGCCCAGCGGACTGTGCGCTGCATGGCCGCCGAGAATGGCGCTGCTGGCACTGCCACGGCCGTCAAGGTGCGCCAACACGCCGGGCTGGGGTCGGGCCGCTGCGCACAGCGCTTGCAGGGCGGAGCAGGGCTGCAGACCTGCTTTGTCGCGGGACAACAGATGCCTGAGAGCAGCGGCAGCGGCGAAGGGGGGCCGCCTACACCAGCAGCCTTGGGCGGGAGCGACCCCACCCATGCCGCCCGCCCCGGCAGCGCGGCCAACTCCGGACCCAACAACTGTGGTGCTCACCATGCCCTGCCCCCGCTGTTGGCAGGAACGCAAGCTGTCTCCGCTGCAGCGCGGCGGCACGCTGCAGGGTGCGGCGGCGGCCGGCAAGGACGCCAGCGAGAAGTTCAAGAGCATGGCTGAGGGCGCGCAGACCACAGGCCCTGTGCTGCAGGTGCGGCCCAGCGCACGCTGCTGCATCATGTGCCAGGCTTTACGCCGTTGGCTGCGCAGGTGGCTGCAGGGGCGAGGCCATGCAAGGCAGATGGGCGCTATGCCTGTTCTGATCGGCACCCTGCCTGCACATGAGCGTCTCACCCCTCATCCCCCCTGCAGCTGGTGGACGGCCGCTTCTCCGACTACCGCTGGAAGAACGGCCGCTGGGACCTGTCCCTGTTCAAGTGCGTCCCTGACAAGGATGCACTGCGAAAGCCCGTTTGCAAGGGGATGTGCTGTGCGCTGCCTGCCCGCAGCGGGCACACTGCGCTTGCCGCGGCGACCTGTGCCTCATCTGCTGCTGCATGCCCTCCCATCGCGCTGCCCACAGGGGCGCGGACGGCGAGACCGACTGGGACGCCGTGATTGATGCTGAGATGGCTCGCCGCAAGCTGCTGGAGGACTCGCCCATCCCTTGCAGTGAGTGCAACACCGCTGATCTCCCTGCTGCCGTACCACGGCGGCACGTGTGCCTCACCTGCGCTGCAACTTGCCCCTCCTGCCTGGACCCTGCCTGACATGCTGGTGGCTCCCGCTCCTTTCTTCAAGCAAGCCTTGTGCATGTGCTGACCCCTTGCGCACTACTCCCTCCCCCGCTTGCCACCACCCGCAGCCAACGAGGACCCCGTGCTGTTTGACACTGCGGAGATCCCTTGGTGGGCGTGGGTGCGCCGCTTCCACCTGCCCGAGGCGGAGAAGCTCAACGGCCGCGCCGCCATGGTTGGCTACGTGCTCGCGCTGTTTGTGGACCAGCTGACGGGTGAGAGCCAGCTGGGGCAGGTGGCCACCAGGGCTGAGCGAGGCCTGATGAGCGTTCCCTGCGTGGCTGGGATCTGCGTGGGCTGGCATGTGTTGCAGGTGCTTGTGGCCTGCAGGGCTTGCGCATGCCCGGCTGCTCGCGCACTCGCTTTGTGATTAGCATGGCCTTGCCCCGTCCCACAGGCGTGGGCCTGCTGGACCAGCAAAACTCGTTCCTGGGCAAGGTGCTGCTGCACGTCGCCGTGTTTGGCATCCTGCTCATCCGCTCCTCCTCTGACATTGACAAGTTCCGCGGCCTGATCGACGAGGCCACCTTCTACGACAAGCAGGTGGGCAGTGTTGTAGTGGTGCAAGGAGGCATTCGGGTCCAATTTCCTGGAAACCGCAGAATGGACGGGCAGCGGTTGAATACTGTCTTCCTAGCCAGTCCTGACACCTGCTCCAACCACCTGTGCTGCAGTGGAACGCGACGTGGGAGGGCCAGGAGCGGCCCAGCGAGTGAGCCGCGTGACGACCGGTGGCGGCAGCAGGCGCACCATTCTGCGCCTCTACCTGCCAGGTGCCACCTTCGGCAGCAGCAGCAGCAGCAGCAATGCCAACATGAAACGTTACACGTCACTCTCAAAGCACTATCCGCCCCCGCAGCAGTTTCATTGTTCAGCTCCTTTCGGTTCCTTTCTCCTGCTTTAGCTCTTTCTTGATCGCTCGCTCCATCCCTGACGCACCCCAAAGTCTATGTAAGGACGCCAGACAACAGCACGGCTGGGCTCGATGCATGCAGTGATCGTTGCGCAAGAGGTTGCTGGTTGCTGTATTTGTCCAATCCATGCCATTGAACCTCTTGGCACGCGTCACGGCCAGCGGCCGGTCCCCTCACTGTGCCACACATTTGATGCATGTGGCATCTCTGGTTGTGACTGTTGTCCATCCTCTGTTTCTTATACAGGGGCAGTCCCAGCTCAGACAGCGCCCGGGTACGCATGCCATGCTGCGCCGCTTACATGCCGGACACAATGTCAGAGTCTCCGGGGTCGGTGACGGTCAGCACGGACACGCGGTGCAGCTTGCCGCACGCGGTACCCAGGTCCACGTTGTTGCCGGTGTAGTGGTGCACGCCGGTCTTGGACTGCAGGGCAGGGGTAGGGTGGGGTAGGGCAGGCCAGTTGTGTGCGGGCTGCCTCAACACACCAAGGAATGCGCTGCGGCGACTGGCCGCTGTACACCAGGGCGCACAAGGCGGACGGCACCACCGCAGCCATAGGCACCGACTCGCGGATGTGCGCACCAGCATGGCGTAGTACTCGATCTCCGACTTGCGCACGGCGGGGCAGTTGTTGGAGATGATCACCAGCTTGGCCTGCAGGGCAGCACAACAGGCGGAGGGCGCTCAGGGTTGCCGTGGCTGCCCAGCGCTGCTGCAGGGCTGACGGAAGCGAGCAGCCATGCAAAGCTGCGCTGCGCTGTGCGTTGAAGCATGCACAGCCGGATGCAGCCTGCGCTGATGCAGCACCAACTGGCATGGCAGGTGCCAATGCCGGCGGCCCACCGCACCTTGCCGGAGCGCAGCGTCTTGAGCGTGGTCTTGTAGCCCAGCGTGTACTTGCCCGACTTCATCACCAGCGCCAGGCGGGAGTTGATGCTCTCCTGAGCCTTCTTGGTCTTCTTGGCGGCCACCATGGTGACGAGTTTACGCTCTCCTTCTCAGCCTGGAGCGCACGGAAAAGGCAGCGCGTGTTCGGTCGGCGGCGGGCTCGGGCGGCAGCGACGGCGGTGCTGCTGGGCTGGCGCTGCGGGCGGCTGCCTGCTACCCCACGCCTGGCATGCACATGCCTCATTGGCTGGGCGGCTGCAAGCGGGGCCCTGACCCGGCGGCGGCCATGCCCGGCGCGCAGCCTTGCGGGCTGGGCTGGCTGTGCGCCCGGTGCGGCCTCGCCCACCTGAAGGCTCCAGAGAGACGAATCAAAGGGGCGGGGCAGGCGCGGTCGCGCATTTCATGGGCCGTGCCAGGGTCGCCGCGCTCATTGCCAGCGTCCCCGCAGCGCTCGCCCTCTTTGCCAGGAGCCAGCAAGATGGTGCGTGGGCTGGGCGGGTCCCTGCCACCCCACGGCCGCCGCCCTGCGCGAGCGGGGCGATGCGCAGCCTGCCCAGTGGCCGCAGCTGCGCCGGCGGGCCCCGCGGACCGCAGCACCGACCCCGAATTGGCGCGGCCAGGGCCGCAGGCGGCCATGCGGGCCCATCACGCCTCGCGCCCCCGCCCTGAGCTCCCCAAGCCCCACTGCCCGCCGCGCAGGCCCCTAAGGAGCAGAAGTCGAAGGAGGCGAAGGCGCTTGCCGCCGCCAACTCCAGCAAGGGCAAGAAGAAGGTGCGGCGGCGGCGGTGGCGGCGGCGGCGGAGCGGCGGCTGCCTGCTGTGTGGCCTTGTGCACTGCTTGCTGCTGCCCACGCCGTGCCAATGGATTCAGCAGCTGGTGCTTGGGCCGCTGCCGAGCGCACCGCCCCACTGCTGTTGCCTGCGCTGATTGCGATGCTGACGGCGCTTTCTGCCACCCACCGCCTGCTGCGCTGCGCAGAAATGGTCCAAGGGCAAGCTGAAGGAGAAGGTGAACAACCTGGTCCTCTTCGACAAGGTGCGAATCCTGGTGCTGCAAGGACAGTCCCCTGCGCATCATGCATGGCTGCAGGCGTGCAGTCTGGTTGGAGCCGCGGGCACGGCAGCAAGCGGTCTGGCGGGCAGCGCGGCGTGGTGTACGAGCGTCAGTGCGGCAGCTTACTGCCATACCACAGCAGCGCAGTGCGGGATCAGATATAAGAGACAGGCTCACTTTTGGGGCTCGACTGTGCGGATGGAACTGAGCTGTCCTGCTCTGGTGGTGCAGGCCACCTATGAGAAGCTGCTCACTGAGGTGCCCAAGTACAAGATGATCACTCCCTCGGTGCTGTCCGACCGCCTGCGGGTACGCCTTGTGTGCAGTCAGTCTCGGTGGGAGGGCATGGCACGGCGCAGCCTATCGAAGCTGCCTGCAGGAAGGGAGCAGAGGCGGTTGCTGCCATGGCTTGGCAACCGGCATGCCTGCCAACCGTCTTGGCGACCTCCTCGATTAAGTCAGCTGCCCGCCGCTCCTATTTTGTTGCCTCAGATCAACGGCAGCCTGGCGCGCGCCGCCATCAAGGAGCTGCTGGGCAAGGGGCTGATTAAGGAGGTGGCCAAGAGCCGCGCGCAGCAGGTATGCTGCTCATGAGGCAGAGCAGCGGGGTTGGTGGATGGCATGATGTCGGAATGCTGTATTATGTGTATCGCTGGTTTGTGTTGTGCTGGCTGTAAGTGAATTCAACAGTGTTGTGCTGGCTGTAAGTGAATTCAACAGCAAAGTGCATCTGTGGACGGCATTGCTGACTGAAACCCTGTGTGGCCATGCTCCCCGCAGATTTACACCCGCGCGACGGCAGCCGCCAGCTAAGCAGCCACCCAGCAGTTTGGCAGCATGCTAGTGCACTCGTTGTGCTTGCCAATCTGGTAACAGGTCCCTCGCAAAAGCCAGTAGACGCACAAAGGGAAAGACAGGGCGGGGCGCGGCTTGGCATGCAGCAACAGCATGGGTTGCAGGTGCGGATGCCGTCGGTATGTGGCACGCATCCATCAGTTCCAAGCCGGTGCAAGGGCAGCATGTTCCTGCTTCTCGCAACGCTGTGTGTGCTTCACTTGTTTACAGATAGCTACACTAGCACTCATCCAGCCTGACAGCACTCGTGCTGCGCTATTCATGTTCGGCTGTTCATGGCTGTACGCATCAGCTGCTGGAAGGCATGAAGGCGCAGCTGCAGCTGCGACAGGCTGGCTTGCTTCTGCGCTAGCAGTGCGGACAGGTCGCTGCAGTAGCGTTCTATGTCACCTGCACAGGGGAGTGCACGTGGTGGCACTGACATGAGCCAACGTTGTTGGAAGGTCGGAAACCTACAGGCCTGCAAAACTGCCCACTGGCCCCAAATGCCCAAAGTGGCCAGTTGCCCACACTCAGATCCTCACCGCCGCCGCTGCTGCCGTCCAGGTTGGCCAGCAGGTTCATCTCCTCGCGCACGGCAGCCATGCACTCCTCAATGTGCTGCCTGCAAACAAAAGACCAACAGGCAGGCGGGTCACGGCGGCAGGCAAGCCAAAGCGGGCAACAGCATCTCACATTCACGCAGAAATCCACCGCACCTGTGAGCGGTGATGAGGTCGTCCTCTGCCGCAATCACCTGGCCCAGCAGGTCGTCCCCACAGTTGGCAGAGGCAGCCAGACGGGTGCCAGCGGGCGGCGTGTCCCAGACCTGCTGCTGCACAGGCGCTGGCTGCTGCACAGGTGGAGGTGCGGCGACCTGCCGCTGCTCCGCCTGGTAGGCGGGCTGCGCCACTGGCTGCTGGTATGCAAACACGGGGGGCGGCGCTGCTGGCGCAGGTGCGGCAGCAGCTGGTGCACCAGGCCCCGCGGGGATGCCTGATTTATCCCGCCTGCTGGGCAGGCGGCTGGCAGCCTTAGCAGCCGGCGCGGCTGCTGCTGCGGCGCGCGGAGCAAAGGCCTGCGGCACCTCGAATACCCCAGGTGCTGCCGCCTGCTGCCCCGCAGGCACAGGGGCTGGCTGTGGTGCTGCCTGGCGAGGCGGCAGCTGCTCCCGTGCCTGCAGCCCTTCGGTGGCAATGCCATTGGCTGGCGGGGGCGGCGCGGCGGCGCCACCCAGGTTGCCAGGGGCGCTGCCAGGCTTGCGGATCTCTGCAGATGTTGGAATTGCCAGGCATCATAAGCAGGCCTGTTGTGGTTTTGATGCTCAAGCAGCCGTTCAACATCAATTGCCCGCTCAGATGTTGCCATGCAGGATGCCATGCAGGCAGGGCGCACCCTTGACACGGTCGGCATAGCGCAGCGTGTTCAGGGTGTGCTCGCAGCTGCCGCTGTTGGGGCTGACGTTTGCAATCATCACAGTCCGCGCATTCTTGCCTGCAGCGGGGATGGTCAGCAATCCCTTCACACCTGGTGCAAACAGGCTTGCCGGCTATTCTTGATCAACATGCAACGAACTGTTACCCCAACAGTCCTCTGCGCTCACCCACAAAGCTGTCCCGCAGCACCTCCGTAAGCTTGCTGCCTCGGAAAGGAATGTGCCTGCAGGCAACGCAATCAATCTTTAATTGTTAGTTGCTAAAACAGGACTACGGTATGCTGCACATCAAGTAGAATGAAGTTTGGGCCACCGCACCTGGCGTCAGCATCCAGTGCACGGATGCACTCCTTCAGCGCTAACAGGCTCTTGTTGATCTCTGCACCTTCCAGCCGCGTCTGCTTGTCATTGTCATACGTGTCTGCAGAGAGTTTTGGGGCAGTGGACCGACTTATATGGCCACATGCGCAGGGCAGCGCAGGCAGGCAGGCTGCCTATGACCGGGCCACCTGATTTCAGACCAAGGCATCAGAGTCCTTGCTGCTTACCTGCGCCGCGCTCACTACCGGCCAGATCAATGAAGGACAGCTTCCCAATCATCTTTGGCGGCTCGTTGTTTGTGCGCAGCGCAAAGCAGAGGATGGAGTGCGAGCTGCAAGGGGGTTGTAAGGCAACCGCAGCGCATGTCATGCAAAGGCGGCTGCTGGGTCAAAGCAGCGGTGCAGCCATGCCAAAGCACAATCTTTTGCGCGTGTGCACTTGGGCGGCTCACCGTGACGACTCATCATTGGCGCCAGTGCTGCCGGTGCTGCGAGCTGCAGCTGCGTGGTCGCAAAGCTGCTGCAGAACCTCAAGGCTGCCCACGCCCACCTCGCGCAGGCCCACGACCTAGGTAGAGAGCAGGCAGGGAGCACTTTGTTGAGACTCAGCCAGATGCAGATGCGCATGCCGTTCCGGCTGCTGGCCAATTGAGGTGCAGGTGGCCCTGCTGCCATCTTTGCTGCAGCAACTCACCGCCCTGCGGCCCAGCCTCCTCACCTGCACCCGTTTGCGGCCGTCCTCTCGAACCTCCAGCTTCTTCCGCCCGTTGAGCAGGTCGTACACCTTGCCTCCATAGATCTCGTAGCAGCTGCGTTAACCAGCAGGAAGCATGGCTTACTGTGCAGAGCGTGCGGTGCGACTGGAGGAAATTGGCAGACATGGCTGGCTGCAGGTGGGCAGCCGCTCTGTCTCCAGTCAGCTGGATGTTCCTGGCATCCACCCAGCCGTACCTGACATGCAGCGACACGTTTGAGTACGTCTCTTGCTGCATGATGGTGAACATGTCTGCCGCAGCGCGCAGCGGCAGAGGTGACATGGTGTACGTCTTGCCGCTGCCCGTCTGGCCGTACGCGAAGCACGTGCCTTTGCCGCCCCTGCTTGCAGTAATCAACAAGTGAAGGGCAGATCAGCACCTTAACAAGCGTTCTCCATAGAATGTGCTGGGCGCACTCCCTGCCAAAGCGGCCAGCGAGCCACGCCCCCTACCTGAAGATGGTGCCAACCAGTGGCTGCACCGCCTGGTTGTACAGCTGGTTGTTGTCCACGGCCTCATCGAACACGTCATCAAACCTGCCGCACGGAGTGCAGAAGGAGGCAGCGCCAAATGAGCACGACTTGTGCAACAGAAGGCATCCCATTCATCAGAGCACCGGGTGCCGCAGGCATGTGCTCCAGAGTGGTCAACGCCAGTCTACACAGCTGCTGGGGAGCGAGCAGCACCCACCGGAATGTGTGGCGCTCGATGTATTTGGTGAGGTCCACCTTGGTCTTGGGCTCGTTGACATACAGGCACGCAGCCTGGCTGTCGCACTCCAGCACATCCGTCTCGCACTTCTCCAGCTCCTGTGGCAGAGCAAGGTTGGGGAGAGGGGCAGATGATGAGCACCGGGGCGCCGCCACAGTGTAGCAACTGCACATGTCGGCACGCCGCAGGCAGCAGTGCAGCAGCTTCTGATCTACCTTCTTGTTCAGCGGCCGCTTGCGCACGATGACACGGATCTTGGGCGCATCCGGCAGCGAGCTCAGCAGCTGCACACCGGCCGCCGCTGCAGATGTAGGCAGGGACGGGCGGGGCAGCAATGGTGGTCTTGCGGCTGGGCAGCAAATGGTGGGTAAGCTGCCGGGCAGCACAAGCCGCCGGAGCCCCGGCAGCACAGCACCCACAGCTGCCACCCACGCACAGCTACCCACCTGCCACCCACGCACCGCCACCCACTGCCCCCGCATGCGCAAACTGGCGTACCTGCTGCATCAGGCGCCACTTGAGCAGGGGACAGCATGAAGGCACCAGTGAAGGCCTGGTCTGCAAAGCCCTCCAGGTCCAGGTCCTGCTAGTCGTGGCGGAGCTCCGTGGTTTGAATGTTGGCACGATGGGCCCCACGCTCAGCAAGCAGTTTGCTGCCAAACAGGTGCTGCTTTACCTGTCACTGTGAGCACCCGCACCTGCGTGAGGAAGTCGTCGTCGTCGCCCAGGTCCACCAGATCGTCGTCCGTCCTGCAGTCGGTTGGCGGCGGCAACGTGCAAGGTTGCGGCGGCGGCGGGTAGGGGGTCGCGGGCTGCCGTCTCCCCTCACCTGAGGCCGCTGCTGGGCTGGGGCGTCAGCTGCGGGCTGCAGTCTGCAGTTGGCGGTCCCACATTGACTTGGCGCAGCGCTCTGAAAACTGCCTGGGCCTCGGCGCCTCGAAGGCCCAAGCCCCCCAGATCAGCCAGCGTCAGGCCGCGGAGATCAACCAGCGTAAGCCCGTCCAGAGCCTGCAGCGCCGCGGGAGGCAGGCCGCTGGCCTGCAGCAACGAGGCTGCTGGCGGGGCCTGCGTCATCGCGGGGGTGTGGCCGTGTGATCAAGCCCGCGTGTGAGCGTGTGGGCACGGCCAGCAAGTGGGCGGCGCGCCGCCGCAGCGCCGCAGCGCCCTGGCCGGTGAGCGCGGCAAAGGCCTGTTGCAGCGCAAACTCCTCTCACTGAGCTACAGCAAGACCTCTGCCGTTAATGCTCCCTGTCGGGATTGGAGTTGTGACTGCGCGTTCTGGGGGCATCCCTGCACAGCTTGCCGGCAGCGGCACGGCCGACGGTGGTGCTTGGCACAGCGTTGCCTTCGGTCCGAGCAAAACAAAAACAGGCATTGGGCGATGGGCCTCATCATCATATGACCCAGTGTGTATCGCGCAAGTCATGGGCCCAGCGACAGGCGTTTCACCGTCAATCGGGGCCGCTGCCGCGCTGCCGCCGCCGCTGCTGCTGCCGCCGCAATGCGCCGCCCCGCAGGCGCCGGCTTGCCCAGCCCTGCTGCGTGACTGTCGGCGCCACACTCTCGTTGTTTCTACTCTGCTAAACACCGTAGCCTTTTCGCAGCGGGGGCACCGACTGCGTCGCGCCGCTCGAGAGCCCAGGCGGCCCTGTCGTTGCTCTGAAAACGCTCACGGGTGGATAGCAAAGTGAGTGCAACAGCTGAGACAGCGCCGCGTGCCTCCTGCCGGGCGCCGGCAGCGTGAAAAACGTGCGGCGCGCCTGTCGCGGGCCAACGTCCGCCTGACGGCCACCAGATCCGCCTGAACTTGCTGCACACCAGCCCACGACCGCTGCAACCCCGCAACAGCTGCCGACGCCGACCTGCTGCCACTGGCGCTGCCTGCAGGCCAACCGTCATTAACAAGCTGGCGTGAGGTTGGGCGCCATGGTGAAGAAAAAGGGCAATCGGGACATCAACCCGGCGGATGCCCACAGGTGTGTGCGCCTTGCGTCGCGCTGCTACTTCCGCCGCTTGCCGTGGACGCTCACGTCATGATGCAACACGCCCGAGTGGGTTCTGCCTGCCTGCCGCGTCCTGCTCTGCCTGCAGGAAGCAGGAGCGCGCCAAGGAGATTGCGCGCAACAAGAAGGAGAGGCAGCTCAATCGTGCGGCGCTGAAGCAGAGGTGACACTGGGTCATGCCAGGTTCCTGCAGCTGCAGCGCTGCAGACTACACACGAGGTCGCGGCAGGCACAGGGTGGCGCCTGACGCTTGTGCCTTGCGCCCATGCGTCGCTGCAGGGATGACCCAGAGACACTCAAGGAGCAGCTGAAGGAGGTGATTGCACTGGAGCAGGCGGGCAAGATGAACCCCAGCCTCAGGTGCGTGACGTGCGATGGGGGTAGAGCGCGTGCTTGTGCATGCACCCGAGTGTGTGAACCTCCGCAGTTGCAACCAACCCTGACAACATGTGCTGTTGACCATCTCGCGACTCCAATCCCTTGATTGTGCAGGCTCAAGAAGAAGGCACTGCAGGCGGCGTACGACCTGGCCATCAAGCGCAAAATGGTGCGCAGTCAGTGGGCTTGCTGCAGCTGGCAGGTCCCGGCATTGGTCGCGTGCAGGTGGCACATCGTTGCCTCTGCAGCCGCTCGGCTGCTCATGAGCTGTGTACGAGTCAAACTGCTGCCGCGTGGTTGGCTTGGCATGGTCGCCTTAACACCAAGCTGCACCATCACCTATCGCTGTGCAGGAGGAGGAGGCAGCGCAGCGCATGGGCGGCCGCGGCCTGGAGGAGATTGCAGCAGAGCCAGTGGGGCGCCCTGAGGACTCGGGTAATGCTACTGCCAGTTGCCGGGCACTGCATGCTGTGTCGCACATGTCCTTTCAGGCATGCAAGTTGCACCGTCATGCCAACAGACTGCTCACTGGATGGCAATTTGCTGCGTCAGCTTCTGATTGCTTTTGCTGTTGCTCTCTCCGTTCTGTTGCAGTGTACTACCACCCCACCCTCAACCCCATGGGCATCCCGCCGCCGGGCAAGCCGCAGAAGTGAGTTAGGGCTGGGGCAGGCATGTTGCATGGGTGCAGGTACCGTCGCTGCTTTGCTGAGAGATGGTGTTGCATCGCCTGTGCAGGTACAAGACGTCATCAGAACTGCCAACAGCGGGCAAGGGCAGCCTGGCTCTGCCAGTGCCCAAGCAGCCGCCGCTGCCTGCAGGGCTGCCGCCGCCGCCGCCACGCCCGCCGCCGATGCCACCAGGCAAGTTTCGGCAGCAACATGGCAGCACCGGCTATGCCGTCCAAATGAAGCAGGCTGGCAGTATTGCACTGTATGCACTCAGCCAGCTACCTGTTTATTCACAAGCGTATCCAGTTCCATGCTGCAGGCATGCCGCCGCCCCCACCGGGCGGTGCAGTGCCGCTGCCGCCGCCGCCCGGCCCGCCCCCGGGCATGGCACCGCTGCCGCCGCCGCCTGGTCCGCCCCCAGGTGCAGCGCCACTGCCGCCGCCGCCTGGCCCCCCACCGGGCAAAGCAGCAGAGCCGCTCCCGCCGCCGCCCGGGCCGCCGCCAAGCAAAGCAGCAGAGCCGCTGCCGCCGCCACCCGGGCCGCCACCGGGAGCGGACGCAAGCAAACCGCTGCCACCGCCGCCTGGGCCGCCGCCGGGAGCGCATCCAGCGGCACCCCTTCCGCCGCCCCCTGTGCCGCCGCCGGGCATGCCGCCGGGCATGCCATTCCTGCCGCCCCCGCCACGTAAGGAGGATGAAATGACGGCTTCATTGCTGTCCAATGTGCTTAGAAGTGGCGCAACTCTACACTAGTCTCGGCTTTACCTTATATAGTCCGTATGTCTGTCTCCTTTCGAACAATGCAGGCCCACCCCCTCGCGGCGTCATTGCCCGGCCTGCCGATGTGCACATGATGGATGCGGCGCCGCCGTTCCCGCCACCGCCGGGCGGCATGGATGGGGACCAGCAGCTGCAGCGCCCAGCTAAGGGCGCAGTCATCAGCGGCAAGAGCACGGTAGTGCCGCTGCCCAAGGCGCACGAGGACAAGCGAGGTGAGTGCCACGCAAGTGTGCGTGGCAATGCGTGCCTGGGCATATCTAGCCGGCCTACTCAGCTTCACGGTGAACTGCAAGCCCTGGTCACATCGCACTTATGTGTTTCCCTTTGTTGCAGTCACGGCTCTGGTGCCGGCCTCGGTGCGTGTGCGGCGAGAGCAGGCGCCGGCCCGGCCGCTCACTAAAGCCTCCCCAGCGGCATCAGGCAAGCTGGATTACTTGGCAATAGTACCCTCGGCCTCTTGCTTATGTCCTGCGTGAAATCGCATAAGCACACCCCGGCCATCCTGTCTCTGCAGGGTTTGGCTTGGTGCCTCGAACGCTGCAGCAGCAGCGGCCTGCAGCTCCTGCTGCTGCAGCTGCGGCGCCGTCAGTGGATGACAAGGTGTGTGCAGGCGGACGTGGGCCTGCTGTTGCCACACATGGTTGCGCATCTACCTCACCAAACGTTATTTGTTCTGGGTGTGTCATGTAATCCGCGATGCACTCACACCACACACCTTTCCTTTTTTTCACTGCAGGTGAACGCATTCCTGGCTGAGCTGGCAAACTTGTAGAGGAGCAGCTGGTTGCTTGTGTGCGCTTTTGCTGCTGGTTGCTACAACAGAACCTGTAATGCTCACAGTCAGAACTTGTTATGGCCACACACATCATAGAAAGCTGTACAACCGCACGCAGCCATCGCCGCCACAGCTGACCAGCCCCTCCTCACAGACTGCCAGCCCTGTGACGGGCACTGCATGGCTGCCAGGCATGAGGCGCGGGGACAGTGGGGCAGCGCCATCGTGACTTGAGCGCCGACTGCCTCCGCTGCTTGGCCGCGAGCTGCACGCAAGAACAACAGAACAAGAAGCGCATATTCAACCTTGTTATCGGCACAACATCAAGTGCACTGGACAAAGGCAAGTTCCCACAGTCATACACATGCAGCTAGTCACCCTGGCCCACCTGTAATGCGCCAACTCCAAGCTTTGCAGCAGTTTGCCGTCACTGCCGCGCCACAGCCTCACCGCCCCGTCCATGCCAGCCGTAGCGAGCACCGCACTGCTGCCGCCGCTGCCATAGCGCAGCGTGCCTCTGCTGCCGCTGATGCCAGGGATGGGCACCAGGGCCCGCAGCGCACCGCGGGCAGCCTTCACACTCCACAGCAGGCGTGGACCTGCAATGCAGAGGATCATGACATGATGTTCAAAACAACGCAAATGGCATGACGGAATCAGATTGGCGTACGGCTGTTAGGGCATGCTGGGAGCTGATATGTCAGCTGCTTACCGCTGCTGCCGCCAATCATGCGCAGGTCTGTGCAGGACAGGCCACCCTCTGCATCGCCTGCCGCCAGCAGCCAGCCGCCTGGCAGCATGGACACCGCTGTGACAGTTGCCTGCAATAAGGAATTCGATGCAAAGAACCATATTTAGCACCATGGATGCACGAGCATGTGCAGGCCAGTCTGGTGTGCCCGCAGGCTGCTGGCCAGCTCACCTGATGGCTGGAGAGCCGGCCCACGCAGCTGGCGGCTGTTGGCGCCATGGTGTCCCACACACTCAGATTGCTGGTGCTGCCACTGGATCCACCGCTGCTGTTCATGCAGCGCCCGCCCACAACAAGCACGCTGCTGGAGCCGCCCACAAAGTCCACTGCGCAGCCCTGCTTGCTGAGGGCCTGCAAGCAAAACAATTGGGAGGGAATACATGAGAATCAACTCTTCACACCCCTGCCAAACGCTGGGCAGGCTGCACCCGTGACAGGCTTGGTTTCCGGGCTGTTCCTAGACGCATCCATTGTTCACCTGGTGCCACCACTCGGCACAGCCATGCCCGTCTGCGTCTGCGAACCTGCAAGAGGCATAGAAGGGCACAGCCAGTTGCTGAAAGCACAGTGACCTCAGATGCATGAGTTGTATGCAAACATCGAAGATGCTTCAGGCCACAATCACTGCAAGAGAGCTTGCCTGGTTGGCGCATCCAGTCGCCAGGTGGCAACCACGCCTCCCTCCCCAACAGCCGCAAACCGCTCGCCGCTTGGCGCAAAGCGTACTGCTGCCGCCTTGCCCCAGTTTGCCAGCCTGCAAGGCAAAACAGCGGGTTGATTGCACTGGTTTCCATGCAGGTAGCTTGCTGGCCATCTGCCGGGACTCCACTCAATGAGGCCCACCTGGGCGCTGCCGTGGAGTACTTGAAAGACCGCGAGAAGGACAGTAGGCCGCTGAACGTCTGGTTGATCTTCTCAAGCTCCGAGCCTGGGACTGCGAACGCATCCATGGGGCGCAGGTGGCACGGCCGTTGGCAAAGGTGCAAGTTGACAGCTGAATGCACTGGGGCTTCACCACCAGTTGCTAGGGGTGCTAGGGTTTGCCATTCTGCCTACCCGGGGTGTACGTCGCCAGGGCGTGCTGCTCCCCAAACTGCCACAGGTGCAGGAGGCCGCTCGAGCAGCCAGTGAGGTACCTGCGCAGGAGGTGTTAAGAGTGGACAACACGTGTCATCTATGCATCTGGTGTGGCAAACTGGTGGCAAACCATGCAGTTTCCACCCGGTATCATTTCCCAGCTTACAGCTGCTTGGAGGAGTGGGAAGCGATGGCCGTTGTCTGGATGCTGTGCGCCCGCACGGTGCCATGCGGGCTGACCACGCTGGCTGGCTCTGTAGCCGCACCCACAACATCGAACTCTGCATGTGCGAGAACGGGAAAGCCGCAGGGTTCAATGGCAGAAGACGCATGCGCCACGCTGCAACATGAACATGGTGGGGCAATGCATGCACGTGCGGCACCAGGGCGCACCCGCAGTGCCGTGGTGCCACGTTGGGTCCTGCTGCCACGTTGACTGGTCAAACAGCTGCCGGCAGTGCAGATGGGATGACAGGACAAGTGGGGTGGTCAGTGAGGGATGGTTGATGAAAGGACATACAAGGCCTAAGCACACTGAAACGGCAGCTCAGCAGCGCCAGCAGCACCATTCCCAATGCAGCGGACCTGGCTGAGAAGCCTGCTGAACATGCCGCCACGCTGCTGCTGCTCCTCTTCCAGCAGGGCTGCAGCCGCCGCCGCTGGTGAGTCGGGCACCTCTTGCAGAGGCGACAGTGGCTGTACACCAGGACATAGCAAGCCACGCAAGCGGCCAAGGAGCTGTGAAGGCACAACCTGGACCCATTCATACACGCATGCTCTCACACTAAACCCTGCCAAACCTTCTGCAGCCGCAGCTCTGAGTTGCATTGCAGGACTGCAAGGCTGCATGAAATGAACGCATGCCAAATCAATCCATCAAACAGCATTCCTACCTCTGGGGGAACCACGTGCAGCTGCCCCTCCACCAAGCCCATGCGGTGAGACGCCACAACTACAGGCCGGCCCAACACGTCTGCAGCACAAGGTTGCAAGTACAAGGCAATTGAGCACTGAAGCACTGCTGGCCAGCAAGTACAGCAGATGCCGGCTTTCTCATGCATTGTCCTTTCGCCCTGTGCAGATCACTGCAAGATACAGACATTTGACATGCTGTGAAGTGACTCGCCTGGCGACATGAGTGGGCAGCAGGCCACAGCCTCCAGCTTATCGTTGTCCACTCGGAATAGCACCTGCCTGCACTTGCACCAGAGGGGCAAAACTGGACCACATGTGGTTCAGCCATGCACAGTGCACACAGCATACCATCTCAAAAGAGTCAACAGTGCCTGCAGAACTATATGCAACCCAGCAGCACAAAGCAGCACAAAGCAGCACGAAACGCACCCCTCGCCGACGACCACAGATTGCCGTTGGTGCGCCTGCTGCCAGCGCGCCGTCTCCGACTCCCGGCTGCGGAAGCTGCTGCCGCCCAGGCTGGCTGCGCTACTCTGCGGATGGCCCAAGCCAGACAGAGGGGCAGCCCAGAGACCTGCTGCATGCTGCTCTTCGGAAGACAGGAGGCTCCGCCGCATGTGGCGCAGCCCAGCCAGCACAGCAGGTGCATCCACCGCCACACCCTGCTGCTCCAGCAAATCAAGCTGGTATGCGGCGTCTGCGTCCAAATGCTTGCGATGCCGCTGCCACTGCTCCAGCACTGCGGGCAGCAGCGCCTCCGCCAGAAGCTGGCCCTGCAGTAGCGCCTGCTGCTGCTGCTGCTGCGCGCTGTCTGTGCCCGGTGCTGCAGGGCTCTGAACGGAGCTGCTCAAACTATCTGCCTGGGCTGCGGCTGCCGCTTCTACAGCCAGAGCATGCAGGCCGCAGCGCCGCAGGCCAGCCGCCAGGGACCAGAGGCAGCGGTGCAGCAGCCGCCGCCACTTGGCCACCTGCTCGCTCCCTGCAGCAGGGACAGCTGCCACCAGCAGGTGCAGCAGAGGCAGCAGCTGGGCAGCATGCTCCGCTGTGGCTGCTGCGGCAAGGCACGACCGCTCGCCACGAAGCAGCTGCTCGACGGTTGCTGGAGCATCTGCACGGAGCCAGCAGCAGGCGGCCGCTGCAGCAGCAGCGTCACTGCTGGCCGACTCGTCACACTGGTGCTGCAGCTGCTCCAGCAGCCCCAGCTCTGCCGGGCTGCTGGCGCCATGGAAGAGCAGGCGGCACAGCAGCAGTGCCAGCTGGGGGTCCCGCATCTCATTTGCTGCTACCCCGACCGCCTCGCTGGGGCAGCCGCCTGCAGGAGGGAGAGGGAGTGCATGGAGGAAGCAAGTGGGGTGAACCATGGGGCAGGTTGATAACACATGCGCATCCGCTGCTTCCCAACTGCAGTGATGTGCAAGACGCACAGATGCTCCACGGCTCCCTGCACGGGCTGCACGCACCCAGGATGAAGAAAGCCGCCGCCAGCTCGTGCCGGTGCTGGCCCAGAAGCACAAAGGCATTTTTCTGCAAATAGAACACAGTTGCAGGTGGGGTCTTCGGCATGGAGCGACACAAGCAACAGCATTTTGGCTGAGATCTGCCTTGCAATCTGCAGTGCGCAACTTTGGATCTTCACGTTTACATGCAATCCTGTGCACCCACCTGCGCTGCCTGCCGGTGCACCGCTTGGTCAAAGTCTCGCGACAGGAACTCAGCCAGCTTGCGGTTCTGTGTGCTGCGGTACAGACCCTGCAACAAGGGCGGCGACAACAACTCCAGCACACAAGCTGACTTGCAACTCCAATGAGAGCGTGGACCGGAATCAATTGTTGCATGCTGTACCAGCAGAGCCGCAGAACGAAGATGAACATATGCAAAGCCCAGCACAGACCTGCAGGACGGACCGCTTGCCCAATGCGCAGTATAGCAGCGCGCAGTCATCTGCATTGCGGCGTGCTGCAAACTGCTGCTTTGCCAGGCGCTCCGCCAGGGCTGCCAGCAGACGGTAGTCACGCAGCCAGAAGCCGGCACCCAAGGACCGCAGCTGCGGCCATGTGGGCGCCTGGTCTGCACACGCAGGTTTGGGAGGGTGCATCGATCAAGAGGAACGCTCCAAGTACCTGCGCTCTGCGCTCCTCATCCTTGCCCACCTGCTAGTTTGCAGGCAAGCAATGCATCAACGCTGATGCTGGAGCGGCCACGTGACATCACTGCGGCCTCACCATCAGGCTTTCCAGCGGTCCGAGCTGCCAGAAAGGCAGCCGTGTCGGCGCACTTGGCAGCCGCAGCCGCAGCATTGGTTGTGGCGGCCTCCTCCTGCACTCGGTGCAGCGCCTGCTGCAGCATCGGCTCCTCTGTCCCTGCATTAGCATATGGACGTGTATCGCAAGCCAGAGCTCAAGCAAATGTACAGGGATGAATGGGCGCCATCGCAATGAAGGTAGTGAGAGCAGGGCCAGGTGACAACACACATAGAACAAGCAAAGTAACTAACGCTAACCTGAGAGCAAGGCCCACAGAATCCCGCTTGCATCCAGGCCTGGCAACAGACCCCATTGCTGCCCCACGCTGCTGGCCGCCGCAGCGCCGCTGCTGGAGCCGCCGGGAGCTGCAACAGCCGAGGGCGCCAGGGTGTAGGCCACACCCGCTGCGTTGTATACAGTGACACGCGGCCCAGCCTGCTGCTGCTGCTCAGCCTGCTGGCTGCTGCTGCTGCAGCCGCTGGCCGCCAGTGCCAGGCTGACGGCTGCCACAAACTCAGCTGCTGCAGCATCTACAGGAGCAGTGCTCTGTGCATCACTGCCGCTTCTGCCGTTGGCTGCGCCACCTGCTGCGTCCGCAGAGAAAGCCCTGGCAATGGCCAGCACAGCCGAGGTCTCAGCGAGGGACAGCCCAGGGATGGCTTTCGCTGCCGGCGGCAAGCTGCCACTGCTTTGGCCCATCTGGTGGCTTGGCCCGCTGCTGTCCTGCTCAAGGAACCCCGCTGCCAAGTCATCGCTGGCATCTGCCGCTGCACGAGGCAGCAGCAGATCTTGCAGCTGTTGGTAGCAGTCTGTGGGCACAGGCATCAGCTGGGCAGCCGGCAGTAGCTGCTGACCTGCTGCAGGCGGCAACTGAGCCAGCCTGCGCTGGCTGCCGCGTGCTGCATGGGCCTGACCAACCGTGATGCTGTGGGCTGGCGGGAGGCTAGCCTCTGCCTGCTGCTGCTGCGACGGATGTGGTGCAGCAGCGGCCGGTGGGCCAAACCCGAAGGCACCCATGTCCAGCATGCCACTGTCAAGGCTGCCGCCTGCTGGCTGCTGCTGGGGCTGCTGCTGCTGCGCTGCTGGCTCTGCGGCCGGTGAGCCAAACCCAAAGGCACCCATGTCCAGCATGCCGCTGTCAAGGCTGCTGGCCGCCGCTTGTTGCTGCTGCTGGGGCTGCTGCTGCGCTGCTGGCTCTGCGGCCGGTGAGCCAAACCCAAAGGCACCCATGTCCAGCATGCCGCTGTCATGGCTGCTGGCCACCGCTTGTTGCTGCTGCTGGGGCTGCTGCTGCGCGGCTGGCTCTGCGGCTGGCGGGCCAAACCCAAAGGCACCCATGTCCAGCATGCCGCTGTCATGGCTGCTGCCTGCTGCCTGCTGCTGGGTGTGGCGCTGCTGCTGCGCTGCTGGCTCTGCGGCCGGTGGGCCAAACCCAAAGGCACCCATGTCCAGCATGCCGCTGTCATGGCTGCTGCCTGCTGCCTGCTGCTGGGTGTGGCGCTGCTGCTGCGCTGCTGGCTCTGCGGCCGGTGGGCCAAACCCAAAGGCACCCATGTCCAGCATGCCGCTGTCATGGCTGCTGCCTGCTGCCTGCTGCTGGGTGTGGCGCTGCTGCTGCGCTGCTGGCTCTGCGGCCGGTGGGCCAAACCCAAAGGCACCCATGTCCAGCATGCCGCTGTCATGGCTGCTGCCTGCTGCCTGCTGCTGGGTGTGGCGCTGCTGCTGCGCTGCTGGCTCTGCGGCCGGTGGGCCAAACCCAAAGGCACCCATGTCCAGCATGCCGCTGTCAAGGCTGCTGGCCGGCTGCTGCTGCTGCTGCACTGGCTGTGGTGACAGAGGGCCTGCTGCAGCTGCTGCAACTGCTGCTGGCCCCCTCTGTGTCTGCGCATGCAGCAGCTGTGCCACCTTGATCAGCTTGGGGTCCACCATGTCTGCCAAGGGAACGCCTGCAGCAGAGGAGAAGTGGTGTGAAGGTCAGAAAACCATTAGCGGAGGTTCTATCAACAAAAGCAACCCTATGAAGTTGCCATGACTCCCACCAGGTCAGCAAGAGATGCACGCAGCACTGCCTAACTGCACTGACCTGCGAACTGAGGCATAGGCAACTCGCTGCCCCCAGATGCGCTGTCATGGCCGCCCAAGCTGCTTGCTCCTTGCGGAGTGCCAACCAGCTGAGGGGATGGCGGCAGTGATGCTGCGGCATCCCCACTAGTGCCGCCAGCATCAGCATGCTGCTGCAGGGCTGTGAGCCAGGCTGCAAGGCGCTGCAGCACGGCGGCAGCCAGGCTGCGCTTGCCCGACAGCATGAGGGCAGCCAGGAAGGTGGGGTGGTACTGCGGCAGCGGCCCAGCCACATCCAGCAGAAGCCTGCAGGATGGCAGGTGCTCAACAAGGGGTCAGCAGACAGACGGAATGGTCCACCAGGGCAGCGCGGCAAAACACTTGTTGAGGGACGATTGCTGCGCACCTGCCCACCAGCTGTACGCCGCCACTGTCCTCCTCGGTGGTTGGGAGCAGCACGGCCTCAGAGAGGCGCAGCAGCTGGTTGCCTGCCGCGGCTACCACTGTGCCACAGCTGCCCCCGGTGGTCACGAGATGCTTGATGCCAGCTGTGCCCGCACTCGAGGCAGACACACGCGCCAGCCATTGCCAGCTGGTGCGGCTGTACTGGTCGCGCACAGCGGCAAGCAGCAGGATGCTGCCAGTGCTGGTGCCCACCGCCAAGCAGGGCGCCACCGTGTGGCCCACCCAAACTGCAGCTGTGGGCTCGCCTGCCCCTGCAGGCAGCTGGACACATGCTGCACGGGCATAATGGCAAGCTGGCTGCGCCGCACTGCTGCTGCTCTCATCACGGGTGGTCTCATCACCATTGCCGTCTGCCGCCACCGACCACACTGACACTGCACAGCTGCTGATGGTGGCGAGGTGCAGGCAGCCCTCATCGCCTGCCACACCCACCACTGGGCCGCTGTCCTGGACCTCAGCTGCCACTGTGAGCTGCAAGCTGCCAGCTTCAGCCGCAGGCAGGGCAGAGAGCAGCTGCACTGTGCCGTCCGCCATGCCAATCAGCAGCTGGCCGCTGCCGGGGGCTGCCGAAGTTGTGGTAACAGCCGCTGTAGTGGGAGGTGCTGCTGCGCCTGCTAACTGCAGCTGCAGAGTTGCAGCATCACCGCCTGTCTGGTCGCTGCTGACTGTGCACCGCCACGCACACAGCATGCTGCCCCGCCCCATGCTACTGCTGCAAACGGCGAGCAGCAAGCAGCTGCTGCCTGTGCTGGCGCCGCCACTCCCACCACCGCTACCGCTGGTCAGCGTGTGCAAGCTCTTGATGCTGCTGCAGCCTGCCGGCACGGCCGTTGTGACCACAGCCAGCGGCTGCCGGCTGCCAACCAGGTAGCACTGCAGCATGCTGCCGCTGCCGGCCGCGAGCCAATGCTGGCGCGCTGCACCCTCAACCAGGCTGGCTGCTGTGCTGTGCGCTGCAGTCGGGCCGATGGGAGGCAGCCAAGCCAGTGCGGCCGTGCTGCCAACCGCTGCTGCTGGCTGAGCTGCACGGTGCTTGAAATGCGGGCCATCCCACAGCAGCAACTTGCCGCTGCTGTCACAGCTGGCCACAATGCCTAGGCTGCTGCCGCCGCTCCCATGGCCGCCTCCTGACTTGGCAGCAACCGCCACAATGGGTTGCTCGTGAGCAACTGTCACAGTCTGCCACGAGCTTGCTACAGCCAGCTGCTTGTGCACCTGCCAAATTGTGGAAGGACACAAGCCAGCCGTAAGTAGCTGCAATAGCAATTTGTGTGCAAGCCCACGATTTGTGTGCATGCCCACGAACGTAGCAAGTGCAGCACGTCAAACAGGCTGCATCACGATGTTCTGCAGCTGCCATGCAGAAGGCCACACATGCCATACGTTGGGAAGCGCACCTGCAGGTGGTTTGCAGAGCCGTCCTCAACCGTCGAAAAGGTGCGTCCAGCCAGCAGCAAGGTGCCGCCGCCACCGCTGCTGGAGGTGAAGGCGTGCAGCAGGGGGAACCCCTCCTCATCTGAGACCCAGCAGCACAGCCGCTGCAGCAGCTGCGATGGGCAGCTGCCCGCTGCTGCTGCCGGCAAGTCCCAGCTGTGCTGGCCCCACAGCACTGCGGCTGGGCGCGTGCTGGTGCTTGCTCCGCTGGTGCTGCTGAGGCTGCCACCGTAGCCCGCGCTCATGACGATGGCAGCCAAGCCGCGCACGGCATGCAGCTGCAGCTGCAGCCTGCAGTTTCCATCCACGGGATTGGGCTGCACCGAGGCGGTGAACAGCCACAGCACAGGGGCCGCGACGCGGCGCTGCTGCTTGTGCAGCAGCAGCGGGCCGGCATGCCGTGCCCAGAGCGCCACGTGTTCACTAGGGAGCTGCTCCTCGCCTGCACCAGGCTGGCCGCTGCTGGGAGGCGCCCGGGTGGCAGAGGCAACCCCTGCTGGCGTGGTGGGATCGATCAGCAGCGCCATGCAGAAGTAGCTGGTGATGGCTGGGGCTGCGGTGCCCAGCGCTGCTGCTGCCGCCGCGGCTGCGCGCACATCGCGTGGGCTGCTGGGCGCCGCACCGGGCGACCCGCTGCCTGGGCTGCGCCTGGACTGCTGGGCGAGCAGCGCTGAGCCGCGCTGCAGCGTTGCGCTGCTTGCTGCCTCTGAGCTGGGTTGCCCAAGTGGCGAGCTCTCAGTCAGCACAAGCGTCTCCACCCAGACGCGCACCTTGCCATCTGCAGTTCATTGGGGCAAAGGGCGGCAGGGAGCGTTCTGGTGCGTGCAAACTCAACGTGGTACCCGCCAGATGCCTGACAGACCGTCATGGCCCAGCTGGCATGGAAGTGTTGCAGGCAAGCTGCTCACCCTCGCACAGAGTCATCAGTGCTGGATGGTCCTCAATGTCGGCTGCTGCACCCAGGCCCGGTGTCACGGATGGGCTCGAGCCAGGGTCCGTGCGCCCTGCGGCGCTTGGGCTGCCGCCGGCGCTGCTGCTGCCGCCGCCACCACCACTGTCTGCTGCGGCCAGCGAAAGAGCGTCCTTCTGCAGCACGCCCGGCGACCATTGCAGACCTGCGGCCACAAGATGGCAATAGATCCATTCAAGGGACGATGGCTCTCAGCAAGCCGCTTGCCTGCTGCCCACAACCAGCAGCTGCAGTTGGGGCACGGCGGGCAACAACTGCATGCTGCTTTCCCAGCCAGTTCCGCTGTGTGTGACGCACCTATAACAGCAGCCGGGTGCCGCAGTTTTTCCTGGCCAACCGATGGCATGCCGCCTGCATAGTGCCGCTGCCGCTGCTCGCGGTGCTGCGGCCACCAAATGCTGGCGTACCGCTCACCCTCGCTGCTGTCCCGTGCAGGGCTGCCAGCGACAGTGGCTGCAGCCGCTGCAGCATGCCCAGCTGCTGTCGCCGACGGTGCATAAATGCTGACTCCGGCACAAATGATGTGCTGCGGCACTGTTGAATGCACCGACCAGGCGGCACGCAGCGAGGCCGCGGCAGGGCCGGCAGCGCTGCCGGGGGGCGGCACCAACGGCTGCTGCTCCGGCACACTGGGGCTGGCACGCGGCCGCAGGTGCCACATTGTCAGTGTGCCGTCAGCGCTGCTGGTAAGCACACCGTCCAGCTGCTGCGTCCAACTGTGGGGCGGCAAGCAGGCAGCGTATGCAGGCGGGGTGAGCCCGAGGCTACAGGCATGCTTCACACTGTGGCACAGCCTGAGCCACAAACGGGCATTCGCCTGTCAAGAGGTGTAGACACGCGCCAATCAGCATCCCACCTGATCGCCAGCAGCTCGGCATGACCGCAGGACACCGCCGCAAGCTGCTGCCACAGCGGCTGCGATGGCCCCGCAGCGCTGCCGCTGCTGGCTTGGCGCTGGAATAGATGGGCCGCCAAGCCCTCCAGCGACACCACCACCAGGGTGTCCCGTGTGGCTGCAGCAAGCAGGAGGTGCGGCCCGCCGCCGATCGCTACATGCTGCACCGGCTCGCCCAGCGGCAGCGCCAAGGCGCCGTCGGTGGCCGACCCGGAGGCGCTGGCGGCATCAAACGTGAGGGCCGCGGCTGCACTGGCCGGACGCTGCAGGTCCAGCACCAGCAGCGTCTCCAGGTGCTGCGCAGTGCACTCTTCGTGGCTGGTGCTGCCTATGTGGTCCAGCTGCAAAGAGTGCAAATGGAGCAAGGCGGCAGCGACGACATTGGCAGCGGCGGCGGTGGCAGTGGCGGCGGCACTGGCAAGGCTGCCGGCCGATCGGGGGGTGCAGATCGCAATCCGGGGTAACCCCGCCCCTGCAGAGCAGGCTCCCACGTGCCTGCCGGGCACACGCCACAACCACGGACTGGCTTGTGCCGTAGGCGACGAACTGAAAGCCTTCGAGCCCCGGTATGATGAACGCAACCGGTGAACATGAGGTTGCAGCACCAGGGGCACGCTCCGCGACCTGCAGCAGCGGTTCGGGCTGGGCTCCTCCTCCTCCTGGCGCCAACGCGCTGGGCTGCCGGCTCATTGGCTTCGCATATTGCTGCGCCGTTCGATCCGCGAGGGTGGAGGCGGAGGCTGCAGCGCCAAAACAAGAGAGGCGCCGCCAGCACAGCGCCACGACACATGACCGCAACGCCTGCCACGGCCCTTGGGCGCCCCAACGCGCCTGCCCAACAGCCGAGGCAATGCTGCTGTTGTAGATGTCGTGCTGTCTCCTAGCATGTACATGCAACTGTTCACGCAACTTGGGTGAACAGAACACACTCGATCGGCAAGGCCAGCGCAGCAGCAGGCATGGGGTGGCATTGGCAGAGCACGTCTACCTTGACTTGACTTGACTTGACTTGACTTACAAAGCGGTTTCGGAGCCAGCGAGGCTCATA